>JABEBX010016708.1_pt1 | contig 17093 bp, 15 predicted proteins | sample 7245971 | NCBI WGS metagenome assembly JABEBX01 (sample SAMN14506365, study PRJNA622280) | hot springs metagenome | biome: hot spring [ENVO:00000051]|acidic hot spring [ENVO:00002120]; feature: spring [ENVO:00000027]|sediment [ENVO:00002007]; material: sediment environment [ENVO:01001048]... | reverse complement strand
GATTAGGGATTAGAGATTAGAGATTAGACATTAGAGAATAGTGAGTGGTAACTTGGCGGAGGGCAGGATGCCATCGAGATGGCCTCCGCAGCGAAGCGAGGACCAGACATCGAGAGGGTACCTGCCGAAGCAGAAAAGCAGTAACGAGTAACGCGTGATCAGTAAATAGGGATTAGTGAGCAGTAAGATCTTGGCAGATTTAGCGTAAAAGTTCTATGATGAGTCTGAGATGATACCAAAGTTAATACATTTTATAAAATTCGTTTGAAAGGAGAGAAGACACGGCTTTTGATTACTGAAATACCTAAAAATAAGAGTATTCGCCGTGCCGAAGTGAATGAAATTTTTTACAGTGCTTTTGATAATTGCAGTGTTTTCGAGTTTTGCATTTGCCTTTAACTTTCAAGTTGGAGGTGGTGTTGAGGTTGCGGACTTTTGGACGTCAGGTGTTGCACTTCCGACGATTAACACGACATTTGCCTTCCCCATTTCGAACAACCTTTCTTTAACGGGCCAAATCGGATCTGTTTTGACACAACAGATGAATTACATCACTTCATCTTCCACCCAAAGTGCCGCTTTGCTCGCACTTATCGGTGTAAGATACACGACAAAATCGGCATCGAGTGATATTGAAAGATTTATTGGTGTTGATGCTGGAGTTATGTCTAACTTCACATCTTCGAATGGAAACCTTTCACCAATAGTCGGTGTAAACGGCGGATACATATTTCCAATAGTAAGCGGTTTCGAAGGATACGTTAAAGGAGCCTTAAGGTTGATGATGACTTCTATTCCAACGACAGGACAAATAGGAAATACTTTCCCTTTATCTTTGCCTATCGTTGAAATATCGACAGGGTTGAACTTTTCGTTTTAATTCATCGCTTGAAGAATCATATATACTGATTTAACTTTAAAATTTGAATTTCCATTTAGATGGCGTAGAGCGTATGGCATATGGTACCTGCTATCTGTCATTACCACTCACTAATCCCTAATCTCTGATCCCTAGTTCCTAGTTCCTAATCTCTAACCTCTAATCTCTAATCCCTGTTTTTGCCATTCGCTGTACGCTCTTTCATTCTCCAAAATACGGTACATACATACTGTAACCCTCTATTTGCCAGATTGGTATGGAAGATATGTTTTCAAACTGGGCTTGCGTGATCATGGGCTGTCTCCAGAAACCATTATCTCCCCATGAGGTACCCCACGAATTTTCGAGAATCCAAACGGGCCCATAATCAATTCCGTCGTACGTCCAGTTATCATCCCATCCAACGAGCAACACCGCATGCCCTCCTTCTAAAGAGGCTGTAGATGAAGGTCCAGGATATACCCACCCATTTGGACCATCTGGTTCATTGAGATTAAACGTGTCGAAATCGGAATAAACATAAAGTTGAACGGCAAGTCCTCCGTATTCCATTATTGCACTTTTTATCGTGTCTATAAAAGTTGTGTAATTCGAAAATTGCCCTGGATTTATGACGAAAGTCGAAACTGGTTTTACAAGATTTTGAGGCCATGAATCATTTGAAGGATCCCATAATATGTATGGATATCCAACTTCATTGCCTTGAGAATTCAAATAATATTCATAATATGGAAAATCCGTTGCCAGCGGATCTCCACGTATTACAAGATCGTAAAATGAGAAAAACAAGTTTCCACCTTCATCTTCATTCGTTTCCTGATACGAAAGGCTGTTGTAGTTTGTAATATTCCAGTTGGCGTCGTTGTAGGAGACGAATTGAGTTGAAAGCGTTGGAGAAGATGGATTTGATATGAAAGGATATTTTGACTGAATATTCGAACTTCCAAGTTGAACCATCATTGCACTTTCGAGAGATTCAACGGTTGCAAATGCCCAGCAGGTGTTGTTGTAACCTTGATCACCGACGTCTGGAATATTTCCGCCCTCAGAAAACGTTAAAAGGCTGGAGTTGTAATCACTGGGCAAAGATGAAAGTACAGGGCTAACAAGTGTTTGCTGTGTTGAAGCAATTTCATTTTCTGGTGCGATAAGTTGTGGTAAAACTGCCTGGTTTGAAGAATTAAAAGTTTGCACCCCATTAAACCATTGTTCGAGAAAACTTTGAGGCATGAATATATTTCCAAGCGCAGGTCGATTTTGAGAAGTATTTTCATCCCCATTGTTGGGTTTCAACATACAACTTGAAAGTAAAAAAGCCAAAATGATAATTGAAATCAAAAGAATTGCCCTTTTCATGAATTTCACACCCCTGTATGATACTGATCATGCATGAACATGGGCCAATTGCCCGATGCCATGGAATTTCCGGATGTGGATATCTCGTAAAATTGTCCGCTATCACATCCAACGTATATTTCGCCATCGTAAAGTACGGGATTGGATTCAACATTGTATCCAAGAGTTACAGTACTTATCACGCTTCCATTTGAGGCGTTGAGGGCATAGAAGTTGTATCCCGAAGCAACGTAAATAATGCCATTATTTCCAATTATTGCAGATGACGATATCCCGCCTATTGATGTATCGAGATTTACACTCCATGAAGTTTGACCTGTTTGAGAATTTATGGCATAAAAATTGCCATTTATAGTCCCAACGTATAAAATTCCGCTTTGAGATATAACAGGGCTTCCGTAAACTTGAGATCCATCCAATGGATTTGTCCATTGCAAAGTACCATTTGGTGTGAAAGCATACAATGCATCGGATCCAACGTAGATGTTTCCATTTTCCCCAATTGAGGCAGTCCCGTAGATTGGACCGTCAGTTTGATATTGCCATACAATATTTCCAGAATTAAGATTTACGGCGTAAAAAATATCGTTATCGGAACCTATGAAAAGGTCTGTTCCGTTAGTCACAGGACTGGCCCATACAGCGCTTCCATTTCCTCCAATCGTTCCAATGTAAGTGCTGGTCATATTATCTTCTTCTACTCTGTAAATGTTGCCGTTGTTATCGATGACGTAAACAGCGCCGTTCAAGATAAGAGGCGCTGATATTAGAGGATAGTATGAAACGTTTATCGTTTTGTAAGTTGTAAAAGGATATGAGGCATAAAACAATTGACCGTAATTATTGCCTGCAAAAACCATATCACTTGTAGAATCTATAGATGGAGAAGCATATATCGCTGCAGCACTCTGGTAGCACCAAGAGGCATCGCCGGAAATAACGTAAAGCCCACTTTGACTGCCTATAAAGATATGCATGTATCTAATAACTTCAATGCGATCCCACATCAAGTGTGGGATGACGGTAAACAAATAAGCGCTGCGAAGGCTTCCTCACGGGCATCATGTCCTCCGCCTTACCTTTCACTATTCCCTAATCTCTGATCCCTAGTCCCTAGTTCCTAATCTCTAATCTCTAATCTCTATTCCCTATTCGCCATATGCCATGCGCTATTTGCTATACGCCATCTAAATGGACATCGGCTTTTGAAGTTGAATCAGCATATATAAAGACACTCGACTCTTGTATTTTGACTCAAACAACAAGCCCCTTATTTCTAAGGGGGCTTCATACATAGAATAATCACTGATTTAGGCATCTGGCGGCACTGGGATTCGAACCCAGGACAATACGGGTATGAACCGTATGCTCTGACCAACTGAGCTACACCGCCAATCTGGTAGCGGGGGATGGATTTGAACCATCGACCTTTGGGTTATGAGCCCAACGAGCTACCAGCCTGCTCCACCCCGCATCGTAAGAATTGGTGCCGAGGATCGGACTCGAACCGACACGAAGGTATCCCTCCGACGGATTTTAAGTCCGTTGCGTCTGCCAATTCCGCCACCTCGGCCACAAAGAATATGATATCAAACAAATCAAAATATGTCAATAGGCCATCTCGAGGGTATCCTGCTCTCCGCCAACTTACCGCCCACTAATCTCTATTCGCTATATGCTATACGCCATTTGCTGCTTTGTACATCGACTTCGACATGTATCTAAGAACTTCAATGAGATCCCACATCAAGTGTGGGATGATGGTAAACAAATAAGCGCTGCGAAGGCTTCCTCACGGGCATCATGTCCTCCGCCTTACCTTTCACTATTCCCTAATCTCTGATCCCTAGTTCCTAGTTCCTAATCTCTAATCCCTAATTTCCAATCTCTATTCGCTATATGCTATGCGCTATATGCCATGATACATCGGCTCCAGCATGTATCTAATAACTTCAATGCGATCCCACATCAAGTGTGGGATGACAGGAAACGAATAAGTACAGCGCCGGCTTCCGACGGGGCACATGCTGGAACTGCAAGATAAATGGAATATTCGACTTTTAAAGTTGAATCAGTATAAAATTTTGGTGTACAATTGTTTTTGAATCAAAGAAAAATTTGAAATGGAGGATTACGTCATAGAAAAAAACTCTCAATCTAAATTCACGCCAGTATTTTTACTTGTTTTACTCGTCGTAATTTGGGGAACCACATTTCCAATAGAAAAAATAATGCTCGAAACGATTTCTCCATTCACTCTTAATTTTGTCAGGTTTTTAATCGCTGACGTGTTGATGCTTGTAATATTTTTTCCATCCATAAAACGAGATTTTCTTGGCACATGGAAAGATGGCCTTGCGTTAGGCGCTACAATGGGTGCAGGCTTCATCTTTCAAACATGGGGTCTTGTCTACACCACACCTGCAAAAAGTGGCTTTATAACATCTATGTACGTCGTTTTGGCACCTGTTTTATCATTTATATTCGAAAAAACCAAGATTAGTTTTAACACAATCATTGCTTTGATAATTGCTTCTGCAGGCATATACATGGTGGAATTTTCTGGAAGTACATTTGATATGAATTTCGGGGATTTCTTGACATTTTTGTGTGCTATTGCCTTTGCCTTTCAGGTACTTTTGATGACAATTTTGACAAAAAAACATGAAGGTAAGGAGATAACACTTACCTTCTATCAGTTTTCGGTCATAACGGTTGCAAACATTCCGTTTTACGCTTTTTCTGGCCACCAAGACAGTTGGAATTTTGCAGATGTGATCTTTATCCTTTATATGGCTATTGTCGCAAGCATAATAGGCATCATCATTCAGACAAAATATCAAAAAAGAATTGGGACTGTCTCTGCTTCATTCATTTATGCTGGAGAGCCCGTCATGGCAACCATTTTTTCCGTTTTGATACTTAAATCAACTTTTTCAAACACTGAGATCATCGGATTTGTTATGATAACCTTTGCCGCGATATGGGCTCAGATATTTCATCTATCTTCGTCATCGTCCCCTTCGTCATACTCATCTTCATCTTCGTCATCATCTTCATCTTCGTAATAGTCTCCATCGCCTTCTTCGTCAACGTAGTCCCATATTTCATCTTCGGAAGTTATAACTCCATCCTCTATGAGTTGTTTGACAACATCAGATGCCTTTTGTAGACGCTCTTTGTAGAAATTGTCGAGAATGAATTATACACCAAAATTGAAAAACTTTCAAGACAAAAATTTAGATATAATTCTCCATGCTTCGCCTTCCATCAAAAAAACAGGTTCTTTAGAATATCTGTAATCGCTTTTTCTGATGAATTCTTTCAAAGAACTAAGAACTTTTTCCATTTTTGAAATCTGAACATTTTTAAAGTTCGGATTTATACTTGAACTTTTGATCAATTCGTTGGAATGCTTCAGACACACCATTGAAATAGAACTTTCGTATCTTTTTAGTCTTTCATCGTTTGAAATATACTGAATGAAAAGATCTAAATATCTTTTTTCTGCATCTTTCTCAATGGCACACATTTGACAATTAGATCCAAACTCTATTTTCTCTCCATTTACGGCACGCATTATTTCATCGGATATTGTACCATAAAGCACCGATACTCCAAGTATGCCAAGTTCAGGGTGTGTTTTCAAATGTTCTTCAACCATTTCGAGATGTTTGGGACAAAAACCAGGTCCTGCCGAAAATTTTTTTCTCTCTGATGGATCGTTGACATTTTCGTAAAATAAAGTATCTATGTTGTCACTTACACTTTCAAAGGTAAGTTTGCATATTGGACATCCAACCTTGTTAAGAAGTTCATCTATTTTACCCAACATGTATCCAGACTCAATTTCTTTTTTCGTACATCTCACCTCACTATTAAGATTAAAACAAGCATGATGAATATATATGCTACGTATGCGTTGATGTTTCCATTCATCAATATCTTAGAAAGCACATTTTCAATTCCCAAAACAACTCTTTTAAACGCATCATAAAATACGCTTACAAAATCAACGACTTCTATGTGGGCATCATTTCCCGAAATTTTCTCCTTTGTTGCATACACCTTTTTAAGGACAATTTCGAGTATTGCCGAGTAGGCTGGTGCGCTGAAATATTCTCCTTCCTCAATAGGCAATCCTCCATTCCATGAATCTACACGTCTAACTTCTCGCCTACTTTTAAGATAGAAAACCAATGGAAAGATGAAAAGCACGGAAGTGACTATTGCAAAAAATGTTGGTGAAACAACTCCAAAGATAGGCACAGACGAGAGCATCAAAAATGGAAATGGTACACCAAGAAGTCCAGATGTAAATTGAGAATATCCAAGATATCTTAAAACAAAAGGGGCAAAAATTCCAAATCCCAAAACAAGGATCACAAGGAAAAGTTCTGATATTTTCATTAAAGTAGATGGCATGCTTTTAGCCTTCCTGCCGTGATCGTACCCTAAAACCGTATATCCAGAAAGTTTAACCATTGAAAAGGCCGCCATACCTATTGCTAAAGCTATAAAAATGCCTCCAAAGGTCGTCACAAGGCGGCCGAGCATATCAGAGAATTTGTACGATTGGAAAAACGATTCTAACAGCATCCATTCACTCACAAAACCGATCAGTGGTGGAAAAGCACTGAAAGAAAGTCCAGAGATTAAAATACCAAGTGCAGGAATTTTGCCTACCGCACTCCAGATGCCCCTTAAATCATCTATGTTATCCTCCTCTAAGGCTTCTTTCGCATGACCTACAGACAGGAAAAGCAAAGATTTTGAAAACGTATGGGATATGGCAATCAAAATTGCCGTTATTGATGCAAATTCAAACATCACAGTAAGATTTGGATTAACACTTGCTACAACGGCTACACCTATCGCGGCCAATATCATTCCGTTGTTTTCAATCGTTGAATAAGCCGGAAGTACTTTCAACTGCTTTGCAGCAACGGCATGGAGGGCACCCCAAAAGGCTGACGTAGCACCAAATGCTATGGCAAGAATTCCCCACCATTCAAAGTTATAAAGGTGCAAATTTGGCATCAAAGAAAGCGCCATGAAGATGCCGTATACCCCCATCAAAGTAATTGGAGCACTCAAAAGTGCAGAAACGTTTGACGGTGCTTTTGCGTGCGCTCCTATAAGCCATGTGTGAAACGGAAATATGCCCATTTTGACTATGAATGCAAAGGTTGACATGATCAAAAATATCGTGGTACCAGAATCTTGAACGAATGAAAAATTTCCATTTTTTAAAAACAAAGATGCAAAAGCTATTATTAAACTGACAGTCGAAAGTTCCCCGAATGCCAGAAATTCAAATGCTTCTTTGAAGGAATCTTTGTGTTTGAGAATAAGGAGATAAGAAGAGAGTGTCATCATTTCCCACCCTATTATGAAGGTAAGACCATCTTTTGCCATCAATATGATCATCATGCCAAAAATGGAAAGGTTCAACCACAGTGCCATATCCTTTGAGTAAAAATTGCCGTAATCTATGGAATAGATCGATATGGCTATCCATGATATCGCCGCTATAGTGATGAAAATACTTGACGTATGAGTAACACCTAACGACATGTAGACCTTTGGTAAGATTTCCAATCTTCCGAGCGTGAAGGGATAAAATGTTCCAATTATGCCTTCTACCAGTGCGAAGACAGATCCCATTGTCGATAAGGCGTAAGAAGTCCTTCTTTTGAACGCAAAAATGATTCCCAACAAATAAAGTCCAAGTGAAAAGTATGCGATGATCATATCAATCAATTCCTTTCCATAACCTTCAAAAGTGCGCTTAAAATATCTGATGGTGAAGGATTTTTTAGCCTTCCAATGATGTTAGGAAGGTCTAAATCTATCTCATCGTCTTCTTCGATGAGCAAAATTCCAAAAGGTTTTGGCATTTGATTTATCGTGTTCATCAAAGGAAGGATCATCTTTTCGGTTGGCTTTCCAAGTACCAAAAGCAAATCTGCGTGCCTTGGAGAATCGGCAAAATATATTCCAAACCTATGCGTGTTGTATTGTGAACTCTGAAGCGCTTTTATCTCAAAATTTAAAAGATTTGAATTTCCCACATCTACACTATAGATGTGCATCGATCTTTTGAAAATTCTCATTGACTTGACGTTTTCTTTCGATAAATAAGGCGCTTTTTCCGTTAAAAATCTTTTTACCCCTCTTGCTGGCCACCACACCATCTTTATCACCTCAAAGCGCGGCATCCGCAAAATTTGATCCAAAGGATTCCACTGCGAATTGAAAGTCTGTAAAAATATTTCCCTTCAGGGAATTTGCAATTCCTTTGAAAGCGAAAAAAGATGGTGTCACGATGTAAATATCCGATATCGCTGAATTTTTCACGCCTACTTTGTATGCCACCGTTCCGTTTGGAGATTCACAACATCCTAATCCCTTTTCTCCACCAGACTGAATGTTTTGATCTGATCTTTCTATGTGTTCAAGAATTATTTTTTGACTTTCAAAAATTTCTTCTGCTCTTACTTCCATCCTCGAAATGGCATCTCCTTCGTTTTTTGTCGGGATATTTAAATTTTCGTAATTCGGGTCGCCAAATCTTAGGTCTTCTTTTATACCAGTTGATCTCAAAGTTGGACCCGTTATTCCAATATTTATGGCATCTGAAGATTTTAAAACTGCCGTTAAATAAAGCCTGTCTAAAAAGTTTCCGCTCTCAAGTGCCATTTTGTAAAGATCTCTGAATTCACTTGTTATTCTTTGAAGATCTGTCCTTAGATTTTCAAGACGCTTTTCATCAAAATTTTTTATTCCACCTATGTTGTTAAAATCTTTGAGATATCTCGAACCGCTGAAATTTTTGTTCATCCTTAAGCTCTCTTCGAAAAGATAACTTAAATGGGATGCTAAAACTTTTTGGGACGCTGCCTGGGCAAGTTGGTAAATGACGTAAAGATGGTTGTAGATTCTTTCGAGTTCAAGTGCAATTATTCTGAGTCTTTCACTTTTTTGATCTATATCAATACCAATTGCAGACTCAACGGACCTTGAGAATGCCAAAGAGTGTGAGAAAGCAAAATTACCGCATATCTTTTCAACCATCTTTAAAGATGATTTGAAATCAAGGCCTATCAGGCGATTCGATATGTTTCTGTATTTGTAAGACAGATCGATATCAACTGAAAGTATTCTTTCACCGTAAGTGTAAAGGTGGTAAACACCAGCCTCCCCCACTCCGGAAGTAACAGGACCGTACCTGAAATCGAAAACTCCTTCACCATTCCTCGCAGCCTCATCCGAACTTTCCGTCAAATCACGTGATTTGACGAAAAGGTAGTTGGGCATGTACATGTTTTCTGGATCGATTTCGATCGAAACGATCCCATCTTCCTGAACAATGTAGTAATCGGTGTCTTTGTGGAAAGTTCCAAGCAATATTTTCATTTTATCACCTTGCTTATAAATGGAATGAAAAAGATCGTTGCCAAGGAAAAGATCGTACCGATTATTGGAACAATGGTTCCTACTCTTTCTCTATCCATCTTTTTTCCATCTGATTCGGAAAAGATCATTTTGCCAACTTTGAAGTTCATAGAAATGAACGCGAGTGCGAGAAAACCAACAAGCAACAAAGTCCATTCGAGGGGTAAGATGGAAAGCAAGACCAAAATTATCAAGAGTTCTCCGAAAAATGTTCCGAATGGTGGCATTCCGGTTATCGCCATCGCATCAAAAAGTAGAGTGTAAGCGGTAGATGGCATGCGTTTGGCAACACCAGTCACATCATCGATCTTCAAAGTTTTATACCTTGACAAAAGATTTCCACTCAAAAAGAATGTCGAAGATTTCGCAAAAGCATGTGAAATTATTAACACAAAAACACCGACGAAGGCATATCCTCCTAAGGATATTCCAATTAAAGCCATTCCCATGTTTTCCATCGTGGAATAAGCAAATAACCTTTTGTAGTTCGTTTGAACTGCCATAAGACTTGCAGCGATTATGACGGTCAGAAATCCGAGGACGAGTGCAAAATTTTTAACGTATAAGGCAGGTGTGAATTGCATTATTCTTATTATCGCGTAAAGTGTTACCGGAAGTAAGACACTCGAAAAAATGGCACTTACAGGAGCCGGTGCTTTTCCATGAACATCCGGTAGCCACGTATGCATGGGGAAAATGCCTGCTTTTGTACCATATCCTATTATGGCCATCATGCTACCGAGTGAAAGAAGCCCAGAAAATGAATTTGTCGTTAGCAATTTTGATATATCGAGAGTACCTGTTGCGGCATATATAAATATATTTGATACGAAAGAGATAACGAGGCCGCTCGAAACTATTATTATGTATCTCCATGTTGCTTCTATCGATGATTCATCGTTTTCTACCGCTACCAAAAGCGCACTCGTAACTGTTGTGGCTTCTATGCCCACCCAAACAAGACCCAAGTTGTTCACAGAAACCGAAAAGAACATTGAAAAAGCAAAAAGATTAAGTAAAAGGTAATAAAATCTTTTTTGAAAAAGCGGTTCATCAATGTATTTTAAAAAAGTTGTCGAGAAAATGACCGTCATCGTGTAAACAAAAGAGATTATTAAAATCATAATCTTTGAAATTCCATCCAAAAACAGGAATGAATTAGACACGTTTGGTAAAAAAAGGATCAAAATAGAAAAGATCGCGGTAGAGGCCGATACAATTATGGAAATCACTTCTTCAAATTTTTCGATCCTCACAAGGCACAGTAAAGCACCTATCAAACTCGCAATCATTGGTAAGGTGTAAAGTAAATTCATTTTCTATCCCCTCAATTCGTCAAAACTGTCAGATTTTTTGGAAGAATTTTCTCTCATCCTCATTATGATGCCTGAAATCATTACAATCCCTATAAGATCGAGTACTGTTCCAGCCTCCACAGTGAATGGAAGATCGGGGAAGAGATAACCGGTGAATAAGAAAGTGGCATTTTCCATGACCATGTATCCGATAAGCTGAATGAATGTATTTTTTCTCGACGTTATAAGGAATGCACCTTGGAAAACAAGTGCAATTGGAATGGCACCAGATAGAATTCCTACGAAATTCAACATCGCCATGCCATAAAGCACGTAAGCAAAGATGGCTATTACAAGGGAAATTATTATGGAAAATGCAGTTCCCATTGTGGGCTTCGACTCTCTTTCTCTCCAAGGATCTCTTGCAAGCCTTCTCAGAATGAAATTTGGAATAAAAAATCCTCTTATAGCCGCCGTTAATATGGCAAGCACTAACACGAGATACGAATGTTGAACAAAACTCAGATAAAACAAGAAAATCGAGATAATGTACGATCCTACCGAGAAGGTTTTGACGATCTTTGTAACGTATACCTCCCATTGCATTAAGATCACGATAAATATCTCTGAAAAACCTATCAACATGAAAAAATCATTCATATTATCACCTCGAGACGCTGAAAGCGAGAAAACTTAAAAAGGCCAGAGAAAAGGCTATGGAAATGTAGTCAAAGTTTTTCAAAAGCCTAAACTTCGAGACACTCTCTTCAAAGAAGGCAAAAATTATCGCAAGCCCTGTTAACTTTAAAAGTTGAATTACCATGTATATGAATATGGCTCCAAAATCCATTTTCATTGGAACCCAGAAAGGCACAGTATAAACGTTCAAAAAAACGCTCATCAAAAGGAATTGCTTGACATATCCTCCCCACTTAAAAAATGCAAGATCGGATCCAGAATATTCAATCTCCATAGATTGATCTATTGTCCCAAGTTCGGCGGTTGAGTGCGATTCGATTGGAAGTTTACCGGTTTCAACAAGTAAAACCATGAAAAATGCTGCCGCAACAAACCAATGAACAAGTGATAAATACCATGTTGTTGAAGTTTGAAGCACGTTGTTTATGACGTAAGGATTGTTGGTCTTAGAGATCACACCCAACATTATGAAAATCAAAACGGTTATAGGTTCTGATAACGCACCAATGCTCGCAGATCGCGATGTACCAAGATGGGCATAATTGCTTCTGCTGTCTAAAGCCATAAGTTTCTTGAATGTCGCTGCCGCTTCGAAGGTAAGGCCTCCTCCTATGAAATCAACAACCGGACCAAATTGCAGGGGGAAAGCCGTTATTATCGGAAGAACAAGTGTTAAAAGCATGTAAAGTGCAAAAGCAATGTAGGGTCCTATTCTGAAAACTGGGGAAGATTTTGCAGGAACAACGTTTTCCTTCCTGAAAAGCTTTATAAGGTCGTAATAAGGCTGAAAGATGCTTGGCCCTTTTTTGGATTCAATTTTTTCTTCTATCGCAGAGATTATTCCTGCCACAAGGGGAGCCAACATTAGGACATAAACAAGTTGGATTACGCTTAGAATTATCACAATACACCTCCTACCTGAAAAATGGTAGGAGTCATCGGCTTTTTTAAGCGGTTTTGGCAGACTCCACTGCCTTTTTTCGGATTATACAACATTCATTGTTTAGACAAAGTTAATTACTTCTTACCAAATACGATCGTGCGAGATGATAAAGTTCCAAATTTTGGCCCCAGCATGATGTTCTCCGCCACATGCTATTGGCTATACGCTATATGCCATGGTACATCGGCTCCGGCAGCAGGTACCCCCCATCGATGTCTGGTCCTCGCTTCGCTGCGGAGACCATCTCGAGGGTATCCTGTCCTTCGCCATACATCATTTGCTATATGCCATATGCTATTTTCACTAATCCCTACTCCCTAACCCTGTTGGACGTATGCCTTGAGATATGTTATAATAAATTGTAAAAGGGATGAGGCTCCCTTAATGCCTTTGAAGGCTGATGGCTTCTTGTAGAGAAGCCATTTTGTTTTTTTAGGAGGCTTAAAATGCTGAGCATACTTTTCATGAATGAAGATGACAAGGTTAGGGCCAAAAACACGCAAATGCCAGAATTTTTCAAGGATCTCAACCTTGATCAAATCGTGGATGCTATTACATCTAAAAAGAAAGAATACGATCTTAAATCATACTTTTATGTCAAACTTGAAGATATCGATTCGATAAAGTACAGACAGGAAGTTATGCAGGATCTTGAAAATGAAGAACTTTTTGAAAACTTAAGAAAATTTGAAGACGAAATGCACACGATGAAAGAATGTTTTGATCAATCCGATAAATCATCTTATAAATATCAAAAAGAAAGATGGTTTTTGGACGGAGTTAAAATCTATTGCGATGCCGTTGTTGAATTAGAAAAAGCGCTTTCAATCGAATTAAACTCACGAGGCTTTACATCATTTCATAATTTTTTAAAAGATTACGTTAATTCAGATGATTTTAAATCTCTTGCCTTTCAAAGCATGAAATTAAAAGATGAACTTTCGCAGATAAGGTATACTCTATTTGTGAAAGGAAATACGATTAAGGTAAGAAAATACGAGTCTCAAAAAAATTACAGTCAAGAGATAGAGGAAATATTTGAAAAATTCAGGCAAGGGTCTGTAAAAAATTACTCGGTGAAATTCAACGAGTTCCCAGACATGAATCACGTTGAGGCTAAAATACTCGATTTTGTGGCAATGCTTTATCCCGATGTTTTTGATGAACTTGATAGATATTACGTAAGCAACGTAAATTTTATGAATGAAGTTATCTCGGAATTCGTCAAAGAAATCCTGTTTTACATCTCTTATCTCGAGTATATATCTCAATTCAAAAGAATTGGACTTGAATTTTGTATTCCTCAAATGACACAAAAGAAAGAAATATATGCCAGTAGAACTTTTGACCTTGCGCTTGCGAGTTTAATCATAATAAATGAAATGTTTTCTTCCACAACGATTGAAGATGCACTTTTTTTGAGTAAAAAAGTTATGGATGTCATATACGATCTTGACATTTTAACGGTGTGGGTTACATTCATAGATGAAATAGCATCTATGAACGAAAAGGTTGTTAGCATGGTAAGCAACGTAGATCCGGCCAATCCGTCTGTAAGAACTTACAAAATATTGAGAAAGCCGGCAGAAGGCTTATCTTATGCCCTATCAATAGCAGAAAAATACAATTTGACTTACAAATCTCTGAAAGAGAGGATAAAATCATGAAAGTGTTTTTGATGTTTAGAAATCGTGATTTTGATTTTGAAAAACCGCTTCCACCTTTTGCCAATGATCTCGTTCAAGATCTCGAATTAAATATTCTATTCAAAGCCATGTCAAATGGTGATGAGTTCATTTTCAACATTTCAAAGATTGCTTTGCTTTCGAGCGTTAATTCCGCGGACATGATACTTTACCGCCAAGATATCATAAAAGATTGTTTGAAAAATCCATTAACGGTAAGAAATCTTTACTCTATTGCAGTTGAAGGAATTGAGCAGGAGAAAAAAACATTTTTTGGCTTTTTCAGTAAATATCCTGATGCCATATTACACAGTGCGATGGAACTTTTACGTTATTTCATCGGTACTTTGAAAAAATTAAGAAAAATAGCGCAAGAAGAATCATCAAAATTTGAATCGCAGGGTTTTAAACGCTTTTTCAAGATGATTCAAACTGAACTTACGGACGAATATTTTGAAAAGATCGAAGAAAACCTGAACGAGTTGGAATTTAAAAGTGGCATGCTTATTGGCGTTAGTTTGGGTTTGGGAAATAAGGGAGAAAATTACACGACACTAAAGCCAAATGAAAATAAAGAGAGTTTCTTCGATCATATCTTTTCAAAAAAAGAATCTTACACGTTTGTTATAAATGACAGAGACGAAAGGGGCGCTGAAGCTCTTGGACAAATAAAAGATAAAGCTATAAATTCCATTTCAAACGCCGTTGCCCAATCTGCGGATCACATCTTAAACTTTTTTAAAATGATGCGGATTGAACTTGCATTTTACGTTGGATCTCTTAATCTTTACGATCGAATTACCAAGATCGGAGAGCCAATTTGTTTTCCGGATGTAAAAACATCAGATGATCGAATACACGATTTCGAAAATCTCTACGATGTTTCTCTTGCCCTTGTTAAGGGAGAAAAAGTAGTTGGAAATGAGATCAACGCAAATGAAAAAGATCTCATCATGATAACAGGTGCAAATCAAGGGGGAAAATCCACCTTTCTTAGGAGCATTGGCATTGCCCAGCTAATGGTGCAATCTGGATTGTTCGTGCCAGCGCAAAGATTTAGCGCAAACATTGCAAATGGAATATTTACCCATTACAAGCGTGAAGAAGATAAGAAGATGGATAGCGGTAAATTCGATGAAGAACTGAAAAGAATGGATCAAATCGTGAATTACCTCAAGCCAAATTCAATGATGCTTTTCAACGAATCATTTGCAGCAACAAATGAAAGGGAAGGCTCCGAAATTGCAAGGCAAATAATCTCCGCTCTTATTGAAAAAAATATCAAAGTTTTCTTCGTCACCCATATGTACGATCTGGCTCATGGCTTTTACAAAAGCAAATCTGATAGATTTCTTTTTCTCAGGGCCGAAAGAGATGAGAATGGAAATAGAACCTTCAAAATTTTGGTCGGTGAACCCTTGCAGACAAGTTATGGAGCCGATCTTTACAAAAGAATATTCAAAGATCAGCAACCCTCAATTAAAGTTTAGTTGATGCTAAACTCTCTCAAAGATTGAATCAATCATCTTGGGGGGCATAACGCTCTCCGCCATACATCATTTGCTATATGCTATATGCCATGGTATATCGGCTCCGGCAGGTACCCCCCCCCTCGATGTCTGGCCCTCGCTTCGCTGCGGAGGCCATCTCGAGGGCATTCTGCCCTCCGCTGTCAACACGCAAAATGCTTCGCAAAAAAATTATGCATATAATGGCAATCTAAACTTAATTCATATTTGTTCAAATTTAAATACAAGAAGGTCTATAATCTATATAGATATATCTTAATAGATATTAGGAGGCTTTATGTGAAAACTGCTTTTCCTATGCTGAAGATGATGCTTTTGAGTTTTTTGTGCGAACATAAAGAGGGCACGGGATATGATTTTTTGAAATATGCCAAGGAAAAAGGTATGCCTGCATCGGCTGGTACTGTTTATCCTCAACTAAGCGAACTTTTAGACGAAAAATTGATAGATCAAAAAATAGTTGGGAGAAAAAAATTATATAGTCTAACCGTTGAGGGAGACGATTTCGTCAAAAAATTGAGAGAAAACACGGAGACGCTCAAACTCATGCTGCGTAAAATTGGCATCATCGTCGGTGAAAAAAATCCTTCGATGCCAGAAGAGATAAGGGAGGCAGTGAAAAACTTGCTTTACGTACTGTATGATCTTTCAAGCAAAGATTTTAAAGGTAAGGTTAACATGAAGGAGAGTTTGAAATTGATAGGTGAAGTTGAAGAAATTTTAAGGAGGTTTGGAAATGGATGACAAAAAAGCAATTGTAGTCAAAAATCTAAAGAAATACTTCAAAAACGTAAAGGCCGTTGATGACATTTCTTTTGAAGTAAACTATGGAGAACTTTTCGCTCTTTTGGGGCAAAACGGCGCAGGGAAGAGCACAACGATAAGGATTTTGACCAATCTTGCGGTTCCAACAAGCGGTCACATAGAAGTTGCTGGGTACAACGTTTTAAAGGATCCAACAAGCGTAAGAAAGAACATAGGGCTTGTGGCAGAAAAGATAATACTGTATGACAATCTAACCGCTATGGAAAATATAAGATTTTTTTCAAGGCTTTATGGCATGAAAGATTCAGAAATATACGAGAGGGCAGAAAAATTCTTGAAACTCTTTGATATCTGGAATTTCAAAGACATGCTCATATCTAAGATGAGCACAGGCATGAAGCAAAAAATAAATCTCGCAAGGGCACTTGTTCCAGATCCAAAGATCATCTTTCTGGACGAACCCACTTTGGGACTCGATCCCGT
>JABEBX010001934.1_pt1 | contig 17117 bp, 11 predicted proteins | sample 7245971 | NCBI WGS metagenome assembly JABEBX01 (sample SAMN14506365, study PRJNA622280) | hot springs metagenome | biome: hot spring [ENVO:00000051]|acidic hot spring [ENVO:00002120]; feature: spring [ENVO:00000027]|sediment [ENVO:00002007]; material: sediment environment [ENVO:01001048]... | reverse complement strand
CGCATTTCATGTAGGTAGATACCATAGGCCGAGCGCAGGTCTTCATAAGCTGCTTCAAGATGATAATAGGGGATACGCGGATCTACATGATGCGGCGCATGAATCAGGATGTTATGAATAAGCATCTCGCTGATTTTTGAACAACGCACGACCGTACTGCAATATAGTTGCCCAATACTCTGACTCCATTCTTCTTTTTCCATAAAAAAAGGAATGTCAGGATGCGTGTGATGCAGATAAACAAAAAGGGCAATGTAGTAATTGAAAACCAGAAAGGGGAGCAGCACCGCTGCGATAAAACCCAGCGGACCTGCCGCCCACCAGGAGAATGCCGAAAACGCCAGGAAAAACAGTGCAGTAATGATTTTACTTAAGGTAAAAGCGCGTCTGTTTTTCTGGTCTGCCTTGAAACGCACCATTCCGGGCCACCATACGCGCAGCAGATAATGCAAGGCACAGGTATAGGGGCTCCGCTCCAGACGATATATCCATTTTTGAAAGATGCTTTTTTGGCGATATTCCTGGGGGGTTAATGGTTTCCAGATCCAGTCAATGGGGCTCAGACTGGTAAACCCATGATGCACGCGATTATGTCCAAAAGCCCATAGGCGATACATGTTGAAGGAAGGCAACATGAACAGCGTGCCCAAGACTTCGGCCAGGTGCCGATTTTCGAACAAGGCGCCATGTGCGGCATCGTGGGCCCAGACAAACATGAAGGCAACCGCAGATCCCGCCACCAGACCGAGCAGCAACTGAGCCCACCAATGATGAATCAGCAATATGCCGGTAATCGCCGCTAGATAAAGCACAGCGTCAAAAGCATAACTGAACAAAGCCTTACTGATATCACGCTGATAGCATTCCGGCCGAATAGCTTGACGAACTGTCTGAATTTTCAGCGATTTCAATGCATCATATAGCTTTTTCGGATCTGCTTCCATTGGAGTCGCTCCTATATAAATATAATAGTACATCATTATACATAATAAACCGCGATCACCAAGTGTTTTTGAGTATCCGGGCGAGCCAGTCTTGGAGCTCGCTACCCGCCCAGCGGGCGGTACCGGTATTTGGCATGGGAAAAATTAGTGCTAACATGGTGCGGTCATTTGCGCTATAAATGATGTGTAACTGAAGCTGTCATCCTGTATTAACTATTAGGAGAGTGAAAGAAATGTTGGATATCGCTAAGATCAAACCTATTGCCCGTATTGTTCTGGTTGCTGGCGCCATTGCTCTGGCATCTGCCTGCGCCAAGAAAGAAGACACCACTGCTGCAGCGGATAGTAGTGCGACCACCACGACGGAATCTGCTGCTCCGGCAAGCACGACCAGCACTGACACCAGTGCTGCCGCTGCGCCTATGGAATCAGCTGCGCCCGACAGCAGTGCTGCGGCTGACACCAGCAGTGCCGATTCTTCGGATACGGCTGCCAGCGACAGCTCCGGAGCCTCTACAGACTAAGTTGTTACAAGGGTAGTCCATAACCAGAAAATGGAGGAGGCGTATTTATGATGAACGTACGTAATATCAACCCAGTCATGCGTCTTCTGGTACTCGCCAGCGTGGTAACTCTCGCTGCTGCCTGTGCCAAGAAGGAAGAGTCCACCACCGCGCCCAGTGATAGCTCTGCTACCAGTTCGGCCATGAGTAGTGACCAGGGTTCTGGATCTACCCAAAGTGATGACAGCACTGGATCTACCACCTCGCCATCCAGTTTTGATGTGCAGGGAGGGAGCGGGCACTTTGTGAAAGTGGCTGCATCAGCGGCTACTATGAATACGGATCAGATGGCTAAAGCAAAATCCTTGGCAGAAGCCAAGGGCTGTTTTGCCTGTCATCAGGTGGAAGCCAAGGTTGTTGGGCCGGCTTTTGCTTGGGTTGCCTATAAATACAAGGGTAATCCCAAGGCGGTTGACACCCTGAGTCATGCCATTGAACACGGTGTATCGGGTGTATGGGGTGGAATGCCGATGCCAGCACAAAGCGTGACACCGGCTCAGGCTAAAGAGTTGGCTGCCTGGGTACTGGCGCAAAAGCCTATTGCTCCGCCGAAATCAGCCTGACATTTTTCAGGCCCGTTAAAACCCCCGCCCAGCGGGGGTTTTTTATATGGAAAATGCTGTGGCTATAAAATTTAAAAAACTATCCTGGATTGCCAGTACTTACTATGCCGAAGGACTGCCCTATTCTTTGGTGCAACAGGTTTCTGTGCAGTTTTTTACTTATGCTGGTGCCAGTCTTCAGGTTATTGGCTTGCTCTCATTTTTTGGACTGCCCTGGAATCTGAAACTATTCTGGAGTCCGGTCATTGATTTATTCGGGAATAAAAAACGCTGGCTGGTAGTCATGGAGTTGATTTTAGGGGCTGTAGCCGCCTTGCTGATATGGCCCGCACAGCATCTTAATCTGGATCTGGCCGCAAAAATTTTTATTCTGATGGCTTTTATGTCAGCAACACATGATATGTCCGTCGATGGTTATTATATTCAGACCCTTGATACGGCTGATCAGGCAGGTTTTTCCGGGCTTAGGGTGGCCGCTTATCGGGTGGCGATGCTCGTAGGAAATGGCGCACTCGTCATTTTAGCGGGATGGATATCATGGACAGTCTGTTTTTTGACTGCTGCATTCATGATGTGGGGACTGGCTGCTTTTCATAAATGGATACTGCCAGAGCCGCCTCCCGCCAATACGCAACATCAAGGTCATCGTTGGGCAGCAGTACGTGAAGCTTTTCAAACCTATTTGGCGCAGCCTGGCATTGTTTGGGCTTTGGCCTTCATTCTCTTGTTTAGAGCCGGGGATGCCATGATGTTCGCCATGGTTACCCCTTTCCTGAACCATCTGGGTTACGGATTAATTGCGCGCGGAATTCTCACTGGCAGTGTCGGTACGGTGACTGGTATTGGAGGGGCATTACTGGGTGGTCTCATTATTTCGCGTTGGGGTTTAAAAAGGGCCCTTTTTCCGCTTACCTTAATTCAGTCTCTGGCCATACCAGCCTATGCCTGGCTGGCCTGGGCAGATCCATCTATCTGGTGGGTGGGCGTCACCATTGCCTTTGAACAAGGTTCAGCCGGATTGGGTACGGCTGTACTTATGGTTTTTTTAATGCAACGCTGTCAGGAAAATTATCAAGCCACCCATTTTGCCATCGGTTCGGCTTTGATGTCTGTGGCGGCCACCGTAGTAGGAGGTTTTAGTGGTTTTCTTGCAGCAAAAGTTGGATTCGTCGAATTTTTTCTTTTGGCATTTGTGGCCGCGATCCCCAGCCTTTTACTGGCAATAGGGATGCCGGACAAGCTCTATCAGGACAAGAAATCCCCAATATAAAATAATCAAAAAGGAGCGTTAGACATGTTGCTTAATGGGTTGAAGGAAAAAACATCAGACTGGTTGTTAGACATGATTAGTTTGGGTTTATTTTTGGGGATGCTGGGACTGTGCGGAGTCAGTCAGGCGGAAACTAATGGAAATAATGAGTCCAGCGCCAATGGCGAGCATTGGAGTATTGCACTGCGCAGCATTCATGATGCCCACCTTTTGCTGAATCAGGAAGCTACGCATAGTCAATTGCCTGCATCGACGGCCAAGTTGTTGACCACAGCCTATATTTTGCAGGTATTAGGGGCGGAGGCCAGACAACATACTCTGGTTTTAGGAACAGTTGAATCGACCGGCACAGTAATTGGACCACTGATTGTGCTGGGTGATGGAGATCCTGACATTTCCAGTCGTCATTTTCCGTTTGTCAAAAAAACCGAGCGCGGTGATCCTATGCTGCCGATGCGGAGCATCGCCAAAAGTCTCTACGCACGGGGCGTTCGTTATGCTCCCGACGGTATGGTCGTGGATGCTGGAAAGTTTCCAGAAGATCACCATATACCAGGTTGGACAGCAGATGATCAGCGTTTCTGGTTTGGAGCACCGGTCAGCGCATTGATGTTCAACGACGCCATGGTCAGTGTTGAGCTGCTTCCCGCACGCCGGGCGGGTAGACTCGCCACCGTAAAAATTACGCCTGATCCACTGAATGTCATCATTAACAAGGTGCAAACCGTTGGTCAACACGGAGAAGAACGACCTGTCCAGCTCATTCAATCCGGAAACCAATATCAGCTTATTGGTAGCGTACGTGCCAACACTGGAAATTTTTCTGCATTGTTGGCTCAACCCGATCCACCTTATTTTGCAGCTTTAGCCCTGCGGCAAGCTGCAGAAGAGGAGGGGATAGTGGTTGGACCGACAATCAGCGTTGATCGTCGCCCAAGGTCTCCAGGTGCTTGGCGTAGCAGATATCCAGGCACTACGGTTCTTGCCGAAAGAGTGTCACCATCCCTTGCAGAAGAGATAACAGTAGCCAACAAAGTCAGTGAAAATACGCATGTAGAGGTTTTACTGAGAGATGCGGATTTGCGTCGAGGAGGTGATGGCAGTCGTGCCTCTGCCATGCAGGGATTACATAACTGGTTACTACAATCAGGCATACTGAACAATGGGTCTTCTCAACTCGTGGATGGTTCCGGTTTATCGCGGCTAGATCGCCTTAGTGCCAAAGAGTTAGTGTCAGCATTGGCGTATTCTTATCAGCAATCCTGGGGCAAGATCTGGCGTGATTCTTTGCCCGTTGCGGCAGTAGATGGCACCTTAAGGCATCGTTTTCTTGATCTGCCAAAAGGCACCATAAGAGCCAAGACAGGAACTTTACGCAATGCAGTCACGCTCGCCGGATTACTCCGCAATAAGTCAGGGGAAGCTTATGTCTTTGCGATTATGGTCGATCATTTCCAGGGCACGGACGCTGAGGCCAGAGCCCGGGTGGACCAAGTCGTGCGGGACATCATTCTGGGGAAAAGCCAATTATCGCCTTCAAGAGACTCATAAACTCGCCGCAGATGCTTTGGATTCGGTCTACCGAAACAGTCATTATCTGATTCCCGGTCAGCTTAACCTCCATATCGGTGGCCCGGCTTATGGAGTGCGTGCCGCAATTATTACGGCCTGGAATCCCCAGTCAGAGCCATTGAGTCCATGGCAAAACAGAATAAGACAACGTCGTTTGGTCAGGTTGTTGGATGCAAACGGCTATCGATTTTTACGATCCTGTTGCGGTGTTGATGCGTGGTGGGAGGAAAGTCTGATGGTGTTTACTATGAATGAGTCAGCGGCAGTCAAGCTTGCTCGTCAATTTGGACAAAAGGCTTTTGTCTATCTGGATGGAAGACGTGTATGGCTGGTGTATGTCTGATAGTTTGGTTCGCATAATGTTTATTATGTTAAATTATGAAATGAACTTCAAACGGGGATCATGGTCACACAAAGTAGCAGAGTAATTTCAGAGGGAGCGCGATGACACACTACTCTTTTTCCGGCAATCGGGCACCTTGGTGGGTGCGTTTGCTGACCGTTATGGTCGGTATGGTTTTATTGATTGGTTTGTTTTTTTTCGCCATTTTCGCATTTATTGCGGTGGCGATCTTAGGTGCAAGCGGCATGATTTTCCTCTGGTGGCAAAAACGGAAAATGCGCAAAAGCACCAATCAGGACATTGTGGTCACCCAGTATCGGGAAATCCACCAAAATACCTCTCCTTTCGATAGAGAGAAATAGTTTCCTCCAAGTGTGTTCGCGCTCCCCTGCATTTGCCGAAAATCATGTTAGAATCATTAAGATCGACAAGGTAAGTTCAGCACATGGAGATGCAGGGGGGCTTCTGAAAAAAACAAATTCAAGAACAAAGCGTTATTCAAAAGCTAAAAGTCGTGCCTCGTCAAGATCCAGGGGGACAATTGTCTTGTTGCTGGGATTTTTTTCGTTCCCGGCTCTGGCGGACGTGGTTCATTTTGGCTTTGAGGATGTTCCTACTTCCATGGCAGAAAAGCTGAACAAAGCCTTACCCACCGTGACCATTGACGACAAGGCGGACCGCCTTGAAGAAACAGAAATGTCTGCCAACCTTCGGCTCAAAGATGCATTACAGGCCTATGGATACTACGACGCAACATGGAAAATCAGTAAAAAAATTATCAGTCCAAAAAATTATCTGTTGCAATTCTCAATTTCACTGGGTAAGCCAATTATTGTTCGTAAAATTGACCTCCAAAAATCCGGAACAGGCAGTAATATCCCATCCATAATCCATCTTTACAAAGATTTTCCAATAAAAGATGGGGCTGTGCTTAATCAAGTCGATTATGAGGAGTGGAAAGGTAAAGCACTGGAAGCGTTAAATAGACAAGGCTACGCCAAGGCAGAATATACTCGCCATGAAATATTAATCGATAAAAAAGAATTTTGGTCGGATATTTATTTATGGTTAAATACCGGACCTCGTTTTCGTTTTGGTTCTATCACTGTCCATGGTGCAGAGCATTATCCTCGATGGTTTGTTGAGCGTTATGTTTCTTTCAAAGAAGGAGACTGGTACGCACCGGCAGCCTTGGCGGTTACCCAAAGTAATTTGCGTAACGCGGATCGTTTTTCAGATATCTCAGTTCAGGGTGACTTGAACGCAGAAAAAAATGATCTCGTTCCTGTCAGCATTAATTTGAAAAGTATGCCAGCACAACATATTAAGGTTGGTGCTGGTTATAGTACAGATATTGGCCCTAATGCAGCATTGATTTATGATAATTACAATGCTTTTGATGAAGCTCAGCATGTGCGTGTCTCTATTTTGGCAGCGCAGCTTAACCGAAACGTCAGCATACTTTATAAGTGGCCTATCGGAAAAAATATAGGATCCGAATATATTGCACAAGCCAGTTATCAGAATCAAACGCTCACTGCTTACGATAGTAATGAGATGCTGGCAAGTGTTGGGCGACAGTGGTCATTGCGCGATGATAATAGCCGCAATAAAACCACCTCCCTGGAAGCTCTGGTTAATTTTGAGCAAGCTAATTATACGGTCGCAGATGAAGTGAATAACAGTTTTTATATTTACCCTTCCCTACAATATACGATCCAGGATTTCCGCAATATATTACGGCCTATATCCGGTTACTCGCTGACGGCTCGCGCCGAGGGCGCCAGTAAAGTATGGGGGAGCACCGCTAATTTTGTAAGATTCAGTGCCCGTGGCAGCTGGAATGTACGAATTAATCGGCAATGGGTCATAGGTACAAGAGCCAAAGTGGGTGCGATGTGGTTGAATGGCCCCATTAGTGATTTACCGCCCAACTTGCGTTTTTTTGCAGGTGGACAAAACAGTCTTCCTGGTTACGCCTTTCAGTCACAGGGTCCGGTAGATAGCGATGGCGCAGTGGAAGGTGGCAGATTACTGGCTGTCGCTGGCTTCAATATTCAACGCTTTGTCAGTAAAAATTGGGCAGTTGTTGCTTTTTATGATGCGGGTAATGCTTTTAACAGCTTCTCGAATGTGCACGTACTTCAGGATGTAGGAATTGGGTTCCGCTGGTATTCTCCAGTCGGGCCTATTCGTTTTGATTTGGCACATCCTTTAGTGAATCCTAAGGCTCCGGCTGTACGAATTGCTTTTTCAGTGGGATTTAGCCTGTGATGCGCTTCAGAAACCTGGCTATTTTGATTTTTATCTGTACTTTAGGGATTATTTTTTCTGGACTATTTTGGTTATTGAATACCAACAACGGTGCACGCTGGGCATTGGCCCAAGTTCCGCATTTAAGTGCAAAAAAAATCAGTGGAACTTTAATGGATGGTTTAAAAATATCAGAGTTGAACTGGTCCAGTAGATCTTCCCGCTTTACTGCTCAGAACTTGCAATGGGTATTGCATCCTAGTCATTTATTATGGGGAGAGCTTGACGTTGTAGACCTTAAAATTATTAATGGTCAACTCAAATGGAAAAACGCAGTCTCACCACCACGGGGGACTGGATTGAGTCCTCTCCTGCGCATACTAGCCTCCGTTGGAGTGCGGCGTGGCATGGTTTAAGCGACAATACATTTGGTGGGCCAATTAAGCTACTATTTAATCAGAAAAATTCACTGAGTAGCATCAGCAGCCTGATTCGGATAGCTCCGCACCAAATTTTATTGAATTCTATGGAGTTAAAAAATCCATCTCTCAGTACAACCACCACCGGATTCTGGAAAATAGACCTTCCAGAGAATAGCGCTGGTGACTTCTCCATATATGGAAACCAGAGCAACATCGCTGTCAAAGACATACCGAAGTCTGTAACGGCCGGCCCTTTATCATTTAAATTGCACCTGCATGGGAATTTTAATCATTATATTGGTGCATTTGCGATGAATGGATCGCCAAGTTTTGGTGGCATTCAAGGGAATATTGAAGGAAGCAGTACCGGCCTACAATATGATTATACGGGAAATATGCTCGGTGCCAAACTGCTACCTGCAAAGTTAAAAATAGATTGGCAACCGTTGATAAATGTACAGGGTGAATTGCGGCTTAGAGGTTTACAAAATCAACGTATTTTTTCTACTGTTCCCGGCCAGTTGTCCTGTAATATGATCATAAATGCTGCGCAAGCAGCAAAAAACATCAATGGGCGTATCCAATTGCAGGTGTTACCCAGTCAAATATATAAAACCAATCTGGTGGGTAATGCTGATCTGAAATTCTCTGGAAATCAGTGGGATTTGCAAGAGGCGAATATTCGTGGGTCAGGGTTAACCGTCACTGCTTCTGGTAACTTGCAGAAACATCTGTCATTTTCTTTGAATATTGACAATTGGCAAATGTTGGCTCCTGATGCCCGTGGTTCAACAAGTGCTCATGGCTGGATTGCGCAGGCCAATCAGAACTGGGTGGGTAGTATAAAAGCACATGCCCATAATGGAATCTCTTATTAAATCAAAGCCATTTTCAAAGCAAGCGCCTCGGATTTTGGCAACTGGAGCATCCTTCGACATTATCCTGGAATTCCGGTGTCATTCGAATCACTCCACTCGTATTCAATGATTCTCATGGATCAAAGATCGGCGCTCAAGGGTTTTATAACCCGGCGCAAAACCTGGCCAGTTTAAATTTGAATATTTTATCTCTTCCTCTTGATTTTAAACAAAAAAATAATGATATATCTCTTGATGGATATTTAAATACCCATTTACAGGCACAATGTGATGGTATTTGTCATGCTGATGGTAATTGGAATTTTGAGAAAACCCAGTTGCATTGGTTATCTGATAACGTATCTCAATCCATTGATTTGCAGAAGTTCAGCGGCCAGGTGCGTTGGCAACCCAAAAATCTAAACTTAACGTCATATCTGGAATTGCCAAAAAATTGGGGCTCTGCGCAAATACACCTGCATAGTCCAGTTACCCTCGCCCTGCCCTGGCGTTGGAATGAGCAAGCAGCAATTCAAGCGACTGTTCAGGCAAAACTGGGGGCTCCTCTTTTTGCGGCTTTGCCTATCGGAGCCCTGAAAATGCGAGCCCAAGGTGGTGGTAATATAGAAGGAGATATCACCGGAACCTGGGCAGATCCCAAATGGCACGGCACTGCTGAGTTACAAGGTCTTGGTTTGTATGTTCCTCAAGCCGGGCTCGATTTACAAGATGTCGGGGCCAAACTGCTAGGCAACGGTCAAGAGCTGCAAATCAATGACATGCACGCAACTTCGGGAACAGGTCATATTTCAGGAAGCGGTACCATCTACCTGCGACCCGAAACACATTTTGCCCTACACATAGCTGGTCATGCATTTACGGCTTTGAATCTTCCTCAAGTACAGGCGGCTGTCAGTCCCGATCTTCATATTGATGGCACCTTACAAAAAATAAATATTGGGGGTGCCATTCATACGAATCGCCTGCGTATTCTTGGTACGGATTTTAACGGACCAAAACCGTCCAGTGATGTTGTTTTTGTTAAAAATATCAAGAAAAATAATGCAGGTCCTGCTCTAAGTGTGAATTTGCAGGTCACTCTGGGTAACGATGCCAAAGTCTTCATTAGTGGCTTACGTGCCGATTTGGTTGGGGCCCTGGATGTCAGGATGCAGGATGGACATAGTCCTGCTGTAAAAGGAATATTGCGTATGGTCAATGGTCATTATGATATTTATGGCCATAGCCTTGATTTTGAAAGAGGCTCAATCAACTTTCATGGGGCCGCCAGTCAGGCTAATCTCGATGTACTCGCAGTACGCACCATCAAAAACTCTGACAGCTTTGCCGTGGATAATACGCCGGTAAAAGCTGGTGTTCAGGTAACGGGGACTTTGCAGGTACCACAAGTGAATCTCTATTCCAATCCATCCATGTCTCAGGCCGATATTTTGTCTTATCTACTTCTCGGCACGCCTTCAAGTGGTCTGGGTAATCAGGATGAATTACTTTCGGCTGCGGCAGGCACTCTCTTTTCTGCCAGTCGTGCGGCGCTTTTCGGAAATAGTCTGAGTAATAGTGGTATTGATGTTGGCGTAACCTCTAATGGACAACAAGGTTTGTCTGGAGCTATGGTTACCTTGGGCCATTATTTGACGCCAGATTTATATCTGAGCGTAGGACAATCGGTGATGGGAAACGGAACAGTTGCCAGGTTGCGTTATCGTGTAAGTAAGCATATAGAGTTACAAACTGAAAATGGCACCCAGAATGGTGCAAACATATTTTATCGGATAGATTTTTAACTCACCATGGAGCCTTTTTGGTGCTGAAAAAACGAGAAAGCATCGTCCTGATCGGGGCTGGAGTCATTGGCATGCTTGCCGCCGTTCGGCTTGCTGAGGAAGGTTTTGCCATAACCATTGTGGATCAGGGACAAATTGGCAGGGAGGCATCCTGGGCTGGCGGTGGCATTCTCAGTCCTCTTTATCCTTGGCATTATCCCCCGGAACTTCTTCGACTGTCGTTTTATAGTATGTCACTTCAACGTGCTCTTTCTTCGGAGTTAGCTTCTCTCACCAATATTGATCCGCAGTGGGCCTTGTCCGGGTTACGCATTATTGAGGGAGAAAATGAAGTTTTTCCAGTTGATGTCAGCCACTGGGGACAAAATTGGGGCCTGAACTGGCAAGTCTCTGGCGGCAAAGCTACAACCAAAAAAAACCTCTGGTGCCCTGAGGTGGCACAGGTTCGGAATCCTCGCTTGCTATCTGCCCTGGCTGAACGCTGTCGACAGCTTGATATCAAACTCATTGAACAAACTGAAATTACGGGCTTTAAACGCAAAAATGAACAACTACTCGGCGTGGAAAGCAATCAGGGATTTATCGCTTCAGACAAGGCTATAGTGACAGCTGGAGCATGGACCGGAAAATTACTTGAACAAATTGATATTCATCTGCAAATTTATCCGGTACGTGGCCAAATGCTGTTGCTGCAGGGGTCTCCAGGTATGCTTGATTCCATGTTGATGCAAGATAATCACTACCTGGTACAAAGACAGGATGGTCTCATTCTAGCTGGCAGCACCAGTGAGAACGTGCAATTTGACAAGTCTGTTACGCCGCTAGCACGGCAAACCTTGTGGAATTTTGCGCGTGACCAGCTTTCTGGCCTAACTAGTTCCAGCATCATCAGACAATGGTCGGGACTGCGACCCGGCAGCCCTGAGAGTGTTCCCTATATAGGCCCCCTACCCGGCTGGAACGGCCTGTATGTTGCTGCGGGTCATTTTCGTTATGGCCTCACCAATGCACCGGCAACAGCAGAAATACTTACTTGCCTGCTCACCGACAAGGCCCCTCCCATTGATGCCACCCCTTATGCTCCAGCAACACATTATCAGAAAGGGACTTGATCAGGTCTTCCCCTGGTAACTAGATAAAGCTACAATTATACCCAGTTTAGAATTATAGAAGGACCATACATGGATAATCAGGATTGGAATAAGCAGCGTGTTTTGGAAACGTTACGAGATGCAGGTGTTAATCCCACCAGCCAGCGTGTGGAGATTGGCTATGCCCTCTTCTCTTCTTGTGCCCATCTTTCTGCTGAAGAAATCATGCAGCGGGTCAACGCAGATTATCCCGTGGTTTCCAAGGCTACGGTATACAATACATTAGGTTTATTTGCAGACCACTCCTTGGTTCGTGAAGTCATTGTAGAACCAGGTAAGGTCTTCTACGATCCCAATGTGTCCATGCACCACCACTTCTATCATGTGGATACCGGCCAATTACAGGATATTCCTGCAAGCTCCTTGCAAATCAGTAAGCTTCCTGACATACCCGCTGAAACCGAAGTGGAAAATGTCGAGGTCGTCATCCGTCTCCGTCAACGCGTGGCCCATTAGATTGATTAGCCGCCTCTTGCCTTCCTTTTCTAAATCCTTATAATGCGTTTTCCTTGGGTTGTTAGCTCAGTTGGTAGAGCAGCTGACTCTTAATCACATAAAATCTCAATCATAGCCTTTTATGTTCTCTCATTAAATTCTTTGTCTGCTGAAAAATATAGGATTTGCTCTCATGCTCTATCATGAGGCATCATGCAAGCGCAACCTCAATAGTAAACGTAGAAGTAAACGTACTTTCAGGAGCGTCCATGCAAAAACTAACCACTCGCGCTATAGAAGCAGCCCGGCCTGACTCTTCCAAAAAAGATATTTACTTGCGTGATGGCGATGGTCTGGAGTTGCGTGTCCTTCCTTCTGGTAAAAAAGTCTGGCAATTCCGATATACGTTCTCTGGGAAGCGCCGAGTCCTAACCTTCGGCGAATACGCTGTATGCTCTCTGCGGGAGGCTCGTTTACGTGCCCAAGATGCCCGCAAGTTTCTTTCAATAGGGCAAGATCCGGCCGATGAAATCAAAACCAAGGTCGTGAAGCATGCTGCATCACTGAATAATTCTCCATCCCTCCGGCAGGCCGAAGCTGCGAATACAGATAGTTCCCCTGAAGCAACCCATAGGCTCATTGACCTTATGCTGGCCTATGCTCAGTGGAAGGAAGAAAGCGGTAAGCCAGCCTATGCCCATGATGTACGTAACAACACTCGCCTCTATCTTAAGGAAAGCGCCCCAGAACTCGCTATTAAGCCCGCCAGCGAATGCACCTCAGAGGATATTGCCGCCCTACTTCGCCCTATCCACGAAAGGGGCAAATTGCGCACGACTGGGAAATTGCGCAGCATACTCTCCGCAGCATTTCAAACAGCACTGCAGGCTCCTTACCATCCGGCTATTCCAAAAAACTTGCTAGGGTTCAATGTGAAATCCAATCCCGTATTAGCTATTCCGGCCATCCATACAGAGCCACGTGAACACGTTCTGACACAAGCGGAATTAGGTCAATATGCATCTGCTGTCCTGGCGGGTACTGGTGTCACTTATTACTGTCTTGCCTTGTCCCTTTTTGCCGGTGGGCAACGACCAACGCAAGTCTCCAGAATCCGGGAGGAAGATTATTCCAAAAGCGAAAGCATCCTTCTTGTCAGGGACCCCAAAGGGAAACGCAGTAAACCCCGATTACATTACTTACCCTTGGGAAATTTCGCCACTCAGCTTATAGCGCAGTGGCATATGCCAGGATCCTTGTTGAAAAACCCCGTCTGGTTCAGTGTAGATGGCGACACGGTGATGGAGTCTACGAGCCTGTCTCATCAATGCAAGCGCATTCAAAAAACTTTTGGCTTGGAACCATTCGAAATGCGCGACATCCGCCGCACCGTTGAAACCGAAATGGCCCGCCTTGGTTTTTCCAAAGATCTTCGTGCCCATCTCCTCTCTCACGGACTCGGCGGAATCCAGGATCGTCACTACGACCGCTACGACCGTATTGACGAAAAAAGAGAAGCCTTGGAAAAGTGGGAAAAATACCTTTTGGAACTCATGGAACCTTACCACAACAAACAGGCCTGATGTGTACGCAAAATCGGGACCTATTTCTCTGGTAAAATGAAAATCACGGCGGCAATCAAAGCACCTGTTTTGCGCCTATGTTTCTCTTTAGTATCGTAATAGCATTATTATGCTGCGTAATACAACCTGAACTGTCACAGGCCGATGAAATCACCACCGGCCTGAGATTAGCGTCAAAAATTTCCATGGCCGTACTCAGATGTTCACGGACAATAAAGTTTCATCGTAGCGTCGCCCTGAATTAGGGGGGGGCTGGATCTGCTTGACAGACGTCGACCCGACTCTACCGCGAATAATGCAGGCATGATCTGGGGTGGCGGTACTCGGCGAAGCCATTGCTCACGGACGACTGGTTGCCATAGTATTCTCTATGATCTGATGGCTGGTAAAGACTGGAAGCGGTCGTTGGATGCTCAACGGTCTGGTCAACAAACCTCTTGGAACCGATCGCACAACAGGTGAATTAACTCACTGAATTTCCATATAATTATAACATCACGTCAAGCCAGCAGGAGAGATCACATGTCAACAAAATGCAAATATTGTAACTCAACCTCCTATGGTAGAGGATGTCCTTATAGTCCAACGAAAGTACATCAGCATAATGATGATGAAAAACGATGTGAACTCTGTGGTTCTACATCACTTGGCAGCGGTTGTCCTTATAGTCCAACCAAAAAACACTATCATGGCAGTGGGGCGAACAAATGTAGGTGGTGCGGTAGCACATCCACAGGGAGCGGATGCCCATATAGCCCAACAAAGTTACACGAGAGATAATAATAAAATGAAATCCTGCGAATCCAATACGGCCGCGTTCCTTACTCTCGCCGAAATTGCGGCTTGGCAAATTCCTCAAGAAAAACCTGGAGTCATCGTTGCAGCTCTACCTGCTTTACAGCGGAGTGGAGTTTGGAAAGTTAGGCAGATCGAGGAATTATGGGATTCTATACTACGTCGCTTCCCGATTGGTGCCTTTATCATATCCCCTCCTAACGGTGCGCTGAATCAGCAGAACTTTAAACTTCAGTCCGATCAAGACGATCTTCCAGAACCGACCCATCTCCTCCTGGATGGTCAGCAGCGTGCCACAGGTATCGCCTTGGGATTCTACGATCTCTGGGGATATGACATTAAGGAGGCAAAGAGTGTGCTATGGCTGGATTTAGCAGAAGCTCCAAAGAACCGGGAGGTCGAATTTGTATTCCGAGTGGTGACACAAGCACATCCTTGGGGTTATAAACGGAGCGAACCGGATGATACTCTTTCCGCCAATCAGGTCCGTACGGCATTACAGGCTTTTCGAGCTGTTAATCAATTTGAAGGTTTGCGGCCTGAGAGATTCGCGCTCCAGAAAACTTGGCCATGGGATGCGGAAGCCTCAGTACCGATGGCAATGCTCATTGATGCAGTAAAACGAAATCCCTGTGATTCGGCTGCGGCGAGAGCTGCAGCCTGGAAACGCATCAAGACCTTACCAATGTACGCCGACAATCCAGCTTTTCAAACTGAGGTTGATGGTGGGCAAGTGGTAAGAAACTCTCAAAAGGAGATTGAAAAACAATGCCAGAATGTGCGCAAGGCATTCGAGCTGACAGACTCGACACTGTATCACCGACTCGACTTTGTTTTACAGCGATTGCAGGAACTCCTGGCCCATAATGGCGGATACCAAGTGCCTGTACTTTCACTCGATTTGGGAAATGCGGCGTATTCACTATGCAATGTTGAGGAAGAAACTACGTCTGATGCTTTAACGCCCGACGATGCAGCCAAGAAAGATGCGATAGAACTCCTCTTTGTGCGTGTCAACAGTGCTGGTACGCCTCTTGCTGGTGAGGAGCTAACCTATTCGCTTCTCAAAGCTGCTTGGCCGGACGCAGCAAAATTTATCGACGGGTTAGACCATAAACCTGCCCAGGCATCACGCATCGCCATGCTATGCGTGCGGCTGGTCCTCGCCCGTCGACAATTGCACACAAGCCAAGATAAGAAACTGAGTATGCCGCCGGTACAGGGTGTAAATGAGTTTCGTCGTTTGGTGCGCGACCAGAATCCCCAACATCCAACCTTTTCTGATGATTTAAAATCCTTCATAAAGGATAGCGCGAATGCATTGTTAACAGCCACATGGCAGTTCTTGGTCGACAGTAAAAAGTCATATACTTTGCTACCTGTAATAGCGGTAGAATTGGCACAGAAATCACCTGATGTTTATTTACTTCTGTTGTGTTGGGCTGATCGGCTAATGGAAAAAAACATTACTCCGGCGCAGATCAACGAAACGGCGTATCGGCGGACGCTGGGGTTTTTAACGGCGCTGGCCTGGTTTGCCCCTGATAAGAGTAAGGCCTGCTCTGCCATCTGGTCTGAGTTACAAGAGAAAATGGATAATGAGAATCTTATCCAATATTTCAACAACACCCGTTTCCAAAATGCTTGTCGTCTTGATAAGCATTTCAATCTGTGCATGATTCCTCTGCCCTCGGTGAAGGAGCTTAATCTCGCCTGCAGCAGAGGAGTAACGGGGCAGAGGGGATGTCGGAACACAATCAGTAGTGTCGACAGTAGCATTTGGAAAGAATGGAATTGGTATACATCATTTACTGACCTCTTAGTGAGAGAGGGGGATATTAAAGCGAAATGGGCCAAGCAACTCGCACCTGAGGATGGAGCCCCAGACCTTGCCGAATCGACGCTTCAGGTAGCGCGTCGTTTTTTAGATACTCTTTACGACTCACATTCTATCCTACTCTATGCACAACGTGACTGGCTGCGAAAATGGTATCCAGATTTTGACCCTTCGCAACCCGAATACATGGAAGACAAGAATAGGCCTTGGGATTATGACCATATCCATCCGCAGAACTTGTTACGCTCCGATGCTGGTAATTCGCGCCGAAATATTCCTCAAGTAATATGGGATTGGCATGGTTCCATTGGAAATCTACGAGCCTGGCCTTTAGAGGCTAACCGTGCGGATAGTGATATAAGCCCCACTCTTAAACTTAAGTCAGTAAATGCTGACGATAAGCGTTATAGTGTTAATAATGGACATGAAAAAAGAAACGCATCTTTTGTGCAAGAAAATGCTGAATGGGAACATTGGCAGAATAGCGTACCCATGAGTGATGATGGTAAATATATTGAGGATAAGCGCTATCTTGCATTAGCAAAGTACCATGATAACAGAAAAGATCTGATCAAAGCCATTGTAGCGCGATTTGTCTCTTTATATCGGGTTTGGTATGACGAACTTAGGATCGGTGATTTACAGTAAGCGGCGTCTGTCAAGGTAGTTGTCGCGTCACCCATTTTTTAAGTAACCTTTTTATCCTGCCGCTGCGGGTTCAGAT
>JABEBX010018776.1_pt1 | contig 17127 bp, 13 predicted proteins | sample 7245971 | NCBI WGS metagenome assembly JABEBX01 (sample SAMN14506365, study PRJNA622280) | hot springs metagenome | biome: hot spring [ENVO:00000051]|acidic hot spring [ENVO:00002120]; feature: spring [ENVO:00000027]|sediment [ENVO:00002007]; material: sediment environment [ENVO:01001048]... | reverse complement strand
GATGATGACGAAGATCTCCGGTTGCGGGAGCATCGCCTCAAGCTTCCCTTTCTCTCGAAGCAGCTCTCCCAGCACCACATCGCCCATGCCAAATCCAACGGCTGGCATCGGCTCGCCGCCGAGACGCTCAAGAAGATCGTCATACCGACCCCCTCCGGCAATGGCCCGAAAAGTTCCCTGCCGGTCGAATGCTTCGAAGACGGTCCCGGTATAATAGGCAAGACCGCGCACGACGCGGTAATCCTGCTCCGCGAATGGCCCGAGCCCACGCGCCCCCAACCCGGCCAACACTCGTTCCACCGGCTCCCAAGGTTCACCCTCCTCGATCAGTCGAAAGACCGGAGCAGCCAGGGGGCCCAGCGCCTCCTCTGTCTTTTCGCGCGGTTGACGCTCGATCTTGTCGATCGCCTGAAAGAGCCCATACCGCTCTTCCTCCCGTACCTCGTGCCGCTCAAAAAACCGGGCCCAGAACCCTCGGTCGCTCAACCGCACCACAAAATCCTCCGGCCCCAGCCCGAAGCCGCGGAGCAGGTCGATTAACAGGGCAATGACTTCGATATCGGCTTCCAGGGACTCCTCCCCCAGGATATCGCAGTTCCACTGGAAATGCTCCCGTAGCCGGCCCCTCTGCGCCCGTTCGTAGCGGTACACCTGGGGAATCGAGAACCATTTCAAGGGCTTGCGGTAGTCGCGGTGGCGCACTCGGACCATGCGCGCGAGCGTGGGCGTTATCTCGGGCCGCATGGCCACCAGCCTGCCTCCGCGATCGCTGAACTGGTAAACCTGATCGAGGATCTCGGAGCCGGATTTTTTCCGATAGAGATCGAGCGGCTCAAGGACCGGGCCATCGTACTCGACGAAGCCGTAGCGCCGCGCGGTGCTCCGCCAGCGGGATAGGATAGCTTCCCGGAAGGCGAATTCCTCCGGGTAAAAGTCGCGAAATCCGGGAAGAGGCTGCATGGCGCGGCGCCCCGCTCTAACTTCCAAGCGGGATAGCGAGATCAGGCACTATCCCCAACCGCCTGGCTCAGGGCGAGCTTTTTTTCCCCGCACCCTCCTCCAGAAGTTCTTGCGTAACCTTTTGCAGGATTCGCTTGACCTGCTTCCCTGGCTTGAAGCGTACGACCGCGCGAGGAGGAATCGTGATGTCACGTCCCGGACTCCGAGGGTTTCGGCCGACGCGGGCGCGGCGCAGCGCGATTTCGAACACGCCGAAATTCCGCAACTCGACGTTCTGACGGTTCCCGAAGCTCTCCATGAGAATCCGCAATAAGGAGCCCAAGGCCTTCGCCGCCTGCTGCTGCGGTAGATTGGTCTCTTCCGCAACCTGCACCACCAAATCCCTTCGCGTCAGGTTTCCCATAGATCAATCCGTTGCGACTCCCCTCTCCGGAAGCCCTTTCTACGGAAAGAATAATCTGAAAAGAAGGTTGCACAATAGAAAAAGCGGTCGAAGTGCCCTTTGACACCGGCGGCGCACCTCCATTTGCAGCGCCTCCTCCGCGAAATTTGTGTCTGCGGCTTGCAAATCGGGATGCGTCTGCTTTTTGTTGGGCTCGGCATGTCCTTTTTCACTCACCTCTTGCGGCGGCATTCTCGCTAAGGGGAATTCTATTTATGGGAGAGCGCTTTTTCCTCACGACGGCGATCGACTATGTCAACGGCTCCCCTCACCTGGGGCACGCCTACGAAAAGACGCTTGCCGATGCCCTTGCGCGCTACCAGCGCCTCTGCGGCCGCTCGGTCTTTTTCCTGACCGGGGTCGACGAGCATGGGCAAAAGGTGCAGCAATCGGCCCGCGCTCTCGGGCTTGATCCGCAGGATTTCTGCGACCGGCAGAGCGGCCTCTTCCGCGCACTCTGGGAACGACTCGACATCTCCTTCGACCGGTTTGCCCGCACGACCGAACTGCAGCACAAGGAGGTGGTTCGATCGTATCTGCGCCGTCTCCGAGAGAAGGAGCTGCTCCGCTTCGAGGAGCACGAGGGCTTTTACAGCCTGCGGCAAGAGCAGTTCGTCACCGAGAAGGAGAGGGTGGACGGCCGCTGGCCGGAGATCTTCGGCGAAGTGGTCCCGATGCGCGAGCCGAACTATTTCTTCCTTCTTTCGCGATTCGGAGAGCGAATTCGGCGAGAAATCGAATCCCGACCAGACTGGATCGTCCCCGAATTTCGCCGCAACGAGTTGCTCGCCGCCTTGCAACGTCCGCTGCAGGAGCTCTGCATTTCCCGGCCCCGAAGCCGCCTTGCCTGGGGCATTCCGCTCCCCTTCGACGAGGACTATGTAACCTATGTCTGGTTCGACGCTCTGCTCAATTACGTCTCCTTTGCCCGGGAAGGGGATGGCGGCTCCTGGTGGCCCGCCGACCTTCAGATCATCGGAAAGGATATCCTCGTGCCGCCTCACGGCGTCTACTGGCCCGCGATTCTCGACGCGTTGGAGCTTCCGCTCCCGCGGAGGCTCCTGGTGCACGGCTGGTGGCTCAATCGGGGAGCCAAGATGAGCAAATCGACCGGGAACGCGATCGATCCCCTGCCCTATCTCGACCGTTTCGGTTCCGACGCGCTCCGTTACTTTCTCTTGCGAGAGATGACCCTCGGCAACGACGCCGACTTCTCGGACGAGAAGCTTTTCCAGAGGTATAAGAGTGATCTTGCCAACGACTTAGGGAATTTCGCGCACCGCTCTCTCTCCATGATCGCGCGTTACCGGGGAGGACGAGTCCCCGGCTGGATCGATTCGGAAGCCGAGCAGTCCGAGAAGGAGCTCGCTTCGGCCTTCGACGAAGAGGCCTATCGGAGCGCCTTCGACCAGGGTGACACCGGCAGAGGCCTCGCCGTTGCGTGGGCCTTCATCGGCCGAGCCAACCGTTACGTCGACCAAGCCGCTCCCTGGAGAGTGGCCCGGGCTCCCGCTTCGGAAAAGCGGTTGGATCTCATTTTGGCGATCCTGGCGGAGACGCTCCGGCGGATTGCCATCCTCATCGAACCAGCACTTCCCCGAAGCAGCCGAAAGCTGCTGACCGAGCTCGGCGCCACCGAACCCCCGCTCCTCTCCCGTGCCGCCTTTGCGCCGCCAAGGGAAAGCTATTCCGCCGGAGCCCCCGAGCCCCTTTTCCCCCGGATCGAAGGATAGGGGCCGAGGAATCGGAAGATTTTCCGGCCCCTCACGAGCTTGCCATTGCCCAGCATTGCTCTCTCTGTCATTCTCATGCGCCATGAGCGCCGAGAGACGGGTGGGATGCGGGACGGTGTCCTTCCTCGTCCTCCTGGCCGTCAGTCTCTTGCTCAATTTGATCTTCTGGAATGCGCTCCAGATGAAGAAAGGCGCCAACCCGGACATGAAACCTCCGGAGTTCCCGGAGGAATATGTCGCCGGCGATCCCGATCGCGATCAGAAGATCGTTCTGATTCGCTTACAAGGGCTGATCGCACGAGAGGAGCCCGGCCAATTCTCGGATAGCATGATCGAGGACATCGCCCTCCAGCTCCGGCAGGCCCGCGAGGATCGTCGGGTCAAAGCCATTCTCCTGGCAATCAACTCCCCGGGCGGGGAGGTCGATGCGAGTGATGTCCTCTATCACGAGCTCGAACGGGCTCGGCGAGTCAAGCCGATCGTCGTCTACATGGAATCAGTTGCCGCCTCGGGCGGCTACTATGCCGCCATGGGTGCCAGTTACCTGATGGCCAACGACCTCTCCCTCACCGGGAGCATCGGGGTCATTCTGGAAACTTTCAATGTCAAGGACCTTCTCGATAAGATCGGCGTCAAGGCGCTGACCCTCAAGTCGGGCAAAATGAAGGACATCCTCAATCCGACGCGGGAAATGACTCCGGAAGAGCAGGCCTACGTTCAAGGACTCATCAACGCCAGTTACGATCGGTTCGTCGGCATCGTTTCCCGGGAAAGGCACTTGGACTTGGAGCAACTGAAGACCCGTTGGGCCGACGGGAGAATTCTCTCCGGGTCGATGGCTCTGCAGGCCAAGCTGATCGACGAGCTCGGCTACTTTGAAGACGCCGTCAACAAATGCAAGGAGCTCGGCAAGGTCAAGACAGCCCGCGTGGTCCGGTACGCTCCCCCCTTCCGACTCTCGGCGCTGGTCCGAGGCCTTTTCGGGAGCGAAGCTCGGGCGAAAAGCCTCCTCTCCTCCGATCGGCTTCCTCTGATCTCCGGCCGTCTCTACTACCTGGCACCGACCGTCTTTGGATCCGGCGGATTCCTCCCGTGAGATTCCGGCGGTTCTCTTTGGCCTCCTTTGCCTCCTTGGCCTCTCCTCTTTCCGGGTTGCTCACGGGCCGGCGAAACTCCAAGCTGCGCCACCTCCGGAAATGAACGAGGTCACCGCCAAGCTCCTGCACCAATACGGAGGGCTGGTCGCAGGCTTTTTCCTGACCAGCGCGGCAGCGGCGGCGGCCTTGGGTCTGGCTTTCCGCAAGCTCCGCCATGCCGGAGCGCTACCGTATGGGCAGGCTCCGACGATCCCCTTTTCCTCGATCGAGCTCGTAACCGTATTCCTGTTCCTGATCTCCGGGGTTTTCTTTTCCGCAGGCTCGACTCTCGCCCTCATCGCCGTCCTGCTCCTGGTCCGCTTTCACCGGCTTGATTTCGGCACCTACTTCGGCACCAACCGCCTCCCCGTTTGGAAAATCCTCGGAGCCGGTTTCTGGATCGCCCTGGCGGCCGACCTTCCTCTCCGCCTCGTGGCGGCTCTTGCCGAATTCCTCGGGAAAGTCTTCGGCGTGCCCGCCCCTCCCCAGCCCGCAGTCGAGATTTTCGTGCGCACCCACAACTGGCCGTCCCTCTCCCTGCTCCTCGTCTTCATCCTGGTGCTGGCCCCGTTGGGGGAGGAGGTGCTCTTCCGTGGATTCCTCTACGTCTATCTGAAAAACCGGCTCTCGCGCAGGACCGCACTCATCGTAACGGCTCTCCTCTTCGCCTTTCTCCACTTCAACTGGCCGACCTTCCTCCCGCTCTTTCTCTTCGGACTCCTACTCGGCGTCGCTTACGAATTTTCGGGTTCGCTCCTGCTCTCCATTGCGATTCACTGCTGGTTCAATAGCTTTACGACAGGCCTATTGCTCCTGGCGAAATTCGGTTGAGGGAGCAAAGAGAGGACTGCGAACGCTCGATGACCCTGCGGAAACCGATCGCCCAGTGCCGGTCCTTGGCTGCGCTAGGCGAAGAGGGCCTGCTCCGCATCCTCACCCGGCACTGGCGGCATGGCCCCACCGTGCGGGCGGGGGTCGGCGACGACTGCGCCGTTCTCGAAGGGCGGAGCAAGGAAGACTCCCTGCTCTTCAAGACCGACTCGGTGGTCGAGGGGGTTCACTTCTCTCCGGAAACCCCATCGCGGCTGGTCGGACGCAAGGCGCTCGGCCGGGCGCTCAGCGATATCGCCGCCATGGGGGGCCGTCCGCTCTACGCACTGATCGCGCTCGCCCTGCCGTCTACGACCGCCCCGGCCGTCGCCCAAGAGATCTATCGAGGTATCGAGGGCTTGGCCCGGCGGTTCGCCGTGGATCTGGTCGGTGGTGAGCTCAGCCGGAGCCGCCAGATCGTTCTCACGATCGCTCTGATCGGCGAGACAGCAGGCTATCCTCCGGTCCTGCGTTCAGGCGCCAGCCCGGGCGCAGGGCTCTATGTGACCGGAAGCCTCGGCGGAAGCCTGGGGAGCGGTCGTCACCTTCGATTCCCGCCACGGCTGGCCGAAGGGCAATGGCTCGCCAAAGGCGGTTGGGCCACCTCCCTGATGGACGTCAGCGACGGATTGGCCTCGGACCTGCCTCGGCTCGCCCAGGCCTCCGAGGTCGACTGGTCGCTGGACGAGGAGCGTCTCCCTCGACGCCGGGGCTGCTCACTCCAGCAGGCGCTCTGCGACGGAGAGGACTACGAGCTCCTCTTCACCGTGGAACCGGATCGGGAGGGCCCCCTTCGCAACGAGTGGCCGTTCTCGACCCGATTGACCCGGATCGGTGTCTGCCTCCACCCCTCCTCCGCCATCTGCGGAAAGACGCCCTCCTTCCATGGATTCGATCATTTCCGCCTCTCCTGAAGAAACCGAGCGCTTCGGCCGCCGCCTGGGGGAAGAGGCCTCTCCTCGCACCGTCTTCGCCCTCTACGGCGGGCTGGGAGCCGGCAAGTCGACTCTCGCGCGCGGCATCGCCCACGGGATCGGCGTTCGGGAGCCGGTGACCAGCCCGACCTTCACGCTGGTGCATGAATATCGAAGCGGGCGGCTTCCCCTTGCTCACGTAGACCTCTACCGACTGGAGTGGACTTGGGAGGCGGAGGCGCTTCATCTCGAGGAGTTCTGGAACGAGCCGACGGTCGTCGTGATCGAGTGGCCCGAGAAGATGGAAGGGCTTCTTCCTCCGCAAACGGAGCGATGGGAGCTCTTGCTTCTTTCGGAAAATGAGCGGATGATCCGGCGAAGAGCGGGGTAATGACTCGTTCGGACAAAGTCCCGCTTCAGATTCCGCACTCCCATGATTCTCGCCCTGGAAACGTCCTCGTCCTCGGGCAGCTTGGCGATTGGGGAGCCGGGACGAGTCGTCGAGACCTGGAAATTTGAAGGCGCACGCCATTCCGCTGCTCTTTTTTCCTCCTTGCAAGAGTTGGCGCTTCCCTCACTCCGCATCCAGACCGTAATCGTCGGCGTGGGACCGGGCTCCTTCTCCTCGATCCGCGTCTCCGTTGCCGCAGCCCAGGCAATCGCCTTCTCCAAGGGCGCCCGTCTCCGTTCCATCTGCAGCGCCTGGTCCCTCGCCCTTCAATTCCCCGATATGGCGCGGCTTGGTGTCTTTTCCGACGCCAGGCGAGGAGAGCTTTACGGAACGCTTTTCTCCTTCGGTCGACTCGAGCGATCCACCTTCGTCTTTCCCAAGGGGGAGCTGGCGATCCGGGTGCAAAGCCTGGATTTGGCCGTTGCATCCGAAGAGCTTGGGCCAGACTTGCACCGCGCCTTCCCGCGAGCCGAGGATTTTCTACGGATCGAGGAAGAGAGCGCCGCCTTTTCGGAGGAGCCGTTTCCCGAACCCATTTATTTGCGGGGCCCGGTTCCCTCTCTGGCCGGAACCCCTGCCTAGGTTTTCATGAAAGATCGCGCTCTACGCTGTTGGGCAGAAGTCGACGGTTCCGCGCTTCGCCACAATCTGGCCGTGGTACGAAGCAGGATTTCGGAAGAGACCAAGCTCGTTGCGGTGGTCAAAGCCAACGCCTACGGCCACGGCCTGATCCCGGTAGCCAAGGAGCTGGTCGGAGGAGGGGCGGACATCCTCGGCGTGAGCAACGTCAAGGAAGCGGCCGAGCTTCGAGCGGCGGGTGTCGTGGCGACTCCCATCCTCTTGCTGAGCGCTTGCCTTCCGGAAGAGTTCACACGGGCGATCGAATGCCGCGCTTTGCCGACCATCTCGACCTACGAGGAGGCGAAGCGGCTCGATGCGGCGGCTCAGAAGGCCGGAGTGCGCGCCGCGGCTCACTTCAAGATCGACACGGGCATGGGCAGGCTCGGCCTGTGGGGAGCCGAGGCCGTGAAGGAGCTCAAGCGCGCGGAGCGCCTTCCGGCCGTCGAGATTGAAGCCGTCTGCACCCACTTTAGCTCGGCGGATGAGGATCCGGAGAGAACGGAGGAGCAGTGGAACGAGCTCATGCGCTGGCGACCGCACTTCGCCGACAAGAAGCTCCACGTCGCCAACAGCGCTGCCCTTTGGCGAAAGACCGTCTACGCCTGCTCGTTTGTCCGCGTCGGTCTCGCTCTCTATGGATTGCCCCCCATGCCCTTCCTTCGGCGACTGCTTCGACCGGTCCTGTCCTGGAAAACGCGGATTACTCTCCTCCGGCACCTCCCGGCCGGTCGAACCGTGAGCTACGGAGCCGCTTACGTGCTTCGCAAGGCGCAGAATCTGGCGACGCTTGCCGTCGGATATGGAGACGGTTATTTCCGCGCCCTCTCGAATCGCGCGCAAGTCCTGGTGCGCGGGAGTCGCTGTCGGGTTCGCGGGCGAGTGACGATGGACCAGTCGATCGTCGATGTCAGCGGCGTGCCGGGATGCAAGGTCGGTGATGAGGTCGTGCTTCTCGGCTCCCAGGGCGATCAGGTCATCTACGCGGAGGAGCTGGCGAAGATCGCCGGAACGATCGGATACGAAATCGTCACCGCCGTCGGCGCGCGCGTCCCTCGGATCTACCGGAATTTTCACTTCTTGTCGCAAGGCGAAGAGGCGCAGCGGAAGCGGAAAGCTGCCGAAGCCAGCCGGGAAAGAGCGCGAGAGGCCCGCTCCGCTTCCTCCGAAGGCATTCGGAGCGGAGCGTCAAGAACCGCCCGATCGCCGCTCGCTTAACGCGGCAAGCATAGCCTCATGGACGGTTTCCATGAGCGAGGGATGGGCCGGAACCGCCTGCGCCAAGGACTCGACGGTGGCTTCCGTCTCCAGAGCGACTACGCCGGCACCGATCAGCTCGGAGGCGCGATTGCCGACGATCTCCAGTCCAGCAAGCTTGCCCGACGGTTCGTCCATCCAGACCGTGACGAACCCATTGGGCGCATCCGCCGCCAGCGCCCTCCCGTTTGCCTGAAAATAAGCGGTTCCTCGCCGATAGGGGTGCCTGGCTGCGCGAAGATCCTCTTCCGAGAAGCCGACGCTGGCCACCTCCGGCTCCGTGTAGATTACGTTCGGGATGTTCCGGTAGCGGACCCGGGCCGGTCTACCCGCCAGCAGCTCGGCGACAGCCCTTCCTTCGGCCTGGGCCCGATGGGCCAGCATCGGACCTTCGATCAGGTCCCCGATGGCATAGATCGAGGGAAGAGAAGTCTGCCAGAACCGATCGACCGCAACCCGACCGCTCCCCGTCAAGCGGATCCCCGCCTCGGTCAGCGCAAGATCGGCATAGTGCGGTCTTCTCCCTACAGCGACCAGGACCCGTTCGGCGGCGAGAGTCCGCTCCTTTCCTCCCTCCTCGACTCGTACCGTCACGGCGGCTTCTCCGATCTCCGCACCGGTAACCCGAGCTCCGAGAAGAAACTGCATCCGCTGCTTCTCGAGCTCCCGCTGGAGCGCCTTGGCCACGATCGGACTGAACCCCGCAGCGATGCGGGGGAGCAGCTCCACGACGACAATCTCGCTTCCCAAGCGGCCCCACACCGATCCAAGCTCAAGCCCGATGGCACCCGCTCCGATGATCAGAAGTCTTTTGGGAACCTCCCGGAAGGAGAGGGCTTCGGTGCTGTCGACGACGAGCCTCCCGTCGAAGGGGAGAAATGGAAGCTGGGCGGGCTCGCTGCCTGTGGCGAGCAGTATCGCGCGGGTCTCCAGGATCTCTTTCCCCTCGGCCCGCTCTACCGCAACGGCTTGCGGCCCAGCGATCCGGGCTGTCCCCTCCCATACGTGGACGCCGTTTTGCCGCATCAGGAAGGCGATGCCTTTGGCCAGCTTCTCCACGACTGCTTCCTTGTGCGCCTGAAGCCGCGGTAGATCGATCTCAAAGCCCTTCGCCGCGATGCCGTTCTGCGAAAGCCGATCGCGGGCGTACACATAGGCTTCCGTCGAAGAGAGAAGGGTCTTGCTGGGAATGCAGCCGACCCGGAGGCAGGTCCCTCCCAATTGAGAGCAGCGCTCGACCAGTGCCGTTCGCAGGCCGAGCTCGGCGGCGCGAAGTGCGGCGGTATAGCCTCCCGGCCCTGCTCCGATGACGACCAGATCCAACGCGGTTTTCTTGGCCACCAAAGACTCCCTTCTCGCCTTGCTCAGAGGTCGAGCAGAACGATCCCTGGATGTTCGAGGAATGACTTGAGCTGCCCCAGGAAGCCGACGGCTTCCCTCCCGTCGATCACTCGATGGTCGTAGGTCAAGGCCAGGTACATCATTGGACGAATCTCCACGGAGCCGCGAACGGCCACGGGGCGATCCTGAATCGCATGCATGCCGAGGATGGCGCTTTGCGGGGGATTGAGAATCGGAGTCGAGAGCAGGGAACCAAAGACTCCCCCGTTGGTAATGGTAAAGAGGCCGCCGTCGAGCTCCGGAAGGGTCAGTTTTCCCGACTTGGCCCGCTCTGCGAAGTCGCGGATCGCCCGCTCGATTTCCGCAAAGCTCTTCTCCTCCGCGTCGCGGAGAACGGGAACAATCAACCCCCGATCGGTCGAGACAGCGATTCCGATATCGTAGCGACCCGGGTAGACAAGATCGCTTCCGTCGATCTGCGCTCCGACCTGAGGCACCTGCCGAAGCGCCTCGACGACCGCCCGGACGAAAAAGGCCATGAAGCCGAGTCGGACTCCGTGCCTCTTCTCGAATCGTTCCCCGAATCGCTCCCGCAGATCCTTCACCGCCGTAAGGTCAGCCTCATTGAAGGTCGTCAAATGGGCCGTGTTCCGGTGTGCAGACAAAAGCCGTTCGGCAATCTTGAGCCGAATGGGGCTCATCGGCTTGCGATGCGGAGGTCTCGCAGAAGCATCCTGCTCCGCCGCCGGCTCTTTCTCGGCGGGAGCAAACCTTTGCCACTCTTCCTCCCGCAGCACCCGCCCGCCGTCGGGAGGGCGGAACGGCGGCAGGGGCTCCGGCGCAACCGGAAGAGCGGGGGACATTTCCCTACGGGCTTCCGCAGCACCCGGCGCTTCGACGGGGACCGGCCGGGCTTCGACCGTCCGGGGAGGCCTTTGCGCCGATGCTGCAGCCTGGCTGCTCGGTCGATTCTCTCTGTCGCCCTGACTCTCCTCGATTCGCGCTACGACCTGTCCGATCTCGACCTGCGTCCCGGGTTCGACAAGCGGGGTAAAGGAGCCGGCGATCTCGGCATAAATCTCCGAGGTGATCTTTTCGGTCTCGATCTCGCCGAGAGCATCTCCGGGCTCGACTCGATCCCCCTTGCTCTTCAGCCACTTTCCCAGCACGCCTCCCTGGATCGATTCGCCCAGGAAGGGCATTTTCACCTCGACCGCCATTCCCCTCCCTAGCCCTCCCCGAAGGCCTGCCGGCAGATCCGTTCCTGTTCCAAGCGGTGGACTCCGAGGTTCCCGGCCGCCGTGCTCGCCGCAGCCTCGCGACCCACGTAGCGGACCTCCCGGCCAAGGAGCGCACGCAGCTGCCTTTCCATGAAGTGCCACCCGCCCATGTTCTCGGGCTCCTCTTGACACCAAATCAGGTCGTCCGCGCGGTGAGCGGCGAGCAAGCGGGAAAGCTTTTCCCGATGGAGCGGGTAGAACTGCTCGACCCGAAGGATGGCGGTGTCGCTCTCTCCGAGCTTCTCCCGATGAGCGACCAGATCGTAGTAGATCTTGCCGGAGCAGAAGAGGACGCGGCGCGCTCCTTCCGGCCGGGCCGGATCGGGGAAAAGCTCCTCGAAGCCGCCTTGCGAGAAATCGGCAAGCGGGGAGGAACAGCGCGGATCGCGCAAGAGACTCTTTGGCGTGAAGAGCACCAGAGGCTTTACAAAACCTCGAAGGGCCTGACGGCGCAGGATGTGGAAGTAGTTCGCCGGAGTCGAGCATTGCGCCACGACCATGTTGTCCTCGGCACAGAGCTGCAGGAAACGCTCGACGCGCGCGGTCGAGTGCTCCGGCCCTTGGCCCTCGTATCCGTGAGGGAGGAGGACGACCAGGTTTGCCACCGTGCCCCATTTCGATTCCGAGCTCGACAGGTAATGGTCGATGATCACCTGCGCCCCGTTCGCAAAATCGCCGTACTGCGCCTCCCAGAGAATCAAGGCTTCGGGATAGTCCAGAGAGTAGCCGAAATCAAACCCGAGCACGGCATTCTCCGAAAGAGGGCTATTGTAGATGCAAAAGGTCGCCTGATCCGGGCTGACATGGTCGAGGGGCACATACCTCGCCCGGGAATGGAGATCGTAAAGGACTCCGTGCCTTTGGCTGAAGGTGCCGCGCCGGCTATCCTGCCCCGAGAGCCGGACCGGCACTCCTTCCTTGAGCAGAGAGCCAAACGCGAGCGCCTCCGCCAGCGGCCAAAGAATGGGACCCCTGCCCTCCAAGATCGCCCGGCGATCCTGAAGCATTCGGGCAATCTTGGGGTTGAGGCTAATGTCCGGGGGTTCTTGCGTGATCGCCCGGCCGATCGCGAGCAGCTCTTCCTCCGCCACGGCAGTCCGGACGGGTTCCAAGAGCCGAGGGCACGACAGTCGTTCGCGGAGCTTCGGCTTGGCTTGGGTCGCCAACTGCTTCGACTGCGCCATGTCGGCGACGAGCTGCTCTACGAATGTCTTGCGGTAGGCCTGCGCTTCGTCCCGGCTCATTTCCCCGGAAGCGATCAGACGCTCGAGAAAGACCTCGCTGATTTTCGGATGTGCGGCGATCTCCTGATAGAGGGTCGGCTGCGTAAAGCTCGGCTCGTCCCCTTCGTTGTGCCCATGCCGCCGGTAGCCGAAAAGATCGACGACCACGTCTCGCGCAAAGAGCTGACGATATTCGAAAGCCAGCCGGAGCGCGAAAACAGCCGCCATCGGATCGTCGCCGTTGACATGAAAAATCGGGATCCCGAGCATCCGTGCAATGCCCGTGCAATGATGAGTCGATCGGGCATCTTGGGGCAATGTGGTGAACCCGATCTGGTTGTTGATCACGATGTGGAGCGTGCCTCCGGTCCGGTAGCCTTGGAGCTGGGAGAGGTTGAGGGTCTCCTGCACCGTCCCTTGCCCCATGAAGGAAGCGTCGCCATGGATCAGGAGGGGGAGCACCTTGCGGCGCTCCGTCATGTCTCCCAACCTTCTTTCCCAGGCCCTCGCCTTCCCCTCGACTACGGGATTGACCGCCTCCAGATGACTCGGGTTGGGGGCAAGCCCGATGGTGACGACCGATCCGCAAGCGGTCTTGCGGACCGCTTCGAACCCCAAATGGTAGCGAACGTCGCCGTCGCCCAAGACGCCCTCCGGAATGTAGTTTTCCGAGAACTCGTCGAAAATGGTTTTGAAGCCCTGCTGCAGCACGTTCGCCAGGACATTGAGCCTCCCGCGGTGCGCCATCCCCATCACGATGCGATCGACTCCGTGAAACGGGCAGGCTTCGACGACCGCATCGAGCATCGGGATCAGGGTCTCGTTGCCTTCCAAGGAAAAGCGCTTCTGACCGACATAGCGGGTATGGAGGAACGCTTCGAATTCCTCCGCCCGTAAAATCGCCTGCAGGATGCGGCGCCGTTCCTCTCCGGAAAAGCTTTTCGGAATGGAGACTCCCTCCAGCCGTTCGGCAATCCACCGCCTTTGCGCGAAGGAGTGCATGTGCATGAATTCGACGGCCAGGGTCCCACAAAACGTTTCGCGGAGGATTTTCAGAATCTCCCGCAGGGTCCGCATGCCCCCCCCCGCCAGCGATGCCGAATCGAACACGCTCTCCAGCTCTTCCTCCCCGAGTCCGAACCGTTCGAGCTCCAGCTCGTCGAAGGCATAGCGATTGAAACCGAGCGGATCGAGCTTGGCGACGAAGTGACCCAGGGTACGATAGGCGAAGATCAGCTCGTAGACCCCCCGCTGCTTGACCAAGGAGCGGCCTTCCACCCGCAGGGAGGGCCATCCTCCGGCCTCCGGGCCTGCCAGCTGCGCAGAGGCGCCGCGTGTCGAGCTCTCAAAGAAGGAGTGCCAACTCGCATCGACCGAAGCGGGATCCCGAACCCATTGGGCGTAGTACGCCTCGATGAGGGTGCCGTTATAAGCGAGCGACGCGACGGCCGGTGCCAAAGGGCGCTCCGCGCGTGGCGGCAGAGTAGTCATAGTGACAAGCGACGGCCAGAGAGGGGGGTCTGGCTTTTTGTCCTGCCTGCCTCGTCCCCAGCCTGCGCCCGGGGTCAAATTAGCGTCGGAGGGAAGGCTTTTCAACATCATTCCCCGAGCCCGCTTCCCGCTCGAAGGGCCAATTTCAGGGGTAGATTGCGGCTCCGCTCTTGCGAAATTCCTCGGCCTTCTGCTCCAAGCCTCGGGCCAGTGCGTCTTCCGGAGAAATCTCCCGCTCTCGCGCGTAACGGCGCACATCCTCGGTGATCTTCATTGAACAAAACTGCGGCCCGCACATGGAGCAAAAATGGGCGCTCTTCGCAGCCTCTTGCGGCATGGCCTCATCGTGCAGGGACCGCGCCATCTCCGGGTCCAGGGAGAGAGCAAACTGATCGTTCCAGCGGAACTCGAAGCGCGCTTTGCTGAGCGCATTGTCCCATTCCTGGGCCCCCGGAAATCCTTTGGCCAGATCGGCTGCGTGTGCGGCAATCCTGTAGGCGACGACGCCTGCCCGCACGTCATCCCGCGTCGGGAGCCCGAGATGCTCCTTCGGAGTCACGTAGCAGAGCATCGCGCATCCCTGCCAGGCGATCAGAGAGGCACCAATCGCACTCGTGATATGGTCGTATCCCGGAGCGACATCGGTGGTGAGCGGCCCGAGGGTGTAAAAGGGGGCCTCCCAGCAGTGGCGCAACTCCAGATCCATATTCTCCTGGATCAGCTGGAGGGGGACATGGCCCGGCCCCTCGATCATGACCTGAACGTCGTGCTTCCAGGCGACCCGGGTCAGCTCCCCGAGGGTTTTGAGCTCGGCAATCTGCGCTTCGTCGTTCGCATCGGCAATCGCTCCCGGGCGCAGTCCGTCTCCCAAGGATATGCTCACGTCATAGGCCCGCAGAATGGAGCAGATCTCCTCGAAGTGAGCATAGAGGAAGTTCTCCTCATGATGCGCCAGGCACCACTTCGCCAGGATCGAGCCCCCACGGCTAACGATACCGCAGCGGCGCCGGGCGGTCAGCGGCACATAGCGGAGAAGCACCCCCGCGTGGACCGTAAAGTAGTCGACCCCCTGCTCGGCCTGCTCGATCAGAGTATCGCGATAGATCTCCCAGGAGAGATCCTCGGCCCTCCCTCCTGCCTTTTCGAGCGCTTGGTAGATCGGCACGGTACCGATGGGCACGGGACTCGATCGGAGAATCCACTCCCGAATCTGGTGGATATTCTTCCCGGTCGAAAGGTCCATGACCGTATCCGCTCCCCAGAGGATCGCCCAGACGAGCTTTTCGACCTCTTCCTCAGGCGAAGAACCGATCGCCGAGTTGCCGATGTTGGCGTTGATCTTCACTCGGAAATTCCGTCCGATGATCATCGGCTCGCTCTCCGGATGGTTGATATTCGCCGGCAGGATAGCACGGCCAGCGGCAATCTCATCCCGGACAAATTCGGGCGTCATCCGGGCGGGAATGCGCGCGCCCAGAGGGTTTCCGGGCAGTTGGAAGGAGAGCGCCTCGCGATCGCAGCGTTCAGAGGCATAGGCCGCTCGACCGAGATTCTCCCGGATCGCCACGAACTCCATCTCAGGAGTCACGATACCTCGCCGCGCATAGGCGAGTTGCGTGACCGCCTCTCCCTTCGCCCGCCGTGGCCTCCGGGACAAGGAAGAAAGCGGCGCCTGGCCGGACATGCCGTTCCGGTCCTTTGCCTTCTCCTTGTGGGTCGAGCTCAGATAGCCGTCATCGATCGGCTGCGACATACGCCCGGCGTAGGGCTCGCTGTCGGCACGCGCCTCAACCCAGGGAAGTCGGATGGCGGGAAGACCCTTGGCCAGATCGAGCGGCATCGCCGGATCGGCATAGGGTCCCGCAGTGTCGTAAAAACGGACGTTTGGGTTGCTCTCGTACTCCCCTTCGGCCAGCCGGGTTGATTCCTGACGCACTTCCCGAAAGGGGACGCGCACGCCGGGATTCGTTCCAGAGACATAGACGCGCTCCGACTGCGGGAAGTAGGAAAGCAGCGTTTCCCGATTGAGAAGGGTCGTCCCTTCCGACCGCTGTTCATTCTTTGCCATAGTCTTCTCCCTTGCGAGGAGCAACCAGATCTGGCTCCGACGGGTACAGAGCGTCCTAGCACTCCCTCCGCCGGAATTACCCGGATCAGGTTCCTCGGGTCGCCATTCCCCCGGTGACATCCTTGCGCCTGACACCGATTGGAGGAGTTGCCTCTCAGCCGTTTCCGGCTCCCCGCGCTGTATGAGGAGATCCTAACCGATCTTCGGCCATTTGCAATCGCGCAGCGGTGCGGATTCCCCAGGGAAAGAAGGATGTTGGGGAGATCGACCGAAGCTTAAGAGGAAAGTGAGCTGTTGACTCCCGGATGCTTCTCCACCAGGGCATAGGCCGCATGATTGTGGATGCTCTCCATGTTCTCGGCCTCCACCCGATACCAGAGGATGTCGCTGCGTGCATTCAAGCAGACGGCCACATTGCGCACCAAGTCCTCGACAAAGACCGGATGGTCATAGGCCTGCTCGGTCACGAACTTTTCGTCGGGTCGCTTGAGGAGCGAATAGATGGGGCTGCTCGCCGCACCCTCGACAATGTCGATGACCTCCTCGATCCAAATGGGCTCGCCCGACCGGAGCGAGGCGGTCACATACCCCCGCTGGTTGTGAGCACCCCGGTCGCTGATCGCCTTGGAGCAGGGACAGAGGGTCGTGACCGGGACGATCACGGTCATCACGAAGTCGGTCTCCGGGCCGCAGGCGGCGGCTTCGAAGCGTACCTGATAGTCGACCAGACCCGTCGCAGCGGTCACGGGGGCCTTCTTCTCGAGAAAATAAGGGAACTCCATGATCAAGTGCGCCACCTCCGCGTCGAGCCGTTTTTGGAGCGCGTGGACCATGGAAAACAGGTTCTTGACGTGAATGAGCCGTCCATGGGCGTTGAGCACCTCGACGAACCGGCTCATGTGGGTCCCCTTGAAATGGTGCGGCAGATCGACGAGAAGGCTGACCGTGGCCACTGTCGGCTGTGTGGCGAAGCTCCGGTCGCGAACCTCGATCGGATGCCTCAGCCCTTTGACGCCGACGCGATCGATCCGGATGCGCCGGTGGTCCTGCTGGCTTTGACAATCGGCGAGAAGTATTCCTTGGTTCTTGCTGTTCATAAGCGAGAAAGTCCCTCAGCATATCCATTCCGTCGCCCGCCGCAAAGAGAGTTTGTCCCCGCGCTCCGCGCGCACAGGCGCGCTTTTCACTTGGAGGGGCCTCTCCCCTTCGCTAGCGTACCGGTGGGCAGGTAGCTCAACGGCAGAGCAGGTGCCTTTTAAGCACTTGGTTCAGGGTTCGAATCCCTGCCTCTCCGCCAAATCAGTTCCTGTCTCTTATACACATCTGACGCTGCCGACGAATAG
>JABEBX010024205.1_pt1 | contig 17135 bp, 16 predicted proteins | sample 7245971 | NCBI WGS metagenome assembly JABEBX01 (sample SAMN14506365, study PRJNA622280) | hot springs metagenome | biome: hot spring [ENVO:00000051]|acidic hot spring [ENVO:00002120]; feature: spring [ENVO:00000027]|sediment [ENVO:00002007]; material: sediment environment [ENVO:01001048]... | reverse complement strand
ATATTTTTTTGATATTTCAACGGCCTCAAACTGGTCGGGTTTTTTAATTTTAAATTCATTCAATTCATCAGGAATATATAAATTCCACCATTCTACAGTGAATGGCGATGTTACAAGGTTTTTATTATTTTCAAGGAAATCTCCAAAGGCAATAAGTATTTCCCCTATATCTGTAATTTGTTCTATGTCATCTTTTAATTGAATTGCCTCTTCCACAGTTTTTACTTTTAAATGGTCGCCGTTTTTCAATAAAACCATTGGCCCGTCAATAGTATCACACGGCGTAATTGCCGCAGCCTTCCCGGGTAATTCAACCTTTATCTGTGATGCAACTGCAATAAACTGGTCAAGAATATACATTGATACAGGATTTATGGATGCAGCCGCAAGGCCGGACAATCTGGACCTTCCATAACGGAGCCTGAAGCCGCCCGGCCTGTTGGGATAGCCAAAAACAGGCCTTCCGGCTATAATATCCCTTAAATATTTCTCAGAGCTGCTGCCCTTTTCCTCTTTCTTGTTCTTTCCTATGCCCTCTAAAATATCCCATTCTTTTAGATTCATAATGCTTGTATATTTCAGTATTTTTTTGGCCTTCTGGATTAAACCCTCACATAAAACAAGGCACATACCGCCGCGTATTCTATTGGTGGGTATTCTTTTCATGTCACGGTGGCCTGAAATTTCTTCTTCCTCGCTGCCCTCTCCGTCTATCATCACAGGAGAATTTTTTATAACAAGCCTTATTTCATCCGGAGACGGAAGATACTGTAAATGTTTTGACCTGTTATATGCCTGTATTTCCTCGATATAACGCTCAACCTCCTCATCGGTTGCCTTAAAACTTCCTATATTAAGCTCCCTTCTTACTATATCTGCCATTAATACACTGAGTGCCTGTGCAGTTCCTCCTGCACTTCTTATAGGGCCAGAATAAACAATATCGGCATATTCCGTTCCATCATCATTGCTTATAATATTTACATCCTTAATGCCCTCAAGCGGTGCAACTAAAATTCCTTCTGTTAATATTGCAAGACCGACACGAACAGATTTATCAAGTGCTTCTTTCCTGTCATCTTTAAGCATGCCTGCTACTTTTTTTGAAATATAAAGGGAAACTTCCTCCCTTGACATTGTTTTGCTTGCTTCCCTTATGTCGCTGGCTATGCCTTTTATATTAATTAATTCCTCTACTCTTTCTGCCATATCATTGGCCAGCGGTATTTCAACTTCAGTTGATACATCACGGCCAAGAGACCTTGCCTCTTTTGCAAGTACATAGCATTTATCCACCTCGCTTTTAAGTGTTTTGTTATATGCATCAAGGTTGTGGTCTATCATTATTACGCTTTTAATAAATCGCTCAATAATAACTTATCCATTAATGAGGATTTAATTTTTATCTGCTGCTTCATGTATGCGTCCATTGCGTTTATTTGCTTTGAAAGGATTTTATTAAAAACATCGGAGCTGACTGTTACCACAATGTCTGCATCAATTTTTCCTTCCAGCGGCTCTGTTATTTTTCCATTTTCAACCTTAAAATAGTATGAGTCCTTGTCATCGAATATAATATCAATGCTTTTTGTTACATTACTCAGCTTCTTTGCATAGTTCTGGTCTGTCCCTATCTTTGCATTCATTTTCCCAACTAGTTCATTCAACACTTCTTTCATATATATTACCTCTATTTTTTCTGTATTCCAGTGATTTTTTTATAAAATATAAATGTACCTTTGATGGATTAAGTGGCCTTGACTGAAATTCGGCGTGATACTGTGTGGCTATATAGTTGTCGTGGCCCTTGAGTTCAAGCACTTCCATTCTGATTCCATCCTCATCGGTTCCCGTGAATATGGCTCCTGCAGATTCAAGCCTGGAAATATAATCCGGATTTACCTCGAATCTGTGCCTGTGTCTTTCAGAAATTTCATGTTTTCCATATATTTCATATGCTATACTGTTATCTTTTAACAGGACTTTCTTTGATCCGAGCCTCATTGTACCGCCAAGGTCCTTTATTCCCTTCTGCTCCGGCAGTATCTCTATAACCGGGTCTTTTGTTTCCGGCTCAAATTCCGTACTGTTTGCATCATTTAAATGCAGCAGGCTTCTTGCTATTTCTATAACAGAGGATTGAAAACCAAGGCATATCCCAAGATATGGAATATTATTTTCTCTTGCATATTTTGCAGCTATTATTTTCCCCTCAACACCGCGGTATCCGAAGCCGCCCGGTATAAGTATTCCATCAAGGTCTTTGAGCTTTTCAGTGCTTTTTAATAAATCATCTGAGTTAATCCATTCAATATTTACTGCTATTCCGGTATTTCCAGTAACATGTGAAAATGCTTCCTTATGGCTTATATATGCATCTTCCATTTCAACATATTTTCCTATTAATCCAACTTTAACAGCAGAAGACGGATGCAATATATTATAAGTAAATTTATCAAAAGTATAATTTAATTCATGGTCATCAAATTTAAATAAATCCCTTATGTATTCTATAATGCCCTGTTCTCTTAAAATCTGTGGAACAAGATAAACGTTCTTTACATTATATGAGCTTATTATTCCCTTCTCAGGTACATCTGTAAAGAGAGAAATTTTCTTTCTTGCCTCTTCATTAAGAGGATTTACAGACCTGCAGAATAATATATCCGGCTGTATTCCAATTTCACGAAGTTCCTTTACACTGTGCTGTGTTGGTTTTGTTTTCTGTTCATTGCCTGCATCGGGAACAAGTGTAACATGGCCGAAAATCATCTGGTTATCGGCACGCATCTGCCTCAAAGCTTCAAGAAAAGGCATTGATTCTATATCTCCTACAGTTCCGCCGACTTCTATTAGAGCTATATCATATCCCTCCGCAGCTTTTCTTATTTTTGCCTTTATTTCATTTGTAATATGCGGTATTATCTGAACAGTGCTGCCAAGATAATCTCCATGCCTCTCTTTCTCAATAACTTCTTTATAGATTTTCCCTGTTGTTATATTATTGTCGGAAGTCAAATTCGTATCAAGAAAGCGCTCGTAATTTCCAAGGTCAAGGTCAACCTCGCCGCCATCACTTAAAACAAAGACCTCGCCATGCTGGTAAGGGCTCATTGTACCCGCATCATAATTCAAATACGGGTCAATTTTAATGTTTGTTACTTTAAAGCCACTGTTTTTTAAAAGATATGAAAGGCTTGATGTAATTGTGCCTTTTCCTAAACCGGAAATAACACCCCCGGTAATTACAATATAATGCATTGTTCTATAGTAAAAATCTTCTAATAAATTTTTTCATTATTTAATCGGCGCAATGGTTAATACTTCAAAAATATTTATCATAAAAATGGTAAAAATTTTTTATGCTTATTTAAACCAGGACGATCCGAAAAAATCAACAATGAAGAAGCTCGAAAGATATAATCTAATATCAAAAATCAACATTCATCAGGTATACAACAAAATATTTTTAACGCCGTATTCAGAAGACTTTATTCTGAATCATGATAAATATATTATTGAAATAAGGGGAATGGCAATTTTAGACGGTTCATGGAACAGAATTAACACAATTGAAAAGTTTAAGGGCAAAAATTCAAGAATTCTTCCTCTTCTACTGCCGGTAAATCCTGTAAATTACGGAAAGCCGGGGAAACTGTCATCTCTTGAGGCCCTTGCAGCAGCACTCTATATAACAGATTACGAAGAAATGGCAAATAATATCATATCAAAATATTCGTGGGCACAAAATTTTATAAAAACAAATATAGAGCCACTGGAAGATTATAAAAAATGTAATAATAATCAGGAATGCATTGAAGCTGAAAAAAATTACTTCTGAATTTTAATCCATTTATTGTTGTCAAGTTTATAAATTCCATTTGAATATTCGCTGTAAATTTTTAAAATTTTATCTCTGAATATTTCAGGTATTATTGACAATGCAAAATCATCGTATGGAAGAATGTGTATTCCATTGACATGATTAATATCATCATTATTTAAATGTAAATATCCCGCTTTTTGCATTGCATATTGCTGTTCATCCGGGTCGAGGCGCATCCTTGCTTTGTTAATTCTTTTAGGCAGTAAATCTATATCTTTTTTATTGTATAAAATGTCCTCCGGATTTCCATCATTGCCTTTTATAAATAAAATTATACCAAGGCATTTTGTGCATTTGCCGCATGGATATATATTTCCATTCTTCTCATGGCATGAATGGCAGGACCTTTGAAGAAGATATAAATTATTATATCTTTTTATCAATATATTTTCCTCTAAAAAACCGGATAAAGGATAAACTATTGAATAGACATATGTATTTATTCTTCTGGCCTTAAAATAATCCGAAACCATTTCATTAAAATCATATGTCTGGTCAAAAATTCCATAATAATATTTTAAGCCATTAAAATTATCCATTTCTCTGGGGTCATCAAGCTCGTCTCCAATGATTAAACTTCCTATTTTGTATTTCAATATTAAAGGAATAAATACAAAAATATAAACGGGAAAAATGAAAACCTGAATTGGATAGTCATCGGACAATTCATCAAGATTCTCCGTTTTAACTATTTTTAAATGTTTTGTTATTTCATGATAAAAGCGGTCAAGATTTGACCACACCTTAAATGTATTATTATAATTTTTATTATATGCATCATATGCGGTTTTCGCAGTAAGCCAGTGGGATCCGGATTCTTCAAGGTAAAACGCATAGTTTTTTCCATCTCTGTTTATCTCATTGAAAATTCCAAAGCCCAGAAGGCTTTCCTTGCCGCCCGATGACATTAATGCAACATTTTTGATATCACAGTCATTATTTATTTTTTCTTCTATTATATTATTGCATACAAGTTCAGTTATTCCATCAGCATTTGCTTCATTTATATCTGATTCATCAGGTATATACTCGTCTTTAATGTAATCATATCTTCTTTTAATTATTTTATTGATAAAAACCTCACGTGCATTTATTTTCATAAAATTATTCAGTAATTTAATATCATTTTCTGTGGCAGGAAAATTTAATGTAAGTTTTTTTGAAAAATATGTAAAATTGATAGCAGGCATGGTAAGTATCAGTCCTGCAATATTTTCATCAACATTAATATCCTCGCTGTATGTAAATATTAATTTATATGAAAAATCATCGAATTTTATATTACCTGTTATTCTCCTCTTCTCTATGCTCAGAACATTGATTTCTATATTATCGAATGAAATAATTTTATCTATGTACATAAACCTGTATTTTAAATTAATTTATAAATCTGTTATAACTTCCGTTATCCTCTCAAATTCCTCCAGCGGATCAAAAACAGCTATTCCAAACTGCCTTTCAAGTTTATCTTTCTCATCTTTTATTTCATCCTTTTCCATGTTTTCGGTGTTTAATGATATTGCTATGACCTTTTTGTTTGATACCAGCTCAAGAACCTTTATGTATTTTTCAAGTGGCTCTATCTTATATTCAGGAAAACCGTCATAATAAATTCTTCTTGGAGCGTGCTGGAGTATTATTGCATCAGGCCTCATTGCTCCAATTATTTCAAACCCCCCCGGATATGCGGGATGAAGTATTGAACCCTGCCCCTCAAGAAACATATATTCAGGCTTCTGTTCCTGCCATGCCTTGTATGTTATATATTCAAGTGAGCCGGCAACAAAATCGTTTATTATTGAGTCCATTACAACTGTATAGGGAAATCCCTGCATCCATGAGGTTTGGCCTGTTCCTATCAATACCGATTTTTCATTCCTTCTGTTCAATGCACTGTTCAAATACACAGCTGTTGTCCTCTTTCCTATAGCACTGTCTGTACCCAGAACAGCAATTTTTTTTGATTTTACCTCCTCAATTTTACCGGTGAATGAATATTCATATTTATTGAACATTTTCCTGACATCGGTTATATAAACACCGCTGGCTTCAGCCATTTTGGAAAATTCAGGGTCATCGCTGATGTACTGGTGCAGTCCGTTAACTATATTCATTCCCATTGAAATGGCATCTGAAACGTATTTTCTGTACTCGGCAGGAAGATAGCCGCCGTCTGTTGCCACTCCGATTATAAGAGTCTCAGCACCGAGAGCTTTTACCTCATTTATTGAACTTAATATTCTTATTCCATTCTGCTTGCCCATTAAAACATAGCCCGCATCCATTCCATAATATCTTGAATCTATCACTGCCACAATCTCATATCTATTGCTGTATCTTACCAGGCCGTTTGCCGTCTTTCCATATGTAGTTGCAAAGCATCCTTCAGATAAAATCGCTGCTTTTTCCATTATTTATCACTTCCTGTTATTACCATGACACAGCTTTTTCCGGCTGCAAATTTTATTGCCCCTGCCACTGCTGATGATGAGGCAGGGAGAATAGATATATTATCATTAATTAAAAAATCCCCGGAAATATTTTTCATATCACGGTCAGATACATATATTGCATTTCCCTTTGTCCTGTAGAGAACATTAAGGGCATGCTGCCCATCGTAGGATCTGTAAGCTATTAACGGCTCGTTGATCTCTGTTTCTATTATCGATGATTTATCAAGCTCTATTATATTCCTGAAACCATGTATAAAAGAATATACCACAGGGTTTCCGAGCTCTGTACTTGCACCTATAAAGTGTGGAATTTTATCTATTTTCTTTTTCCTGAAAAGGTTATAAAAACCCCTGTAAATTCCGTATAGCGTTGTTCCATTCCCCACAGGAACAGATACATAATCCGGTGAATAACCGAGCTGGTTAATTATTTCAATGCCTATATCGGAATAACCCTCTATATCCATTTCACTGTTTCTGGATCCCGGACTTGCATCATACCATTTATTTTCATTTGCAAGTTTTCTTATATATTCGACCATTTCCTCATAAGTTGCTTCTTTCTCAATGAGCCCTGCCCCATATTTTTCAATCTCGCCATGCCTTGAATTTGAATACTGCGATGGCATGCCAACAACAGCTTTTATGCCATATTTTTGTGCATAATATGCTATTGAAGCACCATAATTACCGCAGGTTGCAACTGAAATAACATTATAATTATTAGCAATGGCATTCTGCACATGCAACTTTGATATTCTGTCTTTCTGAGTGCCTGTGGGATTTGAGCCCTCATATTTTATATACCAATTTTCTTCTTTTAAAAAATTTCCAATATCAAATTCCCTTAAAAGCGGACTACCCGGAGGTTTGTCTTCTGATTCTATTTCCATTTCATTCACTGATATTAAATATAATATTATATGATATATAAATTTTGGGCATTTAAATATACTAATCATAAATGATATCAAGGCCGCGTTTATCGGCTATGCTTTTAACCATTGTTTTTACTCTTCCTTTAGTGCCGTGGCTGTCCATATAAAATCCTGAACAATTCTCTGTTTTTATAACAGTATTTTCTATTTCCTCTTCTGTTATAAATTCATGAACATACTTTGGTATTATGTGCCCTATGTTTATTTTATTCTCAAAAAAATACGAACTTATTTTCGGCGCATAATGTCCACCGCCCACGCCAACATAGTTTTTATAATTTTCAGGTTTTCTTTCTATTACTGCATGTGCCATTAATTCCTGTATTTCAACCATGTTCCACTCGTTTTCAGTTGTACCTATTTCTATAAAATATGCAGGTTTATCCAGATAAGGGCCGTGGTGTGTTGCTTCAAATGTAACCTCAAAATAATTTCCGTTATAGTTATTTTTTATATATCTAAGTGAAGCGCTCATATTAACCGGGTCTGATGGTACTATAACATTGTCGTAACCGCCCAGTTCTGCTTTTCTTAAATTTCCAACAGGATGCACGGTTAAAGATTTTATATTTGCCTTAGAGGAATGCTTTGATAAGAATATAACAGATGATACATCATCATCCAGACCATTAAAATCTGTATAAATATGTAATGTATCTATAAATCTTAACTGAAAATCTTTGTATTTATAGCCATTGGTATCTTCCTCAAAATCATAGAGTTCCATTAGCTTTTCTGCCATTTTCATTGAAGGTTCATCCTTTCTCGAAGCTACAATTAAATTCATGGATGTCTATTTAAAAAAATAATATATTGTTTTGTATTTTATATTATTTTAACATAAATGCACAGTAAATATCATGGCATAATAATGCTTAAATACTTAGATTTCGGTTGGCTTTTATGAAATATAAATTGTTATTAACTATAATAGTTGTTTTCGTCATGGTTATTTCCATGATGGCAGTTAGTTTAGACAGCACGTCAGGACAGATTAACAGTGATAGTGCAGGAGTGAATTCATCTACATCCATTAACACAACAATGGGTAATTATTTCCATTCAATGCATAATTATGGCTCAAAAATAACTTATAATTCAACAACAGGCCTGGTTTCAGGGAAATACTTCAATACAACCTTCAAGAACGGAGTTTTTAGCGGATTCAATGATTCAATGACATCAACTGAATTAATAAGCAGTATGTATGCAAACTCTTCCGGTATTCACTTCATACTATTACCTTTAAGAAATTTGCTATTTAATGGTACCTTAACAATGGGCGATTTATTCCTTTATATGAATTCAACATCATTTTATGCAATACATAATAATCCGTCACTTGAGACAAATATAATGCTCCACGACGGAGAACTGCATATTAACCTGCCTTCCGGTGCAAAAATAGAATATAACACAACAAATAATATTCAGGTAAGTTCATCGGCCAGTGCATCATTTAATTCATCAATAAATTCAAACAGCAGTTTTGAAACTACCTCAATGTCATCCAAATTCATGCTGGATTTCAACAATACAGTATATGCGAGCAGGAGCATGATTGTTGTCGATAACAATGGTACAATATATATGCTTTTAATTCACAACGGTAATTTTTCAATAAAAAACAATACTATAACAGTTTCAACCAAAGGCATAGCGATGGTAAGCCTTGTTGTACCGCAGGGATTCCAGCATTTCTCTGCAAGTAAGGCAATACTTTCCAGCATGATGAATGGAAAGTTATCAGGTGAAATAGACCTTGAAACTGTAAACGGTACACTTCAAAACTCCACAACGTACTTTAATTCATCATTAAATCTCAAATTTACAGGAAATACAAGTTCAACAGAAACATTTAACGTAAATTCAAATAACTCGCATTCAACAATTGTTGCAATATTTATTTCAAACGATGTTCCAGGATATAACGGCCATGAATATGTTAAGTTTGATGGAAAAATCATATCGAAAGTTTCAATGTCTGCACTTGTAAATGAAACCAGTACAACTAACGCATATTATGCATATGATAACACAAGCTCCGGTTCAGAAATCATGGTTTATGTTCCTCATTTCTCCGACCATACTATAGAAGTTTCCAGCAAGCCTTTTGAGAATTACACAGAATATATCGTCGCCGGGGGAATAGTTGCTGTAATAGCCATCGGTATAATAGCAGGTGTAATGATACAGAGAAAGAAAAATTCCAAATAAATTTTAATGTAAAATTAAATATACTTTTTTATATTATCTTATTAATGCTTAATAAAAATGATGAGTTTTTGGAGGACGCGCTTTATATTAGAGATCTTGCTATGAAGCATAATAAGCTTTTTGAGGAGAGTATACCATTAATTGCTTCTGAAAATATTATGAGCCCGATGGCAATGGAAATGTTATTGACCGACCTTGGATTCAGATATGCCGAGGGACTTCCGCATAAAAGATATTACCAGGGCAATGAATTTGTTGATTTAATTGAGGATAAAGTAACTGACCTTGGAAGGGCTTTATTCAATGCAAAATATGTTGATCCGAGGCCGTTGTCAGGCACCAATTCCAATATGGCTGTTCTTTACGCATTTACAAAACCCGGAGATTTAATTTCAACACCCTCACTTTCCGGTGGCGGACATATAAGCTCGGCATCCTTTGGGGCAGTGGGATTCAGGGGATTAAAAACTGTAAATTATCCATTCAATGTTGATGAAATGAACATTGACGTTGACGGAACAATAAAACTTTTAAAGGAAAAGAAGCCGAAAATTGCATGGTTCGGCCAGTCAGTATTTCTTTTCCCGACACCGTTGAAAGAACTGAATGATACATTCAATGAGATCGGATGCAAGGTAGTATACGACGGTGCACACGTACTCGGCCTTATTGGCGGAAAACAGTTCCAGGATCCCTTAAGAGAAGGAGCACAGATAATTACGGGGAGTACACATAAAACACTGCCCGGGCCGCAGCACGGAATAATTATAGGCGAAACTGCCGAGGAAGACTGGAAGAAGGTCCAGCGCGGAGTATTTCCCGGAACACTGAGCAATCACCATTTAAACGCAATGGCGGCCCTCGGGATTACATTGTCGGAACACCTTGCTTTCGGTGAATCATATGCAAAGCAGATAATAAAAAATGCCCAGACTCTCGGTTCGGAACTCAATAAATACGGTTTTAAAGTTCTTGGAGAAAAAAACGGCTTCACAAAATCACATACACTTGCCATTGATGTATCTGCAAACGGCGGAGGCAAATATGTTGCTGAAACGCTTGAAAAATGCAATATAATATTAAATAAAAATTTACTTCCATACGATGACAACAAAAAATCCATGAATCCAAGCGGTATAAGGATAGGTTCACAGGAAATTACAAGGATAGGCTTTACAGAATCCGATGTGAAATACCTTGCTGAGCTTATAAGTGATATAATTATTAAAAAGAAGGATATGGATTCAATGGCAAATAAAGTCCAGGAATTTAAATCTCAGTTTAATGAGGTCAAATACTGCTATGGAAAATTAAAGCCATACAAGTATATAGAGATCTTTAAATAATTTTAATTTAATATTTTAAAATGTATTTATTGTTCTGTACATATTATCCCTTTCAACAGGAATCATATTTATCTGTTTTATTGAGTTTATAATATATTCTTTTCTTAAATTACCAACCTGTTTGCCTGTTGCGGGTATAACTTTTTCATCATATATTGTTCCGCCCCAGTCATTGGCGCCAAATAATATGGCCATCTGTGCCATCTGCATACCGTTTGTAAGCCATGAACTCTGTATAACAGGCAATTCGCTGTTGAATACAATTCTTGCTATTGCAATGTTTTTTATAACAGCTATACCGCCTGTTCTGTATTTATAGCCTTCTTTAGCAAGCTCTGTATTTCCAGGCTCAAAGTTCCATGGTGTAAAGGATAAAAAGCCGTGGTATTTTTTCTGTAATTCGAGTATTGACAATAAATGGTGTGCCTTGTCCATGGATGTTTCAAGATGGCCAAACATCATTGTTGCAGATGTATGTATTCCGAGCTTATGCGCTTCCTCCATAATCTCAAGCCACTGCCTTCCGCTTGCCTCCGGTCTTCCCATTCTCTTTCTGACATTCCCGTCAAGTATTTCTCCGCCCGCACCGGGTATAGTTTCAAGGCCGTGTTCCCTCAATTTAATTAACAGTTCTTTGACAGGTATATGAGCTTTTAGTGATATGAAATGCAGTTCTGATGTAGAAAGGCCGTGAATGCCCAGTAATGGGAATTCTTCTTTTATCCTGGAGAATAGGTCCAAATAATAATCAAGGTCCAGAAATGAATTAACACCGCCCTGAATTAATAACTGCCTTATTCCATATGGTTCGTAATATGTTTTTATCTCATTTATAACGTCATCTATTGATAATGTATAGGCATCATTATCGTCCTGTTTTCTATAAAATGCGCAAAAATGGCATCTTACATTGCATATATTTGTATAATTCAGGATAAGATTGGATACAAAAGAAACTCTGTTGCCGGAAATTTTATCCGTGATCTTTCTTGAAAGTTTTCCAAGATCCTTTAAACTTGCAGAATCATAAAGCATCACTATTTCATTCTCGTCAAGAGTCTCTCCGTTATTTATTTTATTTTCAATACTATCGAAATAACTTGAAGAAATCATATTATATTATCGCTTTCTATGATAAATATCTTGTCAAATTTGCGAATTTTGATTCATTTGCATTGAAAATATAGCAATTAATAATTCAAAAGGTTTTGATATTCTTATTCATACCGTAAAGGCTTTTTTTTCATTATTCTGTTTATTTATTTTAAACGTATTATAATGATTTATGATAGTTACTGCTCTTCCCGGATCTCTAAAATAAAATACTATATTTTTTAAAATATAATGCAATATCTATAAATGAAAAAAATTGCTGTTCTTGCTTCCGGCAACGGTACAAATTTTCAGGCAGTGCTGGATGCCATGGACTCCGGGATAATCTATGATGCAGGAATAACCAAATTAATATCCAACAATAAAAGAGCATATGTAATAGAAAGGGCTAGAGAAAATGGAATAGCGCCTGTAATTATTGACAGCAATGGAGAGGACTATAACAATATTATAATGGCCGTATTATCAGCAGAAGAACCGGATTTAATTATTCTTGACGGGTATATGAAAATACTTCCCGATTTTATCATAGACAGATTTCCATTTAAAATAATAAATTTGCATCCTTCACTATTGCCCGCCTTTGGTGGCAAAGGATATTATGGTAAAAAGGTACATGAGGCAGTTATTAAATCGGGTGCAAGATTTTCCGGGTGCACGGTGCATTTTGCAACTACAAACGTTGACAGTGGTCCAATAATAGAACAGAGAATTGTTCCTGTTGACGACAATGATACTCCGGAATCACTGGAAGAGAAAATACACATAGAAGAGCACAAAGCTCTAATTTTCGCAGTAAATCTTGTACTTTCAGGTAAATATTCAATAGACTGTAAAAGAGTTATTCGTGAATAAATTATTTAATTATAATCATGAATCCATAGTAAAGAATGTAAGCAGCAAAACCAAATATAATTAACGATGAAATTAATTTTATATATTTCTCATATTTTAATCCATATTTATTTATAACATACGGAAAACTGAAAACCCATATAATTATACCAGAGAAAAGTCCAGTTACCGAAAAAATGCTCAACTCTTTAAGGAGGAAAAATCCTGCTGTAAACCACCATATAATCTGAAACGGATTGGTGAGTCCCATTGAAAGCCCGATGAAATAATTTCCTTTTCTGGATTTTGAAGGCATTTTGGATTTTAATACGGCAATGCCAAGATAAACCATAAATAATCCTCCTGCAATGTAAATTATTTTAAGTATATTCTCATTTAAATAACCGTGAGTTATATATACAATAACAAAAAATGTAAGATCGGCACTCATTGCCCCAAAACCAACGCTGGACCCATGCCATTTTGATTTTAAAGACTCATTTGCAATTATTGAATTAACTGATCCGGGAGGCCCTGCAAGTGATAGACCAAGAATAATTCCAAGGGCATATGAGTATAAAAACATGAAAGTCAATGTAATAAAACTATTTTAAAATTACAGGAGGTACATATTCTTTAATACAACATATGATGCGGCAAGATCCTCGAGCCCTATTCCAAGGCATTTAAAAATACTTCTCTTATAATTAATATTCTTATTATTAATGAATTTAGAGAGCTCACAAAGATTCTTTTTGTCAATAATTTCACTGATCTCAGAGGATTCCTTATATGATTGTTCCCTGTTTTCATCTATTATAAGGTCTGAATTATTAATTACATCATTATCTGCCTCTCTTGAACCGAGTACGTTTGAACCAACAAGATTTATATGATAATGATCAGGAAGCATGTCAAAATTAATAATCGGTTTAATGGTATCTGTGACACTTGTAATCACATCTGATTCTTTTAAAACAGAGAGATTGTCCACGGCTTTTACAGACTTAAAAAGACCTGCGAATTTACTTGCATGGTCATAATTTCTTGAATAGACCCATGCATTTTCTATATTATATAATTCCGACATTGCTTTCATTTGAGTTATTGCCTGAAAGCCTGAACCTATCAATGTAAAGTTAATATTTTTTTTCTTGATTAATAATGATGTAACCATTGCAGTTACCGAACCGGTTCTAATCTGACCGAGAACATTTGCATCCATGATGTAAATTTTTTCTGGATTATTGTTATTGAAAATGATATTTACAAATCTGTAGCCTTTTTTATCATATATATAGGTTTTAAGCCCTGCCAGCCCTCTATTGCCATAAAATGCAGGCATCGTGCTGAATGTTAAATCATTATTATCTATTCTCTTTCTTGGCAATGAAATTGATTCATTATTTCCCTCTGATATAAATGCTTCCTTTAATTCATTTATACATTCTTTGAATCCTAGATTTTTTTCAACGTCATTATCGCCTATATAATAAATCATAATGTAATATTGAATGAAACTATTAAAATTTTATAAGAGATGTTAAAATAATTGAATAATGATAAGAATAGGAATGATTGTCCCTGCAAACAATGCTGCACTTGAATATGATATGTATAAAATGGCTCCTGAATGCTTCAGTTTCCACTCCACCAGAATGCCGCCTGCAAGGGGATGTGAGCCTGAGGACCCTGAATTTTTCAGGAATGAACTCCTAAAATCATACAGATTAATTAAGAGAATTTCACGCCTTGTTGTATACGGCAGGACATACGGCACGCATAAAAATTTAAATATTATTGAGGAGGTTATTGGCAAAAAACTCATAGTCCCGGAACTTGCAGTAAAGGAATTTCTCAATGAAAATCACTATCAAAATATTTTTGTTGCAACGCCATATATAAAAGAAAGGACTGAAGAGGAATCAATTTATTTTTCACAGTCAGGATTCAATGTAACAGGAAGCGACGGTTTGAATAAAATTTTTGGACTTGATATTTCCAATACAGGAAATGAAGAAATATTAAAAATGCTTGAAAGGAATAAAAAATATATAGAAAATTCGCAGGCCGTTTATCTTGCATGCACAGCGCTTCCAACCAATAATGTGCTTGAAATAATAAAAAGTAAATATAAAATACCTGTAATATCCGAGAATTCTGCAATTCTCTGGAAGATATATAAAATGCTGAATCTAAAATTTAATATAAATGGTATATTATAATATTATTCATTTAATCAGTAAATTATTTATTTATTGTTAACATATTTATTAATGGCATTAATTTACGATTCCGATTACTGGTATGATTATATAAAAAACAATGAGATAAACAGAAATGATGCAATGGCCCTTCTTGATCTGGATATATATTCATTAATGGGCCTTGGTGATAAATTAACATCACTTGAGGTCGGCGATAAAGTCTCATATGCAGTTTCATATAATATAAATTATTCAAATTACTGCGTCGCCTCATGCCCGATATGTGCATATTATGTACCATATAAAATAAAAAAATACAACCCTGAAAGGGGATTTGAATTATCTGTTGAGGACGTACATAAAGAAGCTTTAAAAGCAAAGGAATTGAATGTAACAGAAATACATATTGTCGGCGGTTTCAATCCGGATTTAAGCGTTGAATACTATGAAGATATTTTTAAAGAAGTTAAGAAAGTTTTGCCGAATATTACATTAAAAACATTTACCATACCGGAAATAGACTTTATATCAAGGATAACAAATAATTCAATTCCGGAACTTATTTCAAGGTTCCACGATGCAGGCATGGATGCACATACCGGCGGCGGCGCAGAAATATTCAATGAAAATATTAGAAAGCAGATAACAACTCCTGAGAAAATATCAGGTGAAAAATGGCTTGAGGATGCAAAGATAATACACAGAATGGGAATTAAAGGAAATTCAACAATGACTTATGGAACAGTTGAAAATTATGAGGATATTGTCGACCATATGGTAAGATTAAGGGAAAACCAGCTTGAAGTTCCGGGATTTTTATCATTTATACCTTTAAAGTTCAGCATAGAAAATACACCGTTGTATAAGATGGGTAAGGTCAGGATGGCAGCTTCCGGAGATAAGGATATAAGAGTTTATGCCCTGGCAAGAGCCATACTGGGAAAATCAATAAGAAATGTAAGTGTTTACTGGGTGGCACTGGGCAAAGAACTTGCACAGCTGGCATTAATGTCAGGCGGAAGTGACCTTGTCGGTACTGCTTTCAGTGAAAAGGTATTTGGCGCAACAAACAGAAAATCCTCAGGAAGTATAGAAGAATTAAATCATTTAATAGAGGAAACAGGTAAAATTCCTGCACTGAGGGATACATTATACAATATAAAGGAGTACTATTAATGATAGGACTTATAAATTTATCACATTCCGATCCGCTGGCTGCAACCTTTAATGATAATGAAATTGAGAGGCACAGTGCATCTGAGAATTTTGACCTTGTTTTAAATAAAAAAGTTGATATTGCAATGATTCCCCTCGTATCATATTTAAAAAATAAGGATAAACTTAATTTGGTAAAATCAATGAATATACATTCTGTTTCAAATACTGTTTCTACTGTTCTTGTATCTAAATATAAATACTTAAAGGATAATGCCAGAATTGCAGTAACTTCTTTGACAAAAACCACAGAATTATATTTAAAACTGATAATGGATAAAATTGGAATCAAATACGAACTCTGTCATTCGAAATATAATGATTATAAAAATTTGTTAAATGATTATGATTATGCTTTAGTTATAGGAGACAATGCAATAATGTCATACAATAACAATGTTAATATTATAATGGATACAGGATTGGAGTTTTCAAAATTATATAACATGGAACCGGTTTATGCAGTGACGGCGGGCTATAACCATTCTTCACTGGATTTAGAAAACACTTTAAATGAACATATCTTACAGTCAAAGAAATACGTTAATGAATTTATATTGAAAAATGCAGAAAAATTCAATGTTAAAAAGGAATTGATGTCTATGTATTATAGATCTATTGATTATTCGTACAATTACAGTGTTGAAAAAACCATTAACTTTTTAGATAAAATAATTGAAAATAATATTCAAATTTAATAGTTCTATTTAATTAATCGGTTATAACATTGATATGCAAAAATTTATAGTACACCTTAAAAACACCGATGGTTTCTATAAAAAATAAAAATTTTAATCTCCGAGTTCTTTTAATTCTTTTTTAGAGAATAAGATTTCCTTAAGTTCCCTGTCAAGTTCCGGGTCATTTCTTCTAAGATATTCCAGAAGCAATGAGAAATGCTCCTTTTCATCGTCTCTATTATGCTT
>JABEBX010020545.1_pt1 | contig 17135 bp, 13 predicted proteins | sample 7245971 | NCBI WGS metagenome assembly JABEBX01 (sample SAMN14506365, study PRJNA622280) | hot springs metagenome | biome: hot spring [ENVO:00000051]|acidic hot spring [ENVO:00002120]; feature: spring [ENVO:00000027]|sediment [ENVO:00002007]; material: sediment environment [ENVO:01001048]... | reverse complement strand
GGATACGACTGTTAGCTTGTCACCGGACAGAAACTCATTTATGACGGCAGCAAGAGGCGATTTCTTGATTTTTTCATCGTGACCGGGGTTGAGTTGGATTGCGTAATCCTTGACGAGGAATTCAAGGGCCTTTCGGAATCCCGGACCGGCGATATCTACAAGCCCGTAGTTCTCGGCTGCGGCTGACTGCGAATAAACATCAATGAAGGTCTGGGATACTGTTCCGATGGCTGGATCAAACCCGGGCGCTTGAGGTGCGACCGGTTCGCAGCGTTCGAGGCGGAATTTATCGAGCACGCCGTCCATGCCAGAATGTCGGTAGAATGCCGTGAAGTGTCGTCTGCACGCCATGTTAGTGCAGCGGTAGTATGCCTCGATCCAGCCGAAAGCGGCGATATATTGCACTCCGAAGGGACACTCTGGCACGATCGTGACGTGGCAGATCGGGCATTTGTTCGGAATCTCATCCAGAGAAACTGTACAACTAGCGCCCGCTGAGTCAGACGCTGTCTTGATATAGGTGGCCGTGATAGTCTCAGACATTCTAGTCAAGCCTTCCTTTCGCGAGGTGATCGCTATGTCGAAATTTTACTGAGGCGCGGGCAGATTGCCGTCCATATCGGCAGGCACGGTCGCGAGCGTCTTGGCTTCCTCGGGCAAAGGCGCAGGCAGCGGATGTTCGAGCGCCAACGCCAGAACCTCGTCCATGGTATCCACAAAGTGCAGCTTCATGGCGCTCTTGATGTTGTCGGGGAGCTCTGCAAGATCCTTCTCGTTGGCGCGCGGCAAAATTGTCTCAAAGATTCCGGCGCGCAATGCCGCCAGCAGCTTTTCCCTGAGCCCGCCGATCGGCAGCACCTTGCCGCGCAGGGTAATCTCGCCCGTCATCGCGACGTCGCGCCGCACGGGAATCCTGGCCAGCGCGCTCGCCAGGGCTGTAGCCATCGTGATGCCGGCAGAAGGGCCGTCCTTGGGGATTGCGCCCTCGGGCACATGCAAGTGGATGTCTATGCCGCGATAGAACTCGCGCGTAAGACCCAGCGCATGAGCCTTGCTGCGGACGTAGGCCAGCGCCGCCTGCGCCGACTCCTGCATGACGTCGCCGAGCTGGCCGGTGACGGTGAGCTTGCCCTTGCCGTCGAGCACCTGCACTTCAGTGGTGAGAATGCTGCCGCCCACCTCGGTCCACGCCAGACCCGTCACCAGGCCGACTTCGCTCTTCTCGTGCACCTCGGAATCGCGGAACCTGGGCACACCCAGGAAGTCCGCAATGTTCGTCGCGTCGAGCTCTTCTTTGTGCTTCGCGCCCGCCTTGACCACCTTGCGCGCCACCTTGCGGCACACGTTGCCGATCTCGCGCTCCAGGTTGCGCACGCCGGCTTCGCGTGTGTAATAGCGGATGATTTCCAGAACCGCATCATCCTTGAAGACGATGTTTTTCTCGCTCAGACCGGTCTGTTCACGCTGCTTCTTGACGAGATACTGGCGCGCGATTTCGAGCTTCTCCTGCTCCGTATAGCCCTGCAGGCGGAGAATCTCCATGCGATCCTGCAGCGCCGCGGGAATCGTGTGCAGCACATTGGCCGTGGCCACAAAGAGAACCTGCGAAAGATCGTAGTCCACGTCGAGATAGTGGTCCTGAAAGGTCGAGTTCTGCTCGGGGTCCAGAACCTCAAGCAGCGCCGAGGCCGGATCGCCGCGGAAGTCCGATGAAATCTTGTCCACCTCGTCGAGCAGAAAGACGGGATTCTTTGTGCCGGCGCGCTTCATGTGCTGGATGATCTGGCCCGGCATGGCGCCGATGTAGGTGCGGCGATGGCCGCGAATCTCAGCCTCGTCATGCACGCCTCCCAGCGACAGGCGTACAAACTTGCGGCCTGTGGCTTTGGCGATCGACATGCCGAGCGATGTCTTGCCTACGCCCGGAGGCCCGACGAAACAGAGGATCGATCCCCTGGGATTCTTCACCAGTTGCCGCACCGCGAGAAACTCAAGAATGCGCTCCTTGATCTTTTCCAGGCCATAGTGGTCGGCATTCAATACTTTTTCCGCAAAGTCGATCGAGCGCATCTCCTTCGAACGCTTCTTCCACGGCACGGACAACAGCCAGTCGATATAGTTGCGGCTGACGGTCGACTCGGCCGACATGGGAGGCATCGCTTCGAGCTTTTTAAGCTCCTGCACGCACTTGTCGAAGACATCTTTCGGCATGCCGGCAGCCTCGATCTTCTTGCGCAGTTCGTCGAATTCGCTCTTCTCGCCGCGGCCCAGCTCCTTCTGGATGGCCTTGATCTTTTCGTTGAGGTAGTACTCTTTTTGCGCCTTCTCCATCTGCTTCTTCACGCGCGACTGGATGTTGCGGTCCAGATCGAGCTTCTCGATCTCCACGTCGAGCACGTCGGCCAGCCGCGCCAGGCGCAGCGCAGGATCGAAGATCGCCAGCAGCTCCTGCTTCTCCTCGATGCCGATCTGAAGATTGGCCGCAATCGTGTCGGAGAGCTTTGCGGCCTCGTCCATTCGAACCGTGGCGATGATGGTCTCGTAATTCAACGACTGCTGCAGCTTGACGTAACTCTCAAACAACGTCGTCACACGCTGCATCAGTTGCTCCACCGCCGGCGTCATTTCGAACTCTTGCTTGCCCGTGCGCACCGTGGCCACGAAGAAGCCGTCGCGGTCGGTCACTTCGACGGACTTGGCGCGCTCCACTCCTTCGACCAGTACCTTGATGTTGCCATCCGGCATCTTGACGCTCTGCACAATGTTGCAGATCGCCCCCACCTGGAAAATGTCCCGGGCGCGCGGCTCATCGATCGACGCGTCGTGCTGCGTGGCGAGAAAGATCTTGCGGTCGCCGTTCAGCGCTTCTTCGAGAGCGCGCACGCTGGATTCGCGGCCCACCACAAACGGGGTCATCATGTAGGGGAAGATGACCATATCGCGGATGGGCATCATGGGAAGCTTGCGTGGTTCGTTTTTTTCGCGGGGCACGGTCATCGGATCGTCTCATTGTTAGACACACGCACCCGCCTCCGGGTTGGAAGGCGGGGACAGGTCATGTAGGGATTGTACAGCCAAGCATGGAGCAAGGGAACTCGCGGGAGCAAGGGGTCACGCAGACGCCAAAGTCACAATCTTTCGGAGTATCCCGGCATGACGAAAGTCATGCTCCTGGGCACTGAACATGCATAAGAACCCCTTATGCCGATTCGCAGAAGGGGCTCTTGCGCAACAAAAACGCCATGGACTTATCCCGCTTTTTCAAGCAGGCACAGCGACAGGTCGCGACGCTCCACCATGTCCCTCGTAATCTCCAGATCGCGCACGCGCTTGTTCGAGGGCAGGTGGTACATCAGATCGAGCATCAGCTCTTCGAGAATCATGCGCAGTCCGCGCGCGCCCACCTTGCGGGCCAGCGCTTCGCGCGCAACAGCGCACGTTGCATCCTGCGTAAAGTGCAGGCGCACATTCTCGTACTCGAAGAGGCGCTGGTATTGCTTGAGGATGGCGTTCCGCGGCTTGGTGAGGATCTCGATCAGCGCGGCCTCATCCAGCTCGTCGAGCACGCCCATTACGGGCAGACGGCCAACAAACTCGGGAATGAGTCCGTACTTGATCAGATCCTGCGGCTCGGTCTTGCGGAGCAGTTCCGTGTCGCGATGCGAGCGGGTTGTCGCCTGATCGGCATCCTCATCGATCGTGCGGAAGCCGAGCGCCTTTTTGCCGATGCGGCGTCCGACGATGCGCTCCAGTCCCACAAACGCGCCCCCGCAGATGAAGAGAATATTGGTGGTGTCGACGGCGGTGAACTCCTGGTGCGGATGCTTGCGCCCGCCCTGCGGAGGCACGTTGGCCACCGTGCCTTCGAGAATCTTGAGCAGCGCCTGCTGCACGCCTTCGCCGCTTACATCCCGCGTGATCGACGGATTCTCGTCCTTGCGGCCGATCTTGTCGATCTCGTCGATGTAGATGATGCCCTGCTGCGCGCGTGTCACGTCGCCTTCGGCGGCCTGAAGCAGCTTGAGAATGATGTTTTCCACATCCTCGCCCACGTACCCGGCTTCGGTGAGCGTGGTCGCATCCACTATCGCGAAGGGCACATCGAGCATCTTGGCCAGAGTGTGCGCCAGCAGCGTCTTGCCGGAGCCCGTTGGCCCGATCAGCAGAATATTGGACTTCGCCAGCTCCACCTCGCTTGACCGTGAGCGGTTCATCTGGATGCGCTTGTAGTGGTTGTACACCGCGACGGCGAGCTTTTTCTTCGTCTGGTCCTGACCGATCACATAATCGTCGAGGAAGCCCTTGACCTCGGTGGGCTTGGGCAGATGCCCCGCGGCGGTTGCGGGTGCTTCACCGCTGCGGTCGTCTTCGAGAATGGAGTTGCAGACGGCCACGCACTCGTCGCAGATGTAGGCGCGAGGGTAGTCGCTGGGCGACGAGATCAACTTGGCCACAGCGTCCTGCGACTTGTGGCAGAACGAACAGCGAAGCGGCTCTTCCGGTCCCAACCTGGTTTTCATGTCCTTGACTCCCCCTCAATAATCCTGCTTTGACGAGTGTAACCCCGATTCCCCTGTTGCGGCTACGTCCGCGGCCTGTCAATAATCTCGTCGACGATTCCGTATTCCTTTGCCTGCACGGCATTCATGATGAAGTCCCGTTCCACGTCGCGCTCGATGCGATCGAGCGGTTGCCCGGTGTGCTGGGCTATCAAGTTGTTGGTGATCTCGCGAATGCGCAGGATCTCACGCGCGTGAATGTCGATGTCCGTGGCCTGGCCGCTCAGCCCGCCCATCGACGGTTGATGAATGAGAATGCGGGAGTTAGGCAAGGCAAAGCGCTTCCCTTTGCTCCCGGCGAGCAGAAGAAACGCGCCCATGCTGGCCGCCTGCCCAATGCAGTACGTCACCACGTTGTTCTTGATGAACTGCATGGTGTCGTAGATGGCAAGGCCCGCGGTAATCGAGCCACCTGGGGAATTGATGTAGAGCGAAACGTCCTTCTCGGGATCTTCGCCCTGGAGAAACAGCATCTGCGCCACAATGAGGTTCGCCACCATGTCGTCAATGGGCGTACCAAGAAAGATAATGTTGTCGCGTAGCAGACGCGAGTAGATGTCGTAGGCGCGCTCGCCCCGGCTCGTCTGCTCAACCACCATGGGAACCAATGCCATTCTTACTTAGCTCCTAGCTGCTAGCTTCTAGCTCCTAGCTGTTTCCTGTTGATATCGGCTTCATGCGTGCAATTCCCGGAATTGAAGACCGGAGACTACGCTTGCCTACGCCGGCAGACGATCATACAGAATCGAGGCCGTCTTTTCCCGTCTGATTTGCTCCCAGATCCTGGCCAGACTGCCGTCCTTCGTCAATCTTGCCTTCAGGACATCGAGCGGCTCGCGCGACTGAATCGCGGCCATCTGCAACTCCCGGTTTATCTCCTCTTCACTGACGGTGATGTTTTCCTCGCCGGCGATGCGATCGAGAAGGATGTTGGTCTTCACTTCGGCCATTGCGCTGTCGCGCTGCGCCGCGCGCAGCCGCGTAAAGTCAAGCTTGCGCATCTGTTCGGGCGACATGCCTTGACCCGCGAGCGCGCGCAGTCCGCGTTCCAGACTCACGTCAATTTGGTCTTGTACCAGCGATTCGGGAATAGGGAAGGTGAACTTTTCGCTCATCGCTGCGAACAGCCGCTCCTTCGTCTCCGATTCCACGTTGCGCCGCTTGCTGTTCTCCAGATACGTGCGCAGGCTCTTCTCGAGATCGGCGTAGCCTTCGTAGTTGCCGACCTCCCTGGCGAATTCATCGTTCAGCTCCGGCAGAATGCGCTTCTTGATGGCCTTCACCGTTATGTCGTAGGCGACCGTCTTGCCGGCCAGCCGCGCTTCGCCGTAGTCGGCCGGGTAGAGCACCTCGACCTTCAGCTCCTGCCCGGGCCTGGCGCCGCGCAGAGCCGTGTTGAAGGCCTCCAGCGTATCCTTGCCGCCAACCTCAACCAGCGTATCCTCACCGCTCACCGGCTCGGGCGCGACGGCGCCTTCCTCGGCAGTCTCGCCCTTGTAGTTGATCTGCGCCCAGTCACCGTCGGCGAGCGCGCGCTCCTCTTCCACAGGCTCAATGGTCGCGTGTGAATCGCGAAGGTGTTCGATCTCGTGCTGGAACTCTTCCTCGGTCACCTCCACGGATGGCCGGGGTACCGTCACGTCCTTGTAGCCATCGATCGAAAACACAGGAATGGACTCGAAGACCGTCTTCACATGCAGCGGCGAACCCTGGTCCAGTGTCAGTTCAGTTACCTGCGGCTGTCCCACCGGGCGAACACCCAACTCGGTGATGCCGGCATTGAATCGCTCCGGCAGCAGGCTGTCGATAACTTCCTTGCGGATATCGGCGCCGAATCTGCTGAGGATGACCGACTCCGGAACCTTGCCGGGGCGGAATCCGGGAATCTTCGCATGTTTACGGTAGTTTCCGGCCACTTTGGCCCAGGTGCGGGAGACTTCGTCCGCAGGGACATCGATGACCAGCTCCCGCGTGCACGCGGGGTTCAGAACCGGGCCGTGGGCGTGGTCGTGATGCTCTTCGGCAGGATCGTCATTGTGCTGGGATTCAGCCGTATCGGAGTTGTTTTCGAGGGTGCTACTGGCAGTCAAGATAATCCTTCCGGGCGCTCGCGCCTTATGTTCGATCAGCCACAGCCGCCGCAAGGGCGAATCAGTGCCGTTGGCCGGGGAGTACCCTTGAATTATGGTACGGGGCTTTGCCTGAAGGGTCAAACTGGTTCGCGGTCAGATAAGGCGAAAGGCGCCGCCGAAGGCACGTTACTGCTCCGCGGGCTGCGGCTTGCGAACGTACAGCAGAAAGCGCGGATGCGCGGCGCCGAATTGTGTGTAATTGGCGCGTGCCTGGTTCAGGCTGAGCTGGCCGTTGACGGTCAGGCGCACATCGGAGGCGTCCCCGTCATCCTGGCCGTCATCCTCCCACCAGCAAACGGGGCACAACTGGAGCGCGCCGGGCGCCTGGAGTGTTTTGTACCCGCAGCAGGGACAGCGATAACGAACATCGGCAGAGGCTTGCACATCTGATGGACGCGAGTTTGCGCGGGGAGGTTTACCTTCGATTGGCAGTTGGGGGTCTGGCCGGCGGTTGTGCCGCCGAAGCGTCCCGCCTCAGCCGCAACGTAAGATGGGCTTATGCCCGCAACGTGGAGTCCGGCTCGAATCCTGGCAGCGGCGCTGATGACGGCCGTCGGCGCCGCTCTGGTGACCTGGATTTACACCATTGGGCTTGATCGCCAAAGCGTGACGGGGCGGGATTACATCCAATACTGGGCGGCCGAGCGACTGCTGGTTCAAGGCCGCAACCCATACGATCCCGCCGGGATCCTGCACGAGCAGCAAGCCGCCGGAATGACGGATGCGACGCCAAAAATCTCGCTCAGCCCACCCGTTGCCGTCTTTTTCGCGCTGCCGCTGGGAGTGGTGAATGCCAAAACGGGACTGATTGGCTGGCAGCTGCTTTCGCTCGCCTGCCTTTGCCTCTCGATCTTTCTGCTCTGGCAGGAATTCGGCCGGCAGGCGACGGGGTACCACCTGCTCGGACTCTGCTTTCCGCCCGTGATCTCCTGCCTGATGGCCGGCCAGTTGGGCATTTTCTTTTTGCTCAGCGCCGCGTTTTTTCTGCGATTCAATCGCGCGCAACCCTGGCTGGCGGGAGCGGCGTTGCTGCCCTGCGCCCTCAAGCCGCATCTGTTTCTGCCCCTGGCCGTCGTGCTGGGGATCTGGTCGCTGCGGCGCAGGGATCTGCGCGTACTGGGCGGGTTTCTGCTCGCGATGGCGGTGAGCTGTTCGCTCTCGCTCTGGGTCGATCCCCGCATCTGGAGTCAGTACCGCCAACTGGTCCATGCGGCGCGCATCATGGACGTGTTCCTTCCGACCGCGAGCGTGGCGCTGAGATTCGCAATCGACCGTGGCGCGCACTGGATCGAATTCGTTCCGGTGACTCTCGCCTGCCTATGGGCAGCGTGGTACTACTGGACGCGGCGCGAGACCTGGGAGTGGAATCGACAGGGGATGCTGCTGCTGATGGTCTCCGTTGCGGCGGCGCCATACTCATGGTTCAGCGACGAGGCCGTGCTTTTTCCCGCCGTGCTGGCGGCCGTCTATAGGGCGGAAAAAACTCCGCGCTTCTGGGCGCTGTCGGGCCTGGTTGCGCTCGGGGGTCTGGTGGGCACGATTGCGGTCATCCAACTGCCATCCCCGTATTACGTCTGGACCGCCCCGGCCTGGCTGGGATGGTACCTCTACGCGACATCCAGCCGGCGCAAAGCGAATGCCCGCGAAGAAGCCGCGTCCGACAGCGCGTAACAGGCGACCCGGAATCCTCCGCCGGTCCCTCCGCCAAATGCTGCCGTTGTCAGCCTTCTTCCGCCTCGCGCAGTTTGGCGATCACGGTAAAGTCTTCGAGCGTGGTCACGTCGCCTTTCACTTCGCCATGCGTGGCAAGTTCGCGCAGCAGGCGGCGCATGATCTTGCCCGAGCGCGTCTTGGGCAGCGCCTCGGTAAAGCGAATGTCGTCGGGACGCGCGAGCGCGCCGATCTCTTTTGAGACCCACTTCCGCAGCTCGTCCTTGAGCGCCTCGTTGGGAGTATTGCCGCTTTCGAGCGTAACGAAGGCGGCGATCGCCTGACCCTTCAGATCGTCGGGCCGGCCTACGACGGCAGCCTCGGCCACCTTGGGGTGGGCGACGAGCGCCGACTCGATCTCCATGGTGCCCAGCCGGTGGCCGCTCACGTTGATCACGTCATCCACGCGGCCCATCAGCCAGAAGTAGCCGTCGGCATCCTGGCGCGCGCCGTCGCCCGTGAAGTAGCAGCCGGGCACATCGCTCCAGTAGGTCTGCCGGTAGCGCTCCGGATCCCCGTAGATTGTGCGCGCCATCGAAGGCCAGGGCTTGCGCACCACAAGCAATCCGCCGCTGCCGGCCGGAACTGGCTGGAAGTGTCCCTTCGCGTCGGGCCGCGTCACCACCTCCGCCTGTATGCCGAAGAAGGGCCGCGTCGCCGAGCCGGGTTTGGTTGGCACAGCGCCCGGAATGGGCGCAATCATGATCGCGCCGGTCTCCGTTTGCCACCATGTGTCCACAATCGGGCAGCGGTTGTGGCCGATCTTCTCGCGATACCACATCCACGCCTCGGGGTTGATGGGCTCGCCCACCGTGCCCAGCAGCCGCAGCGAGTCCAGCCTGTACTTCTCGACAAACTTGTCGCCCCACTTCATGAAGGCGCGAATTGCCGTGGGAGCGGTGTAGAAGATTGTCACCTTGTGGTCATCCACAATCTTCCAGAAGCGCGAGAAGTCCGGCCAGTTGGGCGCGCCCTCGTACATCAGCACCGTGGCGCCATTGGCCAGCGGCCCGTAAACCACATACGAGTGGCCGGTGACCCAGCCGATGTCGGCTGTGCACCAGTAGATGTCGTCCTCGTGAAGATCAAAAACGTGCTTTGTGGTGAGATACGTTTGCACGGCATAGCCGCCCGTGGTGTGCAGCAGGCCCTTGGGTTTGCCGGTCGAGCCCGAGGTGTAGAGGATGTAAAGCGGGTCTTCGGAGTCCATCGGCTCGGCGGAACACTCGGGCGCGGCCTTGGCGACCAGTTCGTGCCACCATTGATCGCGGCCCTCGACCATCTTGACCGGTGAGCCGGTGCGCTTCAACACCACAACGTGTTTCACGGTCGGGCAGGCGGGCATGGCCTCGTCCACGGTCGCCTTGAGCTTGATCTCGTTACCGCGGCGGTAGCCCGTGTCCTGGGTGATGATGGCCACGCATCCGGAGTCCGCCACGCGGTCGGCAATGGCGTTTGATGCGAATCCGCCAAAGATCACCGAATGGATGGCGCCGATGCGCGCACAGGCCAGCAGCGCGATGGCCAGTTCCGGCGTCATGCCCATGTAGATCGCCACACGATCGCCCTTCCCGATGCCGAGCGACTTGAGCGCGCTGGCGAACCGCTGTACCTCGGCGTGCAACTCGGCATAGGTCAGGCGACGAACTTCGCCCGGTTCACCCTCCCAGATCAGCGCGGTCTTATTGCGGCGTGCGCCGAGCGCATGCCGGTCCACGCAGTTGTAACTCAGGTTCATCTTGCCGCCGACAAACCATTTGGCCCATGGCAGATCCCACTCCAGAACCTTGTCCCACGGCTTGAACCAATCGAGCTCCCGCGCCGCTTTGTCCCAGAACCGCTCAGGATCTTCGATGGATTGCCGATACAGCTCCTCATACTCGTCGCGGCTCTTCAGGTAGGCCCTGGCGCTGAACTCCGGCGAAGGCGGAAAGACGCGGTTCTCCCTGAGCATGGAGTCAAGATCTTGGGCGGGAACGGCCGGAACCGGCGCGGAACTCATCGGGCAATCCTCCGGGAGCAAAAAAAAGACGCGCAGCGGACACAACAGGGAGAGCGAGATTCCGCGCCGGCCGCATCAACAAAACTTTAGCGGGCCGGGGGCAAAGCGGGCAAGTTCTGGCCGCCCATCAGGTAAATTTCACATGACAAAAACTTCATTGTGGCGGCTCTGACGTCTCCGGCGCCTTGTGCCGATGGGATGAGCGCGGCCGAGGAGGGCCGCAAAAGATGGTCTCCGCAATCCCCAGTTTGACCGCCGTCAGCGCCGCTCAGCTTTCCAACCCCGCTTCAGCGTCTTCCCCATCTCCCGCCAAATCGAGATCCAATGAACAGCTCGCGCCCGACACGGTCTCCATCAGCTCCGCCGCTCAGAAGGCCTCTGCCACCGGCGATGTCGATCACGACGGCGACAGCCACTGAAGGCGCGAGACAAAAGGCCTGCTCGTCCGAGCAGGGCCTTTGGCTGCAAGAGGGATCGCGCCGGCTCAGTGGGAAGTATCTGCCTCGCCCGCCGAAGCAATCTTCGCTTCCGCCTCGGAGATTACGCGCAGAGCCTCTTCGTAGGCCGCCTGGCTTTCGCCTGCCTGCTTCCACAGGTTGAGCCCGCGATCGAGCTGCTGCTGGGCGCGCGGCAAGTCGATTTCTTCAGGCTTCAGCGCGTCAGAGGCGAGAATCGTCACGCGGCTGGGCAGAACCTCCACAAATCCCCAGCTCACGTTATAGCGCGTGAGTTCACCGGCTCCGGCCGCTGCCGCCTGGTGGATCGTCACATCGCCCGCGCCCAGCTCAGCCAGCAGAGGCGCGTGACCATAAAGCACCTCCATGTAGCCTGTCTTTGACGGCAGTTCCACCGCTACGGCGTCGGCCTCGAAGAGTGTGCGCTCCGGCGTAACGAGTCGAACGCGAAGTTGATCGGATGCTGCTTCAGCCATGGGATCCCTTTCAATCGCCGGGGGACAGAGTTCAGAAAACGACATCGCAGCCGCTGCTGCGTCAACTGACCCCTGATCCCTACACGGATGCCTTCAGTTTCTCCGCGGCTTCGAGCACTTCCTCGATGCCGCCCTTCATGTAGAACGCCTGCTCCGGCACCTCGTCGTGCTTGCCCTCGATGATCTCGCGGAAGGCGCGCACCGTGTCGGCGATCTTGACATACTTGCCCGGAATACCGGTGAACTGTTCGGCCACATGGAAGGGCTGAGAGAGAAACTTCTGCACCTTGCGCGCTCGCGCCACGGTAAGCTTGTCCTCCTCGGAAAGCTCGTCGATGCCGAGAATGGCGATGATGTCCTGCAGATCCTTGTAGCGTTGCAGAATGCGCTTGACGCCCTGCGCCACGTCATAGTGATCCTGCCCCACGACGCGGGCAGCCAGGATGCGCGAGGTCGAGGCCAACGGGTCAACGGCCGGATAGATGCCCAGCTCGGAGAGCGGACGGCTCAACACGGTGGTTGCATCCAGGTGAGCGAAAGTCGTCGCCGGCGCCGGATCGGTGAGGTCGTCGGCGGGCACATAGACGGCCTGCACCGAGGTGACAGAGCCTTTGCTGGTCGAGGTGATGCGTTCCTGCAGCTCGCCCATTTCGGTGGCCAGGTTGGGCTGGTAACCCACGGCCGAAGGCATGCGCCCCAGCAGCGTGGACACCTCGGAGCCCGCCTGCGTGAAGCGGAAGATATTGTCGATGAAGAGCAGCGTGTCGGCGCCTTCCACATCGCGGAAGTACTCGGCCACGGTCAGAGCGCTCAGGGCCACGCGCAGGCGCGCTCCGGGCGGCTCGGTCATCTGGCCATAGACCAGCGCGCACTTCGACTCCTGCCACGTGCCGGGCTTGATGACCCCGCTCTCGGTCATCTCCAGCCACAGGTCGTTGCCCTCGCGCGTGCGCTCGCCCACACCGGCAAAGACCGAGAAGCCGCCGTGGTTCTTGGCCACGTTGTTGATCAGTTCCATGATGACGACGGTCTTGCCCACGCCGGCGCCGCCGAAGAGACCGATCTTGCCGCCCTTGAGGAAGGGCTGAATCAGGTCGATGACCTTGATGCCGGTCTCAAACATCTCCTCTCTCGTCGACTGCTCGTCGAAGAGAGGCGCGGGGCGATGAATCGGGTTGCGCGTCTTTTCGCCCACGGGGCCAAGCTCGTCCACCGGCTCGCCGATGACGTTGATCACGCGGCCCAGCGTCTCCTTGCCCACGGGAACGCGGATCGGACCGCCCAGGTCGATGGCCTTCATGCCGCGCACCATGCCGTCGGTGGCTTCCATCGCCACCGTGCGCACCCGCCCCTCGCCCAGGTGCTGCTGCACCTCGAGGATTACGTTGATGGGCGTGGGCACATTGAAGCCCTCGCTGGTGACGCGCAGCGCCTGGTAAATGGGCGGCATCGTCGCCTCTTCAAACTGCACGTCCACGGCCGGGCCGGAGACCTTGATTACTTTGCCGATGTTTTCTGCCATGGTTTTACCTTCTTGATAGCTTGTCCTTACAGCGCCGCCGCGCCCGACACAATCTCGATGATCTCCTTGGTGATCGCGGCCTGGCGCACGCGGTTCATGTGCAGCGTCAGGTTGTCGATCATCTTGGAGGCGTTGTTGGTTGCCGAATCCATCGCCGTCATGCGCGCCGCGTGTTCGGCGGCGACCGACTCCGTCATGGCGTGGAAGAGCACGGAAAAGACATACTGCGGCAGCAGGCCCGCAAAAAGCTCCTGCGCCGGCTGCTCGTAAATGTAGTCTACGTTGGCTGTGCCGAACTTCCTGGCTTCTTCCTCGGCCTCGGTGGCGTCCGCCTCTTCGAGCTGGATGCCGGCGGAAAGCGCGGCCTCGGCCACGCGCTCTTTTTCCTCGGCGGTCGGCTCGACCGCGCCTGCGATCTGCGGCGTGCCCGCCTCAATCAGCGGCAGCAGCTTCTCAACGACCAGTCGCTGCGAGATCACCGACTTGAACTCGTTGTAGACGATGTAGGCGGCGTCGATCTCCTCGCGCACGTAACGCGACACGAGGCTGAGCGCAATCTCCTCGACGCGCTTGGGATCAAGATGCGCGAGCAGCCCGGGATGATCGCCGGTCAGTTCGACCTTCCCCTGACGCGGGTTGCGCAGCGAGCGTGTGACGCCATGCTCATCGGTCTGCTCCGTGTAGCTCGCCGTCGGGTAGCGGCGGCGCAACTGGTCGCGCCCCTTGCGGCCCACCGCCTCAAGGTCAATTTCCTTGTCAGGATTGCCTTGGATGAACTGGTGGGCAATCTTGAGAATATTGGCGTTGAAGGCGCCGGCAAAACCCTTGTCGCCCGAGATTACGATGAGCAGAACGCGCTTTTCAGGCCGCGTCAAAAACAGCGGATGACAGAGATTGCCGGTCTTTTCGTCGTAGAGATCGACGCGGCGGCGCAGGGACTCGATGACGCTTGCGATCATGCGCGCGTAAGGCCGCGCCGACAGGGCGCGCTCCTGCGCGCGGCGGAGCTTGGCCGCCGAGACCATCTTCATGGCCTTGGTGATCTGCCGCGTGTTTTTGACGCTTCGGATGCGCCGTCTTAAGTCAAGTACGTTTGCCATGATGAATTCCTAGCCGACAGCCGAAAGCCAGAACCCTTGCAACCGGTAACTGTCTGCTGCCGGCTGCTTGCTGCCGGCTTAAACGGCCTCCGACAGTTCGGCCTTGAAGTTTGCCGCATACTCCTTCATCGCCGCATGCAGCTTGTTGCGGAGATCGTCGTCGAGCGCCCGCTTTTGCGTGAGATCCTCCATAAGAGGGCCGCACGCAGTGCTGAAGTACTTGTGCAGACCGTCCTCGAAGGCGCGAATATCGGTGATCTGAATATCGTCCAGATACCCCTGCGTTCCGGCAAAGAGCACCACCACCTGCTGCTGCCAGGTGAGGGGTTGGAACTGCGGCTGCTTCAGCAATTCGGTGAGCCGCTGGCCGCGCGCCAACTGCTTCTGCGTCAGCGGATCGAGGTCCGAGCCGAACTGCGCAAAGGCCGCCAGCTCGCGGTACTGCGCCAGGTCGAGTTTCAGTGTTGAGCCCACCTGCTTGACCGCCTTGATGGCCGCCGAAAAACCGACGCGCGAGACCGAAAGACCGACGTTCACGGCCGGCCGGACCCCGGAGTTGAACAGATCAGTTTCCAGAAAGATCTGGCCGTCGGTAATCGAAATCACGTTTGTGGGAATGTAGGCCGAAACGTCGCCTGCCTGCGTCTCGATCACGGGCAGCGCCGTCAGCGAGCCGCCGCCGCGCTTGTCGCTGAGCTTGGAGGCGCGCTCCAGCAGCCGCGAGTGGAGATAGAAGACATCGCCGGGATAGGCTTCACGTCCCGGCGGACGCCGGAGCAGAAGCGAGATCTCGCGGTACGCCATGGCGTGCTTCGAGAGATCGTCGTACATCACCAGCGCGTGCTTGCCGTTGTCGCGGAAGTACTCGCCCATGGCGCAGGCGGCGTAGGGCGCGAGATAGAGCATGGGCGCGGGCTCTGAGGCCGAGGCGGCGACAACGATGGTGTGGCCCATGGCGCCGGCTTCAGCCAGCGTCTGCACCACCTGCGCGATCGACGAGCGCTTCTGCCCGATGGCGCAGTAGATGCAGATCAGGTCGTTCTTGGCGTTGTTGATGATGGTATCGAGCAGAACCGCCGTCTTGCCCGTCTGGCGGTCGCCGATGATCAGCTCGCGCTGCCCGCGGCCGATCGGAATCATGGCGTCGATGGCCTTCAGCCCCGTCGCCATCGGCTCGCGCACCGGGTGGCGGTCGATGATTCCAGGAGCCAGCCGCTCCACCGGAAGCGTCGCCGTGGTCGCAATCGGGCCTTTGTCGTCGATCGGCTGGCCCAGCGCGTTCACCACGCGGCCAATCATCGCCTCGCCTACGGGCACCGAGAGAATCTTGCCCGTGCGCTTGACCTCCATCCCTTCCTTCAGGTCGGTGTACTCGCCAAGCACCACGCAGCCCACCTCGTCCTCTTCAAGCGAGAGCGCCAGGCCCGCCACTTCGTGCGGAAAGCTGAGCAGTTCGCCGGCCATCACCTTGTCGAGGCCGTGCAGGCGGGCAATGCCGTCGCCCAGTGAGGTGATGGTTCCCACTTCGTCCACCTGGACCTTTGCATCGTAGTTCGCGATCTGTTCGCGAAGAAGCTGTGTAATCTCGTCTGCCTTGATCTGAGCCATGTGCGTTCCTCTGAGGTCAGGTCTCGGATGCCAGGATCAGTTCTTTGCCAAACTCAATGGCAAATTGATCCCAAACCCCTCGAAACCGTTCCCCGCGATGAAATCCCTGAAACCTAAAATCACGCCTACTCGAAAAAAACCTTGTTCGTCGCTCACGGCCAGGCCTGGAAACCTGAAACCGCGCAGACCTTAACCCGCCGTCAGCGCTTCCCTCAGGCACTCCAGCCTTCCTCGCACGCTTCCGTCGTACACCGTCGACCCGATGCGCACCACCGTGCCGCCGAGAATGGTCTTGTCGAGTTTGAAGGTGGCGTCGATCTTTGCGCCGGCCAGTTTTCCCACTTCAGCGGCCAGCGCGTCCTGCTCCTGCTGATCCAGCTCGCGCGCCGTCACGATCTCCGCCGGGCGGATCCCCTGCTGTTCCTGCAGAATTCTGCGCCAATCCGCGGCCACCTCGGCTACATGCCCGATGCGGTTGTTGTCGATGAGCACGGCAAGCAGGTTGCGCAGCTCCCGCTCCATGCCGAGCTTCGCGTCCAGCTTGTCCAGAATCCCGACCTTTTGCGCGGAGGGAATCGCGGGGTTCACAAAGAAGGCGCGCAACTCGGCGCTTCCTTCCCAGGTTGCGAGAAAATCCGCGAGCTGGCGATTCAGTTTTTCCGGATCGAGACTGGCGTCCTTCACCACATCGGCAAAGGCCTGCGCGTAGCGGGCAACAAATGCGGGCATCTAGTTTCTGCCTCCCTTGCCTGCGGCTTGACCGGAAACTTCGGCTACAAACTCGGCAATCAGCGCCCGGTCAGTCTCCGGCGTCAGGGCAATCTGCTTCTCTGCGTGGGTGATGGCGAGATCGGCGGCCATGCTGCGCAGGCCGCGCTTGGCCTGTGTGACGGTCATCTCGATCTCCTGCTCGGCTGCGGCCACAATGCGCGCGCTCTCTTCGTCTAGCGTCGCCTTGATACGCCTTTCGTCTTCCAGACTCTCCTGCTCCATTTGCGCGGCGAGCTTCTTCATCTCCTCGCCCAGGCCGGCCAGTTTGGCCTCCACGGCTTTTAGCCGGGACTGCGCCTCCGCGGTAGCCTTGCGCGCCTCGCTCAGGCCGTGGCTCAGGGTCTGCGAGCGCTTGCGCACGATCTTCGGCATAATCCGCGCGAGTGGTATCGCAATGGCGAAAAAGACGATCGCGAAGTTCAGCCCCAGCATGAGGTTGATCGCCGTATCGAGCTTCAGATGGAGAATGCGTGCAATCGACTGCACCACGGGCGAGTGCAACAGCGAGGATTCGGCGTCGTCGCCGGAGGAGGCCGGCTGTGCCGATTGCGATCCGGACGGGGACGTGCTTGCCGCCGGGGCCGGCGATCCCTGCTGCGCCGCGGCGAGCGGGGCGTGAAAAGCCGGCGCCAGAATCACCAGCAGCAAGACGAGTGAATATACACGGAGGGAAAGACTCGATTTTACGGCGGAAAAGATCAATTTTACGGCGGAAAAGATCAACGGAACCCCCCGGCAGCGGCTGGCAAAACGGCTCGGACGGCTTGGCTTGCGAGATCGTCGGCGGCGTCTTCCAGAGC
>JABEBX010000621.1_pt1 | contig 17142 bp, 22 predicted proteins | sample 7245971 | NCBI WGS metagenome assembly JABEBX01 (sample SAMN14506365, study PRJNA622280) | hot springs metagenome | biome: hot spring [ENVO:00000051]|acidic hot spring [ENVO:00002120]; feature: spring [ENVO:00000027]|sediment [ENVO:00002007]; material: sediment environment [ENVO:01001048]... | reverse complement strand
CCGGGGAGAGATAGCTGAACATCCCCTGCGTCTCTATCTTGGCTCCGCGCATCCCCAACCTCGCCTTGCTGAATTCAGCCAATTATACCATGGACTTTTTCAGCAACGTCCTAGGCATGGGCGTTGACCGGTTTTTAACAAAGGCCTTTGCTGCCTGGCTATCAAAAATATTAATGATCCTTATTGGTATGTGCTATCGGTAAGGTCCAGTGCCGATAGATGGCCATCATGCGTAGGAAAAAGGTCAGTCCAGCACCGGCCAAGGTCGTTTCGATTGGGGGAAGCCCGAAGTGAGCCCCGACTACCACGATCAACGCTCCGATGAGTGCTGCCGAGGCGTAGATTTCTGACCGGAGCACAACGGGTACTTGGGCTGCAAGGATGTCGCGCACCATTCCACCCCCGACGCCGCTGATCATCCCGAGTACCGCAGCCATGAACGGATTCAGCCCAAACTCCAGTGCCTTTTGCGTGCCTGACGCTGCAAACACACCCAAGCCTGCAGCATCGAAAAACAAAACCGGGTGATTCAGGCGCTCGATCAGGCGATGGGAACGAAACCCCAAGAGGCCGGCTATGGAGGCTAGAGCGACCCCGTGCCAATGTGCGATTGATTCTGGCGGTATGGCGCCGATCAGAACATCGCGCATAATGCCTCCCGATACGGCAGTGACTACCGCGAGAACGATGACTCCGAACAAATCAAAGCCCTTGCGTACCCCCATCATGGCCCCACTGATGGCAAAAACAAATATACCCGTCAAATTCAACAGTTGTAACAGGAGGAGGGAAGCGGGTGACGTATGAAGCAATCCAAGTATTCCTTATCTAGCAATGAATATTGACGGCGGGCCGCTGCACCAAAGCGGTTTGGTGCATTCCTGCTGTTGGCAAGCACCGGCGCCCCACCGGCAGGTTGCTCGAGTCTCACCCGGGAGGACCGGCCAGCCGAGCAAAAGGCCGCAAAGCATGCGAGCATTCCAAATCCAACTTTTCTTGTGCTTTCAGATTCAACGGTCTTTCATCAACTGCAGGACCAGTTGCGGTAGCCGCCGGGGCATCTCGACCAAACGGCGAACCAATAAATAGCCTTGCCGCCCGAACAAATACGGAAGATAGTCCGCTGATCGCTGGTCAACGGTGATGCAGAATGGATTCAGGCCAGCTTGGCGCGTTTCGCGCAAGGCTGCGCGGGTGTCCTCAATACCGTAACGCCCTTCGTAAACGTCCTGATCATTGGGCTTGCCATCGGTAATCAAGAGCAACAGCCGCGTACGGGCGGTTTCTTTCGCGAGCAACCCAGACGCTTGCCGGATCGCGGCTCCCATACGCGTATACCCATGGGGCGCAGCCGCGGCTAGGCGCGCCCGTGCCTGATTACCGTAATGTGCCGCAAAATCTTTGAATACGACGAATTGTACGGCGCGCCCCTGCGAATTGAAACCTGCCAAAGCGAAACGATCACCACCAGCATCAAAGGCCTCGCCCAACAGATAAAGGCTATCACGAATAATGTCGATGATACGGCAATCGGCATGGATGGCTGCTTCCGTCGACAGCGACAGGTCGGCCAGAACCAGGCAGGCCAGATCGCGTGTTCTGGTGCGGGCATCGCGATATATCCGGGCCGGGCCGGGTGCGGCGTGAGGCTCGGTACGTTGTCGCAGCCAGGCATCTAGGTCGATTTCAGTGCCATCGGGTTGGCCCCGTAGCCAAATCCGCCTGGGTGCCAAAGCTTGGAACTGCGCCCGCAATCGCCGCGCATCGGCACGGAGGTGTTCGGGTAAGGTGCCAGAGCCAGCCTGAGGAGGATCTTTTAACAAGGATAGGGCACACCAGTCTGGCCGATATTCCCCTGCACGCCAATTCCATTCGGGCAAGCGCAATGCGGAGCGGGCCGGCGATTGGTCGTCGCCTATTTGCAAATCTAGCTTCAGATTCAGCCCCGCCGCCATCGGGGTCTGATCCCGGGCCAAGCTCAATTGGTCCAGAGTTGGTGCTTGGTGATCAAAGGGAAGACTATCGGCATCGATTTCCGGACAGTTGCGCGCCTCAAATTCACTGGCAACCAACATGGTCTCCGGGCGTTGCACCAACGGTGCGGTTCGCGGGGTCGGCGCTGCCACATGTTCCACACGATAATGCCGGCGCGTGTTGGGATCTTCCGCCGGCCGTTTGCCTCTTGCGTTCGCAGGGGAGTCATGAGCAGAAAAACTGGATCTTGCGCGGGGTGGCCCTGGGTGTAACCAGAGGACGATGGGCGCCCATGGGCGACGCGCATGGGGGAGTGATACGACGCTGCCCGGCTCCTTGAGCGCTTTGCGGATTGCGACTTCGGCGGCGGCTTCATCATCCGGCAACCCATGGGGATTCGGCCTTAATTCCAGAACCGCGGGCAGCAAACGCCCATAAGTCGCAGCCAACCCGGAAAAGCGGGCAAGCAGATGCTGGCTTGCCTTCTGCTGAGCGATGAACCAGTCGCTCCCGTCGCACGTTTGTGCGGCCAACGCGGTTAGCCAGCGATAGAGATCTCGATTCAAACCAGCATCAGGAAATAGATCGATCATCTCCGGCAGCCGCAACGCTTCGGTATCGCACCAAGCTAGTTCCGCGTGCGTACCAATCCCCGCCAGCCATGCCAGCCAGTTGCGCCGAGCGTTGTGGCGTGTCGCAGTGGTAGATATCAGCTCCTGGCCCCACTCGCCGCCGCATGCACGGTACAATAGACCTAATGATCTAGCCATCGCGTGCAGGGAGGCGGCTTCTTTAGGATGGCGGCGCGTGGCGATCTTGGTAATTGCCCTATGCCAAAGCTTACCAACGGTTTCTTCCATTGCTGCTCATCGATCCGCGAATACGGCCGATACCACTTCCATCAGGCCCGTCGTAACCTCGATTTCATCGCTCAGACTCTCGGCAATGGCCGCCCGGCAGGCCATCTTTGGCGCCACCCCGCTGACCATGAGCCGAGCCGCACTGATGAGAAGGCGCGTGCCCGGCCCTTCCTCGAGATCCTGCCCAACAACACTGCGTAGGGCGTTAGCGAGGGTGACGAGACGTTTTGCACTGTCCGCCGCAATACCCGTTTCAGCGCAAATGATCGCCTCCTCCCGTTCAGCCTCCGGCGGGTCGAAGCGCAAGGCCACGAATCGCTGTCGAGTACTCGGTTTCAGCCCCTTGAACACGTTTTGATATCCAGGGTTGTAAGAGATCACCAGCATAAACTCAGGCGGCGCTTGGAGGATCTCGCCGGTGCGATCGATGGGCAGAATACGGCGATCATCGGACAGCGCATGCAGCACCACCGTAGTATCCTTGCGTGCCTCAACCACCTCATCCAGATAACAGATGCTTCCTTCGCGCACTGCCCGCGTGAGCGGGCCATCCATCCAGTAAGTTCCGCCATTTCCGATGAGATGCCGGCCGATGAGATCAGATGCGGAGAGATCATCATGACAGGATACCGTATAAAGTTCCCGGCCCAAGCGCGCTGCCATATGGCGGACGAAGCGCGTCTTGCCGCAGCCGGTCGGCCCCTTGATAAGGACCGGAAGTTGATTGCGCCAGGCTTGTTCAAAGAGCGCCACCTCCTGGCCGCCGGCATGGTAGGTGGGTGTTGTAAAAGTCGTGCCGCGCAGATCTCTTGCCGGGTTCATCATCAAATTCTCCAAATTCAGTGGTTGATCACCGGCGCCGCTAGGTAAGCCAAAGTGATAACGCTCCCTACCACCAGCAGGTAAGCCATCATAATCACTCGCCATACCGGGCGGCAATATCTCACCCCCATGAAATGGCATATCACCAAGCGGCCTTTAAAAAAAGTAACGCCAAGCACAATGCCCACGATTGCCGGACCAAATGGGACGTAGGTGGCAATTAAATATGTGGCGAGCGTAAAGGCTAAAAGCAATAGCCAGACGAAAGTTGCGGTTCGAATTTCATGGCGCTGGATGTTGATCATGAATTACCTCATGATCCAGCCAGGAACAGGCCCTGGCGGGATGTCGCTGGTTTCGTTTGATTCGTTCATGGATCGCCTGCTCCTGCCTCAACAACGGCAGTTCGATATTTCAAAATATTATTCAGTGAAGAACATAAACCAGAATGAAGAGAATAATCCAAATTAGATCGACCATGTGCCAGAAGGATGCCGCAGTCTCCACCCCGGCATGATCGATGACACTGTAATATCCGGCATGCGCCTTCCAGGCCACCACTCCTAGAATGATCATGGCCATCAGGACGTGCATGAAGTGCAAAAACGTTAACGATAAATAAAACATATAAAAGGTATTCGTGCTCAACGTGATGCCATGGATGGCGTCTTGGTGGAACTCATACATCTTGAGAAAAAGGAAAGTCCCTCCCAAGCTGATCGCCACTGCCAACCAGCGTGTACAGGCCCGTGCAACGCCCCTCCGAATGGCGTATACCGCTCGGACAACGGCATAGCTGCCGGTGATCAATACAGCGGTATCTATGGCGCCCAGCGGCCGGTCCAGGGTCCGTTGCGAGGCCTCGAAGACCCTGTAGTCCAGAGTGCGGGTGATGGCAAACACCATAAAAAAAATACCGAACATCGCCAGTTCGGCAAATATGAATATCCAAATGGCGAAATCGCCAGGCAGTGCCGCGTGGCGGCTTTTAACCTGCCGAGGCATATCTTCAGATGAAAGCACAAGATACTCCTTGCGGGCGGGGCATGGCCCCGCCCATAAATGCTCAGCGGGTTGACATGGCCTGCTGCGCATAGCCAGCATAATTGTAGCCACCCTTCACAAAGAAACTGCGTAGATAAATCAACAGTCCGGAAAAAAATCCCAGGCCAGCTATTTCGCGTATCCAGAAGAATACGGCCTCTTTTTGCTGCACCTCCATGAAAGGCAATGGGTTGGCAGTGTAACGCTGCAGAAAAATCGTCACCAAGCCTGCTGCTGCCAACGCGGAAGCGATCACCAGCATGCTGACGCACATGACCCAAAATCCCGTCATCTCCCACCGCTGGGCGGCGATACTATTGGCCTCACGCCCCCGCAGAATGGGCATCGCGTAGGAAATCGTTGCCAAGGATATCATGACGTAGGCCCCAAAAAAGGCCAGGTGCCCGTGTGCAGCGGTGAGATTGGTGCCATGCGCGTAGTATTGTACCGGCGCCAGTGTAATGATAGCACCAAGAACTCCAGCTCCAAGAAAGGCCATGATGGTCTCTCCCTGAACCCACAACAGCGCCGCTTTATTAGGGTGGTCCCGGCGGCGATTCCGAATGGTTGTGAAGGCAAACACGATCAGCAGCAGGAAGGGAACGGGTTCCAACGCAGAGAATATCGATCCTATCCAGAGCCAATAGGCGGGCGCGCCAATATAATAATAATGATGACCGATGCCAAGGAAACCAGACATGAACGCCATGGCGCCGATGATGTAAATCCATTTATCCACCACCTCGCGGTCCACACCGGTAGTTTTAAGCATGATATAACCCACCAGACTGGCCGGCACGAGTTCCCAATCTCCCTCAACCCAGCCATGCACGATCCACCACCAACTGTAACTGTCCTTGACCGTGTCTACCGGAAAGTAGAAAGCAGGCAAGTACAATAAGGCGACTCCCCACATGGAAGCCACCAACAGTACCCCGATTGTCGTTTTCCGGCCCCGAATGATCGTCATGGTGAGGTTGAACAAGAAGGCCAGCATCACCAGCACAATACCGATCTTGGTCGGCAAAGGTTGCTCCAGATAACCGCGACCCATGGTCGGCCACAGCGCATTATAGGTTACTGCCGCCAGATGAGAGTAGCTCATGGTGAGATAACCCAATATAGTGAGCGCTCCGGCGATCAAAAAGATCCAGAAGGTGGCAAAGGCCAGCTTCGGACTATACAGTTCGGTCTGGGCTTCGTCCGGAACGACGAAATAGGCCGCTCCCATGAAGGACATGAGCAGCCAGACAACCAACAGGTTCGTATGGCTCATGCGTGCGATATTGAAATGGAGATAGGGAAATAAGGCAGTCCCGTTTATGTACTCGAAACCAGCCAGGAGACCAAGAATTATCTGGCCGGAGAAAAGGCCCAAGGCCGCTATAAAATAAGGCTTAGCCACCGCCTGTGATTTGAATTGCATCACGCGCTCCTCAATGTTCGGTGATAGATTAGTTCGTAAGCCGTTAGCCTTGTTTGTTGGGCGGCCAGCCATTGGTGTTTATGTTCCCCACCCATTGCAGATACGCGATGACATCGGTTAGCTGGTCTTGGGTGAAATGGAAGTTCGGCATCTGTCTACGTCCTGGCGCACCGGTTGGCTGGGACATCATCCACGCACGAATGAAGGCCGGCCCGTAGGTCTTATAGGACACGTCCAGTTCCGGCGCATAATACGCTCCCTCTCCATTGATCGTGTGGCAACCCATGCAGTCGTTGGTATCAACCAGATATTTGCCCTCGGCTACGGCCGGAGTAATAAGATTGGCATGATCCCGTTTGGGAATTTGCTGCCAAGTATCATAGCTGAGGGCGAGATAGGCTATGAGAAAAAAACCGCCCCCCCCGAGAAAGACGTTACGCGCCATGGCCTTGGTGAATATTGTTTGCATTGTTACCTCCTGTATGCCCCGCCTTTATATGGTTGTGATAACAGAACCGGCCGCCGGACTTTTCGGCTGCCTACCGGGAAGCGCAGATGCCCCATGCGCGCATATCCCCCTATACATATTCTTCACTCCGCGTCTCGCACAGCCGGCGGGTCATGATTGTTGATAAACTCTATGGCCTCGCCCTCATGCAAGGCATCAAGGGCGCCGATGATGGCGGTAGTCATGATGTTTATCCTTTGGCAATAGGTCATGATAGAAACGGCTGTCGTCTATAGTTGATCAACACGCTCTGGCAATCATTGATCCAGATCAAGAAAAACGGAAACTGTTTCTCCGGGAAAGCATTGGCCATCTCCCGGACCGGCCGGCTTTCCGCATTTTCCTCCCTCTGTGCGCCGGCCTGGGGCCGTGGCGATGCCGGTGAATATCTATTTGGGATAGCGGGCATGGCGGATTGCCAAGCGCCCATTTGCGGAACATAATTTCCTGTATTCCTTTCTGTAGAACGCGCAGCGATTCTCAATGGTACGGCTGGCGCTGCCATCGCGGGGGGGGTGGGGCGACTGTAGGGTTGGCGGCCGGTATTCAGGGGGTGTGATATGAGTGGGTGGGGTTGTCCTTACGAGATGATTGGGCGCTGTCAGCGTGTCTTGGATCGGCCTTGTGATCCGGGAATGAAGGGCTGCATCCTCGCCGGGCGCTTTGTTTTCAGCAACTCGGCGAAGAATACCGCCCGCCTCTTGGAGGAAAAGGGGGGCAAGGCAGAAACGAAAGCGCAAGACGACGTGCCTGGGTCTCCTATAACATCGTAATTCCGGACACTGGAGGACAAGACCAATGCAAATGGTAGTGATTTGGTGAAGAAATATATACTTATCGTGGCTGTCTTGCTGTCAATAGCGGCTTGTAGTAAGAATGCTGAATTCAGAAGCAAGTCGCCAGCGGATGCTGGCCAATCGAATTGCAATGGAGCGCAATATGGAGCCAATAAACATATTTATAGACACATGGTAATCGATAAAGACGGGATTGTATATTACGGTTATCAAGATAACGATAATGAGGTGAAATTTTACACTTTTATCGGAAAAAACAATGGAACATACTATGCGATTAGCCGGAACGGCGCACGTCTGTTGTCCTGCTCAGGCGCTTGCAATGTGATAAAAAGTGATCAGTTTCTCGCTGCCCCAGTATATCCTGGAGAGCTGAAAAAGTATTTAAGTCATAATAGCGGCGGCTGGAGTAATGGCTTGGCTACCATTTTGTCGGCGGCATTAAAAGCCAACAACGTATTAGAAGAATACGCATCGACAAGAACTGATTTTGGTAATTACACAACTGCTGGCGGAGCAATGCATGACGCAAGATGCGGCTATATGAAGCCGATGGAAACGGAGAAAGGAATGCCGAATGGAGGTGCGTCAAAAACAAGTCCATTGCCTGAAACTAACAGTCGGTAAGGAGCTCAAAGTACAGGCCCTGCCAAGGCAACGCTGTTACTTAATTTTACCAAAACCAAAGCCCAAAAAGAAAGGCCATCAGTAGGTTGCTGAAAAACCATCATTAAAACTGGCTGGCGTGACCGAAAATCTCAGAAAAATAGCGTTTTTACGATCGTTCTGTGCCCATTTTCGTGGTTCTTGACGTTTTTTTCTGCGGTTTTGTGCATTCTGGACATAACTTCCCCCATCAGACCACACCCAATCGGGCGATACGCAGGGTATTGTAGTCCGTGGCAGCGATGGAAAAGTGGAGACCGACTCGCCCCAAGCCACGAAAACGGATTTTCCGCATTCCACCGATGGTCTTCATCCAGCCAAAGATCGACTCGATGCGACGACGAGCGTGGATACTCATGGCATGGCCCGCATGGCGGGTCGTGGGCCCATTGATGGCGGAGCCCTTCCGCTTGCGCGCCACATTGGGGGGCACGTTCTTGTCCCGCAGCGCCTGGACGAACTCGCGGCGATCATAGCCTTTGTCCGGGCCCAGGGTGATCCGTTGCGTACCGCCGGCTCTGATCCTACCAGTCCGGCTGGGGCAGAGCCGTTCTCCCTGCAATCCACGGCCCGAAGTCCAGACAACGAAGGGGCCAAACAAAGCCCCGGCGGTAGTCTGGGTTTTGGGCGGCAAGCCTGGACGTGGACAGGCTGATCCGGCCATGTCGGAGCCGTCCACAAGGCGGTGGAACTGCGGGAAAAAACAGCAGCAGCGTCTACCCGGTAGACGCCTCATCTCCCAAAGCTCAGCTCGCTGAGCAAACTTGGCAATCTTCGAAAAAATTCGATTCCCCAAGAAGCCTGTCATTGCTGACTATTCGCAAAATTCGCTTTCTTCGCTGAGCACAAACGGGCAGATCGGGAGACACTACTACTGACGGATGCAGTTGGCCAAGAATCCCTGCCCCAGATTGTCTGCCCGGTAGACGTTTCCGACTGTACCAGACACGCCGCTGTGGCACGCATGGGCTTTTGCAATCCGCGATTATTTGGTTAGCCAGCAAGAAAAAAGGCACTTAGAGAAAATGTCTAAGCACCTGATTTATTTGGCTCCCCGGGACAGGCTCGAACTGCCGACCTAGTGATTAACAGTCATAAAGTTGTGTGTTCTGATTCAACAGCTTGCAACAATAGTTATTGATTATATTGAGATTTCGTACACCTCCATACACGGCCATACACGCCAATCCAGGAAGCATTTGCAGCGGAAATGCAGCGCAATACGTGGCCAACAACCCCCTGGTTATGATCATGTTTTAGTCTTTACGCTTGCAATTGTTTTAGAGCCGTGCTGTTATATATTTCGTGGGCTAGACCGGCGACCTGCCGGGCAACAGGCCGCCACCTCTGGCCTGCGCATCTCCCTATCCTGCTTTGGATAGGTGGCGAAGGGGGTGGGCGAGCAGCAAGTAATGAACGCGAGGTGGTTCTTTATGATTCATACCCGTGATGTACCGGCGGCAACCGTAACGGATACAGGGTTTACCGTCTCTCATTATGCGGTGACTGTCGCCATGGTTCTGTGGCGATTCCTGGTTGACCTTTGCCGACTCCCCAAAGGAGTTTTGGACGAGTTTTTAGGCAGAGATTTTAAGTTTTCCCCGGATGGCTTTCAGCCGTCTCCGCAGGCCATCGAGGTAAAACGCCGTTTGTATGCCGACATCCGCTTCCTGCGCGACCGGGTGATCGGAATGTGGCGCCCCCCCGTCGTACAGAGCCGCGTCTCTGCTGGGCGAAACCGCGTCACCGCAATCCGCGCCGCCGTAATCCGCGCCACGGGCCGCCAGTCCGGCCAGCGCCGCCGCCAGTCCGGCCAGCGCCGCCGCCAGCGCGACGGGGGTTCGGCCAAAAAGGCCTCCAGCGACCCCGACGGCGGCGACGGGGAACCGCCCCGGCTCCTCCATCCCTCTTTTTCTCCACCACGCCACCACGATAATAACCGCACCCGCGTCACCGCCCTGATCGACATCGAGGGGGTGACTGCATGATCGCCTCCACCCCCGTCACGAAACAGGGTCAGCCGTGCCGTTCATTTGGCATGGATCTCAATAATCCGCCACTGGCAATCGACATGGACCAGTTGGCTGTCCTAATTGGCGCCCGTCTGCGGTCGCTGCGCAACGCCTTTTATCTCCGCCCCCAGGACTTTCCCCCCGCGATCGATATCCCCGGCTGCCGGGGTGTCCGCTTTCTGATGGCCGACGTGCTGGTCTGGTTGGAGACCCGCAAGACGCAGACCGCCCCCGCGCCGGAACCGGCCAGGCGTCCGCGTGGACGGCCCCGCATCGCCCAGCAGCAAAGGGGGCGGCCATGATCGGCATGCCTCCCAGGATCAGCAGGTTGAGGCGCTGGCGCTCCTTGCCAGGAGAGTTCTGGCCGGGTTCCTCGCCGACGCCGGCGCCCATCAATTCTCGCCTTATCAACATCCATGACCGGCACCTTTCTGGTGAAAGGCGCTTAAAAGACCAAGGCCCTTCGGCTTGCGATGCGGCACGCTGTGCTGCCGCCTTGTCGGCATGCTTCCGTGGCCGGCCCCGCCGCAGAGAAGATCGGCGAAAGGCCAACAACCAATGACAAACATCATGCCGATGTCTGGGCCGTTATCCGGCAGTCTGTGCCCAAGGATCTTGATGATCCAGGAATCCATGAAGTGTGGAGAGACTGGCATGAACCAGCCTCTCCAGAATTATTTCCATCAAACCGGCAAGGAGTTTGGATGAAAGCAACGCCTTCTTGTAGGACAGGGATAACTTCTGGGTCTGGCCATACGGAGGTAATCATGGCAGCGGATGGCTCCGTAAACGTGGCACTCCCTCCGGTACCGCCGGATATCGACCTGCGGTCCCATTGCTGGATGAAGCTCGACTTATGTCGCCTTCATTCCAGCGATTTTATCCATCTCGCCACCAATGAAGAGTTCGGCGCGGCGGTGAAGCTGTGGACCGAAGCCATGCGGCAAGTGCCCGCCGGCAGCCTTCCCGATGACGACAAGATACTGGCTTCCCTGGCCGGCTATCGCGGATCCGGCAGGCGATGGCAAAAGATCAGGCCTATGGCCTTGCACGGCTTCACGCTGTGTTCCGATGGCCGCCTTTACCATCCGGTGCTGGCCGAAATGGCACTGGACGCCTGGGCCTGCAAGGCCCAGCAGCCTCCCGTAAATCTTTCGGACCCGCGTGCCAGGGACCGGGAGCGGCTGCGCCGTTGGCGGGCGGAGCAGCGTGCAAAGAAACAGACTGCTCCGGAGGCGCAGGTCCAGGCCGTACAGGGGCTCGGAGGGCAGGGAATGGAACCGGCTGAAACGTTTCAGAGGCGTTTCAGTGAAACGTTTCCTGAAACGGATGAAACGTTACAGGGAAATAGAGAAGAAACAGAGAAAGAAAGAGAAGAGAAACATGATGATGTTTCTGACACATCCCCTGAAACGTTACCTGAAACGGCGCCCCCTCAGCATGCCGAAGCCCCATCTCCAACCCGCGAAGGCCTTCTGTGCAAGCAGTTGCGGGACCTTGGCGTTCGCGCGGCCCCGCACATGATCGTTGTGCAGGAGATGTGCGCCGAGCACACCGACGAACACATTCTGGCCGCGGCGGCGATCGCCCTGGAGAAAAAAGGCGCCGGCATTCACGTCGGCTATATTGCGGCGATGCTGAAAAACGGTGCAGGAAAAGGGAAAACGGGGAAGAACCATTCAACGGCCGGCCCGCCCAATCGTCAGTTGTTGCCACCGGTCGCCGTCGGCGCCGCCCATTACGTCAAGCTGTAGGAGGTGATCATGTCCATGCAAAAGAAGTCCAAGAGCAAAGAACAGTCTCTGGCACATACCGGCGACATGGCCGGGGATCTCCTGGCTCGCTGGGGATTCGACCCGAGCAACGTGGCGATCCTGCCTGATCGTCACCCCCAGCACCGCGAGTGCGCGCACCATGGCCGCTACCCCATCTCGATCCTGGATGAGCACGATGTCATCAGGTACATGCCGCCGGTCTGTCCGGCGTGCGCTGCGGAGACGGCCTCGCGCCGGCTCATGGAGAGCGCGGCCATCCCCAGCCGCTATATCGAATGTGATTTCGGCAACTACCTGGTCGAGGTGCCCGGGCAGCAGACCGCCCTCGATGTCTGCCGGGATTACGCCGAGCACTTCGAGGAGCGGGCCCGCGAGGGATCCTGCCTCATCCTCTGCGGGAATCCAGGCACAGGCAAGAACCACCTGGTATCGGCCATCGCCAGGACGGTGCTGTGCAGGGGACGGAGCGTGCTGTACGCCACCGCCTACGACATCATCGCCAGGATCCGCCAGACCTGGCAGCGCGGGATCGACAACAGCTCTGAGATGGAGGTCATTCGCGGCTTCGCCGAGGCGGGCCTGCTCATCATCGACGAGGTCGGGAAAACATTCGGGTCCGACGGAGAGCGGATACATCTCTTCCAGGTCATCGACCACCGGTACCGCGACCTGAAGCCGACCATCATCCTGTCCAACGAGGGCAGGGAGGGCGTGGAGAAATACCTGGGGCCGTCGGCCTTCGACCGGCTGTGCCAGAACGGCGGCCTGCTGCTTTTCGACTGGCCGAGCTACCGCCGCGGGAGGCCGCAATGACCGCCAGGCCCAGGCACCGCCCGTTTCCGACCGGAATGGTATCGATCCAGCGCATTCTGCATGGCCTGATCTACCCCGATCCGCAGCAACCCCGCCGCGAGTTCGACCCCGAAGGCCTGGAGGAGCTTGCCGGATCGATTCAGTCCATGGGGCTGCTCTCCCCGATCCTGGTCACGCCCAACGCGGACGGGACCTTCATGATCGTCTACGGCGAAAATGGCCGGCCTCAAGGAAATACCCTGCCTGGTCGCCGACAACATGCTCATCCGCTCCGGAACCGCCGGCCGCACCGTCATTCAGGTGGCGGAAAACGACAACCACCGTCCCCTGACGGACCTGGAACTGATCGATGCCATCATCGCCCTGCACGAAAAGGGCATGACGGAAGAAGAGATCTCCAAACAGACCGGCAAGCGGTTACGCTGGGTCAAATTGGCCATCCAGGTGGGCATGGACCGGGAAGTCCGCCTGCTGCTGGAAACCGGGATCATTTCCGGCATCGAGGTCTACGCCCACTTCGCCGGCCTGCCCGGCGAGGCCCGCCGGGAGCTGCTGGACACCGGAGACAAGATCACCAGCGTCGACTGCTCCCGCATGCGGGACAAGTACCGCGCCATCGCGAAGAAGCGCCAGGAACCCTTGCCCTTGTCTGGATCCACCCCACCCCCGGCCACGCCGCCTTCTTTCCCCACAAACCGCGAATACCCAAGCGGGGATCATTGCGGTCCCCATGATTCCGGAGAATGGTCCCCTCAACAGGATGGCCGGCAAGACGGGGCGAATCCCCACGGCCTGGAGGAGGGTGACTGGCAATCCCCATACGGAATGGAGGAACGGGATGATGCCCTCCCCATGAAGGGCGAGTCCATCTTCTACCTGCGCATTCCCGCCGAATGGCTGGAAGAAACGGACGAGGAAACCATCGGCCAGATCGCCATGACCGCCTTGCGGAATGCCCAGGCAAGGGGCTGGCGACTGCTCAGCGCCGCAGTGTGACAAATCCGGGACAGCGATCTGCGCCGTGTTGCCGCATGCTGCTCCATGAGTCTCGAAGATGTCCGCCAGGAGGCCCTGTTGATCTGTCTGGAGATCGCCGCCGGCGAAAGCGACTACGACCCGGAACAGGGAACCTATCCACAATACGTCATGGGACGCCTCTGGGGCATGACGTTGCGCTGGCAGAACCCGGTGATGGCCAGGGGCCACGGCGGCGACGAAAAGGACAGCGATCCCGAATGGTTCCTGCAGGAACTCATCCAGCGGAATCCCCACTTCGATGGAGAGGCGGCCGATCCTCTGGAAATTCTGTCCAGGGCGGAGGAAGAGCAAGAAAGGGACCGCCAGCATCGGGAGATCCTGGCGGGCTTGCAGGGCAGGGAGCGGGGATTCGCGGCGCTGCTGCTGGATGGCCAGCCCATCGAGGCCGTCGCAGCCCTCTATGGAATGACGCCACGGGCAGTGCGCTATCGGATTACGGAGATGGTGCTTTAAATGTTCCATGTCACAGTGACAGACCTTTCCCGCTCCACGCCACTGTCACCGTGATGCTTGCGGCAGCAGCCGCTTTTCCGCCTCTTTCAGCAGTGCCGTGGCAATGGCCGTCCCCTGGCCGGCCCGGGCCTTGCGATATGCATAGGCCAACTGCTCCATAAGGGCGGTATCCGACAGCGCCCCGGTCAACTCCTCTTCACCCCAGACCATCCCCCGGTCCCGTGCCCGTTTCTCCCGCATCCGTTCCGCACTGGTCGTACCCATAGCCGCCCCCATCCGTCACTGTGACAACAGTGTGGCATGTCACAGTGACAGGCGCAAACGCCTGACGGCCCCTTCCTTCGTCCCGCTCTTCCGAGACACGCTTTCCCGTCAGTGGTGACAGCGCCTAAAACACCTCCAGTGTGATGAAGAGCGTGAAGGCCAATAGCAAGGCCGTCATACCGATCCTGAATGCCGGGTGGAGGTCGGCAAGCATCCGCCAGGTTCCCCAGCCCGCAACCGGGCTGATCAGATACCCTACAGGCATTCCCAGAATGGCGTGCAGGAGCCCGATAAAGCCAGGCGTGCCGGGCGGGGTCTGGCTGCCGATCATCAGGCCGACCAGGGTGGCCGCCGCCGCTACGGACAGGATGCCGGCGAACTGCAGGAGCTCCGCCCCCGCGGTCCGGGAAGCATAGACCGTCTGCGCCAGTGCCCTCACCTCGTTTTCAAGGTTGGCCTGAACCGACTGCGCGGTCCTCGCCACCAGGGTCTCCTGGGCACGGATGATCGTATCGCCGGCATGGGCCGCCACGGCAGACAGCCGCCTCTCGATGCCGTCCCCCGCGGTCATGACGGTCTGCCTCAGTTCCGCCCCAGCCTGTGTCACGCCTTCCTTCATGGCGTCGGGGATGTCCTTCACTGCCTGGGCCGTGGCGGCGGCCGCATCGCCGGCGGCCGACGCTGCGGCGATCGCGTCCACTACCGCGCCGACCAGGATCCACGCCGCATCGTCGGATCCGGTGATGCCGGCATCGGCGGCCCGCTGCAGGAGGGCTTCGCGCCATTCAGCGGGCACGGAGACCAGGGCCACTTCACGAGGAGTTTTGGGGGTTGCAGTCATTGGGGTTCTCCGGCAATTATGGTGGCGGCGGCACGGCTCCTGGAAAGCCAGCGCTGGAACATCGCCCGTTCGGTCAAGGACAGATCCGGTGACGTCACCAGATCGGCAAAGCTTCCCGGCAGGGAGAGCACCTGGTCGCGCAGGGACTCGGGACGCAGGGCAGGGATCACCGCTTCCAGACCACCGGCGCGCAGGAAGGCCGCGCCGCTGCCCGAGCGTTTCCAGTGGAAGCCGGAGGGCGCGCCCAGGAACTCCGGCAGGGCCACGATGCGGCGGTGGGCAACCCCCAGCAGACCGTGCTCCAAGGAGCGCAGCGCCCCCTGGGTGCTCGTCTCATAGGCCCCCAGGGAATACACCACAACGACCCGCTGGCCGATCCCCTCGGCCACCGCGACCAGCACGTCCGCCAGGGCATCGAGAGTATCCCCGGCTCCGGCCGGGAGATTGACGACGATATCAGCGCTCTCCTGCTCTTCCAGCCAGCCCCCGAAGGCCGCGACCGCCGCATCGGCGGCCCCGGCCTGGTTCAGATTGACCGCACCGACCTGGACCAATTTGGCAAAGCGCCTGGCGATGTCCGGCTGGCCGAGGTCCCCCTCCAGGATGCTGACCTGACGCCCTTGCGCCAAAAGGCAATCCACCAGGATGGCCGACAGCATGGATTTGCCGGTGCCTCCCTTGTCGCCATGGGATACGTATATCATTTTCGATCTCCTTCATTTCAGAACCTGTACCCCCAGATCGCTGAGGATCCGGGCATTTTCCTCGACGGCATCCATCGGGTTGCTCGGCTGGCGGACCGTAGCGCCGGGTGGCGCCGGTGATCGCGGCCGCTGCTGTGGTAGAAGCGCATGTGCGGGCCGCAGCCGCCCCTTGGCGATCTGCGCGCAGGCGCGGCTGTGCGCGTGCTGCACGGCCTTGGCGGCCTTGCGCAGATCATGCAGGTCAATACCCAGCGAGGGGCCAAGCACGGTTGCAATCTGTGTCCATGTCACCCCTCTGTGCCTGGCCTCGGTGATGCCGGCGGCATATTGGGCTATGCGCCCCGTCAGCTTTGGTGAAACCACTTCCGACAACGATTTCATGACACCCTCCTTCTCGCGGCTGGTGCATGTAATCGGCGGGACGGGAAAACGCCGGATTTCTCCCCTTGCGGTCCGCGCTTGTCGCTAAAATCCGCCGCTTGTCGCCACGATTCCTGCGTTTTCCGCGAAATCCGCCAGCCCCGGCGCGGAATTCCCGGGGCATCCGCGGATAAATGACGACAACGGAAGATTCACGGGGAATTGCGGGGGCTTTTCGTTGGAATTTCCGGTACAGGGTAGGCCATGTCCGTACATCCGGGCGGAGCCCGGACGTCGGCATGGCACCTGCTCAGGGCAAGCCCCGAGACCCTGAAAGTTCTTCTCCGCGCTGCGCTTGTCGCAGCGTTTCCCACCGGGTGGATAAGGGTGATCAGGAAAGAGAAACAGGTAGCGCCATGCGGAGAACCCGGATTGAAATACGCTGTACAGAAGACGATCTGATCAGGATCAAAGCGAAGGCAGAGTGCGCGGCGCTGACCGTGAGCGAATATCTCCGCCGCACCGCCCTGGAACGCCGAGTCGCTTCCCTGGTGGATGCCCAGGCGGTCGGCGAACTGCGCCATGTGGCGGCCATGCTCAAGCACCTTTACCCCAAGGACGCCAACTGGACGATGGAGGAGAAACGACGGTACTGGGCGGGCTATGAGCGTCTGATGGAGATCGCCGCCGGCATCGAGGGGATGGCTCATGCTGGCCGAAAAGATTCCCAATAAAAGCGCGTTCGGCCGCAAGGGCTTTCAGCTCCCGGTGTTCTATGTGGCCCG
>JABEBX010019850.1_pt1 | contig 17164 bp, 13 predicted proteins | sample 7245971 | NCBI WGS metagenome assembly JABEBX01 (sample SAMN14506365, study PRJNA622280) | hot springs metagenome | biome: hot spring [ENVO:00000051]|acidic hot spring [ENVO:00002120]; feature: spring [ENVO:00000027]|sediment [ENVO:00002007]; material: sediment environment [ENVO:01001048]... | reverse complement strand
CACCATATTGGTGGTGGATGACAATCCGCCCAATGTGGAATTGATTCAGGCGTATCTGGAATCCATGGATTGCACGACGGAAGTGGCTGTGGATGGCGTTGATGCTTTGTCCAAAGTGGCGCAGAACCTGCCGGATTTAATTATTCTGGACGTGATGATGCCCCGCATGAGCGGATTTGAGGTATGCCGCAAACTCAAATCCGATGCCCGGTACCGGGATATTCCCATTCTCATGATTACCGCGTTGAATGAACTGGGAGATATTGAGCGCGGCGTGGAAAGCGGCACGGATGATTTTCTCACCAAGCCGGTCAATAAGCTGGAATTAATCACCAGAGTTAAAAGCCTGCTGCGGGTGCGGCACCTCAAGGGGCAATTGGAGCGGACGCTGGCTTATCTGCAGGAAATTGAGGCCAGCGAGCCGCGCCGGCCACAGGGATAATGTGGTCTCCACCCGCGGGTTGGATATTTTTGGGACGTCGGCGGAAGATCATTGAATCAATCGTGATCCGGCGATGATTTGACGGCGATGGTTTGACTCGGTGATAAGCGTCAGGCTATAAAACAGCTTGTAAAAGCGGGATTCCCGCAAACAGATGCGGTGCGGATCGGCAAAATTGACTCCGGTTTAAGTAAGCGAGAAGTTGATGCTACGTTTTCAGGTGTTCCGAGATGGTGAGGCCCCCACCGAGCTTGATTTAATCTCCGCCTACCTGGTCGGTTCAGATAGTGTTCCCATTCGCGGGGAACTGGCGTATGTGGATGGTGAAGTCCGGTGCCGCAAGCGGCCCGCTGGTCCGGCGGCCCTGACACTGATGTGGGAAGTGCGCAATTTCGGCACAATCATGCTGGAGACCGTGCGGCTGCCGGAACGCAGTCAGCCTTATGTTTTAAATGTTGAATTGGCGCGCAACCGCATGATGAAGCTTCTGCAAAAGCGGGAAGACTGGGGGCTTCTGGATATTCCCGAAGCCCAGGCGGTCAATCAAAAATTCAATGAAGCCCGCGACCTGCTCATTGAAGCTATGGAAAATCTGGAAAATCCCGCTTTAGCCTCCAATTTTGCGGATAAGAGTCTGGCCATCGCCATGCCGGCATCGGAACAAACCGCCGTTGTCCACGCCGAATTGCTGTTGCAGCGGCGTATCAGCACGCGGGCATTTCCGAAAAATGTATTCGGATGTTCCGCAGCTCCGGACCGATCAGATGATCCGTATCGGCGCAAACTCATTGCCGCCGGAGAATTTGTATATCTGCCGATGACCTGGAAATTCATGGAGCCGCAGGAGCAGACGTTTAACGCTGCACCGATGGACAACTGGGTGGAATACCTGCGGCTGTCCAAACTTCCAATTGCAGCCGGCCCACTGGTGCATTTTACGGAAGCCGCAATTCCCGACTGGCTTTATATATGGGAGCATGATTATGAAACCGTGCGCGGTCTGCTCTATGAGCATATTGAGCGTGTGGTGCGGCGCTACGGCGCCAATGTGGTGCTGTGGAATGTGTTAAGCGGACTGCATGTCAATTCCCATTTTTCCTTCACCTTTGATCAGCTTATGGACCTCACCCGGATGGCGATAACGCTGGTTAAAAAGCTGATTCCCAACGCCCAGACCATGATTGAAATTACGCAGCCATGGGGGGAATATTATGCCAAAAATCAGCGCAGCATTCCTCCGATGATTTATGCGGAAATGGCTGTCCAGAGCGGCATTCCATTTGATATTTTCGGAGTGCAGCTCTGCTTTGGCACACCGCGTGACGGCGGCTGGCAGCGAGATTTGTTTCAGATCAGCGCCATGCTGGATCGATTTGCGGCACTGGGTAAGCCAGTGGTCATCAGCCGCATGAGCATTCCCAGTGTGCAGACGGAAAAAAATGCCGGTGCCGGTATGTGGCGCAAGCCATGGAACGACCAATTGCAAAGCAAATGGCTGGAGGCGATAAGCAATATCATCCTGTCCAAACCTTTTGTTGAAGCCATGACCTGGAGTGACATCGTGGATTCTGATGGCGGTTCCGTGCCCGGTAGCGGCTTGCTGACGGCTGATCTTGCACCCAAGCCGGCCATGCAGACATGGGTGGCCATGCGCCGCGCCATGATTGCGGTGCGGCAGGGAACACAGAAAGCGCCGTCAAATGCGGGAGCTGCGGCAACCGGCAGCCGGCAAGGGTAAAATTCCCCATAGGGATCGTGAAACAACAACCCCGCGCCCCCGGGACTACCCTGGGAGCACATAGCCCCCGGCTTGGCCGAGGGGTAATCTTTCTCCCGGAGCGCCGGGACAGAAAGCCGGGCGTGGCAAGGCGTGTAATCTTTACATGACGCAGAGTATCGTACACATGATGGCGGATGGAAACGTAATCCGCGGCGTAACAGATGCCTCAAACGATGGAGCGATGGTGGATCATTTACCTGATCATGAAGGCCCGACAGGCACAGCTCAGGTATCTCCGCCGGCACTTTTTTCCATTGCCTTGGCGCTGGGAATTTTGCTGGCATGGATGGGCTATGGCATAGTATATCGGCCCGTGGCCAACGCTTATTCATCAGCCGTGGCCGCCCGGTATACACAATCCGGCATTGATCCCAACTCCGCCGATTGGGCGTCACTGGTGCGGTTGCCGGGAATTGGACCGGGCCGGGCGCAAAAATTGCTGGCATGGCGAAAAGCACATCAAGTTAACCCCGCGGCTATTGTTTTTCGCGGTCCGGCTGATTTACGGCAGGTGCCGTCATTTGGCCCCAATACCATTGCTGAAATTACGCCGTACTTGAAGTTCCCTGCGCCATCACTCCTGACGGGTGGGGCAAGTTCCGTTCCACCGCCTTAACCAGTGCCTCTCGCGCGGCCGCCAGCGGCCCGGGCAGCCGACATCCCGCCGCTCGTGCATGGCCGCCACCACCAAACTCATGGCATACCGCATTGACATCCACGGTATGTTTACTGCGGAGGCTGGCGCGAATTTTGCCTTCCGGTGTTTCGCTTAAAAAAATCGATGACACCACGCTTCCCACCATCATGGGAATATCAATTAATCCTTCGGTTTCCCATGACTGCGCCTGTACGTCTTGAATATCCGCGTGGGATATTTCCATTACCGCAATACGGTCCTGGGCGAAAAATGCGATTCTTCCCACCGCCCTGCTCAACAGAACCAGCTTGGATTTCCGTTCACTGTTCATCAGGCGGCCCCACAATTCCGATGGTGAGGCGCCGGCTTGCAGGAGTTTTGCCGCCACCGTATGTGTGCGCGGCGTTACACTTTCAAAGCGGAACCAGCCTGTATCACCCACCAGTCCGGTCAACAGCGCAGTGGCCATGGGCTTGGTTAATGCAATGCCTAACGTCGTTGCGAGATCAAAAACAATTTCCACACAGGCTGCCGCGGAGGTGTCACGGTGAATCAACTGATGGGATAAATCTCCTGATATGTGGTGATCCAGAATGATCACATCGGAGGCGCGTGATTCCAGAAACGCCGCCGCCGGTTCAAGCTGCTGCCGGGCGGACGTATCCACCACCAGGATGCGATCAGCCGAAATATCCGCGGCTTTTTCCACCGTAAAGTACACCACAGAATCCGGCAGCATATTGAGGAGAAATTGTAAGGGTTCAGGAATGGGCGGCAGGCAGGCGATGGTGACTTTTATTCCCAGTTCCGCGAGCATTAAGCCGGCGGCCACCTGCGATCCCATGGCATCGGGATCAGGCCGGGCATGGGTAAAAACGGCCACGCTTTTTGCCCCGGCCAAAGCTCTGGCGATGGGTGTAAGTGGATTGTCCGGCATTGGGTTCCTTTCAAGACTGTTATATTTCAGCAGCGGTCACAGGCGCGATGCTATGAGTTGCCAATCGCTGTTTGATGAGGGCGACATCCCGTTGAATTTGCGCGGTTAGGGCTTCCGGGGCGGCGAATTTATATTGATCGCGAATCCAACTGATCAATGCAATATCCACTTCCTGGTCATAAACCGACTGGGAAAAATCCAGTAAAAATGCCTCCACCGTGGTTTGCGTGCCATGAAATGTGGGATTCACTCCCACGCTGATGGCCGCGGAATATGTATGCCCCGCGATCATCGCCTGACCCGCGTATACCCCATGCGCGGGCAGTAACTGCTGTGTTTTAATATTGACCGTGGGATAGCCCATGATTTTTCCCCGCCCGGCTCCGTGGCCCACCTGCCCGCGCAGCGTATAGGGATGCCCCAGCAGCCGCTGTGCATCGGTCATGCGGCCATGGTGAATGAGCCAGCGGAGCAGGCTGCTGCTGACATCCACCAGTGATAAATCCCGCAATACCGCCTGCTGCGTCGGAATGATAATGGTTTCCCAATTGAATTCAGTACTCTTTTGGCGCAACGTATTGACGGACCCCTCCGCGCCTTTGCCAAATGTGAAGTTGCCGCCTTCCACAATAACCCGTGCGCCGATGATCCCGGCAATGATATTGCGCATAAATGCGTCGGCTGTGATGTTCAAAAATGTTTGATCAGTCTTGACCATCCAAAGCACATCCGGTGCAAACCGCCGCAGCGCCGCCAGACGCTGTTGAGTGGTCATCAGAGGTTGTCGTGGTTGGGTGGGCCGCAGAAGTTGCATCGGGTGCGGATCAAACGTCATCACCACAAAATGCAGTTGCCTTTCGGTGGCGAGTCTTCGTCCTTCGGATAGCATCCGCTGATGCCCGAGGTGGACGCCATCAAAATTACCAATACACAACACCGCTGCTTTGGCGGTAACAGGGAACTCGCTGGCATCATGAATTATCACCATGCCCGAAAGTATAATTATCCGCCGCGAACACACAACACCGGCGGTGTAATAAGGTCATGGAAAAATGTGCAGCGGAATATCTGGAAGTGCGGCGGTGATGAGATTGCCAATCTGCGCGAGTTCGGATGGTGTCAGCGGTGCGGCATATTCTTCGGTGGTATGCCGGGCAACCGTGTATAGCTGTATGAGTTTGATCTTACCCCCGGCAGAGACAATATCCGCCAGCCGCTGAATATAGGCTTGAATTTCCGATTCATCCGGGCCGTGGCCATGCACACGCATGAATAATGTCTGGATAACCACCGGGCGTTGCCGGGCGCAATGGGTGATATTATCAAGCACCTTTTGCAACAAGACCGCGGAGCGATCCACAATCTTGTAATATGCCTCCGTGCCGGCATCAAGCTTAGCCCATATTTCACCGTTGTGCCGATCCAGAAATTTCAGTGCTTCCTGTACGGCGGGACGGTGAAACATCGTGGCATTGGTAATCAGGATAATTTTTACATCCGGCAAGCGCAGTGCGGCAAGCAGTTCCGCAGCCAGTTGGCACGCTGCGGGAAATTGCGGGCATGTGGTGGGTTCGCCATCTCCGGAAAACGCAATATCATTGAGCCGCCGCAGCGCCGGCGCAACACCGGCATAAGGTTCACAGGAATAGATGTGTCCACTATTTACATTTTCCAGCATGGCCGATAGTTCAGAGCGTAAAATTTCAAGATCCACCGCAGGCGGCCCGCCGGGGGTGCGGCGGTCCACACAGCAATAAATGCAGTCGAAATTGCATATTTTATCCGGGTTAAGATTCACACCGATGCTTATTCCGCCGCTGCGGCGGGATACTACGGGATACACATATTTATTGGCTTCCCAGTGGCGGCCATGGGCGGCAAACGCCCGACGATTGGCCGGATCGAGAAATATATCCAGATTATGTTTTTCTGTACTCATGGTGGATCAGTGTAACGGAAGGAGCGGCTATCCGGCTATGAGATTACGCTTTTGTGCGGCGTACAGCAGCAGGTTCAGCATCAGCGGACGGGCACTCAATGGGCTGTAACCCATGATGCCCCACGCATGGGATCCTGTCAGGCCTGTGGCGATGTTGTAGGGGCTGTAAATGATCATCCACCGCCCATGCCGGCGCAGGCCATAAAGAACCGGCTTATTCAGGAATCCGTGATGGCGCAAAAAAAACACGCGATACTGCGCGGTCTTCTGTGCGACGCTGTGCGGAATAGTTCCCTGAAAAATCCGGCTGGAGGCGGGGATACGATCCATGATGGCCAGCGGATAAAGTTGTGCGATAAGTGATGCCGCCGATTTTTTGACTTCAGGATTGGCGTTGGGAGATTCAATAATCAAAGTGCCGCCGGCATCAAGAAAACTGCGGATACGATGTTCCGTGCGCCAGGATGGATCAAAATGCCGCATGGCGGACATGTAAGCAATCTTGGGTGGTTCTGTGGCCATGGTGTTGAGCGTCCCGGTGCCGATGGCAAGTTTAATTCCATGTATGGCCGCATAGCCGGAGAACGCCTTGAAGGCCTCCGGCTCGGGATTCCATTGGCCGGCATGTTTTACAATCGTCAAGCCCAGGGTGCGCAGCGGCGCGGTGATATGCGGTTTTGAAACCTTGGGATTCAAATGCCGCACCAAGCGGTGCTTGCTGGTGGCATAAAAATAAACGTTCGTGGCCAATCTGAAAGCATTGGGATGAAAATCGGTGCTTAAAGTTTCCCATCGGGCGCCAACATCCAGTGGACTATGCACCCAGCTTACACGAATGCCATTGGAGAGACCCATTAAATCCATTTTTGCCGGAAGCTGATATTGAACGTGATACAGCCAGCTCGAGGTTGAAAGCGGGTGCATTTTCATGGTGTTATCGGTGGCTTCGGCAGCGGCTTTTTCAATGGCTCTGGTGAATGATTTACTGTTGCCATCGGCGCTGGAGAAGATAAACCCGCCGTGATTCATAAACCATTTGAATTTGGCAATGTCGGCGGGCGTGAATTTTGGATCGCCATGGCCGGTAATAAGCAGCACTGGCGCATCCAGCCAGGTTCGGGGATCGGTATGAATCGGCACAATTTGCCAGTTCAAGGTTTCTTCAAACGTTGTGCTAAGCCACTGTGTCACGTTGTAATCATCACGCGGGCGGGCATTCCACGGGCCTGCGTATTGCAGTTTGTTAAACACAATTGGATTTAATCCGCGGGTGAGAAACAGCAACGCGTATGTGGTGGGCACCACATTGGAAGGCTGCGCAACCACCGAGCCATTCCATCCCCCCGTGGCGCGGTCCTGATCTTGAATAATGGTTCTTGCCCCCATGCGGTACCAGTTGATTTTTCCGATGCGTCGTAAGCCGCTGGCCAATCCCACACGTTCCAGCCCATAGAGGTAATACATATTGTTCTGGGTTTGGATATGCCGGCCCAGCCAATGGAGGCCCTCCTCAATATTTTTATCATTATGCGGATTCAGATGCACGCCGGTATGCCGGTATTGATCCACCACATACAAGCTGGCCAGACCCGCGGCAGTCATGGAGCGCGTGGATCCGCCATGACCGCTGTAACTCCATCCGCCATTGTCATTCTGCCATTTTCGCCAGTGTTTTTCACACCGTATCCAGTACATTTCAGGTGGTGTGAAACCAATTAATGCCGCGGCCCAAACGCCCAGCAGACCATATTGGCTGTTGGAATTATCCCAACTCCCGTCACTTTCATTGGGCTTGATGCCATTCCAGACATAGTGGTAGGCCCCATCCGCGTGCTGGGCATCAATAAGATATTTATCCGCCCGGTGCAACGCGTTAAAATAGAGCGGCGAATTGGTCGGGTCTTCGGTAATTGCGCTGATTTGCAGAGACGCCACGTATGTGCTCTTGGGTGTCAGTTTTTCCAGCCATTGCAACGCTGGCTTAATTTTCGGCGAATCCACATTCAGATCCGGACGATTAATCGTGTTTCCCGCCTGCAGAAGCGCATAAAGCGCCAGAGAAGTCTCTCCGCCGGAGTTCTGCGAGCTGCGGGGCATGGTCTCCCAGAATTTGTGTGGTTTCTCTTTTTTAAGCAGCTCAGCCACGCCCCGGTTAATGGACGCGATGACCTCTTTGCGGGTCAGCACTTGCTTTTTGGTGGCAGTTTGTGCTCCAGTCCAGTGGGTTCCAAAGGCCAGAGCGCCTGCCAAAATGCCCGCAATCATCAACCAGTTTGTGCAAACTTTAGGCATATTCCACAGATTTCCACCGACCTAACGCAGTTCTGCATGTTACGCAGCAACCTCGTACCATACTCCTGTATCGGCGTTTTGGTGCGATGGCCTTTTGAGGAAATATGCAATTCATAGCCTTCCGACTTGCCGCTACGCAAACATGCATGAGCTGGGTTATTCGGCGTTGTCTTTCGCGTCCCTGCAATCCGAACATCTACGGCTTACAAAAACCGTTGCACTCTTGTTTGCATACAAGGTATCATTCGCTGATTTTCTGGAAAGCCGTTACGAGGGAAAAGGGATGCTGCGGCTTATAAAATTCATCAACAAACCTGTCAGAGAAATTTTTGCCTTGTTTAATGTGGCTCCGCCAAATCGCATCCTAAATAACCGTGCCTTGGTAAAGTCGGCCCCGGTGAGATCGGCATAGCTGAAGTCCGCATAATGTAATTTTGCTCTTTGAAAGTTCGCGTGCAAAAATTCCGCTCGCGCGGCCAGGACGCGGGACATGTTCGCCTCGCTGAAATTCGCCTCAAGGAAATCACCGTCGGTAAGGTCGGAACCGGATAAATCTACACCGGCAAAATTCGTGTGTCGGCACACCGCGTGAATAAATGTCGATTCTCGAAGGTCAGCTCCGCTGAAATTGATCGCGCCAAGATCCAATCCTCGTAGATCCAACCCTCTAAGGTCGCCATCAAGCACACACTCCCAACTCTTATTATCCGCTTCTCGCTTAAGATAAATTACATCATCACGCGTAATATTACCGAACTCCTTTTCAACCGAAAGATAATTTTTGCCGCATCTGGAGACAACAACTATCTTGGTATCGGAGCCTGCAACGTTTTTTTTTGCTGGAGTGCTATTACTATTGGACGCGCTCTTGATCTTTGCCTGCAAGGCCCTCTGTTTGGATTCCGCCGTGAATTCAATCCATGATCGCACCTCCCATTGCTCGTCCACTTCAATTGTATCCTTGCGACTGATGGCGGGCTGTGAAGCTGACTTGTGCCTGCTGACATCGGTATCCATAGGTACCGGATTATCTTGTGTGCTCCTTTTTTTTCCCATGGTAGTATGCTCCTGAAAAACTATCCATAACAACAAAATTATAACTCGGCGACCGTGAAAAAATTATTGTGGAAATCACTTGACCGGAATCCGCAATTAACTTACTACACCCCTTTCAAATCACCAACTTCACGACCTGATATCGCCCTCGAATTTGGGCATAAATATGACCCTTGTATTCTATTATTACTAAAGTGTTGATACGATGCAAGTAATTAATTTAATCTTATGTTTAATCCCTTTTTTCCATCGCCAGCTCCGCCTGCACCATACCGGCGATGTGTTCCACAACACCCTCAAGGGCCACCATTTCCGGCTCTTTTTTTGTGCGTAACTTCAATTCAACCTGTCCTGCCGCCAGACCCTTGTCGCCCAGCACAATACGCAACGGTATTCCAATGAGATCCGCATCCTTGAATTTCACACCCGGACGTTGATCCCGGTCATCCACCAGCACATCGATGCCCCGGCTGGAAAGTTCCTTGTGAAGCCGGTCCGCCACGTCCCGTGCCTTACCTTCATATTTAATCGGTGTGATCACGGCGTGGAACGGCGCAATGGCCATGGGCCAGCGGATGCCGTCCGCATCTGACAGCGTTTCCAGCGCACCAACCATGATGCGTCCCGGCCCGATGCCGTAGCATCCCATGATAATGCTGTGGCTCTGCTGTTTATCATCCGAATAGGTCGCGCCGATGGCATCGCTGTATTTAGTGCCCAGCTTGAATACATGCCCCAATTCAATGCCCTTGCTGAAAATCAGATCACTGCCGTTGGGCGCTTTGTCTTCCGTTGTTATATTGCGAATATCGGCAATGATAGCCTTGGCGCCGGCTTCCGCGGATATATGCTGCTTCCAGTTAAAATTTGTAACATGCCAGTTCGGCTCATTGGCGCCCGATGTGGCATTGGCAATCAGCAAAGCGTCGGGGTCGATAATCAAATCCGCCTGGATCGCATTGACAATATGCGGGCCGACATAACCAATGGCAAAACCCGCCGCCCGCGCCGCCGCCTCATCGGCCAGTTCCACCGGCCCGGCGATGCGGCGAATCTTGGCTTCATTGATTTCATGATCGCCGCGCACGCACGCGACTATCCAGCGTCCCGTTTTGGCATCGCCGCTGCGCAAAACCATGGTTTTAATCATTTGCGCGGGTTTGATATTTAACAAAGCGCAGACCGCCGAAATGGCGGCCGCATCCGGGGTCTGAATTTTGGCCAATTCCGAGGCGGGCTGATCCGGCGCTGCGGAAAATTCCGGCGCTGGCGTGCTGCGGCCCGCGCGTTCCAGATTGGCCGCCCATGAATGATCGACGGCCCGCACCACCACATCTTCACCGGCTTCGCACGGACAGATAAATTCATGGCTGGCATCACCGCCGATCGGGCCGCTTTCCGCCTCCACCGGTATGGCCGGAATGCCGCAACGGCGGAAAATTCGGACATAAGCGTTGTACATGTCCTGATACGTTTGATTCAAACTCTCCAGCGAGCTGTGAAAACTATAAGCGTCTTTCATGAAAAATTCGCGTACACGCAACATTCCGTTGCGGGGCCGGGCCTCATCACGGAATTTGGTCTGAATCTGATAAAGTGTCACCGGCAGTTGCTTGTGGCTGCTGATATATGCTTTGATCAATTCCGTAACACATTCCTCATGGGTGGGGCCGAGGATCATTTCCGTGCCTTTGCGGTCTTTAAGCTTAAAAAGCAAGGCTCCGTAATCAAAATACCGTCCCGTCTGCTTCCATAAATCCGCCGGCAGCAAGGCGGGCATGTGGATTTCCTCCGCATTGATGGCGTTCATTTCCGCGCGGATAATGGCGTTAATTTTCAGCATGGACCGCCACCCCAGCGGCAGCCAGTCATAAACGCCCGCGCTGATGCGCCGGATCAGGCCCGCGCGGATCATGAGTTTATGGGAAAGAATATCCGCATCGGCGGGGGCTTCGCGGCTCGTGGGAATTAATGTGCGTGACCAATACATCAGGTAATACTCCAAAAAGTCCCGGCTTTCCCGGTGCGGCTGTTGCTTTACGACAGTGGCGCTGCCGCCGCGGAAAAAAAACGCAACAATTCCATTTCAATGGCCGCTTCAATGTCTTCTCTGGCCCCATTGGCGCTGATCAGGCGGTAACGCTCCGGAAAGCTCTGCGCCTGCCGGTGAAAGCCGTCATTGACTTTCTGATGAAATTCCGCCATCCGGTTTTCAATGCGGTCCTGAAACAAACCGGGCTGCACCGCAGCGCCTTTTTTTGTGGGTTGCAGGCGTTTCAAGGCGGTTTCCAGCGGCACATCCAGAATGATCGTCAGATCCGGCCAGAGATTTTCCGTCGCCGCGCGGGCCACATCCAGGATGTCCTGTTCTGGAATTCCGCCCGCGGTTCCCTGATACGCCAGTGTGCTGCTGGTGTAACGGTCCGCCAGTACCGTGACGCCCTTTTGCAGGGCGGGTTTTATTTCTTCATAGACAAGTTGCGCCCGGCTGGCCATGTACAACAGCATTTCCGCGCGAATATGCAGACCCTCGCCCCGGCTGGTCAGCAGCAGGTCTCGGATATGCTCACCCACGGGTGTGCTGCCTGGTTCACGCACACGCACCGCTGGCACGTCCAGATTGCGGAGTTTTTTTTCCAGTCGGTCCATCTGTGTGGTTTTGCCGCACCCGTCCAGGCCGTCAAATACAATGAATTTTCCCGCTAATATTTTCAATCCCGCAGGCATGGCTTCTCCAACATGTCGCTTATTTACCACGGCGGCGCTTTTCACGGGCGCGCCGCTTTTGTTCCGGTGACAAGCGCGAAGGAGCCTGCTGCACCGCGCTGCCGATATTGCCCGATGCCAACGCCCCCGGACTGATGTTTTGCAGATCCTGCATGGCTTTATACCGGCCCCGCAAGGACATGTTGTTCATTTTCTTGAACATGTCGCGGGCCTGTGAAAAGCTCTTTATCAGCCGCGATACTTCATCCGGAAGTGTGCCGGAGCCTTTGGCGATACGCCGTCGGCGTGGCGCATCAACATCATCTGGCGAGTGGCGTTCTTTTGCCGTCATGCTCTGAATAATGGCTTCAACGCGGTTGAGTTCATTTTCAGGCAGTTGGACATCTTTTAACGCCGAGCCAATGCCCGGCAACATTCCCAGAAGCTGCTTGAGCGGCCCCATTTTCCGGATTGACCGCATCTGATCCAGAAAATCATCCAGAGTGAAGGTATTCTTGGCCAGCTTCTCCTGCATCTCCGCGGCTTTGGCTTCATCAACATGGGCCTGGGCCTTTTCCACCAAGGTCAAAATGTCGCCCATGCCCAAAATGCGCTGGGCAATACGATCCGGATGAAATTCTTCCAATGCCTGGAGTTTTTCACCCACGCCCAGAAATTTAATGGGTTTGCCCGTAATGGCCTTGACGGAAATCGCCGCTCCGCCGCGCGTGTCGGAATCAAACTTGGTAAGAATGATCCCATCGAGTTCCAGTTTTTCATTAAACGCTTTGGCGGAGTTGACGGCATCCTGCCCCACCATGGCATCCACCACCAGAAATACCTGATGCGGTTTGACGGTCTGACCGATCTGCTGCAACTGCTGCATGAGTTCTTCATCAATGTGCAGCCGGCCCGCGGTGTCCAGAATCACCACGTCACGCCCATTCTGGCGGGCAAAGTCAATGGAATGGCGGCATATCGCCACCGGATTCGCATTGCCATCTTCACGATACACCGGAATTTCGGTCTGCCGGCCCAAGGTGGCCAACTGATCAATGGCGGCGGGGCGCTGGGTATCGGCGGCTACCAGAAGCGGATTTTTACCCTTCGCCTTCAGGTATAATCCCAGTTTGCCGCAGGTGGTGGTTTTGCCCGATCCCTGCAAACCGCACATCATGATAATGGTGGGGGGCGGATCAACATACATGATGCGCGTATCCACCGGCCCCATTACGGCAACCAGTTCATCAAATACGATTTTGACCATTTGTTCGCCCGGTTCCACCGAGCTTAACACTTCCGTGCCGACGGCTTTTTGCACCACGCGATCGGTAAAATCCCTTACCACATCATAATGGACATCCGCTTCCAGCAGAGCCGTGCGCACCTGCTCCATGGCTTCACGCACATTGCTCTCGCTGATACGCCCGCGCCCGGATAAGTTGCGAAATAAATTGGAAAACTTATCGGAAAGTTGATCAAACATTTAATTCATCCACAGATGCGTGAAAAAAGTTAGTATTCAGTATCAAGTTTCAGTTTCATAACCGCTGCCGGCAATTGGATGTCGGCGGGTTCTGTCACTGATGTAACACCGGCAATGCCATTCCGTCTTCCGCTTTGGACGCCGCTATTTTGGCGTAGCCTGAACCCAGTTCACCAATGGGATCCGGCGGCAGAATATCCACCACCTTTTCACCCAGTCTGGCCTCGCCACGCTGCACTTTGGCCTGGAATTTTTTGCACTCTTCCAGCAGCGCTTCGAGAATATGTTCTTCCGGAACATTGGCGACTTTTTCTCCCTGCACATAAATAATGCCACGTTTATCACCAGCAAAAATTGCCACGTCGGCGCCTTCGCATTCACCCGGCCCATTGACTACACAGCCCATGACAGCCACCTTGATCGGCAGAGTGATTTCCTCCTTCAATTTCCGGTTGACATGCTGCACCAGCGTGAAGAGGTCCACCTGAATGCGCCCGCAGGTGGGGCACGCAATGAGTTCAGCGCCCTTGCGCTGCCGCAGGCCCAGCACATACAGCAACTCCAGGCCATCCTGCACTTCATAAATCGGATCATTGGCATAACTGATGCGGATCGTATCACCAATGCCGTTGGCCAGCAGCGTGCCCAGCGGCACCACGCTGCGGATAGTGCCGGTTTCCTTCGGTCCGGCATGGGTGACCCCCAGATGCAGGGGATGATCAAAGCGTTTGGAAATTTCAGTATAGGCGTCAATAACCAGAATGGGATCAATGGATTTTGCGGAAATCACAATATCATGAAAATTCCGCTCGTAAAAAATATCCAGATATTCTTCCAGCTTGGAAATCATAATTGCCAGGATGTGGCCGTGCCGGTTATCACTGAACACGCCGCCGAGTTCGCGCATGCGTTTTTGTTTGTCTTTGCGTTCAACAATGGACCCTTCGTTGACACCCACACGGATGGGTAGTTTCCGCTCTTTACATGCGTCAATGACGGTTTCAACGTGTTTGCGGTCATTGATATTGCCGGGGTTCAGACGGATTTTGCTTACGCCCGCTTCAATGGCCTCCAACGCCCGCTGAAAATGAAAATGCACATCGGCCACAATGGGCACATGCACCTGCTTGATGATTTCATTCAGGGCTTCGGTGTCTTTACGCTCCGGCACCGCCACGCGCACAATATCCGCACCGCCCGCGGCGAGTTTATTTATCTCGCGCACGCAATTGTCAATATCATGCGTATAGCCGCTGGTCATCGACTGCACCACCACCGGCGCATCTCCGCCTATGGGCACATTTCCAACCATTACCTGCCGGGTTTTCCGCCGGGAAATCATCACTATTCTCCTTGGGCCAGCTTCGCCCTGAACCGCGGCAAATCAACACCGCCGCCTGAATGCCTGATTATAATGCTTTACGCCCCATGGGGAAAGAAGAATGCGGTAGTGTGACAAAAAAAGGCGCATTGTAAAAAGGCGGCTGCTGATTTATTATTTGTCCTGTGCCAGCGGCGTATGAACCGTCAGGTGGTCGTAATCAATAAAGGTATCAAGCAAGGTCTGGCGATCCGGGGCGATGATACAGTTCCATTGACCAACATGGTATACATTGTGCTGATTTTGCGAGGATCAAGTGATGACGCTTCAGATAAATAATCCGGCTCCGGTGTTTTCTCTTCCAAGCACGACGGGAAAAACGATCAGCCTTGCGGATCTTAAAGGCAAAAAAGTGGTGCTTTATTTTTACCCCAAGGATGATACCCCGGGTTGCACGAAAGAGGCCTGCAATTTCCGCGATGTAATAAAGGATACGGAAAAGGCCGGCGCGGTGGTGCTGGGTGTGAGTCCCGATCCTGTTGCCAGTCACCAGAAGTTTCGCGACAAATTCAACCTGCCATTTCCATTGTTGGCGGATATTGACCATGCCGTGGCGGAAAAGTACGGCGTATGGAAAGAGAAATCCATGTATGGCAAAACCTACATGGGAATCGAACGCACCACTTTTATTATCGACGGCCAGGGAAAAATCGCCAAAATATTTTCCAGGGTGAAGGTGGAGAATCATCATGCGGAAGTGCTCGCGGCTCTCAACGAGATCGTGTAAGCCAATGCGAAGTCTTCCGTCCGAGCTTGGATGTGCGTCCTTGCAATAACTGAAAGGGGAGGTTCGTGTCGCTTTTGACTGTACCGCTGGCGGCTGGAATTCCCGTCATTCATAACAAGCCTGTGATTTTGGCGATTTTTGCCCTTACCTACATTGGAATTGCGGCGGGACATGTGCCCGGATTGAAACTCAATCGCGTGGGCATTGTTTTGCTGGGCGGCATTGCAATGATGATGTTTGGCGGCGTAAACACCCAGGATGCGGTGTCGTATATCAACTGGCCTACAATCTTTCTGCTTTTCGGATTTTTTGTCGTTTCAGCGCAGCTTCGTCTTTCCGGCTTTTATGATATGGTGGCCATAAGTATTTCCGCCCGGCTGGGACATCCGGCCCGATTTTTACTGATCTTGATGCTGGTTACCGCGGGGCTTTCAGCGTTTCTCAATCATGACATTGTCTGTTTTGTATTGACGCCCATTGTCGCGGCGGCACTGCTGCGGCAGCGGCTTAATCCCATCCCTTTTCTTATTGCATTGGCCGTGGCCAGCAACTTTGGGGCGGCGGCAACACTCATCGGTAATCCGCAGGATATGATGATCGGGCAGGTAGCACATCTGAATTTCGGACACTATATGCTCTGGTGCATTCTTCCGGTGCTGTTTGCCATGGCTGCCGCTTATGCAATTATCTGGATGCTTTCGCGCAATAAACTGCATAATTGTCTGACGATAGCGGATAATGCAACGGATCAAATCCATCCCTTCAATCGGACGCACACAATCAAAGGGCTGGTGATATTGGCCGTGGTGATTGGCCTGTTCTTTTCGCCATTGCCCATGGAACTGATTGCCTTGACGGCAGCGGGGATTCATCTGGCCAGCACAAAATTCCGCACCGAGGATCTGCTGCGACTGGTGGACTGGCCGATTCTGCTTTTATTCATGGGACTTTTTGTTGTTACCGGCGCATTTCAATCCACCGGATACGGAAATCAGGCCGTCGGCACCCTGGCGCACAGCGGCTTTCATCTCAATGCGCCGGCCACGCTGGCCTTGACGACGGCTGGCATGTCCAACCTGATCAACAATTCCGCGGTGGTCATGCTGCTGCTGAAGGTTATCAATCTTGCGCGCCCGGATGCGGCTTACATTCTGGCATTGGCCAATAGTTTCGGCGGCAGCCTGATTATCATCGGCAGTGTTTCCAATATCATTGTGGTTCAACAGGCCCGATCCATGGGAATTCAAATTTCATTTCGGGATTTTGCCCGGCTGGGCATTCCCGTGACCTTGGCCGCTCTGGCGGGATTGCTGGTCTGGATTGCCATAGTGACGTAAAAAATTAAGCAATTGTTTTGCACTCAATTGACAGATAACACTTCAAATACATTTAATGTACAAAGGTTATTCTGTCATCCATTCGAGATAATAAAGAGGCAGGACTTGGTGAATTTCAACTTGGTGAATTTCAAGGTGCTCAAGATGCTCAAGTTCGGGGGGCAAGGTGCTCAAGTTGAGCATGTTGATGAAAGCCTTGATGGGAGCGGGTTTGTTTCAAGATGCTCAAGATGCTCAAGTTGTTTTAAGGGGGGGGGCGGCGTAGCCGCCAGAGCAGGAGACTTGAGAGAGTAGAAAGTAGAACACATACGGCTGGCTCATAAGTGTTGCTGCCGCTTGGTCGATCAATCCTCCTGCGGTCTACTCTCAACTTTCTACTTTCGAGTTCCTGATGGCGGCGGCGAAGCCGCCAGAGCAGGAGAATATAGAACAGGAGAGCAGTAG
>JABEBX010016045.1_pt1 | contig 17167 bp, 15 predicted proteins | sample 7245971 | NCBI WGS metagenome assembly JABEBX01 (sample SAMN14506365, study PRJNA622280) | hot springs metagenome | biome: hot spring [ENVO:00000051]|acidic hot spring [ENVO:00002120]; feature: spring [ENVO:00000027]|sediment [ENVO:00002007]; material: sediment environment [ENVO:01001048]... | reverse complement strand
GCTCGTCTACTGGCTCGGCTACAAGCTGTCGGTGGCGGTAGCCGTGGGTTTCATCGCGCTGGCGGGAGTGGCGGCGGAATTCGGGGTGGTGATGCTGCTCTACCTGGATCAGGCCCTCATCCGGCGTCAGGCCCGTGGCGCCTTGCAGGACTGGCACGACCTGCAGCTTGCCGTCATCGAGGGGACCATGCTGCGCCTGCGGCCTTTGGCCATGACCTTTACCCTGGTGGTGGGTGGCCTCTTGCCCATCATGTTCAGCCATGGCGCCGGTGCCGATGTGATGAAGCGCATCGCCGCCCCCATGGTGGGTGGCATGTTCAGCGCCGCGTTGCTGGCGCTGCTGGTGATCCCTGCCCTCTACGCCCTGTGGCAGAAACAGCGATTGGGCCTACGGTGAAGACGGTACAGACAAGGAGAAAGTAATGGACAAGGAGAAAGTAATGGCATCAGCAACGGACACACGTTATATCCTGCACCCCGTCTGGGACCCGCTGCTGCGGGCCCTGCATTGGTGGCTGGCGCTTGCCATAATGGCGCAATTCACCTCCGGGACGATCCTCCTGACCCTGGGCAATGACATGTCCGACGCCCTGATGGGAAAGATCGACATCGTCCACTATTACGGCGGCTACGCTTTCGCGGCCGGGCTGGTGCTGCGCATCATCTGGCTCTTTGTCGGCCCGCCGACGGCGCGCTGGCGTGACCTCCTGCCCCTGACGCCAGCCCAGCGCCGCATCTGGCGGGAAACCCTCTTCTGCTATCTGAGCGGCTTCCGCCGCCCGATCTCGGCCTATCGGGGACATAACGCCTTCGCCGGCCCCGCCTATCTCGCCTTTTTCCTGATTGCCGCGGGGCAGGTGGTCTTGGGGATCACCCTATCGCTCATGTCGGATAGTGAAGCGATGAATTCCCCGCTCATGACACTACACGAGTGGGGCTTCTTTCTGCTGCTCGCCTTCGTCATCGTCCATGTGGTGCTCGTGATCGCCCACGAGATTGCGGGCCGCCACGGCTTGATCTCGGCCATGATCCACGGCCACAAGGGGTTCAGCGAGACAGAATACCAAGCCCTTCTTTCGAGTCGGGATGGCGCGGTCAAGGCCCCGGCTCACGCGGGCGAGGGGATGGAAGGACGGGACCACGTCCCCTAAGGAAAGGCGGTCCCTCGGAAGCCATACGCGAGTGATTACGGAAACGGATAACGGGTATGGACACGCAATTTCGCCATGGGCGGAAGGAGGGACACGGGGAATTATTGACATAACCAGGCGCTTAGAATTCTACCAGTGAACAGTTCAACAATAGCAAGGAGACGATAATGAAACGCTTCTATCTCACCATCATTCTGCTGTGTTCGGCAGCGGTCACGCTTCCGGCGTATGCGGCCATGGGCGACATGCCGGGCATGGCCAATATGGGCAACAGCGCCAAAAACATGGGCGCTGCATCAGTCCAAACGGCCATAACACAGGCCTTTATGGCGCAGGGCAAAATCAACAGCATCAATCCCGATGCGGGTACGGTCAACATCACCCATGGGCCCATCAAGTCCCTCGCCTGGCCAGGTATGACGATGAATTTCCTGGTCCAGGACAAATCCATGCTCAACGGCCTCAAGGCTGGCGAGATCGTGAATTTCGACTTGGCAAAGGACAGCGCGGGACGTTATGCCATCACCAGGATCACGCCCATCGGGCAATGATAGCATGGGGTAGCTCTGCAATCTGCACTGGCGTCCCCCAAAGGGGGATATCAGTGCATCCCGGGAGTGACATATTGGCAGCGGCAACATTCCTTTCCTTGCAAAGGGGACACTGCCTACTATACTGAAGCTTTAAGTGAGGCGGTCATCGATCGTCCTCGCGTCAATGTATCGCCATTACTGGTCCGATAACAGTGCGGAAAGGGCTGGCTGTTATGTTTACGCATGCATCAAAGCCGGGACCCGAGCCTTTCGATCCCTCGCGACGGTCTTTTCTCAGAAGTGCATTTACCCTGACTATTGGGGTAGCCGCGCTTCCGGCCTTTTCGGTCCCGGCAAAGGCAGGCCTCCCGGCGCCGGGTGGCGGCACTAAAACCGGCGTCAACCCCAAATACAATCCTTCCTGGGAGGGGTGGGGCAACCCACGGCTCGACATTGACGATGGATGGAACAATTGGCATAACATTCTTAACCCAGACAACCTGCCGATCTATCACGATGTCTTCGAGCGTATTCCGGAAAGCCGCCCGGCCCATCACTGGGGCATGGTCATCGATGCGCGCAAATGCGTGGGTTGCCAGGCCTGTGTGGTGTCCTGCAAATCCGAAAACAACGTACCGCTAGGTGTGTATCGCACCTGGGTTGATGTGTATCAGACGGGCGACACGGTTCCGGATCCTGATGGTGATATTCTGGTTGACGGCGAATGTTTCCGGATGGACGTGCGCGTCCAGTCTGTGCCCAAAATCTGCAATCACTGCGACAATCCTCCTTGCGTAGACGTATGCCCAGTCAAGGCCACTTTTAAGCGGCAGGACGGGATTGTGCTGGTGGACCCCACGCTGTGCATCGGCTGCGGTACCTGCGTCAACGCCTGCCCTTACGACGCCAGATATCTGAACCCCGTATCGCATACTGCGGACAAGTGCACTTTCTGTGTCGAACGGGTAGACGCTGGCCTTGATCCCGCCTGTGTCACCAGTTGCGTCGGCCGTTCTCGTATTTTTGGCGATCTCAATGATCCTGGCAGCGAGGTATCCAAGCTGCTGGTGGAATATCCCAGTGTGGTGCGTCATCCGGAATTCGGTACGAAGCCGCAGGTGTATTACATCGGCATGAGCGGCGATATCACTACCGATCCAGACCCCAATGTACAGCGTATGGTGTACACCTATACCAGCAATGCAAACAACAGCGTCGTGGCGGATGTGGACGATCGTATTTGACCTCTTCTGGAGGGTAAAGCATGCAGCTCCTCGGCCTTGAACATGTCTATTGGCAGTTGCCTCTGGTGGCGTATCCATTCCTGTCCGGCCTCGTTGCCGGGTCGTTTATCGTCGGCTCCCTCTCCAAGGTGTTCGGTCTCGGCAAATTCGAACCGCTGGCCAAGCTTTCGGTGATCGTGACTTTTGCGTTCCTGGTGGTGGCTGCCTTGGCACCATTGGCGGAGGCAGTGCAAAGGATGCGCTGGTGGGAACTCTATACCAGAGACCACATACCCTATTCTCCCCTGGGTTTGTTCATCGTGATTTGGACCGCCTACATCATTCTGGTGGTGACTGAAATGTACTTCATCTTTCGTGTCGACAACATCCGGCTCGCTGCCCAAGCGCAGGGCTGGCGGCGGCGCTGGCACAATCTGTTGACCTTTGGATCCCGGAATATATCCGCAGGGTCCTTGCGGCGCGATCATACCGTCCTGGTAGTACTGGCCGTTACCGGTATCCTTTTGGCGCTCGGTTTCCACGGCTATGTCGGTTTTGTATTCGGCGCCCTCAAGGCCCGGCCATTATGGAGCAACCCGCTGATGCCGCCGCTGTTCATCATGTCGGCGATCGTTTCCGGTATTGCCGTCATGATCGTAGCTTATGTGCTCATCCAGGGAGGCTTGAGCGCCGACCCGATCGATCGCGGTATTCTCGATGGCCTGATGAAGTTTCTCATGTGGATGATTCTTGTTGACCTGTTCCTGGATTTGGTGGATTTGTTGAACGCCGGTGTTTCCGCATACACCTCATTGGCGGTATACCGAGGTTTCTCCGCCATATTCTTCCCCGGTGGCCCGCTGGCGGTTATGTATTGGGTATTGCAGCTAGGGCTGCTCCTGCTCGCCCTGGTCATGACGTTTTTTCGCGGGATCCGCCGCTCGCCATTATGGGCCAGCATAACCGGGCTGGCCGTGCTGATAAGCGTGTTCGCCATGCGTTACGACACCGTCATCGGCGGGGAATTACAACCCAAGGTATCGCAGGGGCTCGTTCGCTATACACCGGTACTGTTCGGGATCGATAGCTGGCAGGTGCTTTTCGGCCTGGCGGCCATTGCCATATTCCTGATCGGCCTTTCGCTGCTGCTGCTGCCGTGGGAACCGAGCTGGGTCAAGGTCTGGCTCGGTCGGGGGGGGAATGACGGGCAAAAAATAGAGGCAGGAACATCATCCGCGGAAATGGGAGGGTAAAATGGTGGGTATCATGGACAGTAAAATCTCACGGCGCATATTCCTTACCGGAAGCGCGACCGCAGCCAGCGGACTGGCCGCCTTGTGGGGCTCCTGGCCATGGTTGCCAGGGATGTTTCACCGCCGTGGCACTTATGTTTATCCCATGCGCACGGAACTGTGGAAAGGAGTGGAGGTGCGTTACAGCGTGTGTCGCCAGTGCCGTAGCGACTGTGGCCTGGAAGCGAGGGTGTTCAACGGGGTGCTGATCAAGCTGGATGGGAATCCGTATCACCCGAATACCACAGAACCGCAACTCTCCTATGCGACCACTGTCGATGCTTCGTTGAAAACGACGCAAATCCACTCGTTGTGCGCGCGCGGCCAGGCGGGACGCCAGACCTTGTACGATCGTTTCCGGACCTATTATCCGCTCAAGCGGGTGGGTCCCCGTGGCTCCGGCCAGTGGAAAACCATCAGTTGGGAACAGTTGATCGCCGAAGTGACGGAAGGCGGCTATCTGTTCAAGGATGTCCCAGGCGAAGCGTCCCGCCACGTCGACGGCTTTGCGGCGCTTTGGCGGCATGGTCAAGGCCCGAACACCCCGGTGGATCCCGCGCATCCGGATCTTGGCCCCGTTACCAACCAGTTTGTACTGTACTGGGGACGCGCGGAGCCCGGCCAATCCACCTTTCTCACCCGTTTTGCGACCGCATTCGGTTCCGTCAATGCGCTGCCCCACGTAGGCATTTGTGAGCTTAACCATCATGTGGCGACCATGCAGTCGCTGGATGGCAAAATCGCCATGCTGAAACCGGACATAAAACATGCGGAGTACGTCATTTGGTTCGGGGCGAATATCTACCAAGCGAACTTTCCCATGCAAACCCTTAGCCGCAAGGTGGCGGAAGCTTCAGCCGAGGGTACCCTCAAGTTCGTCCTAGTCGATGTCCGGGCGCCCAATGCAGCGATGCGCGCCAGTCGCTTTGTGAAGGTGCAGCCAGGCGGTGATGCGGGCATCGTCATGGGTATGATCCGCCATATCATCGAAAATCACCGCTACAACAGCGCATTCCTTACCGCTCCAAGTTACGATGCGGCACACACTGCAGGGGAAATGGATTACACCAATGCCACCTGGCTGGTGGTGGAAGACGCAGGACATCCCCTGCATGGCCAGTTTCTTACCGCTGCGGCCGCAGGCTTGGCTGCAGGCAAGGAATCCGCAGACGCGCCGACCGTCATCGACGCCGCTACGGGCAAGGCAGCCTTGGCGGCACAAACGTCCGTCGCCAAGTTGTGGCCGAGCGGGGATCTATCCAGCGCAACTATTACCGTTAACGGCGTTACTTGCCGGACCGCCTTTCAAGTCCTTTACGAAGAAGCCCAATCCCGCTCCTATGAAGAATACCAGGAAATTGCCGGCGTGCCGGCCAGTACCATCAAGGAGCTGGCGATGGAATTTACGGCCCATGGCCGCAAAGCGGTCGCCGACTTTTACCGCGGACCGGCGATGCACAGCAATGGGGTATACACCGGGCGCGGTATCATGACGCTAAATTTTTTGGTCGGCAATATCGACCACGCGGGAGGTTATATCACAGGGGGCAAGCCCGCCGATTTTATGGGAAGCTACAGTGGTGCCCCTTATAATCTGGGGAAATGGCCAGCGCCGGCTTATTCTGTCCCTCTCGGCGTCAAGATTTCGCGAGAGGGAAGTTTTTATGAAAATACCTCTTTTTACAAGGATGCCGTCGGGAAGGGACAGCAACCGTTCCCGGCACCGAGGCCCTGGTTTCCCTTCGGTTTTGGGATATGGCATGAAATATTTGCCGGCGCCTGGTTCCAGTATCCCTATCCGGTGAAAATCCTGCTGCAACATGAAGCCAATCCCGCGTGGTCGGCACCGCCGGGAATGAGTGGTGCACCGGATGAGTCGTTACCCTGGTTCCGGCTGATCAAAGACTTGGATAAGGTGCCCCTGTTCATCGCCAGCGATATTCTGGTCTCCGAGACGTCCCATTATGCGGATTACGTCGTACCGGACACCGGGTACCTGGAGTGCTGGGGCATGTTGCCGGGATTCCCGACGGTACCCACCTCGGTAGTCGGGGTCCGCCAGCCCGTCATCGAGCCGCTCACCGCCAGGACGCCCGGCGGGGAGCCGATGTGCGTGGAGCAGTTCCTGATCGATGTGGCCCGAAAGCTTGGAATGCCGGGATTCGGGAAGGATGCGTTCATGGAAGGGGGCGATCTCAATACGCGGGAAGATTTCTATCTGAAAATGGTAGCAAATATTGCTTTTTATCCCGCTTATCTGAAAAAAGAGGGTGAGCGCCTGGTTCCGACAGGCCCCGTTCCTGACGCATCCGCCCCGGATGACTGGAAGGATGCAAAGCGGTGGCAGCAGCGTTATGGTAACGCCCTCAAACAGGCAGAGTGGGCGAAGGCGGCTTACGTCCTGGCACGCGGGGGGCGTTTCGAGGATTACGATGCCGGTTATCTTCCGGCCCCGTTTCCCGAGTGGATGACCTATCGCTATGGCGATGAAAAGCTGCCGTGCCAAGTCTACAACGCCACTTTTGCCAAAACGCATAATGCGATCACCGGCGAAATGTTTTCCCCCGTGGCAAAATACGAACCATTACGTTTCATGGATGGCACTTTATTGTCCACTGCCGATCCGCGCAAGGAGTATCCTTTCGTCCTCTCGACATACAAGCAGCCGATACACAGCAAATCACGCACTTGGGCCGACAAGTGGCTGGTGGAACTGATGCCGGAAGCCTACGTGGAAATGAATCCCTGGGATGCCAGGCAATTGGATGTGCAAAATGGCGATTGGGTCTTGGTGCGCTCTGCCACTTATCCTAAAGGACTAAAAGGACAGGTGCAAATTATGCCGGGGATACGCCCGGGGGTGGTGTCTTTCCCGGCAGCGTTTGGTCATTGGCACTACGATTCCGGGGAGTGGAGGATTGACGGAAACCTATATCGCGGTGACAAGGAGCTGAACACCAGGGTAAGGTTGAATGCGGTAATGCGATTGGACCCGAGTCTCAGCGATCATTCGGGATGGGGAACGTGTATAGAGGATCCCGTCGGAGGCGGTGCCGATTATTACAGTACGCGAGTACGGGTAGAGAAGACCATGCCTGCCAGTCGCACGCTGGTGCAAAGCTGACATGGACCGGGAGAAAAACGCTCAGGATGCGGTAGCAGACGTTCTACTCATCTTCGCCAGATTGTTCGATGGCCCCCCGCCTTCCGCCATCGCGGCGGTTCTGGTGAATGATACTTTACCCAAGATAAGGGATTTGTTAGGACTGGAGCAGTTACATCCTCCACTGGCTCAGGAGATGTTTGCAGCGGAATATGAGCCGCTGTTTCTCCTGCCGACAAGCACGGCTGTTACTCCATACCTGTCACAGTATCTTGACCCTGGAGCAGAAAATGACTTGCCTATAAAAATATCCACATTATCTACCGCCACCGGAATATCTTGGCAAAAGGAAAGTTTTATCGCCGGCAGAGCATACCCGGTTTTCCCGGATCACCTAAATTGTGTATTCATGTTTTTGGCGTACCTTGTTAGCGTTGATCGATCAGCCGAGATTGCTGGCGTTAACGCTGGCGAGTGGCTTGCCGTATTGCTCAATATGGTGACGGTAGGAATGGCTAGGTTATGCGGCCATCTATATACCCTAAAAGTGCTATATCCAGCCTATAACGAAGCAGCGCTATTGGCATGGCAATACGCACACGCCTTAAATGTCTTGTAGCCATCGATCCGGGAGAGGGAAGCAACAACAGGCATCGCCCTGACGCCCTTCATGCGAGAGCCACGTCGACTCGAAATGGTTGATGGATTTGCCGACACGGCCTGGACTCTTGACAACCAGAGCGTTTATCTGGAAATACCGCTCAAACTGCTTTCCCCTGCACGCTTGGGATATCTCCCCGTGCATTCCCGGGCACCCCGGCCGCCCTTTTCCCTGCGCCGAATGGCAACAAGCGCGCCGAGTTGAGAATGAAGAGCATCTCGGAACTGACGTGGATGAAGGCGGCCATCAGCGGATCGATGAAACCCAGTGCGGCCAACAGGATACCCGCCGCGTCCACCAGGACGGTGCCGACGAAGTTCTGCCAGATCGTCCGCCGGACACGCTGGGCAAGAACTACCGTATCCACAAAGCGCGCGAGATCATTGCCCAGCAGGACGATGGCAGCGCTCTCCCGTGCCACGTCCGTACCCGACCCCATGGCAATCCCCACGCTGGCCTTGCTCAACGCCGGGGCATCATTGACCCCATCTCCGACCATGGCCACGACTTGCCCTTGGGTGACCATCCGCGTGATGATCGTCAATTTATCCTCCGGCAGCAGATTGGCCTGAACCGTATCGATCCGCAATTGCTGGCCGACCGCCTCGGCAACTGCAGCGCTGTCGCCCGATAAGAGGGTGGTGCGAATGCCCAGGCTGCGCAGGGTGTCCATCGCCTGTCGCGCCTCGGGACGAATGGTATCGGCAATGACCACCGCCCCGAGCAGCCGACCGTTCCGCGCCACGAAAACTTCCGAGGTCGCGGCCGCCGTGATCATCATCTCCGGGGGCGGGATAATCCCGTGGGTTCGCATCAAGGTCAGATTGCCAACCAGAACATCCCCCTCCTCCACCGTAACCTGGATGCCCAAACCCGGCAGATAACGAAAATCCGTCGATTCGGCCGGTACCAGGCCGAGGGCGCGCGTGTGGGCCACGATGGCTTGGCCCAGGGGATGCTCCGAATGCCATTCCGCCGCGGCCGCGGCAAGCAAGACCTCCTCTGCCGTGGCATCCGCCATGGGCAGGACACGTTCGATGGCGGGTTTGCCCATGGTCACCGTCCCGGTTTTGTCGATGGCGACCGTGTCCACATGCCCCAGCGTTTCCAAAGGCGTCCCACCCTTGATGATGGCGCCCAAGCGCGCCGCCTGGGCGATCCCGCCAAGAATGGCCAAAGGTGTCCCCGCGGCGATACCACAGGCCCCCGCAACGATGATCACCGCAATGGTGGACTGCAGGTCGCGCGTAAAGAGGTAGGTCAGGATGGCCGCGGAGAGGGCGAAATAAACCAGATAACCAGCCATGCGGTCGGCGAGGCGCTGCACGGGTGCACGGGAGCGCTCCGCTTGCTCCACGACCTCGACGATCTTGCCGTAGCTGGTATCCCGCCCAATCCGGTCCACGCGGATCTCCAGCGCGCCGAGCTGGTTGATGGATCCGGCATAGACCAACGCGCCCGGCGCTTTTTCAACGGGCAGGGATTCGCCGGTAATCCGCGATTGATCGACGGCCGACTGCCCCCCCAGCACCGTGCCATCGACTGGTATCTTGGCACCGGGATGCACGAGCAGGACTTCGCCCCTCTGCAGGGTCGTGATCGGAACCTCTTGCGTGCCACCATGGCCTTGCTGGATCACGAAGGCGCTACGAGGCAGGAATTCCAGAAGGTCTACCAGGGCGCGGCGGCCACGATAGACCGTCATCCCTTCCAGTACCTCGGCGACCAAAACAAAGAGGGTGATGACCAGGGCGGTCAGGAACTGGCCGATGGCCGCCGCAGCCGCAATGGCGATCACCATGGACAGTTCCATGGTCATGCGCCGGGCCAGCAGATTCTCGCCGGCCTCCTTATAGATGGGCCAACCGCCCACCAGGAGACCGATCACACCGAGGACGGCCGGCGCCAGCCACGGCTGGGAAAAATGGAGCCAAACCCCAAGGGCGCAAAGGGCAACGAAGAGGATGCGGCTCAGATCCTGCCAAGTGAGCACGTGCTCACCACCCCCCCGGTCAGCCCCCTGGTCAGGGGCGATCCGATGGCAACAACGCTCTTCTTCCGTAGACATAAAAACGCCCCCGTCTCATTATTTCAGGTAACTGTGAATCACCTCGATCAACTCCGCGGCTCCCCGGGCCCGATCAGCGTCGGGATCCGTGGACGGATCCGCGATGTGGAAACGGATATGATCCTCGATCACCTCGGTCATCAGGCCATTGACCGCGCCACGGATAGCGGCAATCTGCTGGAGTACATCGGCACAACTCCGTTCTTCCGCCAGCGCCCGCTCAATGGCCTCCACCTGGCCACGGATACGGCGAACGCGCTGCAGGATCTTGTCCTTCTTCTCAATGGTATGACTCATTGGTGACCATCCCAACCCCGGCTCGCTATACCACTATATAGTATACTACCCTAGGGTATATGAAAAGACTTGACCAATCTGCGCTGGACCCATAGACCATGGATCCGGGGGCTCCCGAAATCGGCTATCCGGCCACCCCCTGTTGTCGCCCATTCCTGGAGCCACCCCCGGCTTACATCAGCCATTACTCCCCGGGAACCTAAGCCGCGACTGGGTACGCCGCAGTACGGGACGTATGGAGATTCCCGATCCCCAGGCCTTGCAACGGCTGGCTATTCAATAATCGGGGACTTTGTCTCGGTCCTATCGGTTACAGTATGATATGCTTAATAACAGGACATTCATCAGGGGGTATGATCATGGGCAACGAAGGGAATTGGGATCGCATCATTCGTGTGGTTATTGGGAGCATTCTTGTCGCCTTGGTATTTGTTGGGCCACAAACTCCGTGGGGCTGGATTGGCATTATCCCATTAGCGACCGGCTTGGTCGGCTGGTGCCCGGCATACAGGCTGTTTGGCCTGAGCACCTGCCCGCTGCGCAAAAAGTAAGAAGCCATCGGGATGGGCCTGCCAAGGTCCCATCCCTGCATTGAAAAACCCGTAATCGTCCGGAAAGGTGGCCATAAGCTCATTTTAAGGATTTATCAAGTAAAATTTTATGAATATCCCTTAACAGCTCCTTCTCTGGATAATATCCCATGTGACGCCCAACGATGCGCCCGTTCGGCGCAACGATCAATGTATAAGGCAACATTTCCGCTTTATCGCCGAGTGCGGACAAAACCTTGCCTGGGTGCCGGCCTGCCAGCAACACCAAATAATGAATGTGCGCCCGTGAAATAAAATCCCCCGCCGATCCCCTGTCATCTATGGCGATGCCGACAAAGCGCACTGCCGAACCGATCTGGCGGTGAATGCGCACAAAACCGGGGGCCTCGCGATGGCATGCGGGGCACCAATTCGCAAAGAGATTCACCACCAGCACCCGCCCCTGCAAATGTTTCAAACGAACGGCATGGCCCGCCAGGTCCGGAAGGGTCAGGTCCGGCAAGAATAAGGGCCCCTGGGCAAGCAATGATGCGGCTTGTGCCGCTCCAGGCGCAGAAAACAGAAAGATGACGCAGACCAACATCTGGTAAAACGAAATGACGGTTCGCCGCATAATCCACCCTTTGCGTTATTCGTTTTCGTCCATCACCTGCAGAATAGGACAAGTCGGATGCACGAGATCCTGTTGCTCACAAGCATGCACCAGCGATTCCAGGACCGTTTCCATCGTTTGCAGGGCGAGGATCTTTTCCTGGACCTTGGCCAATTTTCCTTTGGCCCGGCGCTGCACCTCGACGCAAGTGTCCGGGCTATCGATACGCAGCCCCAATAACTCCCGCACCTCGCTCAAGGTAAAACCCAGCAACTGGGCATGCTTGATGAAGCGGATGCGTGCAACGATCTCCGCCGGATAGCGGCGCATGCCGTAAAGAGGCTTTTCCGGTTGCGGGATGAGCCCCCGACGCTCATAAAAACGGATGGTTTCCACGTGAACTCCGGCAGTTCTCGCCACCTGCCCGATGCTCATCCCTGATTCAGGCATGTTCCATGCTCATTCGCATCTCCCGGACGCCCCGCTTGCTACCCGCATATAGTGCGCTTAACCCTCCTGCAATACGAAAAAATCTTGCGCTGAGCCCGCTCATCCGGCACAGCAGGAAAGCTCTTTGACGTCCTTGGTGAAGGTTTGGGCGCACAATTTGATGCCTTCCACCATGGTCAGGTAGGGAAAGAGCTGGGTAGCGAGGTCTTGGATCGTGAGCCCCCCACGCATGGCCAGGGCGGCGGCCTGGATGATTTCTCCAGCCTCGGCAGCCAGTATCTGGGCGCCCAACAACCTGCCGGTACCTTGCTCGGCCACCAGCTTGATGAATCCCCGCGTGTCAAAGTTGGCCAGAGCTCGCGGCACATTGTCCAAGGTCAAGATGCGGCTCTCCACGGCAAGGCCCAAGCGCTGGGCCCTCCGCTCGTCGATACCCACGGTGGCGACCTGCGGGTCGGTAAAAACTACGGCCGGCATGATGCGCAAGTCCAGGGCCTCATCGCCGCCCAGCATGTTGACCGCCGCACGGGTACCACCCGCAGCAGCCACATAGACAAATTGGGGATGATTGGTGCAATCTCCCGCAGCGAAGATGTGCGGGATGCTGGTACGCAGATGATCGTCCACGACGATGGCTCCGCTTTGATCCATCAACACACCCACTCCTTCCAGTCCAAGGCCTTGCGTACTGGGTGTGCGACCGGTAGCCACCAACAGTCGATCGCTGCGGAGGGTGCTCTGCCCGATTTGGACGATGAAGCTGCCCCCTTCGTAGCGCACGGATTCCGGTAGCGTGTGCTTCCATACCTGAACGCCCCCTTCCCGGAACACGGCCTCAAGCCCTGTCCCCAAATCGGGGTCGTCCTTGGACAACAAGGTAGTTCGCGCCAGGATGGTCACTTCCGCCCCCAGCCGCCGGAAAGCCTGGGCCAACTCCACCGCGACCACCGAACCTCCCAATACCAGCAAGTGAGCGGGCAGATCTTCGGCCAACAGCGCCTCCGTCGAGGTCCAGTAAGGGGTTTTTTCGAGACCAGGGATGGCGGGTAGATGGGGATGGGCGCCGGTGGCGATGAGGAATCGGTCGGCGGTGAGCCGTTGCTGCCCCCCATCCGCAGCATGCACAACAAGGGTGTTCTGATCCTGGAAGCGAGCGCGACCCGGGAAAAACGCAATATCGGGATGGGCGGCCAGCACATGGGCGTACTTGCCCTGGCGCAGTTCCTCGACGCGGCCTTGCTGTTGCGCCAGCAACGCTCGCCGATTCACCGGCGGCTCGCCATGACCGAGGCCGGAAAAGGGATGGGCACGCTGCCAATGGGCCATCTGTGCCGCGCGGATGAAGATCTTGGAGGGGACGCACCCCACATTCACGCAGGTACCGCCCAGGACTCCCGATTCGATCATGCTTACCCGCGCACCCCCCTCCACGGCCCGGATGGCGCAGGCGAAGGCGGCCGAACCAGAACCGATGATGGCCACGTGAATGCCCGCGCCAGCGGATGGCGAAGGGGCCATGGGCCGCCCCGCCGCCGCAGGATCCATGTCCGCCAGTTCGGCGTCATACCCGGCCGCCTTGACGGCGGCGAGCAAGGCATCGGTAGGGACAGGACCGGTGGCGGTAACCCATGCCTTTCCTTCCGGGAATTTCACTGCCGCATCGACAACGCCCGGCACCGCGCGCAATGCCTTGTCCACCGTAACGGCGCAGTGCGTGCAGGTCATCCCCGCAATCTTCAGCGCGATATGCGTATTCATGGTCGTGCTCCTTCGCCGGCCTGCGGCCTCGTCCAGGTGCTGCTTAGCCAGGTTGCTGCACCGAAGCGGGATAACCGATGCCCTGCATCGTCTGCAGCATGGTAGCCGCGTTGACGTCCTTTGGGTCGTAGGTGACCGTAACCGTCCGGGCCATGTCGTCAATCTGGATCCTTTCCACCCCCTTCAGGCGATGCAGGGCGATGTAGATGGCCGTTTCACAGGCCTTGTCGCCACAACTCATGCTGGGCACCTTGAACACCGTTGTGACCGTTGCGGATTTGGCGGCGACGGGCAGGGGGGCGCTGACAGCATCAACCGAGGCCATGGCCATGCCACCGGCGAGGAGCGCAACAGCCCCGGAAAACAGCCCTACTTTTGCACATAAAGTTTTCAGTTTCATTTGATCAAACTCCTTTTTCGTGGCAAAAAAATTACGGCATCAACAATGCGGGCAATATGTGGGGAAGGGCCAGGGCGATCAGCACCAGAACGGTCCCGATCCATAATAGCGGAGTCTTCCACCGTCCCACTGGCGCACAACTGCCACATGCGGCCGCATGGCGCTCCCGCATGTTTTGAATATGGGCATATCCCAGAAACAGGAGGGCAACGCTGTCCAGATAGGGGGCATAGGGGCCGAGAATTCGCAAGTTGGCCAACCAGGCCCCGCCGATGCCCGCAAAAATGAGCAACAAAGGACCTATACAGCACAAAGATGCGAAAATTCCCAGCACCACCGCCATCCCTACGCCCCACAAGCCACGGCGCTTGGGGGATGGGGGAGTGCCCACCGCGCATCCCGCGCCATCAGATTGCTGATTTTCCATGGAAACACCTCCTCAAGCGCATGCCCCTCACTTATCGTACGGAAGCAGTGTAAATGCCGTACCATGGTACGGTGTCAAGACCTGGCGGCCCAAACCTGCAGGAGATCTTCCAACTCGTCATCCGTTCGCCCAACAACGGCGGAAGCAGCCCCGAACAGGCCGCTCTCTATATCAGGTTATTTCATAATATTTTAACTTTTTCATGTGGTTATTTGAAATTCGCTACGCCCGCGTTTATTGTCGGCACATCATTCCAAAAAACGAGCGGAGCGACGGCATGGCACGAAAAACATGGGTCCTATCGGCAACGGTGGTGATTTTGTCCTGGCGCATGATGCCCAGCCTGGCGGCGGAGGCCGGCACCAGCGCGAGCGACCCGCTACCCCCCAATACCAGGCAACCCCTGCAAGTGGAGGTCACCATCCCCAGCCTGCGCAGCGACGAACTTCCTCTTTTGGGCGCCGCCCTGGTTCCTTGGATCCACGATGGTACCCGCGACAGCGCCACCGACACGGCGCGACTCCTGGAAGCGCTGCCCGGTGCAACGGTGGCGGCCGCGGGCGGTGTCTCGGGGCTGCCTGTCCTAAATGGCCTGGCGGACGATCAGCTCCATATCCAAATCAACGGCATGGACATCCTTTCCGCTTGCGCCAACCACATGAACCCGCCCCTGTCCACCATTTCTCCCGCCCAGGTCGGGCGGATCGTCGTCTATCCCACGGTGGTACCGGTGAGTGTGGGGGGCGACGCCATCGGCGGGAGCATCGAGATACACTCCCCCGCGCCCGTTTTTGCCGGCCCCGGCCAAAAATTCCTGAGCACCGGGCGGATCGGCACCTTTTTCCAGAGCAACGGCAGCGTTCGCGGCGCCAATCTCTCCGCCACCGCTGCCACCCCGGAATTCAGCCTCAACTACAGCGGCTCCGTGCTGCAGTCCGGCGATTACCGTGCCGCCAAGGCCTTCAAGGCCCCGGCCAACGGCATCGACGGGGATGTGGTGGGTTCCTCTCTGTATCGGGCGGAATATCAGTCTCTCAACGCCGCCTACCAGCGGGATGGACAACTCGTGGATGTGCGGCTGGACTATCAGAACATTCCCTATCAGGGCTTCCCCAACGCGCGCATGGATATGACCAAAAACCAGAGCATAGGCATCAACCTCCACTACCTCGGTAAGTTCCGCTGGGGGAACTGGGATGTACGGCTGTACAACCAGCATATCCAGCACAGCATGAATTTCCTCGCCGACAAGATGCGCGGCGCCGCCTTGGGCATGCCTATGGACACGGACGCCGTTAATAATGGCCTCCGATCTAAACTTAATCTATTTTTAGGTTATAATGATACCCTGCGATTAGGCGCCGGCTATCAACATTACCGCCTCAACGACTGGTGGCCGCCGGCGAGCCCCATGATGGGCATGATGGGACCCGCTATCTTCTGGAACATCCGCGACGGCCGGCGGGATCGCTACGACCTCTTCAGCGAATGGGAGCGGCATTGGAACCCCCAGTGGACCTCCCTGCTGGGATTGCGCCTGGACGTGGTGCAGATGAACAGCGGCGATGTGCAGGGGTACAACGCCATGATGTATGGCAACCCCGGCAACTCCGCCTCCCTGCCGGGCCGCTTCAACGCTCTGGACCGGCGCCGGGTGGACGCCAACTGGGATTTCACCGCCATGCTCAGCTATGCGCCCACTGACCAGAGCAAATTCAGCTTCGGTTTCTCGCGCAAGGCCCAGTCCCCCAACCTGTACGAACGCTACGCCTGGTCCAATAATCCCATGGCCATGACCATGAACGGCTGGTTCGGCGACGGCAACGGCTACATCGGCAACCCCGATCTCCGGCCGCAAATCGCCAACACCCTGAGCCTCAGCGCCGCCTTCCACGCCCCGGACCCAAAGGTCTGGCATGTGCAGGTCACCCCATATTTCACCTATATCCAAAATTACATCGGCGCCGCGCGCTGCCCAGTGGCCCAGGGCGGGGCCTGCACCCTCGCCAATCTCAACGCGACTTCGGGTTTCGTCTATCTCCAGTTTACCAACCAGACCGCCCGCCTCTGGGGTATCGATCTGAGCGGCAAGGTCCGCTTGGCACAGACCCGGCACGCTGGCGACTTCCATTGGGAAAGCAATGCGGCTTATGTACGCGGGGACAACCTCAGCCTCGATGTACCCCTCTACCACATGATGCCCGCCTATCTGCGTACCGCTCTAGTACAGGAGTGGGGGCATTGGCAGAATCGCATCGAAGCGGTCCTGGTGGCGAGCAAGACCCGGGTGGATATGGTGCGCAACGAGCCCCGTACCGCCGGCTACGGCCTGCTCAACCTGCGGACGACTTATACCAGCGACCGCTGGCAGGCCAGCCTCGCCCTGGAAAATGCCCTCAACCAGTTTTATCAGGAACCTCTGGGCGGGGTTTACCTCGGGCAACGGCCCATGCTTCCCGGCGTCCCCCTCCCCGGCCCCGGGCGCTCGGTGAACGCCAGCCTGAGTTATTCCTTCTAAGGGGGATGCCGGCTCCCGCGCCTCTGCGGAGGCCTAGCTGCCAGTATGATTTCTACAACTTCGCCAATATGTTCTACGGCGATGCCAGCTATACCCTCAAGACGGGGACCGGCTTCGACCCCTTCATCGGCGCCCAGTTCGTG
>JABEBX010018005.1_pt1 | contig 17173 bp, 16 predicted proteins | sample 7245971 | NCBI WGS metagenome assembly JABEBX01 (sample SAMN14506365, study PRJNA622280) | hot springs metagenome | biome: hot spring [ENVO:00000051]|acidic hot spring [ENVO:00002120]; feature: spring [ENVO:00000027]|sediment [ENVO:00002007]; material: sediment environment [ENVO:01001048]... | reverse complement strand
GGAAATACAGCCGGAGGGACTGCATCAGCGAGTTCCCGTCATTTTGGGCGCTAAAAATGAAGTCGAACGGGTGCTCAGTTACCATCAGCACTGATTTTTTCAGCAGAACTGAAAAAGCTCCCGAGTTTGGTCGGGAGCTTTTTGTTTCACACAAACCGCGCATTATGGGGGTGTGATCAAATTTTCAAGAAATGTCAGCATTTACTCAAATCAAGTGCTAAATGACTTGGTGTGACTCTATATAAGTGGATAGATTGCGCAGGCAACTAAAAATTTCCATTTTATTTTCACTATCGTTGGCTATGGTCACCCCGTATTTTTTTGATACAACCATAGATATCTCTAAAATATCAATAGAATCAAGCCCTAATTCTCCACCATATAGTGGTGATTCAGGGTCGATGTTGTGCGGTTCGGTAGAAAGATTCAATGTTTTTATTATCAGTGAGCTTAATTCCATTTCCTGGGGCGTAAGGTTGTTCATACTTGACGATCTCCATTTTTTTGAACTGAGATAAATCAGGATCATTATGTTATATTAATTCTAATATTTTTTATTTTCTATAAATATAATTCCTCTAAAAATAATTTTTAAAATTAATCGATTAAAACAAAATTGATGCTGAGATCAACTTTTTTGACGGCCAGCAATTGCCTCTTTTCCCTGTTTTAATCTTCTGCCCCCATCGTTGGAGGTAGGTGCCAGTCTCCAAAAGCTGTAGTACGGCCAAATACCTCGCAAGTACTAAAATTCCAGCCTTTCTGCACAATGAAAAGCGCCATTTACCTTCTAACAACAGGGTATAGATTACCACAGGGCATGCAACAATGAATACATTGCTAAGAATATGTTATCCATTCCATGCGCCAGCTGAATGGTTATGTAGATCTGTGATGACCATTTTTCAATTTTGTAAAAACTAATGAGGCATACGCGAAGATGTCAGTGGCAGTGTGTTTGTGGTCAGCCACTTGCTAGACTGGACAGGCTTTCGTCTGTAGCATAAACCGCAGTATAAGTCAGTGGAATACACATCAATCATCTTAATTGATATTCAACATGGGGAAATTAGAACAATGAACTCAGCCATGAGAATTTTTGGAATATTATCGGTAAGTTGTTTGACTTTTGGGCTGATTGGTTGCGCAAACGACGCGAGTAAGCCTGCATTAATCTCTTCGTCTGCCCAAGCTAATGCTGCGGCCCCGGCTCCTACAGCCAGTACAAACTCGGCACCAGCACTTGAGACAAAAGCTCCCGTGGTTCTTCCTGCCCCCGGCTCGCCATTCTCCAAATTGAAAGTAGGTATGTCCAGACAACAAGTCGAGCAGTTGATTGGTTTCCCAAGTCATACTTCGAGCCATATCACCGGCAAGCAATTTATCCCATTCTACTTTGGCGGTGATACGCGTCGTACGGAAGCATTTTACAAGGATCAAGGTGTTCTTACCTATGACAACAACTCTCGATTTGGATCCACAGATAGTTTGATTAAAATAACAGTGGATACAAATACACCATAAAAATATATGGTTATGGTTATTTTCTCTGGGGGTTGATCTGCTTAAGGTGGCTTGGAATTGGAGGTTTTTGGACATATGCAGTTAACCTCAGTGCTTTGGGTTCTTGCAGGGGTGGTGGTTTTGGTAAATGTTGGACTGGGCTTTCTGGTAATGTGTCCCCGTTGCAAAGTGATCAGCAGTAATCTGGTACGCTTGCCAGAAAACGCTGTTAAGCGTGGTGAGATAGTTTTGACGTTCGACGATGGACCAGATGCCTATGTGACTCCCCTGATACTGGACCAACTCGACAAATATTGCGCTAAGGCCAGTTTTTTTTGTATTGGCAAGAAAGCAGTCGCACATCCGGACTTGCTCGCGGAAATCGTTCGTCGAGGGCACAGCATTGAAAATCATAGTTACAACCACCGAAATTTGTTTGCATTTTGCGGGATGAGAAAATTGACGATAGAAGTCCTAGCTACACAACAGGTCTTGAATTTAGCCAATAATAGTGTCAATCCCAGGTTCTTTCGTGCACCTTTTGGTTTTCGAAGTCCTTGGTTAGGCTTTGTTTTGCGCCAGTTGCACATGCAACATGTGGCCTGGACCCGGCGCGGTTATGATACGGTTTGTCATAATTCTGATTTGGTTTTCCGTCGCCTCGTCCATAATTTATCTGCAGGTGATATTTTGTTGATGCACGATGGAGGGTCGGCGAGCACGGTTACCGGTCAACCCGTCGTCCTTGAGGTGTTGCCTAGGCTATTGGAGTGTTTTGAACAACATGATCTACACAGTGTGTCTTTGCCAATGGCACTTGATAACAGTGGTTTCTAATTTTGTTTATGGTTCAGGCGTCTGCTGAGGGCGTAATCGTTGAGAATGTTTTGTGAAAAATACAGTGGAGAAGACAACAAATGGAAAACGAAGAAATAACCGGTCCGAGCCTGACAACAAAAATTTGCGATGTTCTGGTGATCGGCGGTGGACCGGCGGGCTCTACAGTCAGTGCGCTGCTGGTGGAACGGGGCTATCAAGTGACGGTTCTGGAAAAGGTGCATCATCCTCGTTTTCATATTGGAGAATCACTGCTTCCGGCCAATTTGCCCTTGTTGCAAGAATTGGGCGTTGCAGAAGAAGTGAAGCAAATTGGCATGGAAAAATGGGGGGCGGAATTTAATTCACCCTACCATACTGAAAAGCCGCAGAACTTTGCTTTTGCCGACGCATGGGACAAGACTATGCCAATGGCATATCAAGTGCGGCGCTCGGATTTCGACGAGATACTTATTCGCAATGCCGAGCGAAAGGGTGCCAAGGTTATTGAAGGTTGCCGAGCCAAAGCAGTGGACTTTTTGCCTGATAATGCGGGAGTCCGGATCCTTGCGGAGTATGAAGATGGTCGACAGGAAAATTTGCAGGCACGCTTTCTTGTGGATGCATCTGGTCGCGATACCTTTTTGGGAAATCTTTTCAAGCAGAAGCGTCGTAACCCAAAGCATAATAGTTCGGCTCTTTATGCGCATTTTCAGGGGGCTCGACGTCTTGAGGGTAAAGAGGAGGGTCATATTTCTTTTTTCTGGTTTGAGCATGGATGGTTCTGGTTTATTCCCCTCGCTGATGGAACGACCAGCGTGGGATCTGTGGTTTGGCCGTACTATCTGAAATCCAGAACAAAATCAGTAGAGGAATTTTTTATGGACACCATCGCGTTATGTCCCGATCTGGCAGCGCGGCTGGTGAATGCAAAACGTACCAGTTCAGTGAATGCGACTGGCAACTACTCATATGTCTGTGAACAAACCCATGGTTCCAACTATCTATTACTCGGTGATGCATTCGCTTTCTATGATCCGGTTTTTTCTTCGGGGGTCATGTTGGCAATGCAAAGTGCTTTCATTGGTGCAAAGACCATTGACACTTGTTTGCGTGAGCCGCAAAAAGCCACAAAGGCGCTCAGACGTTTTGATCAACAGGTGCGCCATGGAGGCAAGGTGTTTTCCTGGTACATCTATCGAATCACCCAACCGACTATGATTGATCTTTTTATGCGTTCAGGGAATATTTTCCGAGCTCGGGAGGCGGTTATCTCGGTCCTTGCGGGAGATATTTTCAAGAAGACACCGATCAAACCTTCGCTCGCCGCCTTCAAGAGTATTTATTACTTAGCTTCTTTGCGGCATGCGACGCGTTCGTGGTCAGCCTGGAAGCAACGAAAAGAAAATATACGGGTAGAGTGACCTCCAGTGTTTTATCATCAGGCCGATATAGCTTGGGAGATCTTTTGGTAAAAATTGGAGAAATCGAAAGTCTATTTTTTAGCGGTGGGGTATGAGCCAGATTCCGGACGCGGGTTCTCCAAGCAGATTCCGGACTCTGCGAGAATACCTCATTTTTTATTGTGGACTAGGTTTGTTGGCAGGCATCAGTTTGTTATGGACCTTGTTGGCTTTGCCATTAAACCTGATTTTGCCGAGAAAATGGAAAACGCTCACCGGGCGGATAATTATTACTATGGGTTTCAGAATGTATTTGTGGGCACTTTCTAGTATGGGCGCTTGCCATTTTAATCTGCAAGCACTGGATATTCTCCAAAATGATTCGCCCATGATCATTGCGCCTAATCATCCGTCCATGCTGGACGCGCTGATGGTGATTTCGCGATTGCCCAATCTGGCGTGCATCTTGAAGTCTGATTTGGTAAATAACCTGTTTTTTGGTGCGGGGGCTCGTTTGGCTGGATATATCCGCAACGATTCTTTACGCAAGATGATTCGCCTTGCCACGGAAGACCTGCGCGGTGGTAGCCATTTGCTGCTTTTTCCGGAAGGTACCAGAACTACACGCCTCCCCATTGGGACCGTGCATGGCAGCATTGCCCTGATTGCCAAGGAAGCCAAGGTACCTATTCAAACTGTGTTTATTGAAACCGACTCGGCTTTCCTGACCAAAGGCTGGTCTTTTTTTCGTAAACCATCTATGCCTATTCATTATCGGATCCGTTTAGGCAAACGCTTTGCCCCACCGAGCGATGTGCGTGGTTTTACGGTTGAGCTGGAAAGATATTTCGAGTCAGCAATGACGGAAGTTCCATTCCCGCCGCTTTATCCAACAGAAGCAGAGAGACAATGAACGAAGCTTCAGTCACCCATCTGGTATTGATTCCCAGCTATAATCCGGGCCCAAAAGTATATGAAACCGTTGTTTCGGCGCGGTTGCAGTGGAACCCCGTATGGGTTGTAGTGGATGGCAGTACTGATGGAACAGCTGCTGGACTGGAAGCTATGGCTGCCAAAGATAGTGGAATACGCGTTTTTCAACGCTCCGATAATCAGGGTAAAGGTGCAGCTGTGCTTTTTGGTTTGGATCAGGCGGCTGCTCAAGGTTACACCCATGTGCTTACAATGGATTCCGATGGGCAACATCCCATGGAGCGTATTTCCGACTTCATGGCGGCATCACATGAAAATTCAGACGCCATGATTCTTGGGGTTCCGGTATTCGATATCAGTGCGCCGGCCTTGCGTGTAAAAGGCCGGCGGATATCCAACTGGTGGGCCAACCTGGAGACACTGGGTGGTGGCATTGGTGATTCGCTGTTTGGTTTTCGCGTCTATCCTGTTTCCCCACTACGGCAGCTGATGCATGCACATCGATGGATGCGGCGCTTCGATTTTGACCCTGAGGCGGCAGTGAGAATGTCCTGGCTTGGTGTCCGGATTATCAATATGCCCGCATCAGTGCGTTATTTTGATATGGATGAAGGGGGGGTATCCCATTTCCATTATTTGCGGGACAACCTGCTGCTTACCTGGATGCACACCCGTCTGTTCTTCGGATTTTTGTTACGCCTCCCAGCATTGTTTTTGCGTCGTTATTCAGCGCGGACACAATGAGTCCACTGGATCCGCTGACACCGGCTGGCGCAGGAAGGTCGCCCCCGGGGGGGTGCATTTGCCAGGCGCCATCTGTGGTTTATGCCATTGCTCCGTTGATGGAAATAATCTGTCCACTGATATAGCCAGCTTGTTCCGAGGCTAGAAATCCAACCAGATCGGCCACCTCATCCGCGCGTCCGGCACGTTTCATTGGCACTATTTGCGCAATGGTTTCGGTAGTGAAGGTTTGAGCACTCATGTCCGTGGCGATTATGCCAGGCGCTACTGCATTCACAGTAATGCCCCGGCTGGCGACCTCCAGCGCCAGAGATTTGGTGGCCGCATGTAATGCTCCTTTAGCTGCCGAATAATTGACCTGACCACGGTTACCTGTTTGGGCCGACACCGAGGTGATATTGATGATACGCCCCCAGCGGGTACGGATCATAGGCATGAGCACTGCCTGTGTTACATGAAAAAAACCATTGAGTGAAACATCTATCACGTCATGCCACTGCCTTGCATTTAGGGCCGGAAAGGCTGCATCGTCATGAATGCCCGCATTGTTGACCAGAATCTGGATGGGGCCACATTCAAGTTCTTTCTGCAAGGTTGTATTGGTAGCCTCAACGTCAGTGATGTCAAAAGCCAGCGTACTTGCTTTTCCACCAGCGAGTACTATCTGGTCAGCTAATGCTTGGGCTTTTGGCAGGTTTTGGTGGGCGTGAATAATGACTTGGTGGCCATCTTCAGCAAGTTTTCTGGCTATGGCTGCACCAATACCGCCACTACCACCAGTCACCAGTGCACGCTTCGGTATGCAGCTTATACTCATTCGAGTGTGGTCAAGGGGGATTGCAAAAAGGGTTCCGCTGCCGGCTTATTGACACCCAATAAAAGCGCCGCACGTCCTTCCAGCAGCACACAGTTCGCAGCCATAACTGTAAAGTGATATAACACATTGCCTTTGTCAGCCAGTTTTTCGGCCTTAATTTTTATATCGCATGCAATGTCATCAAGGCGCGACACATGCAAGGCAACTTCCCGTACGCTGATGAGATATCCTAAATGAGTTGTATCACTCTCCCCTGTTTTTGGGCACGACAAAGCGTTATGTACTGCCATGCTCTGTGCTGCGTATTCAATGCCGCAGGCAGCGCCGAGTCGTCCATGGGCACGGAGAGGCAAAGTCTCACTGCGGTGACTGGTTGCCCTGCAGGTGATGGTGTTTTCATCCCACTGTTCCACGGCTTCAAGCAAATGCATTTGACCCTGATGGGGTATATGTCCGCCAATCCATTGGCGGTCTAATGGCACGGTGCTATATCCACACTTAGACAGGATGGATTCTCATAATTCAGAACAACACGGCCGGCTTTTTCAATTGCTATGCGCTGAAGCAGCGGCAGGCAGCGTGCTGCAGGATTGGATTGGCGCAAAATTTCAAGATCAGGATGGTTCATGGTCTGCACAATAGCATCCGCGAATAGGTTCTCGCTGCAGATACTGACCTGAGCTAGTGTTTTTCCAGGGCTAAGTGTAGATTTTAGCAACAGTGCCACGGCAAAAGTGTCAACAATTGGTCGGGCATCGTACAGAGGCTGAGGATAGTCACTTTCGCAGGCTATTAACAGCACAGGTATTTCCGTAGTGGCCAAGAGCACAATGGCTTCCAGAAGTCCAGCGGCAAAGCTTCCATCATGTGCACTGACCACAGAGGATGGTGTCATTGCACCCGCAGAAATGCCCCAATAACCAGAAATCGCATTGTGTACGGAATTATGAAACTGAGTGGGAGAAATCATGGTATCTCCAGATGCCAGCGCTGTACAAATCGAATGACAGATGCGGCCATCACTTCCAGACGAAGCAAAAACTGATGCAGGTTCTGCGGGCGGCACATTAGCCATAGCGCAGGCTGCATGACCTACCTCCAAGGCAGCCATGACTCCTGGGCTGGCGCGACGTCGTTCTGCTGTTGGTAACGAAGCTGGGGGTGATAATACGGTTCTCTGATTTTGGTAAGGAGATTGCCCTGTCAGTATAGCCAAGCCTTGCGACCAGCTTCCAAGTCCAGGGCCGAGCAGGCCAATACCATCAAGATAAGCACTGAGCACTGTCATGATGTCATTTCACTTGAAGGAGCGACCAAAGACCAAACTGCAGTTGCTGCCACCAAAGCCGAAGGAATTACTTAACACATGGGAAACCCTTTGCCTTTGGTTTGAAGCAAGATATTGAATGCCAGTTGACGTATCTCTCTGATTAGCTTTTGGGCCTGCTGGCAGCAAATTATTTTGAATGGCAATGGCACAAATAACGGCTTCCAGAGCCCCTGCAGCACCCAAGGTGTGTCCAGTTGCTCCTTTTGTAGAACTACATGGCGTATTGATGCCGAAGACACTCGCCACGGCTTTGGCCTCGGAAATGTCGTTATTGAGCGTGGCGGTACCGTGCAGGTTGATATAATTGATGTCTGCGGGCTTTAAACCGGATGTGGACAGAGCTTGTTCCATAGCAAAACGTGCTCCGAGACCCTCAGGGTGGGGGGATGACATGTGATAAGCATCGCTGGATTCACCTACACCTAACAGGAGTACCTCATCTCCGCAGTGATCTTTTGGCATGCGCTCTACGAGCAGATAAGCTGCTGCTTCGCCAATGGATATCCCTTTGCGATCATCGCTGAACGGTTGACAAGGGCCGTCGGCCAATAGCCCCAAGGAATGAAAACCGTAAACAGTGGTAGCGCATAACGAATCTACGCCGCCAACAACTGCAGCGTCAATTAGTCCCAAGTCCAGCATGCGTTTTGCTGAAGCGAGAGCCTTGGCGCTGGATGAGCAGGCAGAAGAGACCGAAAGGGCCGGGCCTTCAAGGCGTAATTTGCGCCGTACAAAGTCACTTAAAGAGTAGGGACTGTGGGTGGCAGCATAAACAAAATCTGCTGGCAGGCTTCCCCTTACCGGGTCACGATGCTGAAATGCCAATTCGGTCTGGAGAATTCCGGCGGTACTGGTCCCCATGTAGACGCCGATGCGCTTGCGACCCCATTTTTCGATGGCAGCTTCTACCGCCTCCTCAAATCCATCCTGGCGCAGGGCCATTTGCGCTAACCGATTATTACGACAGTTGAAATCCCTTAAGTCCGGACTTATCTCTTCGTCGTCAACGGCGTCTACTTCGCCGACCCAGGTGTTGATGTTTATATTCTGAAAGACACGATGACGCAGTCCGCACTGGCGTTCGCTCAGTGCAGTTTTTGTCTGTTCCAAACCGCGTCCAATGCTACTCGTCGCAGTGAATCGTGATATAAGCGCCGATGTCATGTATCTTATAAGTTACAACAATAAGTCATGACAGCATTGTGGTCGGGGCCCCCATGAATGTCAAACCGGTTTAGTCGGATGCCAGGAACTGAAATTTGAGGTGGACATATCTTGATAGGGCAATCATCTACGGTATTTGTACGTTTTCTTTCTGTACGAGCTGGTGCTCTGCCTGTCTGACTGGAAGAGCGGAGCCTGGGGCAACGGAGTCAACGGGTAAGTGACTTGTGATTTTTATGTGGTAGGCTATAGTTTTTCGCAGGTGTTACGGGAAGCGAAATTGCTGGTTGATGCTGAAGGAGATGTGGGCGACTTGCCGTCCGCTTGGCTTTGTGGATTCAAGGAAGCTGGGAATTACTTGAACTTCCTCTATGGAGAGCGGGTTCTTCGATTATGACGCGCTGTTTGCTGTGCAATATTGCGGGGTTTGGTCGTATAACTCGTTCTCTATTCCTCTTGGAATGAAGTTAGTGTGAGCGTGATTGTGGGCCATGATTACATCAGTTTGCAGCGGTGGGTGGCTGATATTGGAGGAGAGGTATGGACCCATTCAATATAATAAATTGGCAGCAAGGCCATGGTGCCCAATGCAATCTGATTCATTTTGAACCAAAAGCTTCAAGCAGAATGGTGCTATGTTATTATTTCGAACAATATTACAGTTGTATTGTTTTGTGACGGCAGATTCTTGTAAGGCAGAACGGATGAAATCGCTGCACAATCAATTTTTTCAATTTGTTCAGTTAAATCTGTTCTCAGGGAAGTTGAAAGCTTACTTGGGGATGGCATTTATTGTATTGATTTTTTTTGTATATCAAATACTCGCCTATCGAGGGGTATCTTCTACGCATCCAGGGGCTTTTCTTGTCGTTGTTTCTTATCTTCCTATTATTGTTTTGATTTTAATTATGTTATGGAAGACCAAATACCGGAACATCGGATTTGTCGCTATTGCTGCCGGATTTTTTGCTTTGTGGTATTATCAAGCTACTCTGGTGAACTATCTGAGCTGGACGTACATGGTTCAAAGAAGCTGCATTTTCGCACTATCAGCTTTTGCTTTTGGCATCACGTTGCTCCCTGGGCGTATTCCTATGATCTCCAGAATTGCTGAGTTGGTGCATGGCCCGCTGAATGTAAAAGTGGCGCAGTACACGCGACAGGTAACAATAGCTTGGACCTCTTTGTTCGGCTTCATGACGTTTCTGCCGTTAATTGTTTTTGAATTTTCACCACATCCTTTATTTTTTTTGATGACCAATGCTATTACTATGGGGCTGCTAGTTTCTATGATGTTTGCTGAATATACAGTGCGTTGCCGCATTATACCGGTAGGCGAACGTGCCGGAATGGTGGAAGCGCTTCACGCTTTTTTCTTGTATTCTGATGCTGATGCTGCGCTGAGCAAAGAAAAGCCACGCAATGGCAATGGATAAGGTACTATTCATTATCTATGGATACTCCGGCAACGAATCTTCTTCCACTGATGACCCACACTTCTGCGAACGATATCGTAGCATTTAGGCATAGTGAAGCGATTACAGTGCGTCAATTTTTGGCGGACGTGGAGCAGATTCGTGCCATGCTTCTTCCTGGTAAACACGTTCTCAATGTTTGCCATGACCGTTACCGTTTCATGGTGGGGCTCGCCGCAGTCATGACTGCTAATAAAATAAGTCTCCTACCGTCGACATATACGAACGAAACCATCAATCAGATGCTACGCTTCGCCCCGGATGTGTTTTGCCTCAACGACGCGGATAACGACATCAACTTGCCCCAACTTCGCCTGTCTGACTTGTCTCCCAAATCGGAGGTCCATAAAAATATACCGATACCTCTTCTTCCAGGGAATTTGCCGGTAGGTTATGTGTTCACATCAGGATCTTCTGGAAGTCCTGTACCTCACCTGAAAAGGTGGGCTGCTCTGGTGGGGAGTGCTCGTTCTGAAGCCCAACGGCTGGGCTTGTTTGATGGACGTAAATATACTGTCCTTGGTACAGTGCCACCTCAACATATGTATGGCTTGGAATCAACGATACTGATTGTTTTGCAAAGTGGAGGAGCCCTCAGCTCGCCACAATATTTTTATCCAGCTGATATTGGATCTGAATTTTCATCGTTGCCACGTCCTCGCTTGCTGGTGAGCACGCCTATTCACCTCCGTGCGTTACTCAGTGCCAATATTTGTTTACCTACCGCCGACTTGCTGGTTTCAGCGACGGCTCCATTACCCCAGGATCTTGCTCAAAAAGCGGAGGCCCGCTTTGAAGCACCGTTGCAGGAAATTTACGGATCTACTGAAACAGGTTTGATTGCCACCCGGCGGACTGCACAAACTGATGCATGGACATTATTACCGGGCCTGCATTTGACAAAAGAGGCTGAGCACTTATGGGTTGGGGGAGGGCATTTGGCGCAGAAAACCGAAATCAGTGACAACCTAGAGGTTCTGAATAAGGAACAATTTCTTCTGCAGGGCCGAGCCGCCGATCTTGTCAATATTGCTGGGAAACGCAGTTCATTGGAATATCTAAACCATCAACTCAACTCTATCCCGGAAGTTCAAGACGGCGTTTTTTTTATGCCAGAAGATGGTATGCCTGGTAGTGTTAGTCGCCTGATTGCTTTTGTCGTAGCACGTGGGGTAGATGCCCAGTTGATTAACACCAAACTGCGCGAACGTATTGATCCGGCTTTTCTTCCGCGCCCCCTGCATATGGTTGATGCCTTGCCGCGTAATAATACGGGTAAACTGCCGCGCGAGGCGCTTCTGGCATTGGTCACTGCATACCATAAAAGGGGGAATAATCCTGACACAGCATGAGATATTCTTCAGCTTCCCTGCTGCGCATCCGGTATTTTCCGGGCATTTCCCGGGGCATCCCATCGTTCCCGGGGTGATGCTAGTGGACGAGGCAATTCATGCTATCGAGTCTGCAATTGGCCAGACAATAATGACTGGAGGGCAGATTGCCGCGTCAAAATTTTACAGTCCTGTCTCTCCAGGAGATCTGCTGAGTTTACGTTTTGATATAAGGCAGGATAAGACTATCGTTTTTGAGATTTATGAGAATAAAAGAAAAATCGCTGCAGGGAATCTCAAACCAGCTGCAACACTCGATCTCTGCTGATGTTTGCACGAGACCAGGCGTCAATATCTTCAGATCAGCAAGGTTGGGCACGCTCTCCAGAACGTGGCAGCATGACTATGTTACGGCTCATCACCTGGATTTCCCTGAAGTTGGGTCGTCGCATGGCTCGCCTTATCTTGTATTTGATCGCCGGTTACTTTGTGTTGTTTGCACCAAAAGCCAGGCGGTCATCGCGAGCCTATCTCACTCGGGTATTCGGCCGACCGGCACATATTTGGCAAGTTTATCGACATTTTTTTTCTTTTGCAGCGACAATCCATGATCGGATTTATTTGCTCAATGATCGTTTTGACTTTTTTGATATATCTTTACACCAACCAGAGGCCGTTGATACAGCTGTTGCGACAGGACGAGGAGTATTGCTGCTCGGCGCACATCTCGGTAGTTTCGAGGTATTAAGAGGCATTGGCCGACAACATATTGATCCCCGTGTAATTATGGTGATGTATGAAAAAAATGCGGAGCGTATTAATGCCATTCTTGCAGCGGTAAACCCGAATATTGAACAAAATGTTATATCTCCAGGCCGTGTAGATTCGATGATTTGCGTGCAAAAAGAACTGGAAAATGGTGCCTTGGTTGGGTTGCTTGGAGATCGCTCTTTTGGTAAGGAGAAAATGCAACCAATTCCTTTTCTGGGTAAATCTGCTTTATGGTCCAATGGTCCCTTACGAATAGCGGCAATATTGCGCAGGCCGGTATTCTTCATGACCGGATTATATACTGGACCGGGGAAATATGAAGTTTTTATAGAGCCATTGGCTGATTTCACTGAGGTCGAAAAAGAAGGAAAAGAAGCGGCACTACAACAAGCATTAACAAACTATGTAGGATTGCTGGACAAATACTGTCATATGGCCCCGTATAACTGGTTTAATTTTTTTGATTTTTGGCAATGAATATAGGAGGTTAATCTGAAGAAGATGGCTGAAGTATTTCGAGGCCTGCTGGATATACCGATCAAAATGATCACAATATATCCTGAAAGCACCGGCCGCAGGTGTCAGGTTTGGTTGGGAGGTTTTTCATTCCCCTCGGCTACTCGGTATATTCGTTACAGTGCTTTTATTATTATGGCATTCATGGGGTTAAGTGTAATGCTGACGAGTGACGCGGATGCTGCAGAATGGAATGTTAATCAACTCATGCATTCTCTGGCACACGCTCAACCGGATCATGCTACATTCGTCGAAAAAAAATTTCTTAATATTCTGGAAAAACCCATAGAATCATATGGGAAAATGCAATTTATTGCTCCAGATGGATTGGAGATGCACACCATTGAGCCAAAAAATGAGGTCATGCTTATTCACGGCGACATCCTAAGTATTGACCACCATGATATCCACTTACAAGATCATCCAGAACTGCTTGCATTTGTTGATAGTATTCGTGGTGTATTAACTGGTAACCAGCAGATGCTCGAGCAATATTTTTATCTTTTTTTGAAGGGTGATGAAAAAAACTGGACCTTGACGTTGCGACCCAAACAAAAAAAACTGGCCGGTCTGATTAGATATATTCAAGTTGATGGTAACAATAGTAGTATTACCAGCATTAATACTCTGAAAATGAATAATGATCGTTCGCTGATAACCATCATTTCGTCCGGTACCCCGTGAGAAAAATTCACGGTTTGGTCGTCGTGATCTGGCTGACTGTTTTGTTTGTCGGTGGTGCATTGATTTTGACGGCCAACTTTTCAGCCAGTCTTTCGGAATTTATGCCGCAGTCTCCAACCGCACAGCAAGCGGTTCTGAATGAACAATTACTGCATGGTATTTTGTCACGCCAAATCATGATTGAGATTAATGGCGGTGATGCTTCCACCCGTGCCAAGATTTCCATTGAGATTGTTAAGAAGTTGCAGCGAAATGCGGCATTTTTCTCGGTTAGCAATAACAGCAGCAATGATGATGCCAGTTTTTTTCATTATTTTTTCTCCCATCGCTATCTGCTGAGTCCTAGCGTCAACTCGCAACTTTTTACTGTGGCTGGTTTACATAAAGCTATAGAAAATTCCATTAATATGTTGGCTACACCGGGTGGGGAAATGGTCCAATCCCTGTTTCCGAGTGATCCAACTGGGGCCACAGTGCAACTGATTCAATCCCTGGGGCGTGTTGCAAGACCAATGACGCAAGATGGAGTCTGGTCGTCTCGTTCGGGTCAGAGTGCTTTGATATTGGCTCAGACCCGGGCCTCTGGTTCTGACATGGCTGCTCAGCAGATTGCGGTTAATAGCATCAGATTGGCCTTTGCCAAAACCAAAAATGAGGCGGGTTTGTTAGCCACAGGCACTTACTTAATGATGACAGGGGTTGGAGTTATTTCGGTGGACTCCCGTGATACTATCGTTCATGCCGCTGAGATGATGTCCATCATCAGCATGACGCTTATCACGATATTGCTCTTATTTGTTTACCGTTCTGTGTTTGTGTTGGTTTTAGGCCTCGTACCGGTATTTTCTGGTGTCATTGTCGGGATTACTGCGGTGGCTCTTGGCTTTTCCGTTGTTTATGATATCACTATGGGGTTCGGTACCGCGTTAATTGGTGAAGCAGTAGATTATTCTATTTATTTTTTCGTGCAGTCTGGTCAGTCAGAAAAAAATACAGAAGAATGGATCCGTAACTACTGGCCGACAATAAAATTGGGAGTATTCACTTCAGTCATAGGTTTTTCCAGCCTGCTGTTTTCTAATTTACCTGGGTTAGCGCAAATTGGTCTATATGCAATTACAGGTCTCCTTACTGCGGCGACTGTTACCAGGCTGATCTTGCCAATCCTGAAGCCTCGTCATCTTAAGGTGCGGGATTTAAGCGCTATTGGCGAATATCTGCTGCGTTGGAAAAAGATTCTTTTTATCCTGAGGCCCGGTATTGTCTTAATGTTGATAGTTGCTTGTGTCACCCTTGTTAGCCATCATGATAATATCTGGGATTATAAACCATCTGCTCTGAGTCCGGTTCCGGCGGCTGAGCAAAAACTTTATGCACGACTGCGCGCTGATTTGGGGGTATCTGGAAGCGGTTATCTGGTTGTTGTTTCAGGGCCCACGATTAACGCCACGTTGTTGACAGCTGAAAAGGCTGGAATTGCCTTACAGGGCCTGGTTGAAAATGATGTGATTGCAAGTTATGAAAGCCCTGTTAGATATCTCCCAAGCATTACCATGCAACAAGAGCGGCAAGCAGCAATTCCACCGCAAACGCAATTGGCAAAGCGATTGCATGAGGCTTTAACAGGCCTGCCGGTAAAAGCCTCCCTTTTTACACCCTTTATCCACGAGGCTGAAATACAACGTACATGTGCCCCCTTAAAACTTGCCGATCTGCATGGCACCAGCATTGGTATGGTGGTTAACAGCATGCTTGTTCACCATGGGAAAGGATGGCAGGCCATTTTGCCGATCAAGGCACCTGCATCAGGGATTGTGAATACCCAGCGCATACGTAGCAGCCTTGCCCGGCAACATATCAAAGACGCCATGCTCATTGATTTATCCGACTCATCAGATCAATTGTATAAAGGTTATCTCTCCAATGTGATTAAACTGTCATTAGCCGGTGTGGTTCTTATCGTGGTGCTTTTATTGTTTTTATTACGTTCCCCAGTTCGGGTTTTTAGAATAATGTTACCGCTAACAGCCGCTGTACTGAGCGTATCTGCAGGATTTGTCTTGTGCGGATATGAACTTAATATCATGAATCTAATTGGGCTGATGCTGATTGTTGCCATCGGGTCAAACTATGCAATATTTTTTGATCAGGCCGATAGGCATGGTCAGGGGGGAATTGCTTCGTGTACACTCGCCTCTCTGGTTATTGCCAATACTGCTACCATTATGGGATTCGCGCCACTCGCTTTTTCCGGGGTGCCTGTTCTTCAGGCCATAGGTGCCACTGTTGCTCCAGGAGTTTTTCTAGCCCTGTTGTTCTCTGCAAGCTTTTCCCAACGTCAAGCATCCTGATTCCAAGATCATTGTGGATGATCCTGTTCTGGGCCGTGCTGATTTTTGAGGAGGAGTCATCACGCGCGCGCTTGTGTCATTTTTAACTGGTACTACTTGCCTTGAAGGATTTGTTATGTATGAATGAGCCGCTGCAACTTGAATGGATCAGTACTGAAATTTTGCTGCGTCAACCCAAAGAATATCTGTCTCATGTGCTGGGTATTGTGCATTATGGTCCAAATCAAGTTCACACGGGACTCAGAGAGCTCGAAATCCCCGTTTCTTTAGTCAACGTCCCGGTTTTGGGTCATGGCGATGGTATTTGTGAACTCTGGAGGTCACAGCAAAAAGTGCGGGCGGGGAGTCACGGGCCAATTTCCTGGAGAGCCAATGAATCCTTACTGTTTCTGACGGTGGAAATCGGTAATGCTGAACAATGTTTGCATGACGCTACACGAGATGCCTACTGCGCATTGCTTGCCGAAATAACTGCTCTTGGCTATCCGCATCTGCTGAGAGTCTGGAACCACATTGGTGATATAAACGATGATTCGACTGGCCTTGAACGTTACCGACAGTTCAATATAGGTAGACTAGAAGCTTTTATGGCCGGCAACTGGTCAGTAATTGATGTTGCACCACCAGCGGCCAGCGCGCTGGGCGCGCAGCGCAATACCCCATTGGCACTGTTTGCACTGGCTTCGCATCATGCGCCACTGGCCATTGAAAATCCTCGTCAAATTCGAGCTTATGATTATCCTCAAAATTATGGACCCTGCCCGCCTACCTTTTCTCGTGCCAGCCTGATTGATCTGGATGGACCGACCCTGTTTATATCGGGCACAGCAAGTATTGTGGGTCACCAAAGTATGCACCCCGATAATTGTCGTGAACAAATCCGCGAGACCATGCGAAACATAGAGGCACTGCTCCATGAGGTCAGCTGTTCCCATGGCGTTGACTGGGAACTTGCCAACTTGCAATTCAAGGCTTATTTGCGGAATGGTGCTGATCTTTGGATGTTTCGCGAGGAAATGGATCAGATAGTCGGTAAAGAGGTAAATTGCCTGATTATCCAGGCGGACATATGCCGACGCGACCTCTTGGTTGAAATAGAAGCAGTTGCTTTGCCTTGCACAAGTACGATTGAACATCACCACTGATGATGACAGCTTGAGGATTCTGAAAATTCGGCTATATATCCCTAGTGACTCATCTGGAAGATAGTCATCCAGACCCGGAATTAATGGAGAATGCAACTTGTTGCCTGAAAGTGCCAAGCCTTATTTGCTGAATAGTGTTTATCAATGGTGTGTTGACCAGGGTCATACGCCATATATTCTGGTGGTGGTT
>JABEBX010018389.1_pt1 | contig 17211 bp, 13 predicted proteins | sample 7245971 | NCBI WGS metagenome assembly JABEBX01 (sample SAMN14506365, study PRJNA622280) | hot springs metagenome | biome: hot spring [ENVO:00000051]|acidic hot spring [ENVO:00002120]; feature: spring [ENVO:00000027]|sediment [ENVO:00002007]; material: sediment environment [ENVO:01001048]... | reverse complement strand
ACTATTCTGTAAACAAAATGGATCAAATTATTAAAAAATATGGTCCTGACTCAATAGCATTTCAGTCATCAGCAAAATGCACAAATGAGGAAAATTATCTTATGCAGAAGATAGCAAGGATGATTGGAACAAACAACATCGATCACTGTGCCAGGAGTTGTCACAGCCCAACTGCACTTGGACTTATAAACACTCTTGGTGCAGGAGCGGCAACAGGATCAATAAAAAGTCTTGAAGACACAAAAACATTTTTCATAATAGGTACTAATACCACGGAACAACATCCAATAATAGGCGCAAAGATATTAAAAGAAACAAAGAAGGGGAAAAATCTTATAGTTGCTGATCCAAGGAGGATACAGCTTTCGAAGTCCGCTAATATTTTTCTCCAATTTAAGCCCGGATCTGATGTTGCACTTTTAAATTCTATAATGTTTGTTATTCTTAAGAATAAATGGGAAGACAGGGAATTTATAGATAAAAGGACACAGGGTTTTGAGGAGTTACGAAAAGAAATAGAGAAATATCCACCTGAGGTAACAGAGGAGATAACAGGAATAGAACCGGACCTAGTTGAAGAAGCCGCAAGAATGATAGCCACTGAAAAACCAACTTCAATATTTTATGCAATGGGTATCACACAGCATATCCACGGTACTGAAAACGTGATGGATGTGTCCAATCTTGCTCTGATAACAGGAAACATAGGAGTCAGAGGAGCTGGCATATTTCCATTGAGAGGTCAGAACAATGTTCAGGGTTCATCTGATATGGGTGCCCTATCTGAATTCTTCCCAGGATACGTGAGGTACGATTCAGAGAATGTTAAAAAATTTGAAGATCTGTGGGGTAGAAATATGCCTAAGAAAAAAGGTCTCACGCTGTCTGAGATGTTTGATGCTGCCGCTGAAGGGAAGATAAAAGCAATATATTTGATGGGGGAAAATCCGCTTGTTACAGAAGCATCAGTATCTAAAGTGGAAGAAGGAATAGACAATTTGGAATTGTTTATTGTACAGGACATATTTCTAACTTTAACAGCAGGCAAGGCACATGTAGTATTTCCTGCTGCATCATCACTGGAAAAGGAGGGAACGTTTACAAACACAGAAAGAAGGATCCAGAAAATAAATCCAGTATATATGCCACCAGGGGAGGCGAAGCCTGACTGGTGGATTTTGAAAGAATTTGGAAAAAGACTAGCTGGAATGGATGACTACTCTTCACCTGAATCTATCTTCGAAGAAATCAGAAAGGCAATTTATAATTATTCTGGTGCAAGTTATGAGAATATATATCCTATTGGAAAACAGTGGCCTATAAACAAAGAATTTCCAGATGGCACTGAAATCATGCACTCCAGATCATTTCCAATAGGTAAAGCTAAGCTTATTCCCATTCCATATGGTTTTCCAGCTGAAAGGCCAGATGATGAGTACAAATTCATAATGACTACAGGAAGGAACTATTATCACTGGCACTCCGGGACAATGACAAGGAGAACAGATATTTTGGAAAGAGAATCGCCTGAGCCTTATGTTGAGATTAGCGAAGAGGATGCCAGATCATTACAGATCAGAAATAATCAGATTGTGACTATAGAATCAAAACACGGTTCCATAAAAATCAAGGCAAGGATAACAGACAAAATACCATCAGGAATTGTTTTCGTTCCTTTTCATTTTGCTGAGGCACGTGTAAATAGATTAGTAGGTGAAAATCTAGATCCTTTGTCAAAAATACCGGAATTTAAGGTAGTTGCTGTGAAGGTGATAGTTTGATATACATACTGAGCAGTAAAGATATGGAAGAACTTTTTCTGAGGATTTCAAAGGATTATGAAACTTATGGGACAATAGAAAAGGATGGCGAAATTGTTTTCAGCGCAATAAAGAGTTTTGACCAGATAATTGACAAAAGGAGCAGATATGCTCCGAAAGAATATCTAATCTCAAGAAATGAAAATGTTCTTGAAATGCCAAAACCTGAAAAGAAAGCGGTATTTGGAATAAGGAGTTGTGACCTGAAAGGATTCTATATAATGGATAAACAAATCTATGGAAAGGATATATTTTACACTTTAAAGAGGGACAACACGTTATTTGTTAATTTTGTATGCAAGGAACCATGCGAAGGTGGTTTTTGCTCATCATTCGGTGGTCCAATTCTGGATGACTATCAGATACAGATAATACCTGAAAACGGGAAATATATAGTTATGGCATCAAACAAATATGATCACTACCTTGAAGGATTTGAAAGAATTGACAGTTTCGACAGGGAAGAATTTAATGATAAATTCAATAGATTGATGCCAGCCTTGCCTGTAGAGGGCATAGAGAACAGGATAAAGTGGAATTCTATTCTGTGGAAAGAATACGCTTCCATATGCATATCCTGCGGTGCGTGCAATTTTTCTTGTCCTACGTGCTATTGCTTTGACCTTTACGACACGGAAGATCAGAGATTAAGGGAGTGGGATTCGTGTATACTCGCAGGTTTCACGAGCTCTTCAGCCGGAAACATAAGGCCTGACCTGGATGAAAGATTGAGACAGAGATTTTATCACAAATATGTGTATTATAAAAAATCAAAAGATGTATATTTATGCACAGGATGCAATAGATGTACTGAGGATTGTCCGGTTGACATTGATATTAAAGAGGTGATTTTACACGACTATTCTAAAGAATAGCTATATTCCCGAAATCATGAAAATAGAAGATCTAAAATGGGAGACAGGTGACATATATTCCTTTTCAGTCGAGAAAGAAAATACTGGTCATTCCGGACAGTTTTACATGCTTTCTGTCCCGGGGACGGGAGAGGCAGCTATTTCTGTAGCCTCAGGAAATGGAAGGAAACTCTCTTTTACCATCAGGAAGATAGGTTCAGTAACTGCGAAAATACCGATGGTTTCAGAAATAGGAGTAAGAGGACCATATGGAAAAGGCTGGCCTTGGGAAGATTATGATAAAATTTTAGCTATTGCGGGAGGAATAGGAATTCCGCCAATAAAAAGTCTTATCGAGGAAATGTATGATGCCGGGCGGAAAGAAGATATATCCTTAATCTACGGTGCAAGAACACCAGCAGACCTTGTTTATAAGGAAATGCTGGAAAAAATAAAAAATGAAATAGACGTGACAATAACTGTAGATAAAGGGGATATTTCGTGGAAGGGGAACGTAGGTTTCGTTACTGAATTTATAAAGAAAAATAAGATTAGCAGGAAAGCTGCAGTATTTATTATAGGACCACCTCTTATGATGAAAAATTCAGTGAATGAAGCATTGAATGCGGGCTTCATGGAAGAGAATATTTTTCTTTCCCTGGAGAGGAGGATGGAGTGTGGGATTGGAGTTTGCGGTCACTGTAATATTGGTGAATACTATGTATGTGAAGACGGTCCTGTGTTTAATTATCCTAGCGTAAAGGAGAAGCCGGAATTATTTCTTTAGGTAGAGATGTCAAGACTCCTCATTATTTCGTCCGATGGTTTGCCATCCTTTTCTATTCCAACTTCTTCAAGGTATTCCCTTACCATAGTTTCATAATCCACCTTGATACCTGCAGTAGGGCCATCATCAAGAGGCGGGATGCCAACCATTCTTCCTGGTGGTTTTATATTCCAGACATTAAACTTCTGTTTATAGTTGAAAAGGTATCTGCTAATCTGTATTCTTTTACCTATCATCATAAGCTCTTCGGAGTCAATGTCCCAGCCCATTATTGCTTTCAAAAGCCTAGTATAAGGGTAGGAGTTTGGCCATACAGATGTTGAGAAAAGACACATCCCAGTTGAATTGATTATTTGGGTTCCGTAAGCTGAGAGAGCCTGTAATTTTCCCTTCCCTGAATATTTGTACCTTTCAATCTTTCTATTTTCCACGTCATACTCAAATGGGAGAGTTAAACTCCCTCCCTCGTCAAATCCAATTCCACCTGCAGTGTGTCTCCCCGGAGTTGGATCGGAGATATATGTTGTTGCAAGAGAAGGCATTAGCCTTGGATCATGCATAGGAAGGTCCTGCCCGGCTACGTGCATTGCAAATTCACTGCTTCCTTTGCCTATTATTTCTGATGCCTTCTTAGCTCCATCTGCCAGAACTTTTCCAAAACCTTCACCTCTTGCAATAATCTTAACCAGCTGAACCATTCCATCAGCATTACCGAATCCTATCGGAAATCCAACATCTTTCTCACTTATAAGTCCTCTCTCATAACATTCGTTTGCAAAAGCAATTACTGCTCCTGTGGAAATTATATCAAGTCCTTCTCTATTGCAGAGTTCAAATGCCATTGCCATAGCATCAAGATCAGTGTTTAGATTCAGACCTCCGAATGCGCCGGTACCTTCATACTCCAATCTGTGCCCCTCAATAAAACCATATCTTGTATTTCTCTTTACGTGACCGCCACAGGCTAAAGTGCACTGAGCGCATCCATAAGACCTGATTTTGTCTTTTGCAATCTCTTCTCCACTGATCTTCTTAGCGTTTTCCTCCCCATAATCCCTTAAACCAACCCCCTTCCAGTTTTTAATTGGAGTATCTCCATTGAGATGGGAGGATTCAGTTATTGCTGTTGTTCCGTACAGCTGCCACGGTCTTGCTAGATCTATGTTTTTATTAAAATTAATCTGTATTTCCTTTATAAGAGAAATTAGTGAATTTCTATCAAACACTTCTATTTTCTTTGTTCCCCTGACTATTATACCCTTTAATTTCTTAGAGCCCATTACTGCGCCAAGTCCTGATCTTCCAGCAGCTCTACCATAGTCATTCATAATCGATGCCATTAATGATTTTTTTTCACCCGGAACTCCAATAACCAAAGCTTGTCCCTTTGGTTCTATTGTTTTGAGATAATTTTCTGTTTCATATGCATCTTTCCAGATCCAAGACCGTTCCCGGTTAAATATTTCCTGTATATGTCTTCTTTAACATCCTCCACTTCAAAAGTGGAGTCTGTAAGATTTACCCAGAGAACTTTACCATTAACTCCGTACATAAAGATGTAATAGAAAATCAGATAAATAAATATTGATGCAAAATAGCAATTTTTTCAATTGTATGAATTAGGAAAATTATTAATTTCTTATTTATAATATCAAGAAAATTTATGGAATACTGAAATAGAATCCAACCAGATCTTAGAATTATTGAAAAAGGGTTATTATATAAGTAAATTATATAAATTATATAACGATACTTTCAGGACAGATTGCGAAAATAAATTAAACGCATAATTTATTAGGTAATCATTCATACAGAATCAATGACAGATCTTAATTTGGGTCCTTATTTTCAGAATCAGTTAAAGGATGCGGAAAAGCTTCAGAAACAAATAGAATCTCTGATGGCACAGCAGTATCAATACGAAGTTAAGCTGAGATCAGATAAAAAAACTATGGAGTATCTAAGCAAGGGCAACAAGGACGATGAGATATACAGGGAAGTCGGTTCTATACTTGTGAAGGTTAACGATATTGAATCATTTAAGAAAGAAATTGAGGAAGACATAGAGATTTCGGATATGAGGCTTAAATCAATTAAGCAGCAAATTGAAGAGCTTAATACTAAACTGAAAGAATTAACAGACGAAATAAACAAGGTATACCAGAAGGCAAATAACAAGAATTGATCATATTTTATCAATCATCATAGCATCTCCGAGGCTGAAGAAGTAATAATTATTTTTTATAGCTTCGTCGTAGGCATTCTTTATTCTCTCTTCCCCTCCAAAGGCATACACAAGGGCAAGAAGAGATGATTTTGGGATGTGAAAATTTGTTATCAGATGAGTTATGCCAGAATTAAACTTAAAGCCAGGAAATATGTATATCCTGGTAAGTCCGGCGTATGGTTTTAAAACGCCAGAATAAGATGCAGTTTCAAGCGATCTGACCACAGTTGTACCGACAGCAATTATATTTCCTTTGGAATTTTCTATCTCGCTGACTAGACTATCAGAAACTACTATATCCTCTTCGTCAACTACGTGCATCCTTATATCTCTGTCTTCTATACTTTTGAACGTACCATAACCAACATTCAACAAAGCAAATGATATCCTTACTCCTTTTTCCTTCAATTTTGTTAGAAGAGAATTGCTGAAATGAAGGCTTGCAGTAGGGGCAGCTATGGATCCGGTAATATCACCAATTTCATTCTGATAATATGGAAAATCCTGTCTATTTTTTATGTATGGAGGAAGTGGAAGATGACCTATACTTTCAAGATAATCCCAGTCTATATTCCCTGAAATTAGTCTCTTTCCATCCTCAGTTAGTTTAACCTTTACCTCCCTGTTTCCAATAGAGATAATCTCATTATCTCTAACCTTTCCTGCTATCAGCGTGAGAAAAGAATCTCCCCTCCTTTCAAGAACAGTTATTTTTAGTGTTCCACCTGTAATTTTCTTTCCATAAACTAATGCTTTTCTTACTCTCGTCCTGTTAAGAATCAAAAGATCTCCCTTGGAAATATTGTTTATTAATTCTTTAAAATAAGTGTGCTTTATTGTATCCTTATTCAGAATCATAAGTCTCGATGATTCTCTGGTATGAGGGGGGTCCTGTCTAATCAAATCTTTTGGAAGAAAATAATCGTAATTGTCAATTAGGTATTTTTCCATTCTTTTTCGGAATGATGAATATCAATTAATCCTTTCTGCTGCTAAAGTGATTCAGGACAGTTATAACAAATTCTGCATGACTCCAAATCAGAGGTGAAACTGATATTGGCTTACCATCATATGGATCAATCTGCTCTGAAAGTACACCAGAAGGTTGAGCGTGACCTATAACCCAATTAATTAAATTCATGCCATCATCTTTTCTCCCGATCTCATTATAATAATCTGCTCCCCATAATGTTGTAATAATCCAGGGATTTCCTGGGATACTCTTATCATCCTTAACCCTTTGATAATAATCGTTTTCGTACCTTGCGAGCCCGCCAATTTTAGGAGTCCATAGTTTGTTAAATATACTGTTTACTGTAGATACCATTCTAGGATCATTTGGAGGCAGGAGACCGAATCTTGAAATTGAGAAAAGGGCAGAATCAATAGTGAAGTCTGCTCTTCCATTCAAAATAGCTCTGGCAAATCTCCCTTTCTCCTCCGAATAGAATTTATTGATGAATGAATTCTTCATTTTCAATGCAGCATCGCCATATTTTCTGTTCAGCTGTTCTTCACCAAGTATATCTGAAAATTTGGCCGCAGCTACAAGTGCAGCATACGTAGTTGCTACTGTAAATGCATGAATTCCATATCTTTCTTCCCACAGATCATATGAAGGTTTAGGAAGTCCATCATCATCCCTAAAATTTACTAAGAAATCTGCTGCTTTCCTTATGAGATTTTCATATAGGTCAGATATAAACTCAAGATCATTCACTCGCTTATGAAAATTCCACAGTGCCCATATAACAAGGGATGTTTCATCCTCCTGAATAGGAATGATCTTCTTATCATCCATAACCCTTGGTATCCAGGAGCTTGCAATAGAACCGTTTAAATTGTACTTATGTTCAAAATACCCCTCTGAGGAAATGGTATCAGCTGAAAAATTGAAAAATAATTTAGATGGTCCATAGTGCGTAGAATTTATTAGAGCGTATGCAGCAAAGGCAGAATCCCTGGGCCAGACGTAATAGTATCCATCCCTGTTTGATTTAAGGATATCACTGTCGCTGGATGCAACAATTCCTCCAATTTCATTCATATGACTCCTTATTATGAAAAGAGACCTCTTGAAAAGTGAATTTATACTATTTTCAAGTCCGTAATTTTTCTTTGAAGACCATACCTTCCAAAAATTGGATGTTCTATACTCCATATATTTTAATTGGTTATAATCAGGTACATCATTCATCAGAGATTCCAGATCCCTGGCACATTTTATAAAATAGTAAAGCTCCTGAGTTGATCCAGGATTTAACGTGATGTTATGAGATATGACCGAATCAACGGAACCTATGGATATTTTATTCATAGAGAGGACACCGTCTTCAGCATCCTTCCATGTACCTTCCATACCATTAAAATCCTTAACGCCTATCGCATAGGATGAGAAAGATCTGTTATTAGAATCTCTGATAGAAGCTAAAAAATATCTCCTGCCCTTATAATGCACAACTGATGGAGTCATAGGCTCATAATATGCAGTATCGCCTATGTTATTGCCATAAATATTAAAATTTTGGTGGAAGAAAAGAGAAATATCTGCATTAGTAGAATTATTATTCTTCACAACAATTCTTCTAATGAAAATATCTGCATATGGATATACCGCTATATAGTTGACGAATTCAACATTTTCAAAGTCTACGTAAATTTTACCTATCGCTGTATGATCAAGATAATCAGCTTCCTTTACTATTTTCCTATCGACCCAAGTAAATTTTCCATTTACCATTATCCCGTTTCTAAACGGATGACCACCATGGTTTTCCGATTGAGTCTTGGAATAGTAAAAGTCCACCATATTCATATCTGAATCAAAATTAACCATTAACCTCCCGTTTCCTAACGGAAGAAATCTAACCATAATAGGTTAATGAATAACTGATTAATAATCTATTAGTGTTTATGAGTTATGATAATATTTAAAAAAAGAAATGCAAAAATTAGATAACTCAATAATTACTGTCACATATGAAATATTTAAAGGAATGGTTAATAGCCAATAAAAATGGGTTTTATTCATCCTCTACAGTGTCACAAGCTCATACACGCTCTTACCATGGCCTATATGTTACACTGGAAAATGATTTTTCAAGAAATGTTCTTCTCTCCAAAATGTGGGAAAAAGTGATATTCAATGGAGAAGAATTCTACCTTGACACGAATTATTTTGGTGACATAATACATCCGACAGGTTACAGATATTTGTACAGTTACGAAGACTTTCCAATCCCAATGTTCACATTCAGGATAAACGAGCTTGTCATTGAAAAAAATATATTATGGGATCCGAATGTTAACACTCTTTACATAAACTATTCTTTCCCGGAGGCGGTTCCAGATGAATTCGAACTTAATCCTCTCATGGCATTTAGGAAGGCAGGATATGTTAATAAGGATATTGAAGGAATAGATGTTAATACTGAGGGAAACGAAGTTATATTCAGCGGAAGAGGCAAGAAACTTATTTCTAACAATGGAGAGTATTTCAGAATAAATAAGGATGTTTACAGGAATTTCACATATAATGAAGAAAAACAAAGAGGCTATGACTTCTCTGAAAATCTTTTCAGACCCGGAACCTATAATTTTGAAAAAGAAAAAGAAATAATAATGAAATTTTATATGGAATATAAAGAGACAGATATTACGAAGAGCAAAAGTGCATTTATTAAATTTCTATCACCAACTTTTAATAACTCAGAGATATTCAACAGGACTCAAGGCATATTGAATTTTTTCCTGATACAGGACAATATAATAGCAGGATATCCATGGTTTGGTGCATGGTCAAGGGATACTCTGATAGCTATCCCAGGTCTATTGCTAACAAGAGGACGTTTCGATCAGGCTAAGCGGGTACTCAAGAGAATTATGGAGAAATACAATGATGGTATATTTAAGAACTATGAGAATGGAGATATAGTAACTGCTGACTCTCCGCTTCTATTCATATATGCTATGAAAAAATATCTAGATTATAGCAATGATATCTCATTTTTAAGATCTAGCATCAATTTCATTGATAAAATAATGAACAATTATATCAATGGTTTTGAGGGCATAAAGATGGAGGATGCACTAATTTCAGTCCCAGAGGGGAGAACGTGGATGGATGCCAACTGTGAAGGGAAATTCATAACACCAAGGAATGGAAAACCGGTTGAGATAAATGCACTCTGGTATAACGCCCTTTCATCAATAAAGGAATTTTACTATAAATTGAACATTAAACCACCTGAAAATTATGATGAAGTTATAGCAAAGGTCAGAACTAAATTCTTGGAGAAGTTTGTAGATGGTAACAGGATAAAAGATGTTGCTGATCCAGATGATATGTCTATAAGACCCAACATGATATTTGCATTCTCATTACCTTACCCCGTCCTTGGTAATTTAAGACCTTTTATGGATTCCATTAAGGAACTTGTCACTCCATTCGGGCTGAGAACATTATCACCGCACGATAAAAAATATGTGGCTGTTTATGAAGGGGACCAGTGTTCAAGAGACAATGCATATCATAATGGAACTATCTGGCCGTGGTTAGCAGGGCCTTACATTACTGCTTCTGTTAGATCTGGAATAAGGAAAGATTATCTAGCAAATTATTTTAGAGTTCTTATGAATCTTGATTATATTCCGGAAATATTTGATGGTTCTATTCCAGATATTCCACGAGGAAGTGTGATACAGGCGTGGAGCTATGCAGAAATTGTGAGAGCCTTTGTAGAAGATCTCAGGTAGAATAATGAAAATTAGTGTTCTCGGATGGGAATTACCTCCTGCATTTGCCGGAGGTCTTGGAATTCATACAATAAATCTGTTCTCCATTATTTCGAAAGTGTTCGACATAACTATCTACGTCCCTGATTCTCCAAACCTCCTGAGTAGCTATCCTTTCTGTGTAAAGAGAATCAAGATAAATGCTGGGAATAGTGGTTATGGCAATAACAAAGATTTCTTCGAAACTGTTAAGGACTATAATATGAAGTTAGTATCAGAATTTAATGGCGATGCTTCGATAATTCATGCTCATGACTGGATAACCTATAAAGCAGGGGTAGAATTGAAAAAGGAGTACGGTATTCCTCTCGTGGTAACTGTTCACAGTACTGAATATGATAGATCAGGAAATTTCAATCCTCAGAAGAGAATAATGGATATAGAAAGGGAAGGACTTATTGAAGCTGATAGAATTATTGCGGTATCAAATTACACTAAAAACATTATAGTCAATAATTATGGAATAGATAAATCAAAGATAGATGTAATTTACAATGGAGTCAGCTCAACTATTTATTCAAACACTGACAAAAATTACAATTCAACAAAGACTGTTTTATATTTTGGAAGGGTAACACCGCAAAAGGGGCCTAAATTTTTTGTTGAGGGAGCAAGTAAAGTTATTACGAGAAGAAAGGATGTTATATTTATGGTAGCCGGAACCGGTGACCAGTTAGATGAAATAAAGAACAGCGTAAAGAATCTCGATATGGAAAATTATTTCGAGTTTACTGGATTTGTGAGCGAAGAATACTCCCTTAAGATTTATAGAGATGCAGATCTTTTTGTTTTACCGGCGGTTTCTGAACCATTTGGGATGACCGTTCTAGAATCCATGTCAACAGGAACTCCAGCCCTCATAAGCAAAACAACAGGTGTAGGAGAAGCTCTGTTTAATGTACTTAAATGCGACTTTTGGGATACCAACAAAATGGCTGATTACATATTGGCTATTCTAAACTTCAGACCTCTGAGAGAAACGATGGGGAAAAGAGGGAAAATAGAAGCAATGAGCTTTACCTGGGAAAAAGCAGCTCTGAGAACCATGGAGGTGTATAGAAAAATATGAAATCAGTTGTTTTCTTTTTTGAAGCTCATCAGCCAAAGAGACTCAGAGAGTTTAGAAGCTTAGATATAGGGAAAAATAAAAGTTATTTTTGGGATGAAAAGAATAAGGAGATTATTAACAGGGTATCAGATAGATGTTACATACCAGCAACTCAAACCTTAATTGATAAGAAAATCAAGGCAACTATATCTATATCAGGTATACTTTTAGAACATTTAATAAACAAAAGGGAAGATGTAGTTGATGTTTTCAAAGAATATTTCAGAAAAGGCGGAGAACTTGCTGGTGAAACTTTCTACCACAGCCTCAGTTCTATATGGTCTCCAGAAGAATTCTCCGATCAGGTAAACGAAGACAAAACTATGAAGAAGGAAATATTTGGTATAGTTCCAAGAACGTTCAGGAACACGGAAATGATCTACATTGATGATATAGCTTTTTTATCTGCAAAAGAAGGATTTAAAAATATATTAACTGAGGGGCCAGATAGAATTATAGGTGAATATAATCCAAATTATGTATATAAAAGCGTTGCATCTCAATCCCTTTTTCTGCGAAATTATCGTTTGAGCGATGACATCTCATTCAGGTTTTCAAATCCATCATGGAATGAATACCCCCTATATGCTGATAAATATGCCAACTGGATTGCCTCTTCTCCTGGAGATATTGTTAACCTTTTTATGGATTACGAAACTTTCGGGGAACATCAATGGAAAGAATCAGGAATATTTGCATTCCTGAGTGCACTTCCAGATGAGTTGGAAAAAAGGAGTATAAAATTTTCAACAGTATCACAGGCTTCAGAGCTACAAACTGATAGAAAGATATCGATAAAAGACTATATTTCATGGGCTGATTATCCAAGAGATCTAAGTGCCTGGCTTGCGAATGACATGCAGAGAGATGCATTTGAAGACATGAAATCACTCCAAAAATGTAAGGATAAAAAAACATGGCGATATTTACAGACTTCTGATCACTTCTATTATATGTCACTTGCAGCAGTTCAGGATCAGGAGGTTCATACTTACTTTAATCCTTATGGATCACCTTATGACGCTTATATTTTCTACAAAAACATACTTGAAGACTTTAGAGAGAGATGCCGGGACTTATAGAAAATTTAGTATAAGGGAGTTCTTTAAAAAGGATATTTTTAATATATGATCAAAAGAATTTTTAGGATAATGGAATAAATGAACGTAAAATAGGATAAACGCTCTTTTTTATAACATTTCAGTCATATGTTCTTTGATTATGACATAGATCAAGGAAAAAATCATAATCTACTACGTATTAAAGAAAAAAAGGGCTCGTGGTCTAGCGGTTATGACATCGCTCTCACACAGCGAAGGCCGCCGGTTCGAATCCGGCCGAGCCCATAATAGTTTTGGGGATATATATAGAGCTGAAAAAAGTTTACCCTTTATATACTAATATTCTAAATCTCAAATATTAACTCTCAAAATTCAGTTTTTGTTGATTTATAAAGTTCAATCAGAATCCTGACAATCTTTGTTTTGGGATTCAATTGAATCCCTTTTTCTATTCTGTCCTTTACTTTCCACAATGCCATTTTTGATATCCCGTAATCCTTTACGTTCTTAGGTCTTGAGACCATAACAAATTTTTTTGAAATCTTCGCCATTATCGTATTAGGAACAATTAGTAAGACCCATAACTTGATTATCTTTCAATCAACTAAATGATACTTCTTATATTAAATGCGTGTAACAGCCAAAATAATTAGTAAATTTTTAAGTAAGCAAATATAGTTAACAGAAAGGCTGAAAATGTCACTAGCTAACGCAGTATTGAATTCAAGACCTAAACCTCCTTCGACTGCCAATAGAGAAGAAAAGAAAATTATGCTCAAACTTTGTCATACAAGCTAGCAGTATAAGTAGCGGATGGCCTACAAATTAACGGTTTACATTATTGCTATCCAATTAGGAGTCGAGAAGGAGAAGGCCGGATATACTGGGGATTGATCGGTCCAAAAAGGTTGACGCTCATTATGCAACTAGCGACGGTGGACATCTAATCTGTATTTCTATTAAAACCATAAATTATTTTCCGACGTCAAATTTTGCAAATCGATGCAGTGATTTGATGTTTGAATCAGTAGCATTACACGGTCGTTTTCCTTTTGCAGTTCTTGGGGCTAAACTTGTGCTTGATGATTCAGCGAGAAGTGATGGAAATCGGGGTCCAAAGTCTAAGTTTGAACAGGCTAATAATAAGCTCAGGTTATATTCTGATAGAAAGAATTATAACGAATTATCTGAGAAATTTGAAATGATTGGAATCGGTGTCTACAAAGTCAGTGATGGTACCGCTACGCTTCAAATGTATAAAACAGACAAAAACCAGATAAAGATAACTTAAATAGAATTTTTACAAAACAATTGTGAAAAAGGTCAAAAATACCAGTAGAGAAATCAATTGATGATTACCTCAGAATCAATTTTTTCCTTTCTTGAACTTCTAATTCTGTCTAGAGATTCGTATAACTCTTTACGCTCAATTTCACTAACCTCAAGAATATCAAATACAACTCCATCTAACATTTCTCTGAATTTGTTGTACTGGAACTGGTCTCCTTTACGTTTTGATAACATCATTTCTTCAAAGTAATGCTTTAACTTTCGTTCATCGTGATTGGAAACCTGATTGGGGTTTAATATGGGCAAATCTTCGTACACGTGTTTTCTAAGTTGTATGACACCCTCTCCGTAGACGCTCTTTCCGTGTAACTCAACAAAGAATTCGGTAATAGTGGAATTCAGTAGAGCCAAAATTATCATGGAAAAATTTTCTTCTTTTAGGTCCAGCCAATAAAAAGTGTCATTAACGTATACTCCCTCCGGATTATAGGAAGCATACCATCGATCCCAAACTAGGCACGGTATTATAATAGATTTATATCCAGAATCTTTTAATTTAAACCAGTCTCCCTGTTTTTCCCTCAGCGCAGGTTTGTTTTGGTATCCAGTAACAATTTGTCCTTTCATTGATCCTCTGGTTATTTCTATGCTCTTTTGCTCACCAGCTTCAATATATTTTAAAACATTAGTTCCTTTCAATTCGTTTCTGTTTTTATCAATAAAAAGTAAGTAAGAATCGGCATCTTCTAACCTAACATCAAGATATTTCATATTCCTAGCTTTTGTAATAGCTGGTTTTAGAAATTCTTGTTCAATTCCAAGAATTTGAGCCTCTTCCTTAGGTATGATAAAAAAATCATTGGCCAATGTTACATAGCCAACACTCACATTGACTATGTCTTTTAGCTTGCACATCTTCTTATTGTTTGCCAGTTTATAATATATTGAAGGTGCTTTAAAATAAATACTCCATTTATGATTTTGCCTCAGCTCTTTCTGAGAGACCGTTACAATTCGCAAGCGGTCGTTCTCAGAATCATTACTTTCTTTTATGATTTCAATTAACTCGTCGGTCTTAATTGGCTTCTTTACTCTAATAAATTTGACCTTGTTATTCTCCCTTGTTAGAATATGGTTTTTCCCAGTCGTCTTACATAACAATATGACAACAGTATTCACCGAAGCGTCCTTGAAAACACGTCGATCAAAATCTATTACACTATATATTTTAAAATTATCCAATAAAAATTTTTGAAGATCTATTCCGAATTTAACGTCTAACCATGAGTTAGATACAATGAATCCCATTTTGCCACCTTCTTTTAAGAAATGTGAACTGTGAGTGAAAAAATAAGCAAATATGCCAGCTTCAGTACTCATTTTTACCTTTATTTCAGTTGTTTTCGGTTTCTTCCCATTCTTTTTTCTTTCGTAGAATGTTAGAGCTGTGGATCGGAGTTTCTCTATATATCCTTTATTCCCAATTTCATCTTGTCTCGTATAGGGGGGATTGGCTACCACTACGTCAAAATCAGAGTTGAGAACTACAAACTCTTTTGTTCTCACGTTAAGGGATTCTCTTTCGACTTCCTGAGTCAAGGATGTTTGAAGGTTTGGAATCTTAAAGAAATCAACCGGGAATATGTTCACCTTATCAGTTTTTTCAGTAAGATTTCTAAGTGTCAGATTCACAACTGACAAATGCGTAGCAAATTGATTTATATCAATTCCAAATATTTGAGATAGTATTTTATTGTGTAGGTTTGATTTAGAGCCATACTTTCTATTTAGTTCTAGAAGCCTCTGATATGCACTTACTAAAAAGCCACCACTTCCACAAGAAGGGTCTAACACCTTATCATTTTGATTATTTATAGTGAACCTTACAATGAGGTCACAAATTTCCTTAGGTGTATAATATTGGCCCAGACGCTTCCTTTCATCGACAGGAATTAAGCCCTGATAAACATCTCCTATAATATCTCTATCGAACTCGGAGAGGTTGTACTGCTCTATGTCTCTAATGAAATCATTTAAATGTTCAGCAACCTCGTCACTCATCGGAATCTCATCCAATATTTCTGAGAATTTGAATATTGCTTGATAATCTATGTTATCAACCACGTAAGAAAAACAATCTTGCATTTTTGTTCTAAAGGCTTCCGGTCTAAAATCAGTCTCCGGTATAGATTTAAGTGGCTTGAGGCCCAGAGATTGTTGGTATGCCTCCAGTGTTTTGTAAAAGAGAATTCTATTCATAAGTAAATAGGCCTCTTGCTCTGCTATGTTTTCCTTAGTCTGTTCATCATTCCTGAAGCCTTGTTTTTGAATCCATTCTTCATAACTCTTAGAGAATTTAGAATCATTATTTATTTTGTCTTTGAGAGCTTGATAGGTTGGTTCTTTTAACAATCTGTGAAAGTACCTAATTCTTTCGATGAAAACTTGATCAAGACCAAGAAGTTTCAGTTCTCCGTTGAGGTATTTCGCAATATCAGTAAGTACATTAGATGCGAAATCTTCGGAATATTCTACCTTGTATACATCGCCAACTTGAGATTGAAGTATTGAAGTCTTTTTGAAAGCATCAAAAACAACAAGAATATCACCATTGGAAGTTGCTATAAATTGCGAGGACAGTACGCTTGCATATCCAAGTGCTTGACCGATTACAGATACACTGTAAGGGTCAAGTTTTTTTACATATTTTCTTGTTCTTTTCTTTGTTTCAATAACTAATTTGACGTCCTCACCTTTCCTTTTTCCAAATATCACTATATCTGCTTCACCATCCCCAACTGGCATTCGGTCTTTGATATCATAAAAAGTGACATCTCTAAACGTGGGTTTTTTTACAATTACATTTTTAAAAACTCTGTATAAATCAGATTCTATGTATGATTCCTTGACATCCATTGAATTTTCACCTTTGTTTTATCATAAACTTTAATTGGTTTTCCTTCTTTAATTTTCTTCTGCTGATACCAGAGTGTTGATTTGTTTATTTTTAATTCTTTCCGTTTCTTTGGATCTATTGATAATATTTTATTTCTTATTTCTTTATCATCATTCCTTTCTATCTTAATTTCAGGAATGAAAAAATCAATACTTTTCTTTTTTCCCAAGATGTAATTGGCTAATTCTTTTATATTTTCATGTAAGATGTTCTCTAAAGCATAATATTTTCCTCTGAATTCATATCTCTTATTGAAGTTCTCTTTTATCTTATCAATAAGTAATTTAGATGTTTCTTGTTTTAAACGGATGTGA
>JABEBX010001904.1_pt1 | contig 17223 bp, 25 predicted proteins | sample 7245971 | NCBI WGS metagenome assembly JABEBX01 (sample SAMN14506365, study PRJNA622280) | hot springs metagenome | biome: hot spring [ENVO:00000051]|acidic hot spring [ENVO:00002120]; feature: spring [ENVO:00000027]|sediment [ENVO:00002007]; material: sediment environment [ENVO:01001048]... | reverse complement strand
CCGTTTGGTGGTTACACCTGCTGCTTGTTGCTGGTATCTGGTGGTAGTTGCACTGTAACTGAAAGTTCGCTCATCATGACATCTCGTAGATCTCGACCTTTCCAGTACACCTCTAATTCCTCAGTATCTGGATGGATAAGTACTCCAAGAACCACACCGTCAAGGCGATCCTTTTTGGTATGCATATCTTTGGCTTTCTTAGATGCATTCCATAATAGCGATATAGTCTTTATATCAGCCAGAGCACCATTTACTGGGACTTTTTCAGGATAGGTTACTTTGGTAAATGTATCTGGAAAAGGCTGCCACAGCTGATCGTCAAAGTCCACGGGCGGTTGAACTTCCCACTCTTTCGGGTTTTTCTTGAATGGTTCTGGATCAACCCGTAGTTCCATCTTCGCCCCGGACCACTCCACGGTCTTTTCCGAGAGTTCCTTCATGAGTCCAACGGCGAACATTGCTTTTGCATAGATCAATTTCCCTGACAGGTTATGAAATATCAAGTCATTCAAAAATTTGTTTTTTTCCTCAAATTCTTTTTTTACGTTAGTGTCCATGCGGTTTTAGTATCCTTAACAATTAGTAAACTTTCCCTATACCAACCAATGTCTAAACAATGGATGGCCATTTCTGGATGTAGACTCTTACCACAATGGTAATTAATCCATTAATTGTATCATACCATCCACGTCTTTTGTTGTCAAGAAAAACTTGACATAGCATGCAAAAAAGTATAAAAAGCGGTCCAACAGTGCTATATACAATTTTTTAGGAGAAACATGATTACCTGTGTGGGAATGGCTACCATAGACTACCTGCGTGTTGTCAACCATTATCCAAAAGAAGACAGTGAGAATCCTGTGATTGCCAGTAGCGATGCCATAGGTGGTTTGGCTGGTAGAGCTTCCGAATTAAATTTTCAGGTATAATGTATGGCTATGAGCGGATATAAACTTTCTTTACAACAAAAGGTCATGTTTTTTGCGGTACTATCGTCTATATTTTTAGCGGCGTTAGACCAGACCATTGTTTCCACGGCGCTGCCAATTATTGCAAAGGAACTCCATGCTTTTTCCGATTTACCATGGATTGTTGTTGCGTATCTATGGACATCCACGGCGTCTCTACCCGTATATGGAAAACTAGGTGATATATTTGGAAGAAAGAAAATACTCATGGTTGCTGTTTTTCTTTTTTTGTTGGGTTCCATACTGTCAGGACTTTCTTGGAACTTATGGTCTATCATTGCGTTTAGAGCGTTACAGGGACTTGGTGGTGGGGGAATTATGGTTAGCTCTGTTGCCAGCATTTCTGACTTCATCCCACTGGAACAACGTGGAAAATATCAAGGACTTGTTGGTGCGGCGTTTGGGTTGGCCACACTAATCGGGCCGCTTTTGGGCGGTTTTCTTGTACAAGAGGTTAGCTGGAGATCCATTTTCTATATTAATGTTCCTTTTGGTATTATGGCTCTCTACGTTATCCATAAAGGTTTTCCTCAAAAAGAAAGAAAGGCTGAAAACTTTGACTGGAAAGGCGCTTTGACGATATTTTTATTGGTTTCTTCACTTGTTTTCCTCTTGGAATTTTATCAGAATATTATGGTTGCTGCGTGTCTGGCAACTGTTTTCATAGGGTCATTCCTGTTTTTCTTGTGGAACAGTGCAAAACAGGTGCATCCTATTCTTCCGCTGCACTTTTTTCTTCACCGAACTTTTTTGGGGAGTGTACTCATTTCTTTCTTTGTTGGCATCGCCTTGTTGGGAACGCTGAGTTTTTTGCCAACGTATTACCAAGATGTGCGCGGCATGACCCCAACAGACTCAGGTTTTCAAATGTTATTTCTCCTTTTTGGAATGATGTTGTCGTCCGTTGTGTCGGGCATGCTGATAACGAAGTACCAGAAATTCAAAATGCTTCCTGTTATGGGCACCATTCTTATTGCTGTGGGACTGTTTGTTGCGAGTTTCTTGAGTCAGCATACTCCATTTTTTGAAATAGATATTGTCTTATCGATGATTGGTATCGGGTTAGGTGCAACGATGCAAGTGACCATTCTGTCGACGCAATGGTCGGTATCACACCAGCACTTGGGGATAGCCACATCTACGGTAACGCTGTTTAGGTCTTTTGGGGGAACATTGGCAGTGACCGGTTTTGGGGCCATATTTACCCAATTCATTGACTCGGCAAAAGGAGCATCAGACGTACAACACATGATCATAGCGGCTCTCCACTGGAATTTTTTGTTAGCATCTGGATTAGTGTGTATAGCTTTTCTAGCCAGCTTTTTGCTGGAAGAACTTCATGTACTCAAGGAGAGACGTCCGTGAAAAACCTTGACAGGGCAATGCTAGTCGAGGTATTGTCTGGCACATAAATGGTAACAACCATGTGCATTTTTGCAGGAGAGAGGATGAGTACTGAACAAGCAAACGGCGACCCATTGATGGAATTGAAGTCAAAGAATGAGGCTTTGCAGATCGAATGCCAACGGCTGAAAGCCATTGTTGATGGGCGCGGATTGTGCAAAAATTGCTCACACTTATCACAGCGGGGAGAATGTTACTACGTATGTCTGTTGGGAGAGACCATCGACGGGGAAGTTGTTCATCCTGAAACATTGGCTTTTGCTATGGATTACGAGTTCTATCATGCGAATTTGCAAGTAAAGGAAAACTATGGTTGTAACCAATGGCGACCCAGCTTAGTTAATGAGTGACGGGGCTTGATGAAAAACATTGACAGGGCAAGGCCAGTCGAGTTATCATCTAACTCATAGATGGTAACTACCATGTGCATTTTACAGGAGATAGGTGAGAGAATGAGTACTGAACAAGCAAACAGCGATCAACTGCTAGAACTGAAGTCAAAGAATGAGGCTTTGCAGGTTGAATGCCAACGGTTGAAAGCCATTGTCGATGGTCGCGGATTGTGCAAAAACTGCTCGCACGTATCACAGCAAGGGGAAGGTTACTACGTATGCCTGTTAGGAGAGACCCGTGATGGGGAAGCAACTCATCCTGAAGCATTGGCTTTTGCTGCGGATTACGAGGGTTATCATGCGACTTTGGAAGTAAAGGAGAACTACGGATGTAACCAATGGCGGCCAGCTTAATTAGCCAACTACAAGCCGCACAAGACGGGGCTTTAGAAGATCAATTTTCAAGTTTTCGTTATGTGAAAAAGTAAAAAAAAGACTTGACAAGCTAACATGCTTTGAGTTATATTTATCGTGCGGCAGTAAGGATGACGGTTACTTCTTACAATGTGATCAAGGTGTTACCAACCAGGATAGCGCAAGAGTTTCCTAAACTCTAGGTTGTCGGTTCGATTCCGGCTATGGACGCCAAATAACAAGAGACAATCTTGCGAAGATTGTCTTGACAGAATTATGAATAATTTGTTTAGCATGAATGAGAAACAAGCTAACCAAGTTATTCGATAAGATGGCAAGAGTTTCTGCCGCTTTGAGGAATACTGATGTTGTTGGCGTAACGAAAAGGTGCTATAGTGTAACAAAGATTGATAGCAAGCCAGCTATCAACGTGGCGAAACAATCAGAGTATACTTTGGATCGCCTCGTTGAGAGTTTTTAAGGCTAAACATAGTGGTTTTTTGATAGCATTGGACTAAGGAGATACGGAATAATGGGCTATCACACACCTGCATACAGCATGTGTTTTTCCGTGAAAATTGATGGATTACGTTTTTCATAAAAGGTGGTTTGACTGGCTCCCTTACATTGTGAGGAACCATTATGCTGATTTTAAGGGACGTGCTGGTCGTCCTGAATACTGGTATTCCTTGCTATTGGAGTGGATCATTATTTTGTCTGGAGATACGCTCACTGCGCTAACCAGAGGAATCCCACTGCTAAGTTTTCTTATTAGTTCGACCGTGTTTTTGTTTACGGTCTTTCTGTTTGCCCCGATGTTAGCCGTTACTATCCGTAGGCTTCACGATGTGAATTATAGCGGGTGGTTTCTACTTGTTTCAATTATCCCTATTATCGGGTTTATCTGGTTGTTGGTGTTGCTTGCCAGTAAGCCTGTGTCTGCGGAAAATGGGAACAGGTTTTAATTTCATATAGGAACTCGGAAAAATGAAAAACGGGTATAATTCAGTTATCAGTGCAAAAACAAGCTTCGTAGAGAATTTGTTTTTTGTTAATAGTGGATTTTTTGTATTATCGTTGCTGGCCTTATCAATGGCCAAAGTTAACTGTAACCCATCCATTTTCACAATCGGAGCTGTTGTACTTGTTTTGTTTGCATTTTCTTCTTCTATTGTTTCTGCACAAGATCCTACAAGAAATAAATATCATCTTTTTAATGTGAACCTCTCTGTTTTTTTAGGTATGATGGGGGCATTAATTTTCTTGGTTTTCGGTATTCTTAATTTTTCAAACTACTGACAAAATACACTACTCTATTTATGGCTGTTTTTTGCATCAATAGTCGTTATCCTGCTAACGTCACGGGGACATTAGCAGGAGTAGTTCATGGATAAATCGATAAGCAAGGAGAAGTGTTATGTTAAAAAGCAATGAGTGTGGTAATTGTTCTTGGGATAAAATGGTTGCAAAGGCCCATGCTGAATTGCCTGATGAGTGGTCGGCTGAATTGAAGCGTATTGAGGCAGAAGATGGTGAACCTTTGCCTTCTGCTATTTGGGTTGCAGCATACTTGAAATTTGAATCTTCAGGTGAAAACTGTTCAGGAAGTGCCTTATCATCAATTATTGGTGATATCACCGACGATGATATGCGGTGGGCAAACAGGTCTTTGTCAGCAAATCAATGCGGCTATCAGTGCGCGTAAGCTGAAGTAAAAACAGGGTCTTGACGGTTGTTAAGCGTCAAGACCTTTTTCTTTGTGAAAAAACTGGAATGGATTTTGCTTGTATGGGAGTTCTTTTTTAGATATGGATTTTTTCACATGGATAATATACAGAATATACTGGAGTCTCTGAGGCGTGTAAGGAAATTCCCGATAAATAGTTCCCCTATGGCGGAAAGAGAACAGAGAAGGGTTAAGGTTTCTTTACAAGGTCAGTTGATAGCTGCCAGAAAGAAGCGTGTTCACTCGCATAACAAGAGGCTTGTCGCTGAATTGTGTGGGAAGAATATTAGCAGGAAACGTCCTACCGGTATAGTTAATTTAGTTGTCGTATACAATAAATTACGTTCCTGTATGCCAATCACAAGTGGGGTACAGAAGTAGTCTATCAGATACATGCGTGTATCATAATAGCGACAGTAGGTACTCTTGTGGTTTTTAATGTTGCTAAATAAGGAAACTCAGGATTATTTTAGGAATTTCTTGAGTGACGAATTACAATTCTGGAGTATGTATTTTTTCCGTTGATGGCAAAGGATTGTATCCCTAAAATATCGAACTGTTCTGGATTATATTTATCCATAAAGGTAATCGGAACTCCCATCTCGCCTGTATAGTCACTAGGAATCGCGTCGACAAAAGGAACATCGATTGCGTCATAGTTGTCGTACTTGTCGTAGGCTGTTTTTCCTCTGATTTCTTTGTGTTTGCTAAATTTCAAGTTGTCTTCCAGCGTCATCATGGCTAATTGTTTGTGACGTCGACCGTGCTCTACGTTTGTAAACCAAGTCGAACTGGCTCGACCAACAACCTTTCCGTTGACAACTTTGTAGTGGCTCTCTTTCTTTCCGAATGAAAGCATGTCTGCGGCTACTTTTTGCGGTACATCGAATAGCATATTCTTACTCATCGAGGTTGCTCCCATCCATAGTTTATTTTCCTTGATCAGAGGGAATATCTCCTTGTACACTATGGCGTTTTTACTTCCTACAATGATGAATTTCTTTTTATGCTCCATTAGCTTTGCAACATATTCTCTGAACAGAGAAAATGGTGGATTAGTGACGATGATATCAGAACTTTTTAGAATATCAATACAATCTGCGTTGCGGAAATCCCCGCCTGCGTAAACGCCGTCATGTTTCAATGGTTTCATAACAGCATTATTGCGCTCTAAGAATAACTCAACATCATCGATATTGGCAATGCCGTCGCTATTACAGTCTTTCACGTGGTCAATAATAACCGCAAAGGCGTTTTGGTTACATAGGTTATCATTAGTATCAGCGCGATCAAGTAGCGAAAGTTGGGCACTGGTGATGGTCGACCCATCGTAGCTGGTGGTGATTAGCTTTTTCAGCCCAAGCCTGTTGAAATTATTAACAAAATACTTAAAGAAGTTACTCTTGAACGGATCATCACAATTGCAATAGACAATCTTGTTGCGGAATGTATCGACGTTAAACTCGATGTATGGTTCCAGCTCTTTTTCAATATCTGTGTACTGTGTATAAAACTCGTCCTGCTTATTTTTTTTGGCACGTAAGAGCGAACTGTTTGCAGAAGGCCGTTGGCATTTGGCAGGTTGCCGTTCCCCATCGAAAAGCTTTTTTTCAGTAGTTACTGGCGCGTAACTTGTTGATACTCCATCCATGATAAACCCATCCATTTTCGTTGCGAACTATTGTCCATCTTTTCACAGAAAATGTCAAGTTTTCATCCGGTAAAGATCAGTAATTCGTCCAACCAAAAATTTCTTGACAAGGATAGGGTAACAGTGGCATGATAATCAATATGAATAAGATTCTGAATATTCACCGAGGGGATGACGTGCGCGGTGCGGTCGCTATTTATCGACCTTATCCTCTCGGCAATCCTTATGTCATCGACACGGATGGCGACAGGAATGAGGTTATTGCCAAGTACGGGCTTTGGTTAGACGCTCGAATTGCCGAGCGTGACCCTGTAGTTTGTACTGCGCTTCTTGGTATTCGGAAAGACCAATCCTTAGCTTGTTACTGTGCCCCATCACGTTGTCATGGAGAGGTTATTGTTGCAGCATTAGAGTCTGGAAAGGTTGCATCCTTGCGACGTGATGGTAGTCATTTTCCACGTTCTTTCAGATACGCAGGGATTGGGTCAAGAGCCACTCCGCACAGTATACTTGCCAAAATGACGTTGATAGCTGAACGATTATCTTTGCGGGGATATACCCTGTTGTCGGGAGCGGCACATGGTGCCGACTCTGCTTTTGAATCAGGTGCACGTAATAAAGAAGTTTTTTTGCCGTGGGCGGGGTTTAATAAACATTCTCCAGATTCTGCAGCACCATTGCCGTCACCTGATGCTTTTCGTGTGGCTGCTGTTGTGCATGAGGCTTGGAATAGGCTTAACGATCCATCGAAAGCTCTTATGGCTCGTAATAGTCATCAGATTTTAGGTTCAGACTTGAAAAGTCCAGTGGACTTTGTGGTATGCTGGACACCCGATGGGTGTGAAAGTGAATCAGAAAGACGACGTGAAACTGGTGGGACCGGTCAGCTGTTGTGCTATTATCTGGATGTTCGAAGACCCCTACTGGTTCTGTAGGTATTTGGCATAACAGGTGGACTGGTTATATCTCTAAAAAGGTTGCCTCACCTGGTCTGCACATGACCATTAACGATTCTCTGGATAACGTGGATATTACGCAAACACGTGCCGAGGTTAAGGGAATGCAGCCGAAAGACGAGCATGGTGTTCAACTCAAGGATGTATCGGTAGTGGTTGAGTATTCCTTATTGCCTTCTCGTGTTGCGCTGTTTTATCGTGACACAAAAGAGATTGACAAGGAGCCTGGTACACCGTACAATACCATCGGGTTAAAAATCTTGACTCAATCGGCAATTCCTTATGCAGTACAGATTGCAACGGAAAAGAGTACACCCCAAAAGATAGCCAGTCATCTCGATGTTTACGCGCACGATATTAAGACTGTGTTGAACGAAAGGTTGCACAAACTGTACCCAAAGATTGATCCTTTTGTAATCAATTCCGTTACTGTGCCAACCTTTGACCTGCCACAATCCATCCAGCATCAAGTCAACGAAAAGGCAGGATATCAGGCGGAGATGCAGACAATCGCAGCAGAGCGAGCGGTCATAAAACAAAGAAAAGCGTTGGTCACCCTGCAAGCAGGAATCCAAGCAGACGCTTTGGCAAACGCGGCGAAAGATAGTGGGCTGACTCCTGAAGAAATTATTGCATGGGAAAAGGCTAGGGCGCTATACAAAATTGACAGCAGTGCCAGCCCCGTAAATAAGGTAGTCATGCAAAAGTGAGCTACTAACAGTCATGCCAGCAATTCTATGTTGTTGGCATATCTTTCTTTATCAATGGAGATAAACATAGAGACGGCGGGCCTGCCTCTGTTATCTACTATGTAGTGGATTAGTGGAAAAAGATACCATGATACAGCTGGTAAGTTACCCTGCTTTTACCCGGTACAACAAAGATGGATCTGTTTTGCTGGAAAAGTATTTTATTGATGGGAAACAACACCGAGAAGACGGTCCTGCATTCATTTTGTACTATGAAGATGGCTCTGTTGAGGAAGAAGAATATTATCTAGATAATCTGCGGCATCGTATAGATGGTCCTGCAGTTATCTGCTATAATGAAGATGGGTCTGTTGGTATGGAAGAATATTGTGTCAACGATCAGACGCATCGTATAGATGGTCCAGCTTTTATTGATTACCATGAAAATGGGACTACGCGTGTAGAAAAATATTACGTTGATGGGAAAGTTCATCGTGATGTTGGACCAGCTGTTTTGGAGCATTATAACGACGGGTCTTTAAGTCTTGAATTGTACTATACAAAAGGAAATAAGCATAAAGAAGACGGCCCTGCCTCTATCGGGTATTATCCTGATGGATCGGTAAGCGTTGAAATGTACTACAGTAATGATAAGCTGCATAGAAAAGATGGCCCTGCACTTGTTGTATTCAAGGAAACTGGCGAGGTAACAAAGGAGCAATGGTTCCATCATGGGAAAGAATATATGCCGTCACCGGAACAGGTGGCAGCGTACAGAAATAAATTAAATGCTACCAGTGCTGTGGATGGTGGAATGCGAATTTAAACCATACTGTTCTAAACCTTTGGCTTCTTTCTGCGCTGGGTATACCGCCACTATTGTTTGGTAATTATTTTTTTAGATAGGAGATAAGATCATGAATAGATCAAAAGAATACCGCAACGAAAAGAATGAGCTGCACAGAACCGATGGACCTGCTGTTATTCGATGGAATAAAGATGGATTCGTCATTGAAGAATCTTATTTTGTTGACGGGAAAAAGCATCGGGATGGTCGTCCTGCTGTTATTGAATATTATGAAAACGGAGCCGTTAGCATGGAAGCGTATTTTACTCATGATGTTTCTCATCGGGAAGATGGTCCTGCTGTTATTCGGTATCATGAGGATGGTTTGGTGAAAAGTGAGGATTATTATCTTGACGGCAAAAAATGCAGGGTAGACGGCCCTGCATCGACTACATATTTTGGAGATGGGTCGGTATCAGAAGATTCTTATTATCAAGAAGACAAACTACATCGCGAGGATGGTCCAGCTATTATTATCTATACTCGTGGTGGTGACTTGGTGAAAGAACGATGGTTTCATCATGGGGAAGAGTTTACTCCGTCACCTGAGTAGGTGGCTGCCTATAGGAATAAAGCAGACTCCATTCATACCGCCATCAACGGTATAGGCAGTAACTAGGCAAGTTGTCGTACTTGGTTTTTTCGAGGATCATGTTAGATTCTTTTTATATTCACGCACGTAAGAGACTCCGCAGATAACATTGTTGCGGGTATGAGTATTTCGATGTTATACTATATTTTTTTGGTAATTAGTTTTTTAGATAGGAGATAAGACAATGGGTAAGACAAAAGAGTACTATAATGATCATCATCAACTAGATAGAGAAGATGGACCTGCTGTTATTGAATACGATAAAGACGGTCAAGTAGAACGTGAGACGTATTACTTCAATGGTATTATACATAGGGAAGATGGCCCTGCTATTATCGAATACCATGACAATGGGGCGGTAAAGCGTGAAGCCTATTTCCATGGTGGTAAATTGGATGGGGGAGAGTGGTGTCCTGCTATTATTGAGTATAACAGAGACGGAGACGCAATAAGCGAGCAATGGTTTAGTCGTGGGCAGAAGTTCATTCCATCGGTTGAACAGATAGATCATTACCATGATTGGCGGATAGATGCTGGCATGTCATTTGTGACGGAATGGGATCTTACTGATTCGACTTATACCAACTATAAAGCCGCCGCTGAACTAGGATAACGCACGTCGCGCTAATCATGTTTTAGACGTGCAATTCGTTTTTCGACAGCCGGGTGCGTGGCGAACAATCCGCCGCACACTCCGTGTATATAAGAGGTTGCCAGCATATCCTTGCGAACGTCAAAGCTGACTGGCCGCTTTTCTAATGCAAGCAAGGCTGAAATCATAGCATCTTTGCCAACCATGCTGGCAGAGAAAGCGTCAGCTGCGTACTCACGATGACGAGAAAATGCCGTAATCGGTATTAATGCAATAAAAGATAATCCTATCTCGACTACAATTGTGATAAGTAAATTGCTGATGAAGTTGTCACCGAAAAACTTGCCAGCAAGATTGCCAAACCAAATCACAAAGGAATTCATGAGTCCCATCAGCAGTGTCGTACTGATCATATCTCCATAATAGATGTGCCCAATTTCGTGACCTATTACAGCCCTTAATTCATCTTTATCCAACAGGCTAAGAAGCCCGGTGCTAACGGCGATCATTGCCCTTGCGCGGGTGGGGCCGGTAGTAAACGCATTGGGTTTTTGGTCAGAATAAACCCAAAGTTCGGGTACCGGTATTCCTGCGCGGTGTGACAACTGCTGAACCATGAGATAAAAATCTTGACTCCCACCCTGAACGTTGCTGGTCATCTGAGTCATGTGAAACATATGTTTTACCATGAACTTCGATAGCCATAGGGATAAAAAAGCTCCACCAAAGCCGAATAATAGGGCGAAAACAGCCAAGGATAACTGGATATGAAATACGGCAAGAACAGCAGTGATCACAATCACAAACAAAATGTTTACCAAAAACAGTAACGCGGTAGATTTAATCCATCTTTGCAGCATGAGTATGTCTCCTAGGTGTAGTTATTTTACGGAAAAAATGCGTAAAGCTATGCCATTCCTGACATCGTGCTATTATAGTACAAATCGGTACTTGAAACGATAACTCCTTTTATGATATTATGTCAAGTATTACCGGAGTCGAAACAGCTAATCTTTTATCGTTTTTTCTGCCTATACGCTTAGTTTTTCTTTTTCATTAAAGGAATACAGTAACGATGGCCGCAGAACGGATGGATCATTATGTGGATAGCGATGGGGTGGTACATTAGAAGAGTGCCTAACTGATGGCTATAATACTATGAGAGAGACTAAGTCGAAAATTACGTGTCCACGGTGCGTATCGATCATCAAGTTCTGCAAGAGTATGAGAAGAAGTGCTTGGACGTGCTAACTATCATGGCACAAAAAATAGTCGATGATATATGCTTCCAGATTGGTACGCATAACTTTGTTAATTTCAGGGATTCCTGAAGGACTGGTAATATTCACCTCTGATAAATATTCCCCAATAACGTCTATCGCTACCATCGGGACAGTTCGCGGAGATAATTGCTTGCCGACCCACTCACAAATTTCTTTATCTCGTTTCGTGAGATCACAGGATACCGGAGAGGCACCTAAGTGAATATTCGCACGAAATTCGTTTTTTTGTGGGATTCTATTCATCCAGCCAATGGGTTTCCCTGCCAGCATGAAAATACGTTTATCCCCATGAGCCACGTCTGGTAGGTATTTTTGGATAAGTGCCATATCTTGCCCGTCATTTATAATTTCTTGTAATAGGCGACGATTATTGGGGTACCCTTTTCTTACTTTAAAAACTCCGTGCCCACCCTTGTTATTGATAGGTTTAGCTACCCATTCAGCGTCCTGTGACTCTATAACACCCATTAAAAACGATAATTCATTGGAAACATAGGAATCCTTAATTCCAAACGGGCTAAGACCTGGAATTAATTTTTCATTGTGCGAAAGTAACGCTACAGGATCGTTTACTACTTTGACATTAGTGAATTGCAATAGTTGCGCTGTGCCGCAATATATGGAGTTTACTGGCGGGTCTTTACGCATAAAGATCATATTACATGATCCATCTACGGGATGTTCTCCATACTCATGCAACGTAGCTACGACGTCTGCGCCGCCAGTATACGAAGAAAGCCACCAATTAGCGTGTAACTTTCCATTTTTCAAAAACAACCTTTCTGGCGTTGCCAGTAATACACGAATATCGCGGTTATTGCATTCGGAAACCATTAACATGGTTGTATCCATATCTACTGTAAGTGTTTCCGGTGGGTCAATAATGAACCCAAATGTCATTTTGCTCATCTACTTAGCCAATCCAATTTTGTGGGTAATTTTTGAGAGTATACCATCTTTAATACTGGCAATCAAGTGGTATGACATAGTCGTCACTCTTGATATCTGCATAAAAAAAATGGTTGCGTAGTTGCGAGGCTATGTGGTAATATATATAAGATAATTTATCATTCATAGATACATTGATGAGTGGTGGCATGCAGCAGTCTGAACGTGAACGTAACATAATAAAAAAAGTACTCGAAGCAGTGGGAAGAACGTGGCGAGACACCAATAAGCATGCAGGTTATGGAATACTTAGCTGGGGATGATCCTTACCCAGAAGAACCTCGTCTGTTGGGTGGTTGCCGGCAAATTTCACGACACAGTATGCGGGGTATGTGAGGGGGACGTGGCTGAGTTCGCAACCCTTGATGACGCAGCAGAAGCAGCAGATGTAGCCAGTAACATCAGAGATGGTGATCTTATTGACGTTATCCCTTATTGGGGTTGATCCATTTTTTGTTTAATTTTTTGTTTAAAGGAGATGTGAGTGTGCAAAAAGTAAACCATGCAACAGCTGATATGATTGCAGAAATAGCCAATAGGATAAAATTGAATCCAGAAGGGACTAGACGTATAGGTACCCATGGGTTCATTGAGCTAGAGGATACATGGGGGGATGAGGCAACTATTATCAATACCGCCAGAATTAGTTCCACGAACCACAGGCTCGCTGGTAGGGAAGATTTTAGTGATAAGGATACCGATCTTTTATATCAACTGCTGCGTGACGCGCATGGTACTCCGTTTGAAACTGTTTATTTCCGGTTCCGTTTTGTTGCCCCTATTTTTGTTCTTCGGCAATGGGTAAAACATCGTATCTCCAGTTGGAATGAATTTTCCATGAGGTATAGAAAACCAATTACTCTTGCGTATATTCCTGACCACGAAGCACGATGCGTTGACGGTTATCCTGTTTTAAGTGATCAGGCTATCCGTGAGTATGAGTTGTTGATGGAAGGCTTGTTTGCATGGTATGAAGATCAATATAAGTCGGTATGTACGCGTATCGAAGCTGATCGCGAACAAGGAAAACTTCCCAAAAACGAAGGCGGACGTGACAAGTATCGCGGACGTGCTCGTGAGTTATTGCGGAATGCAATGCCGGTTGCGACGTATTCCGATGTATACTGGACAATTAATTTTCGCAGTCTCATGAATTTTTTCAAACTGCGAAGAAAGCAGGATGCACAATATGAGATTCGTCAATACGCAGACGCAGCGTTTGAGCTTTTTGAGTTCAGACTACCATTATTGGCAAAAACCATGCAGAAGGTAATTGACGACAATTAAATATAGAATAGTACATAGAATGGAAAGGGTATATAAGTATCGTCCTGAAAACATGATACCTGACGCCAATTTTTTAACCACATACTGATAGGAGAAATAACATGGATTATTACCACACAAATAAAAACAGGATGAGATGTGTTGCGGAAACACTAGATATTTATTTACTTGACGAGGATAAGTTTGGCACGGAAAAAGTGTCTTTCGTTGATATAGCAAAAAAATACAGCCCATGGGTTGCTTTCTCCATGATGATGGATGAGCCATTGCAAAGTCAGCCAATGAGGGCATTTGCTGCAGAAAATGCAAGAAAAGCATTGCAGGTTATTCCTAAAAATAACTTCTTGACTAAACCTTGCAGACAATTGGTCGATTACCTGGATTCTTACTCTGAAAACCCGCAATGGTATCCGGTAAATATGCTGAATGAAGCTCAGGATGTGTTTGGAAATAGTGTGGCTGTTATGCTGGACTATTCTTTGGAAACTTTAATAAAAGATGTCGATATCACTACAAATAAAAAGGAAGATAAGGGTTTATATGCCATGCTTGCTAAAAATGGAAACGCAGAAATAGAGAACGCTATTAAAACAATTTTCCATGCGGCTGATTCTATCCCATTTGTGGCGGCAAGATCTTCTACTGATTATTGGGAAAAAACCCAGCTGGAAGTAGCTGTAAGAACTATAGGAAAATCGGCAGATTATGAGAACTTAAAAAAAATTGCTGCAGGAATAACAATGGATAGGTTTGAAGAAAGTTTTTCTTCTCCGACAATGCTACGGAATGTTGCCAGGGATGAGACGACTTCAGGAATGCCGATGGAATAATAGGGGTATCGGTGCGGCAAGACTTGTATAGGTAAGAAAAAACTGCAGCAATGGAAGTTGTATCATTACATAGGCTATCCATATGCTAACTAAAATAGGGGTTAACTATTTGGTTGGTTTTGATAGCCTTAATTTTTTTGTGCTTGACAAGGTCAAATACATATGGTATTATTTTAATGTAGACTGTTTTAGTCGGGTAAATGGTCCAGAAACTGTAGAATTAGGTATAAGCGAAATTATGTAACTCCTAACCATGCGGCCATCTGGACGTCAGTTGTGGCAGTCCTATACTGCGAGGTGAAAAATGGCTTATAGTGAAAAAGTTTTAGATCATTACGAGAATCCACGTAATGTTGGGGCATTCGCCAAGGATGAACCATCCGTAGGAACTGGTATGGTTGGTGCCCCTGCTTGTGGGGATGTAATGAGGTTACAGATAAAGGTAGGTACAGACGGAATCATCCAAGATGCAAAATTTAAGACATACGGATGTGGTTCTGCTATTGCGTCGTCGTCACTCTTGACCGAATGGGTCAAGGGGAAGTCTTTAGAGGATGCGATGACAATAAAAAACACTGATATCGCTAGGGAGTTAGAGCTTCCGCCGGTAAAGATACATTGTTCTGTGTTGGCTGAAGACGCAATAAAAGCGGCTGTCGAAGACTATCGGGCGAAGTGTGCGTCAGTTGGTGATTGATACCTGCTTGTTGACGGGTAGTTGTAGAAAATGTTTTTGTTTTTAACGGATATTCTGTGAAATATACGCTATATGGTATAAACGTGAAATATACGCTGTATGGTATAACAGGGTGTCTCCAGTTGTTCCTAACGTATGGATGAGGATTATAGTCATGGATGAGAATAGTGTTAGTCAAGGTATTGCTGGTCACGGTGCTTTTTTTCAAGACACCAATTTATCTGCAAAAGATGCGGAAACTGCGACATCGTGGGTTAGAAACCACGTAGATAGAAGAAGCATTGATTTGGGTGATAGGATGGATGATATCCGCGATCATATGTGGCAATTAGAAAAGGAAGGCGAGATTATCGTTCACCGGATTACTGATGCCCATCGCCCGATAGAGGTAGATACTCTGTATGGTTGGAAAAAAAGAATTCCCACCAATCAGCTTTGGCATCATAAGAGTTGTGGTCAGTGTGGTAACATTCCTGGGTACCCAACAAGTCTTATGTGGTTCATGAATAATATGGGCGTTGATTATTTGGATGAAACAGATCAGACTTCCTGTACGGCGTGGAATTACCATGGCTCTGGAATTGGTAATGTAGAATCGCTTTCTGCTGTATTTTTAAGAAACTTTCATCAAGCGTATGTTTCAGGAAAACAGCACGGATTTGAAAATGGGCATTTTTTCCCATTGGTTCACTGTGGTACATCTTTTGGTAATTATAAAGAAATCCGCAAGTATTTGATCGAGTCGCCAGAATTGCGTGAGAAAGTAAAGAAAATTTTGGGGAAACTGGGAAGGTTGGTTGACGGAAAAATTGTCATTCCTGAAGAGGTTGTCCATTATAGTGAGTGGCTGCATGTCATGAGAAACAAGATTGCGTCCGATATGCAAAAAATTGATCTCAGTAACATCAGGGTAACTGTTCATGCTGCTTGCCATTATTACAAGATGGTGCAAGAGGATGCGGTGTATGATCCTTCCATATTGGGTGGCAACAGAACCGCTGTTGGGACGTCGGTAGCTCAGGCGTTAGGCGCTCAGGTTATTGATTACTCGACGTGGTATGACTGTTGTGGTTTTGGTTTTCGGCACATTATCTCTGAGCGGGAATTCACCCGTAGTTTCACCATGAACCGCAAGATCAAGGTGGCGCGGGAAGAGGCGAAAGCCGATGTGATGATCGGTATCGATACCGGGTGTATCACCACGATGGATAAAAACCAGTGGATTGGCAAAGCCCATGACATGAACTACTCGGTACCGATCATTGCCGACGTGCAGCTGGCTGCTCTTGCTTGTGGTGCTGATCCATTCAAGATTGTTCAACTTCAGTGGCATGCTTCGCCATGTGAGGACTTGGTTGAAAAAATGGGTATCAGCTGGGAAGCGGCAAAGAAAGATTTTCAAGAATATTTGAAACAGGTCGAACAAGGAAATATAGAGTATCTATATAACCCTGAACAGGCCACAAATCAACATCTGAATATGAGAAAAGAAGCATAAGGCAGAGACACACGCTGAAAACAATCGTTCCCATGGCTACGTTTTGTCATGGGCGTTGTTTTGGCGTGTCTTGCTGCGCTGTTCTTCTGCGGGTGTTTTCGACTTGACACGCGCGTAAGAAAGATAGATAATGGCCCTTGAATTGGCGTTTTGCAAGAGGGGTCTACCATGATGACGAGAGAGCAACTAGAAGATTTTATGGCTGCCGAGTTTGTGAGCATGGTTTTGAGTAGGATGTACTTGGATCACAAGGTATTACCTGAAGATGTTCGAATGCAACCCACGGTTATGAGTTTTCTGCGCAAAAAAAGTATAGAAGTCTTATTGTCTGTTAAAGAGCAGGCTGAGAATGGAGTAGACTTTACGAGCGATCCTTTCGAAGATGCGGTGCGTACTATATCCAATGATACCTATATTTTTTGGAGAGAGACAAAGTTTCATTAGTTTTGCTGCTTTGGTTTCTATTTAACCAAGCCTGCGTGATGAATAGTCGTACCAGAGGTTAGCAA
>JABEBX010000582.1_pt1 | contig 17249 bp, 16 predicted proteins | sample 7245971 | NCBI WGS metagenome assembly JABEBX01 (sample SAMN14506365, study PRJNA622280) | hot springs metagenome | biome: hot spring [ENVO:00000051]|acidic hot spring [ENVO:00002120]; feature: spring [ENVO:00000027]|sediment [ENVO:00002007]; material: sediment environment [ENVO:01001048]... | reverse complement strand
CAAGAGAGTTTAGTTTTTTATGAATTTCATCATCAATACGCGTCGTGTTGGAATCAATTACAGGAAAACCGGGGAGATTACAATATTTTGCTGATTTGTAAACATCATTAGTTATTATTGAAAACAGGGAAAGGGCTCCAGAACTTTCTAAACTATATTTTTCAGGTAACCTTAAGAAAACTTTTTCCTTAAATGAATTATATATTTCGAGTTCAACCGGGCTTTCTTCGTAAAAAAATACATAGTTACTCTTTCCTTTCTTAATTATCTCTGAGTAAATGTCCAAAATTTTTTCAGAAAAATCTTTCCAATTTGTAGAGAATATATCTATCAATTCCCCAAAATTTGTATAATCTAATGGTTCATCAGATCTTATAGACATAGCACTATCTTTTTCTTCCTTTTTTATTTTTATAACATTATTTTTTGCTCCATCTGGGACTTTAAGCTCCCACCAATTTTCACCATATTTTTCACTGAGTACATCTTTTATTAATTTTCTAACACTGTTTTCTAAACTAAAATAAAGAACATAAAAGTCTGCCATTTTTTTAGCTCTTTTTAAAATCTCATACTCAAAAAGTTCAGTGTCTACTAATTCATCTTTTTTTAGAGTAGGTGTATGACCTATACCTATTCCTTCTTTTTCTAATCTCTCTAAATTTTTCTCAAGAAGGAGGTTTTTCATACCAAATAATAGTAGTTGTTCTTCCATTTTCAGTGCCTTTATTTTAGAAGGTTCTCTTTTAGAGATTTGAATATTGCATTAAAGACTTCTATATCTGTTGTGGCTGGTAAATTTAAGTTAATTGTATAAGAAATACCTAATTTAGTTGGCGATAATATGGAAGCCTCTTTTTGCTCTGAAGGATGCTGTTGGGCCGCTGGTTTGGATATTACATGTTTTTCTCCTTCAAAGTCTGCCAATTTACATAGTTCCAAAAAGGTTGCTGCAACTTTAGGAATAGTTTTATCGTCCTTCGGTGCACCTAACACAGAATAAAGCTTAGATATTATATCTTCTTTTTTTAATTTATGAGCATAAACATTTGCAGTATATAGCTTGTTATACGCATTCTTAATCTGTTGTGCCATAATTATTTCAGATTTGCCGTCTTCTCGAAAATCAGTATATATTTTAGTTGGAATATTTGCTGAATCAATGAATCCAAGCCTTTTTAAAAACGGTATCATTGGACGATAACTGCTAGATTTTAAATTCAGTATTGTAGACAAAAAATCATGAGTGAATTTTGGAGGAACACCAGCATCTTTAATCTTATGAAATAGTTCCTTCAACTGCCCATAAGCATCGACGTACGGTGGATATTCTATTGCCATTTTAATACCTCCATTGAATACAATATTGCATTTATATTTAAATATTATGGATATTTGCTTATCAAACTGGGTATTTTACAAACATTCGTTGCACCCGGCGCCAACAAATGAATCATGGGACGCTCACATTGCACAGATGATTCATGGTTCTTTTCAAACCTCTCAACCAGTTCCGATACTCCTTTTGGAAGTTGGTCATCCATAAGATGGACATATCAAATCCAGTCAGAAAAAACAATGAAAAGAGGCAAAGGGCACGTTGTAACGTGCCCCCTACTTTAAGAACATCTGGATTCCCGTTTTCACGGGAATGACACAGTGGGGGAATACCCCGTTCCCGCCGTTGGCGGGACCACCCCTTTTTTGAAAAGGGGAATTAAAAATCACCCCCCCTCACCTGCTTCCTCTCCCCTACGGGGAGAGGAGACTAATTACCGGGTAGAAGGGCAAATCCTGCCTCCACGAAGGGTTGACTTTATATTCAACCCATACTATTCCTATTGTATGGACTTCGGGAAAAGGTTGAGACAATTGAGGCAGGAACGCAATATCGGTATAAAGAAGTTGGCCAAGATCCTCGGGATTAATTATACATATATTTCCAAGATGGAAAGCGGAAATACATATCCCTCCGAAGCCCTCATTATCAAGATTTCCCGCGTGCTTGATCATGATCCCGATGAGCTCATGCTGCTTGCCAAAAAGCTCCCCCCTGACTGGAAACACGTCATATATAAAGACCCTGCCCATGTGGCAGATATAATACGGGAGTCCCTGCATAATTACGAAACAGCCGTGCAGAAAAGCAGCCAGGCCCCGTTTAAAATGAAGAGGCTGAGAAGTATTGGCGATCTTCCGAGGATGTAGATCCAAAGGTCTTTTCAATCTATCTCGATGCTGCGACTACCTCTCTTAAAGCCTTACGCAGCGCAAGGAGTTCACAGGAATACAAAATCCATTTTTCGAAATGGTGCGATCAATACCCTCTTCTTTCCGGTGAAGATCAAAGGCAGTTTGAAATATATGTCGTTTTATCGAGTATTGCTTTCAGGCTTCTGGAATCCATAACCGGTAAAGACCACAAACAGGAATTAGAGCCTGAACATTGGACATGGTTTGAGATGGACAAGGCTACACACAAGCTATCCGATAAAGATTTTGCCAAAGATAGATGGGATAGCTGGTATCCGGAATTATTCCAGGACCTGTACACCTCTTTGAACGACCCCTTGAATTTGAGAAAATTCGGCAAGGTCTTTACACCGCTCACTATAGTGGAATACATCCTTGACAGTCTTGGATATGAAGGCGAACACATCATCGGGAAAAAGGTCTTTGACCCTGCGACAGGATGCGGCATTTTTCTTTTAGCAGCAGCAAGGAGGCTTCTATCTTTGCAGCATAGCTATCAACCATCCGGCAGCACTGCTGATATTTTTAATTATCTGATAGGCTTTGATAATGATCCCACATCCGTAAACATGGCAAAAGCAAACCTTCTTGTACTTGCCGCATTGATGGATGCTCCTTTCAGCAGCCGGACAGCACCCAAAATCTTTTGCACTGATTCTCTGGATTATGATCGCTACGGCTCGCTGTTCGAGATTGGGCAAAAAGAGGTCCTCGATATCAAATTCCTCAGGGGCGAATACCGGAACGGGTTTCAATGGATAGTGGGCAATCCTCCCTACGGCAAGGTACATTCCTCTGACAGCAGGGTACAGCACTTCAAAGATACGGTTTATGGACACGCCAATATTTATGGAATGTTTATCCAGTTTGCACTTGAGCACCTTGGTAATAGCGGTAATTTCGGATTCATTGTACCCAAAAGCTTCAGTTCCGGGCTTTATTTCAAGCGCCTGAGATCGTTTCTCCTGGATACATTGTCAATCAGAGAAATTGTCACGTTTGAATCCAGGACAGAGGTTTTTTCAAAATCCAATATATTGCAGGAAACCGTCATTCTACTCGGAACAAAAAATCAGGCACAGGGAAGCATCGTTATAAAAGGACCCGGAAACCATCTGGACATAAGCTCTACAGACAGGGTCGTAAAGGCACTGCCCGGCGAAGTAATCCTGGGCAAAGAATATGAACACATGCTCTGTATAACTGCCAGCAGGATTGCGCTGGACATAGTAAATAAGGCAAGGAGCATCGCTGCTCCACTTGAGAACCTCGGGCTCCACGCATCAACCGGAAAGTTCGTCTGGAACAGACTGAAAGATCATTTACGGGACAGACCGGGTAAATCCGTCCTGCCGTTATACTGGATGCACAATATCCAGCCTTTTAAGTTCATGCCAGAGGTACGACGCACCAAGCACCCTTCTTACTCGGAGTTGAACGACAAGACCGGACCATGGTTGAACGGACCTCAGGAAACGGTCATTGTGAAACGGATAAGCGCTAAAGAGCAGAAACGGCGCATAGAGGCCGCTTATATCCCGTCAAGCTGGTGTTCCGATACCCACGGCTATTTTCTCGAAAACCATCTTAATTTCATATTTAAAAAGGACGGCTATTCGAAATATAACCTTGTATTTCTTATGGCATTGCTGAACTCAAGGCTGCTTGATTTCATTTTCAGGGTATTTAATGGCAATACGCAGGTTTCTGCGACAGAATTGAACCTCATGCCCCTTCCTTTAATAGAGGATCATGAAGGGATTACAGGCCTTGCAAAAAAAGCAATGAAAGCACACGGCGATAAACTGCGTGGCATTGAAAAAGAAATCGACGCGGAAGTCTATAATCTATACAGGCTTGATGAGGAAGAGATTAAGGCTATAGATAATTTCTTTAATGGTATGGGCCGTTAAAGCGGATTAAATGTTCCGGTTCTTGAGCAATCCATGCGAATGTACCCCATGCAAGGGCCCTTGAGAATTTACCGAACATACGCCTGTCAAGGAATGCTGTTATACATTTTACCGGCTTCCCGATATGTTTGAAAATCTCCTCAATCTCCACCTTACGCTTTTCTTCCACCGGGCCTACCGAAGTAACAGATTCAATGGCAAAGATCGTATCAAGCTTAACAGAATATACAATAATATCCGGCAGCTTGGTGTGTATGTTTAATGCAATGCCAAGGGTCTTTAACAGTTCTTCATTTAAATAAAGCTTTTTATTTTGAGCATCGCCTATATAGAGAAAAACCGGTTCCGGAATATGAAAAGTAACAAAGCTTTCTATGATCTCTTTTTCAAGAGCATTATGAGCTCCGGGACTTAGAGAAATTGTATTACTATTCGGAAGCACTATTTCGATCCGATGTGAAACATCGTTCTTTTTACTTTTTGAGAGCACGTTTTTATGCTTTTCTCGCCAACTCATAATGATCGATGGTAAAGCCGAAGAACCGATATGTTCGATTATATCGATAAACTCAGTAGTAAGAACGTAGTTTGTATCACCGGAGTTTGTTGCTCTTTCCGGATTATCCGGGTTCGCTATTACCAGTTCATGGTTTACAAGCCGCTGCAGCGAACTCTTTCTGATAGATTCCCTGGTATTCTCGGCATACCTTCTTTTGAGGTCGCTCCATGCAAAAGCGATTATATCATGGATACGTACTCAATCACGCAAACACTTACAATGGTTCAGGAGACCTTTGCGGGGTTTAACATCCATCATTGCAGGAATACATATTGCAGTCTGTTCAGTGTTAAAATCTTCTGGAAAATCGAGTTTTCTCAATAGAGTATTAATTGTTTTTATAGAAAGCATATAAACGTGTGTATCATTTTATAATATTATGAACAAGTAATCGAATCGAGTCATTATGTTTTTGCCCTTTTTAGCAATAGGAACCCCTTGCTCTATCCAACTGAGTTACGGGGGCGCAATATAATTTTAACAGATAGCAGATTAACGGAAGAAGCAGGTGTTGTCTCTGGTTATTTGATGAGACCAACTGGGCGCCGAGAAGAAAGATTTTTCCTGAGTCTTCTGCTTAATTCTATTGTATTGCAAAATGCTATGCCTTTTTTATTTACCTTTTTTAATTTTATCTCATCATTTTGTATAAATGGATCATCTTTCGGTAATGACGAAAGAATGCGAATGAAGTCGAGATTATGTTTGTTAGTCTTATCTTTAGAAATATTATAGAATGACCATGTCCCTCTTTTTTCTGCTTCGATAAGACCTGCATTTTTAAGAATCCCGAGATGTTTTGATACCGTTGATTGGCCCATTTCCAATATTTCCATGAGCTGGCAGACACATAGCTCATTATGAGTGAGAAGGTTCAATATCCTCACCCTTGTTTCATCCGATAATGCTTTCGACAACCTGATAAAATCCTTTAACATACTTATATTCCTTTATCACAATAAAAGTCATTTAATAAATAGCACGTTACTAACTTTCAAGTAAACAATTATATGTGAGATAACCTGAGAGATGTACCCAGGCTAACGGGCCAGTTGCTTTTTTTGGCGCAATCTTTTATACAGCAACAATAATAAGAATACAAAGAATAGAAGGAGACTGACATGCCGTTTAAATACGCACAAAGGCTTGATATGCTGCCGCAGTATCTGTTTGCAGAACTGGACAAGATTAAATCAGAACAGATTGCCAAAGGCAATCATATAATAGATCTCGGGGTAGGCGATCCTGATATTCCGACATCCGGCGAGATTGTGGAAGCCATGAAATCCGCAGCAATGGACCCTTCGAATCATACTTATCCGTCCTATTCGGGCATGGACAAATTTAGAGATGTTGCAGCAGAATGGTTTTATAAAAGATTTGGTGTAAAACTTGATTATAAAAAGCAGGTGCTCTCTTTAATAGGTTCAAAGGAAGGCATAGCACATTTCCCATTAGCCTTCGTTAATCCAGGGGATGTTGTTCTGTACACAGAACCAGGTTATCCGGTTTACTTTGCCTCGACGATCTTTGCAGGGGGCATACCGTACGAACTGCCACTTACAAGTGATAATAAGTTTATGCCATCATTGGACAGCATACCTGAACCAACATTAAGGAAAGCAAAAATGCTATTTATCAATTATCCAAACAATCCGACATCTGCGATTGCGGATGGACTTTTTTTTGAAAAAGTGATTAATTTTGCCAAAAAACACAATATCATTATAGCCCATGATGCTGCGTACTCTGAGATCTATTTTGGAAAAAAAACGCACTCCATACTTGAATATCCTGGTGCAATGGATGTTGCAATAGAATTTCATTCCTTATCAAAAACATTTAGTATGACAGGATGGAGGATAGGATTTGCCTGCGGTAATGAAGAGTTAATCGCAGGACTCGGCAAAATAAAAACAAACATAGATTCGGGCGTGTTCCAGGCGGTGCAGTGGGCCGGTATTAAGGCACTGACACTCGGAGACATTTTAACAGAGCCATTAAGACAGATATATAAAAAACGTGTAAGCATGGTGACAGAAGCCTTATCCGCAGCAGGGCTTGAGCCGTTCAACGGAAACTCCACGTTCTATATCTGGACGAAAATCCCCGGTACCATGGATTCGATGTCTTTCACCATGAAGCTGATACAGCAGGCCGGCATTGTGGTTTCTCCTGGTATCGGATTTGGTAAATCCGGAGAAGGTTACTTCAGGATTTCCGTGACCAATAAAGACGAACTGATTCAAAAGGCATGTGAAAAAATAGCAAAGGTAGCTGCTGATTTATCAAACAAATAAAAATCTCAGTGTGGTTGAGGAGTTTTCTACTCTGTTCGTGAAACAAAGCGCTCCGTACTAACCCGAAAAATGCAATAAGGAAATTTTTTCATTCGTTCGGGGCGCCCATGCAGGGCATGGTGCTTGCGATCCAAACAAAAATTCTCTTATTTTCAAATGCATTTTTCGGTTTAATATGCATCCTTATCCTTCATTATCTCTTCGACCGTACTCCCTGATTTGAAAATCCTGTATACCAAGGATTGGTAAATAATAACTATAGGAACAAAAATTACAGCAACAACTGTCATTATTTTTAGAGTATACTTGCCGGATGAGGAATTGAATATAGTCAGGCTATAAGCAGATCCAATACTGGACGGGATTAAGTTGGGATAAAGCCCGATAAGCGCAGTTGCCATGATAAGCACTATTGAGGCACACGAAAAATAAAATGCCCTTTGAGCTGCTTTTGCTGAAAAGTATCTTATCATTACAAGAGAAAAGGTAGCAAGTGCAGGCACTGTAATCCACACCGGGTATGAAAGGTAATTTTGATAAAGATTCGTATCAAAACCCGTGTAGATTAAGAATATGATGGTAAGCACTAAGAGTACAAGCCAATTTTTATTTGCTACATTTATCATTCGCTGTTTGAGTTCATTGTCTGTTTTCTTTGCAAGCCATAAACTGCCATGTTCGATAAACAAAACAACAAACAAAACACCTGTTATCAACCCATACGGATTGAGCAGTGTAAAAAAAGTACCATTATAACCACTGGCATCCATGGGAAGACCGTGGAATATGTTGCCGAATGCAACACCGAATAATAAGGCTGGGACAATGCTGCCGATGAATATCACAACATCCCATGCCTTTGTCCATGTGTAGGAAGCTACCTTTTTTCTGAATTCGATGGCAACCCCTCTAAAGATCAGGCTGAACAGTATAATGAGAAGCGCTGAATAAAGGTAACTGAACATGAGTGCATAGGTTGTGGGGAATGCAGCAAATGTAGCACCTCCTGCAGTAATAAGCCAAACTTCATTACCGTTCCATACCGGTCCAATGGCATTCAACATGCGCTGCCTTTCAATATCATTCCTGGCAGTAAAAAGCTGCAGCATACCTACACCAAGATCGAAGCCGTCAAGCATGAAATATACAGTCCATAATACCCCCCAGAGGATAAACCATAGTATTTGTAACATCATATTACGCCTCCTGGCCTCTTAAATTTTTATTGTTTGGCAAGTCTGATGGAGGTACCTCTTTTGCATATTTTGTTAAAAGGTATATATCAATGATTGCAAGTATCCCGTAAATCGTCGTAAAACTTATAAGCGATATCAGCACCTCTGAGGTACTTATAGAAGTTGAGATGGCATCAGAAGTTCTCAGCACTCCATAGACAATCCATGGTTGTCTGCCTACCTCTGCAAGCGTCCAGCCAAGGAAGTTTGCAATGTAAGGCAGAGGTATTGCATAAAGCATAATTTTAAGGAATATATGCCTGAAGCCGGGCCAGTTTGTCCTTATCATAATAAAAGCTATAAAGCTGAGCAGCATAAACAGCATACCGAGGCCGACCATTAGTCTAAAGCTTAGAAAACTTGGTAAGACTGGTGGTCTGTCTGCCTTAGGGAAGGCATCTAATCCTTTTACCTCTGAGTGGAAGTTATGAAATGCCAGCATACTTAGCATGCCTGGTATTTCCAATGTCTGTATTGTATTTTTTTCATCTTTCTCATCAGGCACAATCAAAAGATAATAGGGTGCGGGTTTCTCAGTTTTCCAAACTGATTCCATCGCAGCAAATTTTGTCGGCTGATCTTTGGCAACATTTGAAGCCTGAAAATCGCCGGCAAAAAATACAATAAAGGAACTGATAAGACTAAATGTTGCAGCAATTCTAAAAGAGGTCTTAAAAAGTTCTTCGTAATGCCCTTTGAGAAGATGATATGCGGATATACCCATTACAAAAAAACCAGCGACAACATACCCGGCAAAAATGGTATGAAAGAATTCCAATATTCCAACACTGTTTGTAACTACTGCCCAGAAATCTACCATTTCCGCCCTTCCATTTCTAATGACGTAGCCAACAGGATGCTGCATCCAGCCATTGGCTATGATAATCCAGAAGGCGGAAAGGTTTGTCCCAAAGGCAACCAGCCACATAGAAAATGCATGTGCCTTTTTTGAAATCTTGTTCCAACCAAAAATCCAGAGGCCTATGAATGTTGATTCCAGAAAAAATGCTACTGTTGCCTCTATGGCAAGAGGTGCACCAAAAACATCACCAACATACTTGGAATAACCTGCCCAATTCATTCCAAATTGAAATTCCATCGTAATACCTGTTACAACACCAAGAACGAAATTTATTATGAATAACTTGCCCCAGAATTTTGTCATCTTCAAATACATTGCATTGCCTGTCGTAATATACTTTGTTTCCATGTATGCAATTAAGATAGATAAGCCCAGAGTGAGAGGAACAAAAATAAAATGAAACATCGCTGTAGCGGCGAATTGCAACCTGCTGAGCATGATGATATTCATAAATTTTCTCTCCTTTTAACATAAAAATTTAAATCTTATTTTTACAATTATTTTAAATTAGGTCAAGCAATTTTTAAATCTTCGTTTTTGGCGTTGACTGCGTACTAGCTAAATCAAAACAAGAGTTATAACAAGACGCCGACTCCATCATATATAACGATGCCTTAAGCCCATAATATCTCGATACGTAACAACGCCCATGATTTTATTGTCCTTATCGGTTATTGGTAATGCTCGAAAATTATAGCGTGCAAAGTACTCAGATGCCTTTCTGAGGGTACTGTCTTGTGCCAATGATATGACATTCTGGATCATAACATCTTTGAGGTAAGCGTGCTCTTCAGCGGTCAACAATTCCTTTATATCCAGTACACCTATAAGGCGTTTGTCATTATCCAGAATATAAAGGTACATTACCACATCCTTACCCTTGGCTATATAGCGATATTGTTCCTGTGCCTGTTCTACTGTTACATTCGATGGAAAAGATATAAAATCCTGCGTCGCAAAATCAAGGATGTTCTCTTCGTGATGCTCTATAATGGTACGGATCTTGCTTGCATTGTCCGGATTTAGGCGCTTCAGGATTGCATCGGCCTCAGAAACCGAAAGTACAGATAAAAAATCTGCGGCCTGACCTGTTGTCATTTCATCTACGAGCAGTGCAACCTTCTCAATTTTTAGTGACTCAACCAGGTCGCGCTGTGCTTCTGGATCTATTTCTTCCAGTGTATCCGATGCCTGCTCTGGATCGAGTTTCTCAAAAATCTCTACCCTCTGATTGGGCTCCATCTCCTCCAGAATATCCGCAAGATCAGCAGGGTGCATATCCGCAAGTTTTTCCTTCAGGATATTCAATTTTATGTCACCTTGGAAACGTCCGATCCGTTCCGGAAGCGACTGAATATATTTCCACGAAACCGTTTGGTCCTGAATCTTCTTTGCCAAAATGTAGATAAAGTTTGCTAGTTTTGTCAGATGTATGCGGCGCAAGAGTCCGTAACGGCTCAGATCCACATCCGTAACATATAGAATGCCGTCACGTATCCCCAGTTTGATATCATAAACGATTTCAAGTTCACGGCCTTTCAAATCAATAGCTTTTTTATCAATGATATGGTCCTTCAGCATCACTGCATTAGCTTCCGGCTCGCCCTTATACGGAGATATATCGTCTGCAACAACAATTATCTTTTTCTCCTTGATGAGAATTTCCCCAATTTTTTCCCAAGGAACAACAGCATTCATGCCAAAAGGCAAAGAGATGTAAAGATGTGTGACACGAGGAAGCGTACCGTTCTCTTTGATTATGAGATCCCTTAAATGCCCAATCTTCTTTTCGCTGAGCATTATTTTTGCGCCCAGGAGTTCGCTCAAAAAAAATGACTGGCTGTTATTTTGTTTTTGCAGATCAGTCTGATTCATGGCACAACACCCAATCCGCCTTTGACAGCTAAAGATATAAATTTCAATAACAGAATCGCTACCATGAAAAATAAATACAATCGCAGCATGAACAGGGAAAAAGATACCATGCGTGTCATTTTTATATGAGGCTCCTTGTATTTCTTGTTAACATCCCGTACCGCTGAGAAAAAACCCCGGAATATGTTGAAGACCTTTCCCATTTTATTTCTCCATAGTGCATTCTACTTTAACATATTCGGAAATACAATCGTAAGGCTGTAACCTGTGGATATAACAATCAAAGCTACAACGATAGAAATGTTTATGATGTTTTCGAGTCTGTTATTTTTGTATTTGCCCATTATTCCCTCATTATTGAGCAGGATGATAAGGAAAACCAATGCAGCGGGTAAAAGTACCGTAGCTGCGACCTGCACAAACAAGGTAATTAATACCAGGGGCGCATGTGGTATCAAAACTACCGTCCCTGCAAGTAACAGATCAAAGAAATAATACGCATAAAACCATTTAGCCTCTCTGACTTTATGATTTAATGAGTGTGCCCAGCCAAACACCTCGCCAAACGCCCAAGAACTGGCAAGAGATATACATACAGCTCCCAAAAGTCCGGCATCAAACAACCCAATCGCAACCAGTGTACCGACATACTTGTTTATCGGCATCATCGCAATGGCAGCCTGTGCTGCACTTTCGATATCTTGTCCGAAAAGAACCTTACCGGTAACAACAATGACTACGATAGCTGCGATAACAGTAAGAACAGATCCAACCAGCGTGTCTAATTTACCCCAGAGAATGTCTTTCTCCTGCATACCTTTATCAACAACAGTACTTTGCTGGAAGAAAATCATCCAAGGGGCTATTGTTGTACCTATGTTTGCCATTAGAAGGAAAAAAAGACTGTTCGTAAAGCTGCCTGCTGGCATGTGCGGAATAAAGCCATGCAGAACTTCTTTTACAGAAGGATGAATTAAAAAAGCAGCAGGGACATATATCATATTTACAGCGCAAAAAAGCAGCGCAAGCTTTTCCCATGTCCAATAATGACCTTGAAGCACCATAAACAACATGATTCCCCAGCAGATCAACACGGTAACCACAGGCGATACACCAAAGATACTTAGGGCAGCAGTCATACCTATGAACTCCGTTATCATGGTCATCCAGTCGGTCAAAACAAGATCCAACAAAGAAAACCAGCCCCAGAATGATCCGAAAGAATAAAATATTGCCTCTGCATGGCCGCGTTTTGTAACCGCACCGAGACGTACAGTCATCTCCTGTACATAGTATGCAACAGGTCCTAATAAAACCATGAACCAGAGTAGGCTGTAACCCGTTTGTGCCCCAGTAACCGCATAGGTCGTTATGCCGCCAGCATCATTGTCAGCAACCATCACGATTATGCCAGGCCCTGCAACAAGTGCAAAAATCTTCAGAAATTTTACAATCCTTCGGAGGTCATAATAGGTTGTAGATATCAAATCCATGGTTTTGTCCCTTACGCAAAACGTTCATTTTTTTAAAATTTCAACCCTTTCTCATATACAAATCCGGGAATGTCAAGAGATTTATACTTAATATTATGTAGGGGATTTTGAATCTTGAATTTTTTATAGATGCAGTCCGGTTTAATCAAACAGTCCTTTCAATACACTCTGTGCAGCGGTATTACCGCTGTTGATGCAATCGCTTATACCAATGCCGTGGTATGCGCTCCCGCAAAGATGTATATTCCCAAGACCTGCTGTCAACTGCTCTATGGTCCTGACCCTCGATTCATGGCCTATGGTGTACTGAGGCATTGCTCTGTCCCACCGATAAATACGGATAAATAAGGGCTCTGCTGTAACACCCATAATATCCATGATCTCAGCCTTCACAATCCTGGCGATTTCATCGTCTGATTTAGAAAACATATCCTTATGTTCAGCACCGCCGACAAAAAACCGCAGAAGGATCGCATCATCCGGCGAACGGTAGGAAAATTTGGAGCTTGTCCACGTTGCCGCCATTATACGCCTGCCTTCTTTCTTTGGTACAACAAATCCAAAACCCTTGAGCTCATGACCAAATGTATCCTTTTTATAAGCAAGCGATACCGTTGCTGTAGATACGTAGGGTATTGTGAGCAAAAGATCCGACAGGTCGTTTGCCATGGAGGAAACAAGACCGGCTGAAACATAAGCAGGCACTGCAAGAATAATACCATCAGCATGGAGCTGTTCCGAATTTGAAAGAGTAATGGTGTAGCTCTCAACCCTGTCATTAAACGTCCGTTGAATGGATTGCGCTCCAACCCTCGTCTTGAAATATACGCCGTTGGACTGCTGCCGCAGGGTATCTATAAGATCTTGTAACCCGTTCCTCATGGTCATAAACATGGAACGCGGACCTGTTGCTGCATATTTCTGCATCGTGCGGCGGGCGTTTAGCATGCCCCTGATCAGACTCCCGTACTGTTGCTCCATATTGACGAACCGCGGGAAGCTGCTCCGGACACTCATAGTATCCGGATCCCCTGCATGCACACCGGCAACCAGAGGCTCGGCAATTCTATCAAGAGCCTCCCTGCCCAGACGCCGTATGGTGAACTCTGAAAGACTTTCGTCGATTCCGTCTGTGCGTTTTGGTATAAACAATTCCATGCCCATCCTTATCTTGCCGTATAATGAAAACAGAGAACTTGTTACAAATGGAGTAAATTTCGTCGGTATCATCAAAACGACACCCTCGGGCAGTTTGTGCAGTTTCTTGTGCCAGAGCACATACGTACCCTGATTTTTGTTGTTTGTACCGATGAGATGGTCGGAAATACCAAGCTCCTTGACGAGCATGCCTGCGTAAGGCTTTTCCGCAAAGAAGCAGTCAGGCCCTGCCTCTACAATAAACCCATTATCATACTCCGTACGTATAGTACCGCCTAAAGAAGCAGACTTCTCGACAACAGTAATATCCAGATCTATGCTACCCTGAGTCTTTATCTTGTTAAGCCTGTATGCAGCAGAAAGTCCGGATATACCTCCGCCGATTATGACAATAGATTTTTTCATGCCTTTACAACCACATCCTTCAATGCTTGAATAAATAGTTTTGACGTGTTCAGTGAACGTGTGCGTATGAAGTTCAAGCCAAGTGAATTGGCGTACTGCTTATAAACGATGTCAATGTCGTATAATGTTTCCACATGATCCGACACAAAACCGTAGGGTACAACAATAATATTCTTTTTGTTATTCTTCGCGCAACTGTCCATAATATCTTTTACATCCGGCCCAAGCCAGTTTCCGCCAGTCATTCCTCGGCTCTGAAAGGCGAGGGCATATTCAGGTAAAGATAGATCTTCCAAAATCAATTTCAATGTTTGCTCCAGTTGTTCAACATAACCGTCTGTCTCTGCGGTGGAGACAGGCAGACTGTGAGCGCTGAAAATCGTAAATGGATTATAAATATCCTTTAATTTATCTAAAATAGTTTGTTCTAATGCTTTTATAAAAAACGGATTTGTATTGTAGCTTTTTATAACCTTAATATTCAAGTCAGTCTCTGCAACAGCCTGTTCAAGCCTCTGAAGGTACTTTCCTGTGCTTGCACTGTTGTAGTAAGGGGATAATGGTAAAGCAATAATATCATGTATATCAAGCGAAATAATCTGATCCACAGCATGTTCTATGGAAGGTTCTGTATATCTCATGCCGGTAAAGACCCTGTAAAAAGGTTGGGATTGATTTAATGCGACTTCAAGGCCTTTGGCTTGCATAGTGGTTATAGACTTAAGGGGCGAGCCGCCGCCGATCAACCGGTAACGTTCCTTGACAGACTCTATCTGCCGGTCTGATACCTGCCTGCCTTCCATGAGTGCCCTTAAAAAGGGTTCGACTTCATCCATGGACTGCGGTCCACCAAATGTAAGCAAAAGTACTGCTTTTAATGTATTAGACATAATGGACACTTAGCATAAAATGATTTTTCATGATATCACAAGACTGTCGCAAATTAAAGTCAATCGTGCAGGGAATTTGTTCGTGTTATTAGTAGACTACGATATCCTCGTTAAAAGCTATACTTTTCTGTCAGATTTTTTCATCACAATATGATGTGGAGTGTGCCCCTGCGTTTGGAGTAAATCTTTCATAAAAAGAGAACAAAATTTTCATTGTTTTCACCCATGGCTGCCAGTTGCTCAAACTCCTCAGGTGGTACATACCCAAGCGATGAGTGCAGCCGCTTCTTATTATACACTTCCTCTATAAAATAGGAAAGCCTTTCTATCACATCTTCAGAGGGAGTGATAACGTTAAAAATGAGAACAACCGTGAGAAAAGGAATTTCTCACGATAGGGATGAACTATTCGCTTGGCAGGTGCACATTAAATGGGTTACCCGTGTTCTTTTATGATCCTGATCTCCGATTTTTTGGATTCCGTGAGCAGGGGAGAGATGTGTCCCAGTTCAAGGTAAAAACATACCCGACATTGTGGTGCTTTAATATCCGCGCGACAGCAGCCCCGCCGTTCATGACCATTCCCTCCATCCGATTCAATAATAGTATAGCACAACCGCGCGTTTTCAATACGAACATCGAGGCGGGCGATATTCATCAATACTTCAAAAGTTCATAAACTTTCGTTATCCTGTCATTCCGTGCTTGACACGGAATCCAGTCTTTTGATTTTCTGGATTCCTGCTTTCGCAGGAATGACGTAAGAAAGTGCCCCTGTGGCAAGCTACAGGGAATTAACAAGCTCAACATTTGCTTGACAAAAACTATACTAATCGTTTATTAGATTATTGTACTATAAAAAGCTCCTCTGAAATCAGCAGTTCCCGGATGTAGATCTCTATTGATTCCGATTTGATTGTAATCTCTCAGGGAATTATGGGGGTCGGGAAGATCTAGACAACTTTTAGAGCTTAAATAAGGTGAAGAAAAATGGTAAGAGAACTCTAAAGGGAGGTTTAGAATGAGGAAGACAATCGAAGCAGGACTCAAGGCAAAAGTAGCACTGGAAGCATTCAAGGGAGAAAAGACACTGGCACAGATAAGCTCCGAATACGGAGTACACCCGAATCTTGTCAGCAAGTGGAAGCAGGAGCTGCTCAAAGGAGCTGCCGTGGTATTAAGCAAGAATGGTGGCAAGCATAGCAACGGGCAGGAAGAACAGGTAGAGAAACTGTACAAGAGCATCGGGGAGTTAAAGGTGGAAAACGACTGGCTCAAAAAAAAATTACAACTTTTGAGCTAAAAGCCCGGATAGCCCTTGTGAACAAACAGGGCACAGAATACAGGGTTACGAGGCAATGCAAGTTGCTGGGTCAAAACCGGTCGACGATCTATTATACGCCACGAGGGATAAGTCTGCGAGACCAGACTCTGATGAACCTCCTTGATACGCAATACACGAAGGCCCCGTTTTACGGAGTAGAGAAGATGCAGGAGCATTTGGAAGAGAAGGGGTACAAAGTAGGCAAGGACCATACGAGGACGCTGTTACGGAACATGGGACTTACTGCGGTATTTCCGAAGCCGAATCTGTCAAAGCCGCATCCCGGACACAAGATATACCCGTATCTACTGAGAGAGGTAAGCATAGAGAGACCGAACCAGGTCTGGAGCACCGATATAACATATATTCGTCTGGCACAGGGATTTGCCTATCTGGTGGCTATAATCGACTGGTACAGCCGGTATGTTTTGAGCTGGAGGATTTCCAACACGCTTGAGAGTGATTTTTGCGTAGAGGCATTGAACGAAGCTCTCCAGCGGCATGGAACGCCAGAGATATTCAACAGCGAGTAGGGGAGCCAGTTCACGAGTGAGGAATTTGTGCGTGTATTGTCCGGTAAGGGGATTTCTATCAGCATGGACGGCAAAGGTCGAGCACACGACAACATCTTTGTAGAGCGATTATGGCGTACGGTGAAGTATGAAGACATCTACCTGAACTGCTACCAGAGTATCCCCAAGGCAAAGGAAGGATTGAGACAGTATTTTGAGTTTTACAACAAACAACGGTATCACGAGGCACTGGAGTATAAGAGACCGTGGGAGGTTTATACGGGTATATACAAAACCATCAACGAGCCAAAGAAGATCGTCTATAACGCAAATACGGAGGTGATGTTTTATGACATGAACGGTAAAAACGGGATTTCTGGTAAAATCAATCAAAAGGTGAGATTAAACTAATGGAAGTTTTTCACCTTAAAAGCGGTCTAAAAGCTGTCCCAAATAACCCGACCCCTATA
>JABEBX010024318.1_pt1 | contig 17257 bp, 14 predicted proteins | sample 7245971 | NCBI WGS metagenome assembly JABEBX01 (sample SAMN14506365, study PRJNA622280) | hot springs metagenome | biome: hot spring [ENVO:00000051]|acidic hot spring [ENVO:00002120]; feature: spring [ENVO:00000027]|sediment [ENVO:00002007]; material: sediment environment [ENVO:01001048]... | reverse complement strand
TGGGATCCTATTATCTTTTCAGATATCTTATCGCCGTTTTCATTCCAAAGTATATCAATAAGTTTCTTGGACGAGGCCGTTTCGAGATATATCCCCCCGTTGTATTCGTGGGCAATATTGATAATCTCATCAATATCCGGAAATTTCCTGAGAAAATCATCAATGCTGTTAAAGCATTCAGATCCTATCGCATACAGGCCCTTTCTGGCAATTTCCCTCTTCCTGAATTCCCTGACTTTTTCTATGGCCTGCCTGTTGTCAATGCGGGTTTCAAAATAGGATGCCTTTACATCGGGTGGGATGCCATTAACACAGGAACTGAGAAACGGAAAAGAAACATCAAAATATTTCTCAATTCTGTTCATCATGATATGCTTCAAAAGCGTGTACATAATGTTAATCTTCACATCGTCATGTACCCGGAAAATTAAGCCGGAAAAATAAGAAAGATCAAGAAAATCTTCCCCGTTCCCAAGCTCCAGTATATTTCCGTTGACCACTGGCTTCATGCCCTCCTCCTCGAAAAGATCCACAAAAAAATCCGTTCCGGGGGGAGTCTGTTTGCAGGATGCCAGATAAAAATTTCTGGTTGAATACACAGTTATATCTTTAGATTTTACGATAGAAGAGAATGCAAGCATCCTCCATATGTCATGATCATAGTTCTGTATGCCGGCGAGAACATGTTCATCTGTATTCCCTCTTCTTCCATACTGGCTGGTACCGTATGGTGTTTTTACCAGCCCGAGTATCGGTATTTCTGAATCGATCAATTTCCACGTCTCATATATACCGCTAAGGAAAGTATCAGATCCCTTATACGTAAAATCATTTTTTAGTGCCATTTTCTCAAGTTTGTTCCTATATGTTGAAAATGGGCAGAAAAAAGAATCATCAAGTTGCTGGGGAATTATCTGAAGCGGATTTTCAAAGAATTTTCTGAGTTTCTCCTTGAATCTCTCCTGTTCCCCCTTTGAAATATTTTTAAGTTTCATATCAAAACAGGGCCTATTTGATGGTCCTTATTGATTCGGCCTTCACAGTAACCGGAATTGGGACCATGCTCTCTACAAGCTGTACCGTTACCTCTTCCTTCACTGAATCGATTGACATAATCTTTGCCTTTTCCCCTTTGAATGGCCCTTCCACAAGCTCCACAAGCGATCCAAGTTCAAGGCCGGAGACTGCAGGCTTTGGTGTAAGATAATGTGCAATTTCATCTATATCTATCTTTCCCGAAACAACACCTTTGAAACCTCTGACATCCCTCGCCAGGTAAGAAACACGATCTGGATGCATTGTTTCAATAAAGATATAACCTTTAACCTCGTATGGTGCCATAATGGCAAGGATTTCACTCAGGGCTTTTTCATCTCCGCTGCTTCTTTCCTGGCGATCCCTTTCAGCCCTGTTATTAAGATCCATAGAAACAGGTATTTCCGATCCAACAGTAGTCTTAAGAGCTACTATCACGGGCTTAAGAGTTACGGAAATTTTTTTAGTGTAACTGTGGATCATGTCTTCAGATGAAACAGATATCTCCATAGTGAGATTATCATTAACAAATGCACCCTTTGGAGCCAGTATTTTAACTGTTATTTCCTTCTCTTTATTCCCCTCTATCTCGAAACCCTGTTCGATATTACCTGAATCGGCTAGATTCATGTCCTCGGGTTTTCCAGCATTAACGACGGCTTTCCATTCAACACTTGAATCTTTTTCTGTGATCCTGTAATTTATATTCAGGTTAAATTTTCTCTTGGAAGGTTGAATATTCTTTATCTTTATGGGTATTTCCAGACTCTCGCCGCTACCCTTATCTATTGTTTCAGGAACGTTGAATTCGATCCATTCAAATATTTTTTCATTTTCCATTTATCCACCTTTAACCGTTTCAGGGTAATTTAGCGTATACATCCATTATAAGGTATATTATAAAGCCTATGCCTCCAATAATTAATAGTCCAACAGCTGTTATTAAAAGAACCTTTATGTATTCATCGCGGTTCGGTTTTCTTGCCATCCTCAAAATCCTTGCATACTTACCTTTGCCTATACCCGAAAACTTTCTCTCAATATTCTGCTGAATCTCTTCAGCTTTATCATCTATAGCCACTGAATCACCAATGTCAAATAGCTTATTGAAAATAAAAATTTAAAGGTATGGTATAGGTAGATGCCAACCACACTTTTTTTCTAGGAGGTGATCCATCCGCAGGTTCCCCTACGGATACCTTGTTACGACTTAACCCTCCTCACTGACATCAGATTCGAGATTATCCAATGGACAAACCCTCATCCAACACCAGCTCGGATGGTTTGACGGGCGGTGTGTGCAAGGAGCAGGGGCATATTCACCGTAGGTTGTTGACCTACGATTACTACGGAATCCACATTCGTGAGGGCGAGTTACAGCCCTCAGTCCTGACTACGAACGGGTTTCGAGATTGGCTTCCCCTTTCGAGGTTGCAGCTCATTGTCCCGTCCTTTGTAGCGCGCGTGTAGCCCGGGAGATTCGGGGCGTACTGACCTGCCGTCGACCCCTCCTTCCTCCAGTTTAGCACTGGCGGTCCCTCTAAAGTGCAAACACTCTCTAGAATGTTTTAGCAATTAGAGATGGGGGTCTCGCTCGTTATCACACTTAAGTGAACGCCCTACGGTACGAGCTGACGACGGCCATGCACCACCTCTCCTTCTATCAGGTAAATTCGTCAGGTTGACCCTCATCCGAAGGTCGCTCCCGGTGAGTTTTCCGGCGTTGAATCCAATTAAACCGCACGCTCCTCCCGTTGCGGTGCTCCCCCGCCAATTCCTTTAAGTTTCAGCCTTGTGACCGTACTCCCCAAGTGACCCACTTAACACCTTCGCTACGGCACTGCCTCCCCTCAACGGAGAAGCAACACCAAGTGGGCAGCGTTTACAGCTAGGACTACCCGGGTATCTGATCCGGTTTGCTCCCCTAGCCTTCGTCCCTCACCGTCGGATCCGTTCTAGTTGAACGCTTTCGCCACCGGTCGTCCTTTCAGGATTACAGGATTTTACCCCTACCCCAAAAGTACATTCAACTTCACCCGGTCCCAAGTCTTACAGTCTCTTCAGAAGCTCTTCCGTTAAGCGGAAGAATTTATCTGAAGATTTATAAAACCGGTTACGGACGCTTTAGACTCAATAAAAGTGATCACCACTTGAGCTGCGGGTGTTACCGCGGCGGCTGGCACCCGTCTTGCCCAGCTCTTATTCCTTATGCTTTTTAGGCATAAGAAAAGCTTTGACGAAAAGTCAAAGCACTCAGGTTCCCCGTGTCGCGCTTTCGCGCATTGCACAGTTTTCGCGCCTGCTGCGCCCCGTAGGGCCTGGACTGTTGTCTCAGAGTCCATCTCCGGGCTTCCCCTTTCAGGGCCCGTACCCGTCTTAGGCTAGGTGGTCCTTTACACCACCTACTACCTGATAGGCCGCAGACTTATCCTCAGACGTCGGAGCTTTCATTATTACAGCCTTCCAGCTTGTAATAACTATGGGGAATTAGCCTCAGTTTCCCGAGGTTATACCCCATCTAAGGGTAAATTATCCACGTGTTACTGAGCTGTTCGCCGGTACCTTTCGGCCCCTTGACTTGCATGGCTTAGTCGAAACCTGATAGCAGTGACCGCCGGCAGGATCGACCGGAGTTAATAAACACACTTTTATTTTAGGCACTTCTTATAGAATTAGCAGTTGACATCTACCTTTCAGAAGCGAGCATTAATCTCGCTACCACATATTTCCCAACCTTGGATCAAGAGAATCATGCACACAATATTGTCGATCATCTCTTTCGCTTATTAGTTGGTGTATTACCATACCTGTTATGTGCAAATCAAAGTATAGCAAAAGTCTATTTATACTTTTCTAAACCTGATTTTTCTAAGGTTTTATTTGAATAATACTATTATATGTTTTTTTTAAAAAAATATTCTAAAAAATGATCTATTGACTTAAATTTTTCACAAATTTTCGCATCTGTCCAACCTTATGGTCGAATTTCTGGTGAGAGAAACCAAAATTTATTTCAGTAGCGTTAATCATAATAATTAAAAATACGCAAGATTAATACATACCCATTGGCTATAACTCTGATACAAATGATGGTTGAAACTCCAACAAGTGATAAAGATCTATATCCTGAAATTTTTTTGTTATTAAAGGAAGGAAACATTGACAAGATAAAAAATGAACTGAATGACAAGGATGCAATAATGAAGAAAAACCAATACTATATGACACCACTGATATATTCTGCACTGCTGGGCCAGGAAGAAGAATGCAAAATACTGCTTGAGTCTGGTGCAAATACCGAAGATAGGGATATAGATGGAAATACGGCAATTATATGGGCTGCAAGAAACAACAACGTGAATGTTATAAACGAGCTTATAGACGGAAAGGCTGATGTAAACGCGAGGGACAATGAGGGAAATTCCGCATTGATGTGGGCTTCCTCCTTTGGTTACAAGGAATCTGTTGAAACTCTCTTAAAAGGGGACGCAGATATAAACCTTAAGAATAAGGGTGGCGAAACATCTATATTAATGGCGTCAGGATTTGGTCATCTTGAAATTGTCAAAATACTGGCCGGCAGCGGGGGAGATCCTTTTATTAGAAACGATAAGGGATACGATGCGATCTACACTGCAAAATTGTTTGGAAGAAAGGACGTAGCAGATTTTTTGAAAACATTAAAAGAATCTTAAAATCATTCAGAAAATAAAATAACTAAATTTTAAAAGCCAGCGTCAAAAATGGATAACGGAAAATTATTTTTCCATATCTTTGAATCTGCCTTTTAATTTTTCTATCACTGCAGGTAAAGTTGTGTATTCCATGTCCTGATCTGGGAGGCGATGTGGTTCAAATGGCCCCATTCTCCTGATATGATCTGTCATTTCCACAGCAATACGCCTTGCATAGTCAAAAGCGGGATCATCAAACATGTCTACAGGTCCCTCAAGTCTGCCATTTTTCTCTACAAAGCCAAGAGCCACAACTCTCGGAGGGCCATCAAATCTAGTCATTTTTGAATCCTTCATTGATACTGGCATAAGAGGCCCGTTAAAAGAACCGCGCATCCATCCGGATACAAGGTATGGGAATGAAAAAGCCTCAAGTGATTCTCCGGCTGCAGGAAGCCCTGACTGTATTCTAACGACAGCTGCAGGATCATCTTTTCCCACATATTTACCAGCTATCATGGATAATTTGTCTGTGGAAATAACTGCAACATTTTCATCGGGAAGTTTTTTATTTTCGGATCTGGTGTAAACTCTTTTAATCACATATCTGCTCTTTGATCCTATAAGAGCAAGCATATCGTATATTTCGGAAGGGCTGTCAAACATTATGTTCTTGTGATCAATGACATCCCAGACCTCAAAACGAAATCCGTCATGCATTCCCCCATCTATGACAAGACCCGGTGTGTTGAATGGATCTGCAAACATTTTGTATATTGGCAGGTTAAAAGCTCCAGGCTCGGTTTTATCCATCATATAAACAATAAATGGCTCAGAAGGTCTCTCATTTATTTCCATCTCGGCTACACCCGGCCCCATACCTTTCAGGTTACCGGAAAAAGAATCCTTCAGCAAATCCTGTCCTGCCCCATAGAGCCCTATTTCCTTTGCGACCTCTGTTCCTGCTTTAAAGGCGTTCCATGCGAGCTCGTGAACTTCTTTATTATTTATGCCACCCGTATGTATCATGGTAATCTGTGCGTCGTCCCCCACATGCGACATCTTGTAGTCAGAAATTTTTCCTTTATAATTTTCCTTTATATATTTTTCTATTGCTGCCATCACCTTATCGTCTACTGTGCTGTGACCGGGCAGACTTCCTATGTCCGCTTTTATATGAGATATAGTTATCTTCATACCTGTCTAAGTGCAACATCAATAAAAATCTTTTTACCAAAATTATCGAATTAAAGCAGTATACGTCGGGGGGGAGATTTGAACTCCCGAGCTACGAGAGCAATAGATCTCGAATCTATCGCCTTACCGGGCTAGGCTACCCCGACACCACAACGTAATTGCAAACGGCATAATTAACCATTACGCTTATCTGTCATTTCAAATTGCCATAACAAAAATATTAAGAATATGATTTTAATGCAGTAAATTATTACTTAATATTCTTTCTTTTCACTTCTTTATGCATCTCCGCGGAAAGCCTACCAAGCGGATAATTCTCTGTATCAACAAATTTTATCAGTTTAGAAAGTATGGGATTTATCTTTCTGATCTCTTCATATGTCTTTATCGCCACCATTCTCATATCCTGATGGGCCTGTGGCGTGCTTCTAAGTTCCACAAAATAGGAAATTTCCGACAAGTTTGATGTAACAGTCACAGGATACCTGAAGGCCAGAGGCACCACATATTGTGCGATATGTATCCCATAATTTTTGCGGATATTTTCGTATATATTTTTTGCATCATCCATAAGCATACGATATCTGGCGTTCAAGCGATCTGATCTTGATATAAATTCTGGGATGTCATACCCATAATTCGCGGTAAGCGGTTTTCTTATTATACTGAGAAAACGGTGTCTCTGCATATCTCTGAAGGCTCCATAGTTTGTATTTATTTCCATCGTGTAAGAAACGCTCTCAAAGGGTCTCCATAGTTTCATCCTTCTGTTCTTTCTCATGGCTGCAATTCTGTCTATTATTCCTATTTTTTCAGATTCGCTCATTGATTCAACTTCTTTCATTACATCGTTCGCACCATTTTTAAATGGGTACAGAATCAACGATATTACCCTGTCTAATGATATTGCTTCATTTTCATACCATAAAATGGAAACGTCTTCCACTGGCTTTCCACGGGTTTCATAATTCTCAAATTGCATAATGCCCTTCTTATATCCCATCAATTCTTTTCCTCTGGATGATAACGATTCATCTATAAGCTCTGGAAGTTCAGGTTTCAACTCCTCATAGAGGTCTTCCGCTATTTTCCTTGTTTCCGGCAGATCATATTCATAAAGTTTCTGCACTAGGTGTATGAACGACCTGCCATTGCCGCTTATCCCGATATTTGTAAGTGTTGAAGCCGGCAATACAAGTCTCAATTCGTCCAAGGCCCGGGACCTCGTGGAACTATTATAAGATTTTATGGCTATTTTGCGATCATCGTCTTCAAGTTCGGAATAAGGTTTACTGCCATTTTCCGTTTCGAAATAAAAATTGTCAATAGGATACGTGGCTTCAATAGCTTTTTTAATTTCATCATAGGATTCGGAATAGAATCCAAAAAGATCGCCGCAAAAGAGATCATAATCATCCGCAAGAGGTCCAGGTATGCCTACCTTACCAGAATCAAGGTAAAGATACCTGCCGTTAATTTTTTTATCGTATCTCACATATCTTGTTGATTTTTCAAGATAAGAGAGTCCTACTCTCAATTCTTCAATGGCCTTGGAGGCAATGTTTGATACGTTCTGTATTCCGACCTGTTCAGTTGTCAATTCAGCTATGGATTCATCTCCGTAATCAAGGAAGACACGCTTATAAAAATCAGAAGCCTTATCCCGCCTCCCTTCAAATTCATTATGGTATACGTCTCTTATATCCAGATCTGAAGCCCTGCTGTATCTTGACATAAGAGCTCCCCGATCGATCATTTCCGGAAGCTTAATTATAAAGATATCCTTATCATTGTTGGAGAATCCCATGCATCCGTATAACTTAGGTAACTTAAAATTTTTATGTTTTTCTTTAAAATTTTGCTTTGTTCATCGGGCAATTTAACCATAGCATTACAGTAAACATTGAAAACATGCTTTCAGGAACGGCATCATTTAAGAACCGTAACAATTTATTCCAGTGCCTTTATTTTGTATTCATGCAACATCAATTTTAAATGCTTCATATTTATAATATTACCGCAAGTTTTAATAGAGTAAGCAATTTTAAGGCTTAGCTTGTTTTGCCTATTTCCAGAATCCATAGAAAAGCTAATATAATATTTTGAGATTAATGTATTTAAGTAGGAAAGGTCAATCTGCCAATAACATTGCAAAACCTGAAAAATAGCAATTAGAAAATGCCTTTCAGGTATATGCGCTGTTATTGTAGTTGGATATGGCATTCCAAAGAAAGATCAAAAGAAGATGATGTTATGGCTGATGAAATGACCGATAATGCAAAAAAAATTTATGATGCAATGAAAAAGCTGGGCGCTACAACAGAAGACAAATTAAAGACTGCCGATGATATTATGAAAGCTGTTGCTCTTGGCAAATCCATTGTTAACGCAGCCCTTCAGGAACTTCAAAAGAAAGGCTATGTAAAGAGAATTGCAAGGCAGAAAAGTGCAGGCTATTACGTTACGAAGTAGCCTGAATTACATTAAGTAAATTCGTATTATAAAACAATCATCTTTTGTATATACTTTTGTATGAGTTTTTTGCTGAGATACATTTAAATAGAGAATCTCATTTGTAAAAATATGACCTGAGGTAGTTTATGGGAACGATCATCATCAACATTGACAGAGACAACGATTTTGGAGAGAAAGCTGGAGTAGAAGGGCCAGTCGTTGGTTATTCTGAATGTTATGAAGCCGCAATAAAACTCATTACTGCTGATCCCGAGGATTCTGACGCAAATGCCCTATTTGGTGCGCTTAAACATTATGAACAGCTCAAATCTCGTGGGGAAGATGTGGAAATAGCATTGCTGACCGGGGATGATGATGTAGGTGAAAAATCAGATGAGGAACTGTCCCGCCAGATGAAGGAGATATTCTCCGAATCATCATACAGTGACGCCATACTCGTCTCAGATGGAGCTGAAGATGATTATATTGTTCCCGTCCTTGTGTCTTATGTAAAGATAAGATATGTGAAGCATATACTTGTCAGGCACAACCAGAATATTGAATCCCTTTACTATTATATTGTGAAGGCCCTTAAGGATAAGAAAATAGTAAACAAATTCATAATTCCTCTTGGCCTGGTATTTCTCACTTATGGTGCTGTATCCCTGGGTTTCATACTTTATTCCGTAAGTGTTGGATACTCAAAAATTGTGGATCCTACTGTTGGAGCTATAACTCTGGTCACACTTGTGCTTGGTGTGTATTTTCTGCAGAGAGGATTTGATCTCGGCAATATATTGCTAAAATTCTTCAGGGATCTGCATGAATATGCCCAGGAAACCAGAATTTTATTTCTTACATATGTAATCGCCGGCCTCATGCTCATGGTCGGCATAGCATCAAGTTATACAATTTCTGTAAGGACTGGAATAAATGGGTTAGACGCATTTCTTATTTTTCTTTCGCTATTTACCTGGTGGGTCTACGGAGCTATATTCGTCAGAGAGGTTGGAAGGGTTACAGAACTGGCAGTAAGCAAGAAGGTCGGTATGCTGAAAATATGGTACGGGTTGATTTTCTCTGTATCTATAGCATTTATAATATATGGCATGCTCAATTACATACGCTACATCCTTGGTTTTATAGGTTTTAAAAGCGCTTTGATAAGCATATTCTTCCTGATACTTGGATTGATAATAGCTATAGTTTCCTCAATGATACACAGGTATTATAATGAAAACGTCGATGATATAGCACATACTTCAATAATGGAATACAAATGAATCTCAAAGAGTGGATGTTAATTTATAAAGGTATCTGCAATGATTTAAATATAAATCCTGACGCAGATCTACTGGCATCTTTTTTACTTTCTCGCTTCACTGGAAAAGGCTATTTGAAGCGTCTTATGACTGAAAGCATCTATGTAATTGGAAATGCCCCATGGCTTGATCAGGCCCTTGACGCAATTCCAGAATCTGCAGTTACTATCGTGGCAGATTCAGCAATAAAGGTATACTTCAAGCAAAGGGGCCCACCTGATTATATAGTATCAGACCTTGACGGTGATATAAACCTTATAGAAAAGAGCAAAGAAGAAGGTTCAAAACTGATAATACACGCACATGGAGACAATACGGAAAAAATAATGAAATACACGCATCTTTTAGATGCCGAAGTTATCGGAACTACACAGAATGTCCCGCTGATAAACATCCCGAATTTCTTTGGATTCACTGATGGAGACAGAGCCGCATTCTTAGCGTATTACCTTGGTACACGCAACATCTACCTGATAGGCTTTGATTTTGATCATCCTTCATTTAAGCAAGGTAGCGATTTACTGAGAAAGCAAAAAAAACTGAAGTGGGCAAAATATCTTCTTGAAATTCTGGCAGAGGAAAGAAACTCATCCCTTGGAAGATCGGAAATTATGCGTATTTGATAATCCTCCCATCTTCCACGGTGACCGGAAAATTAGCGTAATCAACGGATACACAGTACTGAAGGTCTTCCTTGCTAATCCTCCCTATGCGCCTTTCGTTTGATATAATTATTTCCTTCAAATAGCGATCTATATCAGGATCTGTACCATCAAGGGTATCTTTTAACAATCTGGCGAATATATTATCCTCGCTCGCCGTTCCAACAGGCCTGTTGGACGGCATTATGGAAATGTCGTCATAATCTTTAAGGACATCAACCGTAGAATGGAAGTTTACGAAAGATGCTATGAAAATTCTCCCATAACGTATCTTGTCGAGAACATACATTCCGTTTGTAGATGTAAATGCCACAGCTTTGCCTGAAAAATCCGCAGTTGCAATTTCGGATGGCGAATTATCATAATCAAAAAATGGCGGTTTAATTCCATATTTCTCTCCTACAAGGACCACACCTGGGTGAGAGCGGGTATAATTAAGCGCATCCATAGCATCCTTAAATGGTATTATGTATCCGGCATTCTGCTTCAGTATGATCGGTACTGTTGTAGTGGATCTGAATATGTCAACCACGACGTTAACCTGTGATATCTCTGATGTTTTTCTGCCGTTTATTATTTTTATCATTTTGTTTAAGGTGAATTCCTTTTTTCTTTATAAATTTGAAGGATACCATGGTAGCGTATTGAAATGGCCATAAACCCTATACGATACTCATAATGCCGATTCCGTCTCCGCATCTAAATACATTTTTCATTGTTTGTCCTATCATCTACGCCCGCAATCAATTAAGAAGACATCATTCAGGTGCTTTGCCTGACCCATGCAAACGCAAATACTGGAAAAAGGACTCCGATTCCAGAAGCAGCAGATCTCTTGAAACCGCGATAAAGGTTTATCTGTTGCCGCTCTGACAGGAATATGCACTACAATATTAACGTCTCCATGAAGCAATGAAATGGTCTGCGCGCGGATATTCGGATATGAAAATGGGTGTAAACTCATATGGAGAACCATTTTTATATAGTTTTCATTCAAATGTTGGTAGCATCAGATCAAAATAAGCCAAACTCAACAAATATATACATAATAAAAATATGGAGGCATGGAAAGGGAAAGACTAGTAGAATCACAATTACGCGTTGTATCAAAGGAAAAAGATTCTATCACTGTTGAGATGCTTAACTATGACAACACTCTTCTGAGGCCTCTCGTAGAAGAAATTTTAGTGGATGATCAGGTCGTGGATTCCAGATACTACATAAAGCATCCTGTTATAGACAATCCAGTTATTTACGTAAAAGTCAAGTCCGGCAAACCTCAGGCGGCAATAAAGAGATCTATCAGGCGCCTTGCGAAAGTATATGAGGATCTTTCTGCAGAACTTGGCAAAGAGCTTGAAAGATATGAAAAGGAAATGAGCAAAGAATAAGCATACCTCCTTTATATCTGATAACGCATAAGCATAAGCTAAAAACTGTTTTTAATGATACTTAATGGATAGATACATAATAGAATTCAGCAGAGAACCTAACGAAGCAAGAAAAGTAGAGATCAACTCGATTATGGAGACGTATGAAGATTTTGAGCTAGAATATCTGGATGATTATATTGCAATAATCGAGGGCAATCCTTCCCACCTGAAAAATTCAGCTTTTATAAATTTCATATCAAAAATAATATACCGGTGCGATAAGATCGAAGATCTAAAAAACTCTAAAATTCCTGATGGAAAGTTTTACCTGAGAATTGGCGGAGAATACAGTAACAGGGAGCTCACAGAAAAGCTGATTGGGGATATTCTCAACGGCAGAGGCAGAATATCGTTCTCAAACCCGGACTTTGTGCTCAGAGCTATTTATAAAGATGCATGGTATCTTTCCCTCGTCTATTTTAAGAGAGATACTGAAAGCTTTGAATCAAGGAAGGCTCCGTTAAGGCCATATTTTTCACCAGTTTCAATGCACCCAAAATATGCAAGATTCCTTGTAAATACAGCTCACGTCAGGGAGGGTGAAACGTTGCTGGATCCATTCTGCGGTACTGGTGGAGTGCTGATAGAAGCTGCGATGATAGGGATCAGGATCATGGGAAACGACATCTCGTTGAACATGACGATAGGAACAAAGATGAATCTTAAGTTCTTTAAAATTACTGATTTTAAAATATATAATGATGAAATATCAAATCTGGAAACTGAAGAGGTTGATGGTATTGCAACTGATATGCCTTATGGTAGGGGATCCTATATTGATGACGACGTTGACGGTTTCTACGAGAAATCATTCAGAAAATTCAATGAATTATTAAGGAACCAAAGATATGCTTCATTTGCAATATCAAATAAGCTATACATAGAAACGGCTAGAAAGTATTTTGACATACTAAGCGTGGTGCCCGTATATCAGCATCGTGCCCTTACAAGATATTTTGTAACCGCGCGCAAGAAGTAATTTGATGGTAAGATTCACGGGGCAACAAAACGACATACTATGCGGCCAATTTCAGTTCTGTTGGCCAGCGGACAGGACATACCTGAAAAACGGAAGAAAAGGGTTGCCTTTCATCCCATCCCGGAAGAAATCCTTCGCTCACAGAAGTTAAAGCACTGTTCCGCATAATTCACGTTATAAAAAATGGTGGTAGCCCTTTAAACTGCCAACCTTCCGCATTTCATTATAAGATAAAATAATAGTATTGCATAACTTACTCATGAAAGACAAGCAGTCTTCTCTTGACTTCTATGCATTTGTTAATACTCACAGGGACTTATTCATAAATTCTTACATAAAGAAGGTCTATCAAATCACGGCCGATTCATTTTTATTCCAGCTTTATCGTTCGGATATCAAAAGAAGGGACCTTTTTATTTCTCTGTCACGGGGAATGTGTTTTATGGAAGCGGAGACTCCTGAAAAAGCTTCACAGACCGCAATGATACTTAGAAAAAATGTCTCTGACAGAAAAATAGTAAACATATCACAAATAAATTTTGATCGTGTCGTAAGATTCGAATTCCATACCGGGCAGTCAATGATACTCGAGTTATTCAGGGACGGGAATCTTATACTTACGGATCAGGAAAAGATAACATTTGCAATAAAGCAAAGACGCTGGAAGAACAGAAGCCTTGAGGTGGGAGAAAATTATATACCACCATCCCTGGTCAATCCCCTCGAATACAGTGACGAAGAGGCAAAGGAGGTAATGTTATCCAGCAATGCATCTGTAGTTCAAACTATGGCAACGAGATTTAACCTCGGCGGGGATGTTTCCGAGGAAGTACTTTTCAGGGCAGGAATAAATAAAAATACAAAGGCCGTAGAAGCGACGGAATATTACCCAAAAATAAGGTCAAAAATTCAGGAAATTCTTGACGAAAGCCTGAAAAATAAATCATATTATTATAAAAATGATGAAAACCTGTCTCCGGTTTTAATGCAACATCTGGGAACTCCGGATAGAGAATTCGAAAATCTTAATTCAGGGTATCTCTTTCAATTTGAAAATCGCGAGAAATCCGAGGAAAAGGAAGATTCAATAACGAGAAGGATAAATTCACAGAAAAGAAGTATGGAGGAATTTAAGAAGATTAGCGAAAAATACCGAAACTACGGGACATTGATAATGTCTAATTTATCATACATATCAGGCATTATTAAAGATATAAATTACGGAAAATTTCCGGATGGTTTACCCGTAGATAAGGCCAATAAAAAGGCGACGATAAACATAGACGGTGAAGATATTGAGATATCGTATACAATAACAGCAGGGGAAAATGCCAACAGATTTTTCAATGAATCGAAGGAATATAAAAGAAAAATAGAGGGTGCCGTAAAAGCAATTGAGGATGCTGAGAGGGAGAAAATAAAAAATACAGCTAAGAAAGAGGTGCAGCGCAAGAAAATATTCTGGTTCGAGTCATATCACTGGTTCATTTCAAGTGAAGGATACCTTGTTATAGCTGGAAGAGACGTCAAATCCAATGAAAAAATAGTAAAAAAGCATTTAAAGGAAGGGGATGTATATGTACACGCAGACATATATGGTGCCCCAAGTACAATAATAAAATCAGAGGGTAAGCCATTTCCAGGAGATAATACGTTCAGAGAGGCTGGCATTTTTGCTGCTTCCTTTTCCCGGGCATGGCCGGCGGGCATAGCATCAAGCACCGTTTACTGGGTATATCCAAGCCAGGTAAGCAAAACACCGGAATCAGGAGAGTATGTATCGACGGGATCATGGATAATCAGGGGAAAAAGGAACTATATCACAAATCTGGAGCTTAAACTCGGAATAGGCTTGATTGAATTCGAAAAAACGGAAATCCCTATGGTTGCGCCCTATACTGTTTTCAAGGAAAATCAGAAATATCTCGTTATAACGCCAGGAGAAACCAGAAGAATAGAAATAGTGAAGCAAATATCTGAAATACTATCAATAAATAGAAATGAAATTGAAAAGATACTTCCGCCAGGCAATTCATCAGTGCAGGAAACACATACACCTGTAGAAAATAAAGAAGGAAAAGAAGAGGAAACCGATAACGATATTATTACTTAAAATTCAAATCAATATTTATATTAAAATGCCATGAAGATGTATGAGATTCGATGAGGAACTGAAAACTTTAAAAGACCAGACCAGGTTTAATAAAGCTTTTAAAGTCGAACAGCACAAAAACATTGTTGTAGCCGGAATGGGCGGTTCTGGAATATCAGGCAAAATCTTTTCTGAACTTTACACTAAGGAGCCAGTGTTTGTTGTTGATGACTATAAAATCCCGGATTTTGTGGATGATAAAACTGAATTTTTCGCCGTTAGTTATTCCGGGAACACTGAGGAGACTCTGATTGCAGCGGAAGAGGCAAAAAAAAGGGGATCGCATGTTCATGCTATAACGTCGGGCGGCGCACTTTCAAAATCGGGTTATGATACAATTATAATCCCGGGGGGCCTGCAGCCTAGATCCGCGATTGGGTACCTCCTGATGCCTCTTATAAATACCTTTATTCCACAATCTAAAGGAGACAGGGATGAAGCATACCACGTTCTTGACGAAATGGACATGAATAACGGTGAAATGAAAAATCTTGCCGTGAAAATCTACGAAAAGAATCTTATACCTGTCATATACGGAAGCTCCCCCTTTCGGAATATAGCATATAGATGGAAAACTCAGTTCAATGAAAATTCTAAAATCATTGCATATTCAAATTACTTCTCCGAATTAAATCATAATGATACCATGCCCCTAAAGGATACTTACCGCAAGGATGAATTTATTTTTATGGTATTCTCAAGCAGCGATAACAGGATAAGCAAGCGCATAAAAATAACCGAAAAAATAACCGGCACTGAATTCAAAATGATAGACCCCGTCGGGGATAGTAATTTCGTGAGAATGTTATATCTTGTTCACTACGGAGATTATGTCACATACCACCTTGCAAATATGAGGAACGTAGAGCCGCAGGACGTATCACTTATTGAGGAACTGAAAAGGAAACTGTCAGATTAGCGCCCCAAAATCTGAAGATAACTTAATGTATCTGGATATAAAATAAAATATATTTTCATTATTGCAAACAATGCTACTTTAAGAGTGGTGCGTGATTGAAATCACACCTCATGCGCGAATAGCATACCAAAGTATTTTGCGACGTAGTAATATTCAACGTTTAACCGCTTTCCAGAATTTTTTAACAGGCTGTCAAGTATTATCATATTATAGAAGCTGTCTGGCTTTGCCTTCTCTATGAAATCATCCGTCAGGCCTGCGATTTCTGAAAAATTCCCGCTGTTTATGGCTTTTCTGACTTTTTCATCATATATATCCGCCTCATCGGAGAATCCGTATGGACCATCCGGAGAATGCGTATGGGCCTGGTCGGCACTTATTATTACGCTTACATTCTTTTCGCTTGAATTAATCACTTCATACAGGTGCTGGGCGAATTTTTTAACATCTTCCCGGGAAAGGAGCCTTGGTTGCCCTATGGCAACGATATTCTTTATCCTGAAAAATGAGAGAGGTATAACCGTTCCAAAATCCAGATTAAAGAAAGTGTTGCCGGATAAAGTTGTATACCTTACTCTTTCACATTTTTCAAAATCGCATATTGATTCTGCCAGTTTTATATCGTTTTCGTATTCTTTTCTTAGGATTTTTGTTTTTGTCCTGTAGTAAGATTTAAGATGCCTGGTATAAAGTACGCCCACATTTTTGTCCAGGATCAATCCATGCGGGCTGATGATCACGATAGCATCGCTTTTATCGTCATGTGTATATTTTTCTATCCTGTCGTGCATTATAATGTCCTCTTTCCTTTCATTATCTATTATCTCATCTCCGTGCGGTATAACGTAAATGTGATCTAGCATAAATTATCATAATTGCCGGATATTTAACGTTTTGCAGAACGGAAATAACAAAAATGGACGGTTTATTACTTTTAAATGTTATTCTAAACTACTGGATAGAAGATCAGTTTTCTGCAAGCAATAACACAGAAAACAGGCTTTTCTTTTGAAAATATGATCTTCCAGGTTCCTATGCGATAATAAAGAAAATCTGACGGCAGGTTGCCGGCGTATATAATACCTAGAAATCCACACGATAAGTATAATGGTGATAAATTACAGATCGTTTTATGATCTCCTTGCTAAGGAAACCACAAACTGTCTTAAACATAATCCTATTATAACGCATCACCAATCTTCAATTGAAATTTTTTTATATAAAAATATTATACTAAATATATAATCTATTTATGCAAGTTTTGTTGCTATAAATGGAAAAAATAAATCTAAATGCGTTTTATTTTGATTTTTTATGTAGATTTATGAACTTTATCGACAATAGGTAGTCTTAAAATATAGTAATTCAAAATAATTTACAAAAATTTATTAACATTCCCTCTATATCTGATTGATAATTATGTCAAAGAC
>JABEBX010016257.1_pt1 | contig 17268 bp, 31 predicted proteins | sample 7245971 | NCBI WGS metagenome assembly JABEBX01 (sample SAMN14506365, study PRJNA622280) | hot springs metagenome | biome: hot spring [ENVO:00000051]|acidic hot spring [ENVO:00002120]; feature: spring [ENVO:00000027]|sediment [ENVO:00002007]; material: sediment environment [ENVO:01001048]... | reverse complement strand
TAGGTGTTGTCTAGAAGGGTATATCGTCATCGAAATCCTCCATGGGCGGCTCCATTTGGGTATTCTTAGACCCCGGCTCGCTGGTCGAGCGCGGGCCTTCCTCCGCAAAGGAAGCGGTGCCACTCCCGCCGCCGCGCCCACCGACCAATTGCAGACGATCCCCAACAATTTCCGTCGTATAGCGTTCGTGACCCTCCTTATCGGTCCATTTGCGGGTCTGCAGACGGCCTTCCACATAGGCTTGGCTTCCCTTGCGTAGATACTCGCCAGCGATTTCGGCCGATCGCCCAAAGAACACGACCCGATGCCATTCGGTGCGCTCCTGCCGGTTCCCATCCCGGTCCTTGAAGGTTTCGGAGGTCGCCAGATTCAAGGTAGCAATGGCTCCACCACTGGGCTGGTAGCGCATTTCCGGATCCCGACCCAAATGCCCCAAAAGGATGACTTTATTGACTCCTGCCATACGAACACTCCCTTTCCTTTGTAGAGGACGATCACCATGATTCCGCCTATACTACCCCATTACTCCTCCAAATGAAGCAAAGCATGGACCATATCGAGATTCGCGGTGCCCGCACCCATAACCTCAAAAACATCAGTCTACGGATTCCCAGGGATCGTTTGGTGGTCATTACGGGCCTGTCGGGCTCCGGGAAATCCTCCCTGGCCTTTGATACGCTCTATGCCGAAGGACAACGGCGTTACGTCGAGAGTCTCTCGGCCTATGCCCGCCAATTTCTCTCGCTCATGGGCAAACCCGATGTGGATGCCATCGAGGGACTTTCTCCTGCCATTGCCATCGAGCAAAAATCCACCTCCCACAATCCCCGTTCCACCGTCGGCACCGTTACGGAAATCCACGATTATCTGCGCCTGCTCTATGCCCGCGTGGGCACCCCCTGGTGTTGTGGTCAGCCGATCCAGAGCCAGAGCATTGCCCAAATGCTGGAGCAGATCCTCTCCTGGCCAGGCGGCACCCGCATCATGATCCTGGCTCCGGTACTGCGGGATCGTAAAGGGAGTCATGAAGAAATCTTTGCTGGACTCCGGGCACGGGGTCTGGTTCGCGCCCGGGTCGATGGGCAACTGGTCGAGCTGGACGAGACCCCGACCCTCGATCCCAAACGCAAGCACCGCATCGAGGCGGTGGTGGATCGGGTGGTACTCCGGGAGGACATCCGCGGGCGCCTGGCCGAATCCCTGGAAAGTGCCCTGGCCATGGGTGATGAGGAGATTCTGGTGGTCCGCCTGGACACCGAGGCAGAGCAACTCTTCTCCAGTCGCCATGCCTGCCATGTCTGTGGCCGCTCCTTCCCCGCCCTGGAACCGCGCCTCTTTTCCTTCAATAACCCCGCGGGTGCCTGCCCCCGCTGCGATGGACTGGGTGCAATCAATATCTTTGATCCCCAGCTCATCGTCCCCAATCCAGCCCTCAGCCTTGCCGATGGCGCCATTGCCCCCTGGCGTGGCCGCAACCGGGATACGCCGCTGCAACTCCTGGAAAGCCTGTCCCAAGCCCTGCATTTTTCCCTGCAGACCCCTTGGCAGGAATTACCTGCAAGCATTCAGGAAACCATTCTCCATGGCTATGGGGAAGCCCTTCCCGGATTGGACAAAAAACAGCGCTATCTCGGAGTCATCTCTGCCCTGGAACGACGCCTGCGGGAAACCCAATCCCCATTGCTTCGCGAAGAGCTCCTCCGCTATATGGGACAGCTGCCCTGCCCAGTCTGTCAGGGCAGCCGACTGCGCGAGGAGGCACGCATGGTGCGCGTGGGTTCCCTGGCGATCCACGAACTGTCGGCCTTGTCCATTGCCGAAGCCCACCGCTATTGTGCCGAGCTGCAACTCGGCGGCAAGGAAGCCGTCATCGCGGAGCGCATTCTCAAGGAAATTCGCGACCGCCTCCAGTTCCTCCTTGATGTTGGGCTCAATTACCTGAGCCTCCATCGTTCCGCCGAGACCCTCTCTGGGGGCGAGTCCCAGCGCATCCGTCTCGCCTCCCAAATTGGCGCGGGCCTGGTCGGGGTCATGTATGTCCTGGATGAACCTTCCATCGGCCTGCACCAGCGCGACAATGACCGCCTGCTGCAGACCCTCAAGCGACTTCGCGACCTGGGCAATACCGTCATCGTTGTCGAACACGATGAAGACGCCATTCGTAATGCGGATTATCTGGTCGACATGGGTCCGGCAGCTGGGGTACATGGCGGTGAGGTCGTTGCCCAGGGCCATCCCGACATCGTCGCGGCCCAAGCCCAGTCCCTGACGGGTAAATATCTGCGGGGCGAACTCTGTATCCGCGTTCCCGAACGCCGACGGCCCGTTACCAAGGATCGGCAACTGCGTCTGATTGGGGCCAAGGGCAACAACCTGCAAGGGGTCACCCTCACCATCCCCCTCGGCTTACTCACGGTAGTCACGGGAGTCAGCGGTTCGGGTAAGTCCACCCTCATCAACGATACCCTCTACCCCGCCTGTGCTCGCAGCCTCATGGGTAGCCAGAAAAACGCCGCACCCTATGATCATCTAGAGGGACTCGAGCATCTGGACAAAATCATTGCCATCGATCAAAGCCCCATTGGCCGGACACCACGCAGCAATCCCGCCACCTATAGCGGACTGTTTACTGCGGTGCGCGAGCTCTTTGCCGGCAGTAACGAAGCCAGAGCCCGGGGCTACGGTCCAGGTCGCTTCAGCTTCAATGTCAAAGGGGGACGGTGTGAGGCCTGCGAAGGCGAAGGCGTCATTCGGGTGGAAATGCATTTCCTCCCCGATGTCTATGTGGAATGTGATGTCTGCCAAGGACGACGCTTCAAACAGGAAACCCTAGAAATTCATTACAAAGGAAAGTCGATCCACGACGTGCTGCAAATGACCGTGGAAGAGGCGGCCGAATTTTTTGCCGCCATCCCGAGCATTGCCCGCAAATTACATACGCTACTCGATGTGGGTCTTGGCTATATTCGGCTGGGCCAATCGGCCACAACCCTGTCCGGTGGCGAAGCCCAACGGGTAAAATTAGCCAAAGAATTATCGCGTCGAGACACGGGCAATACCCTCTATATCTTGGACGAGCCGACCACGGGTCTGCATTTCCATGATATCGCGCTGCTGTTGGACGTACTACAAAAATTGGTAGACGCGGGAAACACGGTGGTGGTCATCGAGCACAATCTGGACGTCATTCAATGCGCAGACTGGGGACCCAGATCGTCAAAGAGCTTGACCACCGCATCTCGGTCCCGAAGCCTGGCAAAAGCGAGACGACGACTGGCAACCGATGGCTCCTTGGCCAAGGTGATCATGGGCTCAGCAAAACGACGTAATTCCTTGGCCTTGGGCAAGGTCGTCACGATCCGCTCCTTGGCAAAAAGGGATACCATCATATTGGCAAACATTGCCCGACGATGGCTGCTGTTGCGATTCAGTTTTTTACCACTATTACCATGACGCATGACGTCATACTCCCCAAGACAAAATCAGTTACACCGACTCAACGGTACTTTTACTACCCAGCGGAGGCAAATCTTCCGGCGGCCAATTATCGATGCGCATCCCCAAAGAAAGACCCTTTTTTTCCAGAATTTCCTTGATCTCATTGAGGGACTTGCGGCCCAGATTGGGAGCTTTCAACAGCTCTTGCTCGGTTTTCTGGACCAAATCACCGATGTAGAAGATATCTTCCGCCTTCAGGCAATTGGCAGAGCGAACCGTGAGTTCCAGATCATCTACCGTGCGCTCCAGCAACGGCATCAGGTCTTCCACCAAAGCAGCGGGTCGCGCCTCCTCCATGGGAGCAGATTCCCCACCGACAAAAACATCCAATTGCTGGCGAAGAATTCGAGCTGCTTCTTGCACCGCCTGAACCGGATCGACGGTTCCATTGGTTTCGATATCCAGGATCAAACGGTCCAGATCGGTACGCTGTTCGACACGGGCATTTTCCACCACAAAGCTCACGCGCTGAATGGGGCTAAAGCTAGCATCCAAAGCCAACACACCCACGCGCTTTTCATGGTCGTGCAGCCGCTGGGCGGCAGGCTGGTATCCACGACCTGACTCTAGTCGCAGATGCATCACAATCTCCACATCGCGAGTCAATGTGGCAATGATCTGCTCTGGATTGGCAATCTCCACTCCGTGCTCAGCCACAATATCCGCACCCGTAACCACACCAGGACCCTTCTTGCGTACGGTGATATTGACGGATTCACGACGATTGGTACGCACAGCCAGCTGTTTGAGGTTGAGCAGGATATCGACCACATCCTCTTGGACACCTTCGAGGCTCGAGTATTCATGCAATACCCCTTCGATCTCCACCTCGGTAACTGCCATACCACGCAGAGAAGAAAGTAGCACACGTCGTAGCGCATTGCCCAAGGTATGGCCAAAACCGCGCTCCAATGGGCCTAAGCTAACCGTTGCCCGGTGACTCCCCAGTGCCTGTACGTCATAATTCTGCGGACGCAATAACTCACCTACTTCAGCCATAAATGATCCTCGCAGTCGTACTTACTTGGAGTAAAGTTCCACGACCATCTGTTCGTTTAGATCCAGTGGCATTTCATCTCGAACCGGAACTGCCTTGATGGTGGCGGTCAACGCTTTGGTATCGACCGACAACCAATCCGGATAGCCGCGAGATGCAGCAGCCTCGACGCCAGCGACAATTCGATTGTGGTTTTTTGCCCCCTCTACCACCGCGAGCACATCACCGGCGCGCAATTGGTAGGAGGGAATGTCTACACGACGTCCATTAACGGTCACGTGACCATGGCGAACCACCTGCCTGGCCTCAGCCCGCGAGGAACCAAAGCCCAATCGATAGGCGACATTGTCCAATCGCAATTCCAAGAAACGCAAAAGGGATTCACCGGTCACGCCCTTCTTCTGGGCGGCAGCAGCAAAATAGCGACGGAATTGCCCTTCCAAGATCCCATACACGCGACGAATCTTCTGTTTTTCCCGAAGCTGCGTACCATACTCACTTACCCGGCCGCGGCGCTGACCATGCTGCCCCGGGGCGTAGGCACGAACCACCACCGGACATTTGTCGGAAAAACATTTTTCGCCTTTAAGGAAAAGCTTACCGCCTTCACGCCGACAAAGCCGGCAGCTGGGACCTGTATATTTCGCCACTGAAAAACCTCCAATAAATCAGACGCGCCGCTTTTTGGGTGGGCGACAGCCGTTGTGTGGAATGGGGGTCACATCCCGAATACTGGTGATGCGATAGCCAACCGTATGCAAGGCCCGGACAGTGCTTTCCCGACCAGGACCAGGACCACTGACTTCCACATCCAGATTTTTAAGACCAAACTCCTGGGCGCGTCGACCAACGTTTTCGGCAGCCACCTGGGCTGCAAACGGCGTGCTTTTACGGGACCCACGAAAGCCGGAGCCACCCGCACTGGCCCAGGCCAAAGCATTGCCCTGACGATCGCTAATGGTAATGATGGTATTGTTAAAAGAGGCGTAAATGTGGGCTACACCATCCACCACATTTTTCTTTACCTTCTTTCGTACCCGCGTATTGGACTGCGTCTTTGCCATGTCTCGATTTCCTTACAATCAGCGCGTAATGGCTTTCGCCGGACCCTTTCGGGTACGGGCGTTGGTCTTGGTTCGCTGCCCACGAACAGGAAGTCCACGGCGATGGCGGATGCCACGATAGCAACCAAGATCCATCAACCTCTTGATGCTCATGGTCACTTCACGGCGCAGATCACCCTCGACCAAATACTTACCGATTTCCGTACGGATGCGTTCCAACTCACCTTCGCTGACATCCTTGACGCGGAGAGTCGCCTGCACATCGGCCGCAGCAAGCACGCTGCGGGCCCGTGCCGGGCCAATCCCATAGATATAGGTAAGGGCAACGCCTATCTGCTTGTTATTCGGAATGTTGACACCAGCAATGCGGGCCATCCGCTACTCCTTCCAGCAACTGTTGTGACGAACCATAAAAATCAACCTTGGCGCTGTTTATGCCGAGGTTCTACGCAAATAACCCGGACTACGCCATTGCGGCGTACAATCTTACAATTCCGGCACAATTTCTTGACCGAGGCACGAACCTTCATCGCTAACTCCTCACTTTGCGCGGTAGATGATTCGCCCTTTGGTCAAATCATAAGGGGTCATTTCTACCGTTACCTTATCCCCCGGCAGAATACGGATATAATGCATCCGCATTTTTCCGGAAATATGTGCATTGACCACAAAACCATTTTCCAAACGCACCTTGAACGTTGCGCTGGGCAGATTTTCAATGACTTCTCCCTGCATTTCGAGAGTGTCTTCCTTGGCCATTACTCTTTCAACCCCAACGTTGACCGGATTCGCTCCTGAACCTGGGCGGTTTCCCCTTGCCCATCGACTTCGGCATATCCCGGTAACTGACGATAATAATCCACTAACGGAGCTGTCTCCGCCTCATATACTGCCAGACGATGGCGAATTACCGAGGGTTGATCGTCTGGTCGCTGTTCCAACTGCCCACCGCAAAGATCACAAATACCCTCTTGCCGAGGAGGGTGGTAGAGAACGTGATAAATCGCACCACAGGCTCGGCATACCCGCCTACCAGACAATCGCCTTACAATTTCGTCGGAATCGAGGGAGATACGGATCACCTTAGCAATACCGACACCATGCAAATCCAACAGCAAGGAATCCAGACCTTCCGCCTGCTTCACCGTTCTCGGGAATCCGTCAAAGATAACTCCATTTTGGGCATCCTCTGAACGCAGACGCTCAGCAACAATCCCCAAAATAACTTCATCACTCACCAGTGCCCCTGACTCCATTACGGCCTTGGCCAGTCGACCCATCTCTGTACCAGAACTAATGGAGGCGCGGAGCATATCACCAGTCGAGAGATGAGGCAAGCCGGAGTCTTCTGCCAATAACTTCGCCTGGGTACCTTTCCCAACCCCAGGGGCGCCCAGCAATATTACATGACCCTGCAACTTACTCATTTGCTATGCGAACCACTCTTGCGGAGCAAGCCTTCATACCGATGGGTCAGAAGATGACTTTGGATCTGTGTCATCAGATCCATCATGACCACCACCACGATCAATAGACTCGTGCCACCAAAATAAAAGGGTACGTTGTATTGGGTAATCAAAAATTCTGGAAGCAAACACACCACCGTCAAATAGATGGCACCCCAAAGGGTCAAGCGACTCAAGACTCGATCCATATATCGAGCCGTCTGTTCGCCAGGACGCAGCCCTGGAACAAAGGCCCCAGATTTCTTGAGATTATCCGCCGTCTCGCGCGGATTGAAGACCATAGCCGTATAAAAAAAGGCAAAAAAGACGATTGCCGTGGTAAAGACGACAACATAGAGCGTGGTGCCAGGACTCAAGGCCTGTCCAAATCGAGCCAACCACTGCATCCCAGGAACGTTAGCGAACCAGCCAGCAAGAGTCGCTGGCAAAAGAATGATACTGGAGGCAAAAATCGGTGGAATGACGCCAGACATGTTGACCTTCAGGGGCATGTGCGTACTCTGTCCCCCATAAATCTTCCTACCCACCTGGCGCTTGGCATATTGGATTGGTAGACGTCTTTGTGCACTTTCCATGAAAACCACAAAGGCAAGAACCAAAAGTGCCATGACAAATAAGGCCAGGGCAAAGAGTGGTTGAAACTGACCGGTTTTGACTAGCTCCAACATGGTGCCAATGGCTTCGGGTAAGCCAGCTACAATTCCTGCAAAAATAATCAACGAAATACCATTACCAATACCGCGTTCGGTGATCTGTTCACCCAGCCACATAAGGAAAACCGTACCGGCAGATAAGGTTATGGTTGTAGTAAAAAGAAACATAGGACCGGGATCGATGACAATGGGAAGTGCTCCCGCATGCATTTTTTCGATGGCGACCGAAATACCCAGACCCTGCAACAAAGACAGCAGGACAGTAGCATAACGGGTATATTCAGTAATCTTTCGCCGACCGGATTCCCCTTCCTTTTTGAGTTCCTCCAGTTGCGGAACTACGGATCCAGCTAGCTGAAAGATAATCGACGCGCTGATGTAGGGCATGATGCCCAAGGCAAAGACCGTCAAACGGGACAATGCGCCACCGGAGAACATATTGAACATACCCAGGATGGTCCCTTGCTGCTGATGAAAGAAACTAGCCATGGCAGCAGGATCAATACCAGGAACCGGAATATGGGCGCCGATACGAAAAACCAGCAGAGCGCCAAGTAAAAAAAGAATCCTTCGCCGTAGTTCGGTTATTTTACCAGCGCCTTGGGCAGCGCCAGCTAGAGCGGCAAAGTTTCCGGCCATATCAGTCTTCTACCTTGCCACCGACTGCTTCGATGGCTTTTTTTGCGCCAGCGCTTACCTTCAAGCCTTTGATGACGAGAGCAGTTTCCAATGCACCCGTACAAATGACCTTGATATGATCGGCCCTAGAACGAACATAACGACGCAGAAGCAGTGCCTCCCTATCTACCACCCCCGCAATTGCGGCATCAGCAAGCATCGACAAGGTGACTTCCGTAACGATGGGGGCACCAGCGTTGCGAAAGCCACGTTTCGGAATACGACGCTGCAAGGGCATCTGACCACCTTCAAATCCTACTTTGTGGTAACCACCAGAGCGCGCATGTTGCCCCTTATGACCACGACCAGCGGTTTTTCCCAAACCACTGCCGATCCCACGACCAACACGGGTACGCTCGCTCTTGGAGCCAGGCGCAGGAGCAATTTCGTTCAGCTTCATGATAGTTCCTCCCAGCGGAGCAGATAGGAAATCTTCTGGATCATGCCACGAATTTCAGGCGTATCTGGACGCTCTACCGAATGATGGGTATGACGTAAACCCAGACCACGTACGTTCTGCCGGTGCTTTTCGGTTACGCCGATCAGACTTCTTACCAGGGTAATTCGCAAGGACTTACTCATCGACATGGCCTCCATGTCCTAAGATTTCCTGCAAGGTTTTCCCTCTTTTCATTGCCATGGCTTGGGGACTCGAAAGCTGAGAAAAGGCATCGAAGGTAGCCCGCACCACATTGATGGGATTGTTGGAACCCAGAGATTTGGCGACTACATTCCGTAAGCCCACGGCCTCACAAACCGCACGCATGGCGCCCCCAGCAATCACCCCACTGCCTTCAGGGGCCGGGCGCAAGATCACCTTGGCCGCACCGTGACGACCTTCTACAGGAAACGGAATGGTGCCACGGGTTAAGGGCACTTGGGTCATGTAGCGGCGCGCCTGATCCGTTGCCTTTTGAATCCCTGCAGGGACTTCCTTGGCCTTACCGCGACCAAAGCCTACTTTTCCGTCACCATCCCCAACCACCATGAGGGCTGCAAAACCAAACTGTCGACCGCCTTTGACTACTTTGGAGACGCGGTTGATGTGGATGAGTTTTTCCAGCATCCCGTCGCTTGGTTGCTGACTATCGCGATTCTCTCGTGCCATTTCATTACTCCGTCAAAAGGTCAGCCCGCCCTCGCGGGCGGCATCAGCAAGGGCCTTGACACGACCATGGTAACGATAACCACTGCGATCAAAGGCAACCTCGGTAATGCCTAAGGTTTTCGCCTTCTCTGCGACCCTGCGGCCGATCATGGCTGCAGAATCAATGGTTCCGCCATTCTTCACACTGGGACGAACCTCTTTCTCCACCGAAGAGGCCTGCGTGAGCACCAAGCCCTTGCTGTCATCAATGATCTGAGCATAGATATGCTTGCCAGAACGGAAAACGCACAGTCGCAGCTTCCCTTGCTCAGCAATCCGTGCGCGAGTCTTTCTTGCACGACGCAAACGGGCGAAATTCTTATCCATCGAACGATCCCCTTATTTCTTTTTGGCTTCTTTGCGCCGAACGTTTTCGCCTGCATAACGAACACCCTTACCCTTGTAAGGTTCGGGAGGGCGGTAAGCACGAATTTCGGCGGCAAGCTGACCAACCATCTGCTTGTCTGCACCCCGAATGATGATTTCCGTCTGCGAAGGAGTTTCCACAGTCAGACTATCCGGTACAGGATGTTCGACGGGATGAGAAAAACCCAAGCTCAGACCCAAAGTTTTCCCTTTGGCCTGGGCACGATAACCGACACCCACGATCTCCAGCTTGCGCTCGAAACCCTGAGATACGCCACGAACCATGTTGGCCAGCAGGGCCCGCGTCGTCCCGGCGTGATGCACCACAGATTCTTCCCAACTCACCACCGCCTGTCCATCTTGGACAAGCAGCTGTACACCCTCTTGCAACGGCATACTGAGCTGACCTTTAGGCCCTTTTACCGTGACTGCATTGGCGTTGATGAGGACTTCAACGCCCTTGGGCAAAACGACCGGCTGTTTCGCAATACGTGACATGAGATCTCTCCTTATGCCACCACACAAAGAACTTCACCACCAATACCCTCAGCTCGCGCTGCCCGGTCGGTCATAATTCCCCGTGAGGTGGAAACAATAGCAATCCCGTATCCATCTCGCACGCGTGGCAGATTCTGCGCACCACGATAAATACGAACTCCAGGTCGACTGATTCGGCGGATTTCCGTGATCACACCTTCGCCAGCATAATATTTGAGGCCGATGCGCAAACTAGGGTGACCGCCCAGAGTATCTTCGGCTACATCAGCAATGTATCCTTCTTCCAGCAACACATTGGCAATGGCACGCTTCAACTTGGAAGCCGGCACCTGCACGCTGCTCTTGCCTACGGCCTGAGCGTTCCGAATGCGGGTGAGCATATCTGCAATAGGATCTGTGATACTCATCTTTCCCTCACCAACTGCTCTTTACAACGCCCGGAATATTGCCAGCAGATGCATGCTTTCGCAGGCACAAACGACACAAGCCGAACTTTCGATAATAACCGTGGGCACGTCCACAAAGCTGACAGCGATGATAGGCACGAACCCGAAACTTTGGCGTACGAGCCGCTTTGGCAATTAGAGATTTCTTGGCCATGGCTCCTCCCTCAGGAACGGAAAGGCATTTTGAATGCCTTCAACAAGCCAAGCCCTTCCAAATCGTTCTTGGCACTCGTGGTAAAGATGATGTCAAGTCCTCGCAGACGATCGATCTTGTCGTATTCAATTTCCGGAAAGATGATTTGCTCCTTGACCCCCATGGAATAATTTCCACGACCATCAAAGGATTTCGGAGAAAGCCCACGAAAATCCCGAATACGGGGAATTGCTATGGATACCAAGCGATCCAGAAATTCATACATTCGCTCCCCGCGCAGAGTAACCATGCAGCCAATGGGGTAGCCCTCCCGAATCTTGAACGCCGCTACCGATTTACGCGCCTTGGTCACGATCGGTTTCTGACCGGCAATCCGAGTCATGTCACCAACAGCGGCCTCCAGGACTTTTTTGTCGCCAATGGCCTCACCGACACCCATGTTCAAGGTGATCTTCTGGATCCTTGGGACTTCCATGATACTGTGGTACCCAAACTCTTGCAGGAGCCGGGGAATGATTTGCTCTTTATAAACCTGATACAACCTAGCTTCCATGGTGTGTCCTTTCCTACTCAGCGCCGCGGCAGATCTTCGCCGTTGCCCTTGAACACCCGGACTTTCTGTCCATCGCTCAGGAGCTTGTAGCCTATCCGATCAGCCTTGGCCGAAGTCGGATTGTAAATCGCAATATTGGACAAGTGGATTGGTGCTTCCTTTTCGATAATACCACCACCATTACCCATCCGATCGGGGCGAGTGTGACGCTTGATCATGTTGACCTTTTCCACGATCACCCGGTTAGCTTCCGGTAACATGGCGAGGACTTTACCGCGCTTACCACGATCTTTTCCGGTCAAAACGATTACGTCATCACCTTTGCGAATCTTGCTCATAATTCTCTCCTACAACACTTCGGGCGCAAGCGAGATAATCTTCATAAAGTTGGCGCCACGCAGCTCCCGTGTTACCGGCCCAAAGATGCGGGTGCCGATAGGTTGCAATTGGTTATTTAGCAATACTGCAGCGTTTTTATCGAAGCGAATGACAGAACCATCTTCCCGACGCACCCCTTTGCGAGTACGCACAATTAACGCATTGTAGACATCGCCTTTCTTCACCTTACCACGAGGAGCAGCATCCTTGACGCTGACCTTGATCACATCGCCGATATCTGCATAACGCCGATGAGATCCGCCCAACACCTTGATGCACATCACTTCCCGAGCACCGCTATTATCAGCAACTGCCAATCGGCTCTGCATCTGAATCATTGTGGACCCCCTTCACGAGCCACTGCACTCACCACATCCACCAAGCGCCAGCTCTTGGTCTTGGATATGGGTCGACACTCCTCTATGCGGACAATATCGCCAATCTGACAATGGTTGCTATCGTCATGGGCATGGAATTTTTTGGAGCGACGGATATATTTCTTGTACAGCGGGTGCTGAATGCGTCTTTCCACCTGAACCACGATAGTTTTATCCATGCGATTACTGACCACGGTTCCCACCAAACTACGCGGCATCTTTTCGCTACTCATTGCTCCACCCTCGATTTCTGAGTCATGACGGTCCGAACCCGTGCAATTTCACGACGCACGGTACGCAAGCGCGTCGTATGTGCAAGTTGACCCGTAGCATGCTGCATCCGCAGACGAAACTGCTCCTCGAGGAGTTCCATTAGGCGTTCTTGGCAGGCAACGACTGATAGCTTATGCAAATCCTGTACGCTCATCCCATCACCCGACGCGAAACAACAACGGTCTGCACCGGAAGCTTAGCTGCACCTAGACCAAGTGCCTCGCGTGCCACCTCTTCCGTTACCCCTTCCATCTCGTACAAAACCTTGCCTGGCTGAATCAGTGCGACCCAGTACTCTGGATTCCCCTTACCCTTACCCATGCGCACCTCTGCAGGTTTCTTACTGATGGGCTTGTCAGGAAAGATTCGCACCCAGATCCTGCCTCCCCGGCGGACATGACGGTTAATAGCGCGTCGGGCGGCTTCGATCTGCCTGGCCGTTACCCGACCACGGGTAACCGCCTTCAAGCCATATTCACCGAAGCTTACCTTATTCCCTCGGGTTGCAAGACCACGGTTACGGCCTTTGTGCTGTTTACGGAACTTGGTCCTTTTGGGTTGGAGCATGATCGTTCTCCTTACTTCGCTGCAGCAGCCGCACTACTTGCGCTGCTCCATTCCAGAATTTCGCCTTTGAAAATCCAAACCTTGACACCAATGATACCGTAGGTAGTCTTCGCTTGAGCAAAGCCGTAGTCGATATCGGCACGCAGGGTATGGAGAGGAACCCGCCCTTCGCGGTACCACTCGGTGCGAGCAATTTCAGCACCGCCCAAACGCCCTGCACAATTGATTCGCATACCTTGGGCACCAAAGCGCATCGCATTGGTGACTGCGCGCTTCATGGCGCGACGAAACATAACCCGCCTTTCCAATTGCTGGGCTACACTTTCTGCAACCAACTGGGCGTCCAGCTCGGGCTTGCGGATCTCTTCTACGTTGATGTGCACTGGGACGCCCATGCGCCGCTGCACCTCTTGGCGAAGGGACTCAATGTCTTCTCCCTTCTTGCCGATCACTACCCCAGGCCGAGCAGTGTGCAGGGTTATCCGGGCACTCCGTGCTGGCCGTTCTACGGTGATCTCGGAAATGGCCGCACCCGACAAGCGCTTCAGGATGAAATCCCGAACCCGAATATCCTCCAGCAATTTCTCTTTAAAATCGGCTTTACCATACCAGCGGGAATTCCAATTACGAATGATTCCCAGACGCAGTCCGATTGGATTGGTTTTCTGACCCATATGATCCTCTCGCTTATTGTTCAGCCACGATGATGGTAATGTGACTGGTTCGTTTGAGAATCCGAGTCCCACGCCCTTTCGCACGCGCAGCAAAGCGTTTCAATACTGCGCCCCCGTCGATCATGATGGTTTCAACCACCAAGGAATCAACATCAGCGCCCTCGTTATTTTCCGCATTGGCGATAGCGGATTCCAGGCATTTGCGTATCGGCAAAGCAGCCTTCTTTCGGGTAAAACGCAAGATATCGAGGGCCTTATCCACGGGTTGTCCGCGCACCAAGTCCGCAACAAGTCGCGCCTTCTGGGGCGACATTTGCAATCCTTTCAGCACTGCACTGGCTTTCATCGTCTGATCCTTCTCAACGCTTGGCTTTTTTATCGGCAGTGTGACCCTTGAAAGTCCTCGTCAAGGAAAACTCGCCGAGCTTGTGACCCACCATGTTTTCATTTACTACCACCGGAATGTGCTGTTTGCCGTTATGCACAGCAAAGGTCAGCCCGATAAAATCTGGGGTAATGGTTGATCTGCGAGACCAGGTCTTGATCGGACGACGACTATTGCTGGCCTGCGCCTCCTGGACCTTTTTCTCCAGATGATGGTCCACAAAGGGACCTTTTTTAATAGAACGTGGCACGAAAGAATCCTCTCAAATATCAAGCGTTACGACGGCGAACGATCATGCCGCTGGTCCGTTTATTCCGCCGGGTGCGGTAGCCCTTGGTGGGCTGACCCCAAGGGGAAACCGGATGCCGCCCCCCCGAGGTACGGCCCTCACCACCGCCGTGGGGATGATCAACCGGATTCATCACCACACCGCGTACGGTAGGCCGAACACCACGCCAACGAGTAGCACCTGCTTTTCCCAGCTGCCGGGAAGCGTGTTCGTCATTACCAACTTCACCGATGGTGGCGCGACATGATACATGAATCCGACGGACTTCACCAGAACGCAGACGTAATTGAGCGTAATCTCCTTCCCGTGCCATTAACTGCGCCGAGGTCCCGGCAGAGCGAGCAATTTGTCCTCCCTTACCAGGCCGCATCTCGATGTTATGGACGACACTTCCCACAGGGATGTTACGTAGCATCATGCAATTCCCGGGTTTGATTGGGGTTTCGTTTCCAGAAAGAACCGTATCGCCAACCTGCAGTCCTTTGGGGGCCAAAATATAACGTCGTTCGCCGTCGGCGTAACATAGCAAGGCTAAGCGTGCACTACGATTGGGATCGTACTCCATACGCTCCACTGTAGCTGGAATTTCGACTTTTTCACGACGAAAATCCACTAATCGATAATGTTGACGATGGCCACCACCGGCGTGACGGCGGGTAATCCTACCGTGATTGTTGCGTCCACCGGTGCGGCTCTGGCGAGAAATGAGCGATTTTACTGGAGCGCCTTTGTGCAGGCCTGGGGTCACCGCCTTAATTACAAAGCGTCGACCTGCAGAAGTCGGCTTGGTGCGAATCAGTGCCATGAATATCTTCTCCCCTCGTTTCGTTAGCCGTTACCAAAATCGATGCTATTACCATCGGCAAGACGTACATAGGCCTTCTTCCACGCCGAACGTCGACCTTGGTGGCGTCCCATTCGCTTTGCTTTTCCATCGTAATTGAGGGTCTGGACAGCCAGCACCTTGACCTGGAACAGCGCTTCCACAGCCGCCTTCACTTCACTCTTCTTGGCGTCACGAACCACTCGAAATGTGTATTGATTCGCTTTTTGCTGTTGCAGGGTGCTTTTTTCGCTGATGATCGGCGCCAGCAGTACCAGATATTGTCGTTCAGCATTCATCCGTAAATCTCCGCAAGCTTCTGGGCTGCCGCGACATCCATAAGCACTCTTCCGTAGCGAATCAAATCCGCAGGGCCAATGTCCTGCCACTCTGCCACCGCAACTCGGGGCAAATTCCGCAAAGCCAGAAAAAAGTTCATGGGCGCTTCCGCCAAAATTACCAACACATCATCGCCACCGGCGTTTTCTAACCAGGCTCTGCCAAGTTTAGTCTTGGGTTCCGGAAAATCCTCGGCAATAATAAATTGCAGACGATCTTGACGAAGCAATTCCGCAAGCGCGGTACGCATCGCACCAGCCCACATCTTCTTATTGACCTTTTGTTTATAGCTCTGGAGCACACCAGGGAATGCCCTACCGCCGCCTCGCCAAATGGGGCTTCGAATACTCCCAGCACGGGCGCGGCCACCCCCCTTCTGCTTCCAGGGTTTGCGGCCCCCACCACGCACCGCAGCACGGTTTTTCTGTACCGCAGTGCCACTGCGCAAACCGGCAAGCTGTGCCACTACCACTTGATGCAGTAGCGATTCATTGTAGGGTACGTCAAATACCGACTCTGGCAAATCAACATTCATCTGCTTGCCGCTACTGATCTCTTTGCTATTTACTTGCATCCCAGTTTCTCCATTACGAGCGGACGGCCGGTCGAATCAACACATCGCCGTCGCGAGCGCCCGGAACGCTTCCCTTCACCAGCAATAGTTGTCGATCGCCATCCACACGAACGACCTGCAGATTGAGAGTCGTTACCTGCTCATTTCCCAACTGTCCCGCCATCTTCTTGCCCTTGAAAACTCGACCGGGAGTTTGACGACAACCAATGGAACCAGGAGCTCGATGCGAACGGGAGTTACCGTGGCTGGCACGATTGCTCCGGAAGTTGTGGCGCTTGATCGCCCCGGAGAAACCTTTACCTTTGCTGACACCGGTCACATCGACCAACTGCCCGGGCGTAAAGATGGAAAGATCAATACTCTGGCCGGCTTCATAAGAACCAGACTCAGTTAGTCGAAATTCCCGCAAGAAACGACGGGGCTCCACAGCAGCTTTGCGAAAGTGTCCAGCCATCGCCTTGCTCAGGCGCTGCGGACGAGCACTTCCCACACCCAGCTGAATGGCTTCGTAACCATCCGTTTCGGCACGTTTTACTTGCGTAATCACGTTCTTATCAACGTGGATTACCGTAACGGGGACCACCTTGCCACCCTCTTCAGCGATCCTGGTCATCCCGACCTTGCGCCCTATTAACCCGACAGCCATTTTGTTCTCCTTACAGCTTGATCTCTACGTCTACACCTGCAGCCAGATCGAGTTTGATCAGCGCGTCGACAGTTTTGTCATTGGGATCGAGGATATCCAGCAAACGCTTATGTGTGCGCTGTTCAAACTGATCCCGTGCATTCTTGTCGACATGGGGGGATCGAAGTACGGTGAACCGCTCGATCTTGGTGGGTAGTGGAATGGGACCACAAACCCGAGCCCCTGTCCGGCGTGCAGTTTCCACAATTTCTGCAGCAGAAACATCCAGCATACGGTAATCATATGATTTTAAGCGAATGCGAATCTTGGAACCTTGCATGACTTTTTACTCCACGATTTGGGAAACGACGCCGGCACCGACGGTCCGGCCGCCTTCCCGCACCGCAAAACGCAACCCTTCTTCCATGGCAATGGGGGCAATCA
>JABEBX010022976.1_pt1 | contig 17272 bp, 17 predicted proteins | sample 7245971 | NCBI WGS metagenome assembly JABEBX01 (sample SAMN14506365, study PRJNA622280) | hot springs metagenome | biome: hot spring [ENVO:00000051]|acidic hot spring [ENVO:00002120]; feature: spring [ENVO:00000027]|sediment [ENVO:00002007]; material: sediment environment [ENVO:01001048]... | reverse complement strand
GGGCCCGTAGCTTAGCCTGGTTGGAGCGCCCGACTGATAAACGTGAATATGGAAATCGGGAGGCCGAGAGTTCAAATCTCTCCGAGCCCATTAAACTTTGCTTCTAATTTTTATCATTATGCTGCCACATTTTATTCAAGTAGAAAGCGATGAGATGAGAATAATAAAATAAGCGACGGAGTTTGAGGGTTAAATTCATTCATGCCTTAAAAGGCGTGGGTTTCTTTAACTTTCAACTCCAGAAACAAATTTTTGCCAATGCCAAGAAAGCAATAATAAACCCCGTAGAGAATAACTTTTATGAATGAACGTCATAGGTTTGTTATATCTGGGTACCATATAGCAAAGCTGCTTGAATGCAAGTCAGATGGAATGGAGATAAGCTTGGACCTGGGGCTTACAACAAGCTATGTAAGCAGGCAGGGCGACATGCTGCTTTTTCCTGATGGTCAGGCAATAAAGTTTGGGCTGCTTGAGAAAGCGCACAAGAAGCGCAATCTTCAAGACTGCTTTTCGGTAGAAGACAATTCCTTGCTTTACCTGTACTTATTTGAAAATAATACCATTTACAAGCTGTATGAGCCACATATCGACTGGCCGCCAACTTTATGGATAAATGGCAGCATGATGCATACTGTTTCTGTTTCCAAGCCAACAGAAGAAGCAGAAAACAAGGTAAAGACCATCGGAACTATAAATGGGAATGCGCTTGACACCTGCTTTGGACTTGGGTATACCTCTATTGAATTGGCTAAAAGAGGGGCCAATACCGTGCGCACATTTGAACTTTCCAAAAGTGTTATTGAAATTGCGCGCATGAATCCATGGTCTAAAAAGGCGTTTGATAATGCAAAAATAAAGTTAGAAAATATAGACATTTACAATGCGGCCAAAACCCTAAATGACAAGGAATTCGACCTAGTATTGCATGATCCGCCAAATATTAAAATGGAAGGCAATCTTTACTCTCTGGCCTTTTATAAAGAGATATATAGAATACTGAAAAATGAGGGCAGGGTCTACCATTTTGTTGGGGGCGGCAGAATTCCTCACGAATACAAGGTTAATTATATTAAGGGTGTTGCAAGAAGGCTATTAGAAGCAGGTTTCAGAAAGGTAGAAAAGAGTTATAGAGGTATTATTGCAATAAAGTAAGTTGTTGCATAAAGCTTTGCCTCTGGCTACATACTCCTAGTTTATCATGTTCAAGCGAAATCGGGTTTGGTTCCTGTTTGCCGTGCATGATACGCATTGATTTCATCTTGCTACACTACAGTGCCTTATTAACTAACTTCTTCATGCTCTAATCTAGAGGCATTGTGCTTGTGTGCCTTCTTGCCAGAGGTGCAAGTTTAAATGCAAAAAACGTGCATGGAGAAACACCATTGCAATTTGCAGCTAAAAATAACAAAGCGATTGCGTAAATGCTTATTGGCATGAGCACAGGCGCAAACGCAAAGAATAAAAACAAGAAAGTGCTAATTAATACCATCAAAAAATAATGCAAAGTTCTTAAAGGGCTAATGAATGGACGTAATATCTGTAAAAGGGCTAACAAAAAAGTTTGGGGGTTTTAAAGCTGTAGACAATATCTCGTTTGGTGTATCTGCCGGCGAAATCTTCGGGCTGCTGGGTCCCAATGGCGCTGGCAAGACAACAACAATAAAGATGCTGATCACAGTTCTGAAGCCAACATCAGGCATTGCCTCTGTTGCGGGCTATGACATAATAAAAGAGCCAGGCAAAGTTAGGCAGAGCATAGGGATTGTTTTTCAGGATCCTTCACTGGACGACGAGCTTACTGCACGGGAGAACCTCCAATTTCACGCTATGCTCTACAAGGTTCCAAGGCAGGACATTGATAAAAGAATAGATGACGTGTTCAAGCTGGTGGAGCTTGCAGACAAGGCTGATGTACTTGTAAAAAATTACTCTGGCGGGATGAAAAGAAGGCTTGAGATAGGCCGCGGATTGCTGCATAATCCAAAAATACTTTTTCTAGATGAGCCTACAATAGGCCTGGATACGCAAACAAGGCGGCACATGTGGGATTACATAAAGCTGCTAAACAAAAGGAGCAAAACAACAATAATACTCACTACACATTACATAGAGGAAGCAGACTTCCTTTGCGACAGGGTAGCCTTCATAGACAAGGGCAATATCATTGCACTAGACACTCCTAATGCATTGAAAGAAAAAATGGGCGGGGACATAATATCGCTAGAGATTGAAGATATAACTGATAAAGCTGAGAAGGTATTCAAAGGCATTGAATGGGCAAAGGCGGTTTCAAGGCACGATGCATTTATTGACCTTACTGTAGAGCATGGCGAAAAGCGAATACCGGAGCTTGTGCTCCTTGCAAAGAAACATGGCATAGAAATAAAGGCTGTCAGCCTTCACAAGCCCAGCCTAGAAGACGTTTTTATACATTATACCGGAAAGACAATAAGGGATGAAGAAGGCACAGCAACAGATAGAATGAGAATGCACAGAATGGCGATGGGAGGCAGGAGATAATGGACTTCAATGCTATCTATGTAATATGGCTGCGGGAAATGAAGCGATTCATTAGGGCCAAATCCAGGATTGTCGGCATTCTTTTAATGCCAATATTCTTCCTTCTCGGGCTTGGCCTTGGCCTAGGCAGCTTTGTGCACCTTGCCAGTGGTAGTGGCAATTACCTTCAGTTTATTGCCCCAGGCATAATAGGAATGGCACTTATGTCAACAGCCGTTTCATCAGGTTTCTCAGTCATATGGGATAGGCAATTTGGCTTCCTTAAAGAGATTATGGTTACCCCTAACTCAAGGGCATCTATAGTATTGGGCAGGGCAGCAGGAGGCGCTACAACTGCGCTGCTTTCTGCTATAATAGTATTTGCAATCTCGCTGCTAGTTGGCTTCCATATCCTTTTGGCCCCAGTAACATTGCTTGCAATAGTTTTCATGCTGCTTATAGCTTTGGTATTCATAAGCTTGGGCCTGATACTTGCTTCCATAATATCGGACCTGCAGGGCTTTGGTATGATAACGAACTTCTTCACCCTTCCACTGCTTTTTCTTTCAAACAGCATATTTCCATTGAGCTCGCTGCCTAAATTCATACAAGACATCTCATATTTTAATCCTCTTACCTATGGCATCGAAGGGCTTAGGTATACATTGACAGGAACTTCAATTATGCCTCTTTGGGTAGATCTGGCAGTAATGGTTGGCGTGGTTGCTGCAATGCTGGCAATAGCAGTATACGCATTCACTAAAAGTGAGGTTGGGCAGTAGCGCAAATAGGCATAAGTATTCAACATTATCAAAAAAGCCAGAAATGTAAAATAACTGCAGATTAATAGCAAAGCCCTTGGAAAGATAACCTAGAGTATTGCAGCTAAATAAACAAAATAAGCATATATATATAAAAAACATCCAAGGCAGTGCAGACAAAGTTCAAAAGGCTGCAAAGTACTCTAATTTTTAATCAAAAGTCTGTGTACTGCTTAATCCTTATCGGCAAGGAAGCCCCGATCTGTTTAATAGTGCGCGTATGGCTGCAAAAAGAAAGTATTAACTATACTCCTATTAATATATTTTATAAGAAATCGGTGTGAAAATGGCAGACGCAAAATCTATTAATGTCCAGAGCAAACCAACAGCTGCTTTTATATTAACCCTTATTGGGGGGATATTTGTGCTGTTGGGAGGAATTGTTATATCCTTCTTAGGCGCCATATTTGGTGGGATTACGACCGTCTCGATGTTCGGTGCAGCAATGGGAGCCGCAGCCGGGTTGGTCATCGGGTTGGCTAGCTTAATATCAGGCATAATAATTATTCTTGCAGCCATATTTATGAACTCTACCAACCAGTCAAAGGTAAAGACGTGGTCTATAATTGCACTTGTGTTTGCAATAGTAAGCCTAATAGACGGCGGCGGCTTTGTTTTAGGTTTCCTCCTTGCCTTGATCGGGAGCATATTGGGGCTTACTTACAAGGGCTGATGCCCTTTTTATTTTATCCTTCTTTTTATTTTATTTTTATTTTGAAACTACTGCATAAGCAGAAGCATGCATTTCTACAACACGTTAGCTTACATGCCCTAAATGGCTTTTTGCTGGAATTTCCAATTCTACTTATTTTCTTCAGGCAATACTGTAAGAAAAGCAGCATTGTCAAGATTTATGTATTTGCTGCATATCTCCTTTATGTCATTTATGGTTATCTTTTTAATTTCCTCTGGCTCCTTAAGCGGCAGTTCATATCTCCCTACGGAAAGCTCGCAGTCTATCATCTCTATTGGAACTTTTACAACATTATCTAAAGCCATCTTTGCCATTGTCATTATCTGCATTTTTGCTATATTAAAATCTTCAATGCTTATTTCCTGGTTTTCCAGCCTTTTTAATTCACGCTTCAATGCATTACTTGTTTTTTCCAAATTCTTTGTGCTTGTATTTGCAAGGAGCATTATGTAGCCGAAATTGCCCTCCTGTATTATGTCTGCCATTGGCGCATAAGACAGCCCTTGCTTTTCCCTTATCTCATCAAAAAGCCTGTTGCTTAGCAGCTCTTCAAGCACGCTTAGCGTGTAATACTCTTTGATGTTTCCTATGAGGCCATTTATGCTTAGCCCTATCGAAACGACTACCTGGCTTATATCCCTTCTCTTTATTGTTTTTTCTTCCCTGCTCTGTTTTTCCGTGCAGGGTTTTCTTTCCAAACGCTTCATATTCTTCTTTAATCCTGAAAATTTTTCTGCAATATCCTTTGCCTGCTCTTTTCCTATCCCTCCATAAATCGAAAGGACCATATTGTCAGCAGTGTAGTAGTTGCTGATTGTTTTTCTTTCTATTTCAAAGTCGTTTTCATTGATTGCAGGATTGGCAACCATGTCTGCAAGGATATCTGCCGCTTTGTCTGCATAGCCTTTGTATGCCCTTATGTAGTATATTGTAGATTCAAAGCCTGTTTCCGCATTCCAGCTTGCGCCCATGTTCCTTAGCTCTCTGTTAAGCTCCTGCCATGGCCTTGACTTGGTGCCTTTGAACAGCATATGCTCAAGGTAATGGGCAGAGCCCACCTTTTCCTTTTTGTCATCAACGCTGCCATAGCCTACGCCTACCGCAATGCTTACTGAATGCAGCGGCACCTTGTGTATAAGCGTGCGCAGCCCGTTGTCCAAAACGCTTTTTTCTGCAATCATTTTATCACCTAAGGCTGCATCCAGTCTATCTCATAATATTCAAAGCCGCTGCCTTCCGGTGCGATCCTCTTTGCCTTGTAATATGTGACTGAGGTTTCCTTGTCTGCAATCGCTATTATTGTCTGGCAGCCAAGAGATTTTGCCTCGCTTATTGATGCAGACAGCTCAGCTCCCCCTATAAATTCGTCCTCGCCAAACGACAGCATTGCATACCTTGGCTTGCTGCTCCCCGGCTGCTCGATTCCGTTGCCTTTCCTATGGTAAAGCAGGAAGTCAACTCCAAGCACCTTTTTCCTGCTTTTTCCAGGTATAGCAAGTATAAATGTTTTTTTTACCGAATGCGCAACCCTTATTGCCCTTGCCCATTCAGATATGAGCAGCTTTGCATCCCTAGGAAATACATGCACAACATGCTTTGAGTGCATCCAGTTTTCGCTCTTCACTGGCTGTGCTCCCGGAAAATAAATCCTGAAATGGGTTCCGAACTTAAAGCCGGTCTTTACAATGTAACCCTTGTCCCTCCAGTCCTCATATACAGAATAAAGCTTCTTGAAGTCCTTCCTCCTTTTTACCGCCTTTTCCATTATGCTGCTGAATGCGAAGCCATTTACCTTAAGCACGCCCTTCTTTATTAGGAATAAGGTTTCATAAATGTCAAGCTTGTTGAGCATTCCATGGTCTGCCGCTTTGTATGTGCCGTATTGCCCAAACCAGTACTGCTCGTAAATTTTTCTGCCTTGCTCGCTGTCATCAACAATGGTAAGCAGATCATCCGAATAGAAAACGCCATCCATCTTGTAGCCGGAAAGGTCAAGCTTTCCTGCAGGGTATTTCTTCACCTGCAACTCTGTATTGCTTCCCTTCGCATCAGGGCTTGTTATTATAAGACCTTTGTCCCTCCAGTCCTTGTAGGTAAAATAGCGTGCCATGAATTTCTTGTCATTGTAAAACAGCCCTGCGATGTCATTAAAGCCAAGTTGCCTTTCATTTTCATCGGTGCATTTTGCCCCCCTCACTTCTATTAGGTAGAGAAGCTCTTCTGTCAGCAATTCGAGCCTGTTGTTATTCTTATGGCCTATGAACCCATTTCTAAGGATGTCTGTAGTAGACTGGTCTGCGGCATATGCAACTTTATCCTTAGAATCAAATTTTAGTTCAAGCATTTTCTACCCATTTACTGTTTATACTTGAGGAATGCGCCAATGCCTTGGAAGCCCATGAACAGCTCCTTGCCGTACTGGCTGTCAGAAGCAATGAACACTATCTCAATGTCGTTTTTGTCCGCTATCTCAATCAATTCTTCTATTGCATCCTTGCTATCTATTACCTCGAGCTTGCCCCCGCATCCTTCATGAACCGTTTTCCTTGCATTATCCGCATTTTCAATTTCTTCGCCTTCCCAGCCGCATAGGCTGCATCTGTAATGCACCTTAAGCAATTCCAAGTCTTCGCTTATAAGAAGCTTTTCAACATTGTTGTTTTTCAATGCCTTCAGCACTTTGTCATAGCCATAAGTTGCAAGCCCCCCAGAGGAAATCAGGTTCAGGAATCTCTCCATAAGCTTCCTTTCCTGCATGGCACTCTGTTCAGAAAGGATGTCTTTTGCCTTTTCGAGCAGCTCGTTTATCCCCATATGCTCGTCCGTATATCCTGTGTCAAATATCCCTAATACTTTTATCTGGTAGTTAAGGTGCTGCATCTTTACAAAATTCTCCTTTGACGGCCCAGGCCCTCCCACAATAAGCCCCTTTATCTTGAAGTCATACTTTTCAAAGACGTCATTTACCGCATAGCTTATGGATTTGTAGAAATCATCAATGCTCTCGCTTATTGCCCTTTCATACCTGTTTGCGCTCTGTCCCCCTTTCCTGACTTTTGCATGTGCAAATGACCTCAGCTTCTTTTCAACGTTTACATGGCTGCCTTTGAGGGTAGCTATTGTTGCATCTCTGCCATCAAGCACCACAAGGCAGTACATGTCCTTTGCCTCTATAATTTCTTCTAGCGGCTCAAGCAGGAATGCAGAATCGCACCTGTATATGTTTGCTTTAAACGGCGTGGGCGGTTCGATCGCAAAAAGCTCTATATCAGGAGTTGACTGCTCATTTGATACGTTTCCGCAGAACAGGGCCATGCCGTTTTTCGGCGGCTCCTTGAAAAGCTTCAGGTACTGCATTAGCTTGTCTATTGCCCCCTGCACATTTGTCCTTGTTGTCTTTGACTTTATGTTTGACGATCTTCCCCTTTCATCTCTCAGCTTATTCATCTCGTCGCTGATCGCGAATTTTGGGGGTATATAAACACTTATAAGCTCTGTGCCAGAGCCCTTTAAAGCACGCAGCTTTTTAAGCTTGCTCCTTATCTCATATTCTTCTTTCATATTATCATTAAGATTATACAAATAAATTTCTTATCTGCCTAAAACTCTCTTGCCTATATATGGCACCAAGGCTTCAGGAACAGTAATTGTGCCGTCATCATTTATGTAATTCTCTATTATAGGTATGAGCGCTCTTGGCGATGCCACTGCAGTGCCATTGAAGGTATACACATACTTCCTTTCTCCTTGGTCGTCATACTTTATTTCAAGCCTTCTTGCCTGCCAGTCTGTGCAATTTGAATAGGAGCCCATCTCCCTGTAGCGGTCCTGGCTTGGTATATACGCTTCTAAATCATATTTCTTTGCGGCAACCGTGCCTATATCTCCAGTGCATATATTGACAACGTGGTAAGGAATGCCCAAGCTTTGCCACATATCCTCTGCATTTTTTACAAGCTCATCAAGGTACCTGTTTGCATTTTCCTGTTCGGCAAATATAAATTGTTCCACCTTGTTGAACTGGTGGGTCCTGAATATGCCCTTTGTGTCTTTTCCGTGTGAGCCTGCCTCCCTTCTGAAGCACGGGCTTATGCCTGCATACCTTATTGGGAGCTCCTTTTTTGAAAAAACATCTCCCGAATGCATAGCCGCTATTGTATGCTCTGACGTTGCAATCAGGAAAAGCTCATCTCCTATCCTTTCCAGCTCGTTGTTCTCAAGCGCCTCTTTCGGATCTGTCACTTTGTAAAGCAGTTCCTCGAAATCGCCCAATGCCGTTACTCCTGTATACATATTCTTGCGCATCATGTATGGAGGCGACACTGCAATATAGCCTTTTTTCACAAGCATATCTAATGCATATCTTGTAAGCGACAGATCAAGGAGCACAAGGTCACTTTTAAGGTAGTAAAACCTTGCCCCAGATACCTTTGCCGCATTTTTCATGTCAAGCATGCCAAGTGCGCTGAGAAACTCCTCATGGTTTATATCAACATGCTTGCCGGCTGTTCCCCATTTTCTTACTTCTACATTTTCACTGTCATCCTTGCCATACGGCACGCTTTCATCAAGCACATTAGGCATGTTCCATAAAAGGAAGTTAAGCCTATCTTCAAGCTCTGGAAGCTGCTTTTCAATGCTTCCTATCTCGTCTTTTACCCTTTTCATATTCCCTATCTCTTCCTCTGCATCTTCCCCCTTCTTCTTTTTTTCAGAAACCGCCATGCTGGCCTTGTTCCTTTCCGCTTGGAGCCCCTGTAGCCTTGTTTTAAGCGCCCTCGCCTTTTCGTCAAGGTCTAGCATTTCTTTTAGGGGATAGCCACTTTTCCTTTTCTCCAGCGATTTCCTTATTGCATCAACATTATCCCTTACAAATTTCATTGTCAGCATAAAATTTCCCTTTTTATTAATTTTTTCTATAAACACATATAAACTTTGATGTTAATTTTATAATGATACTATGATAATAGGTGTGCCTACTGATGATGGAAAGCTGGTTTCAGGCCATTTCGGCCGTGCAAGGTACTTCCTTATAATAGACGGCAAGGAAAGCAGGCTTGTTGAAAATCCGCATTTAATGGATGAAAGCGACCAGAGCGGTCATGGCAAGCTGCTGAAAATGCTTGTCCAGAATAAGGTTACAAAGGTCTTCTGCTCAGATTTGAATCCAAGAATGGAGAAAGACCTTTCATCATTGAAAATACAGGTTGCCAGAGTGCCTGCCGATGCGCAGATAAGCAGAATAATTTCATGAGCATATGGTTTCACTGAATGAGGTGCTTGAAAGCCTCAGGCAATGCAGGGATCCAGAGATAGGCGCCAGCATAGTTGATATGGGCCTTATCTATGGAATCAGCATAAATGGCAATGACGTAAAAATAACGATGACGATGACCTCGCCAATGTGCCCTGTCACAAGCATAATCCTTGCAGATGTCCAATTAAGGCTTCAGAAGCTCCAGGGCATAGGAAAGGTGGACATAGAGCTCTCATGGGATCCATTATGGAATCCAGAAATGATGAGTGACAGCCTTAAATCCATGTATGGCCTTTGATTCTTTGCTCCTTATGCCTAATCAGTAAAGGGTATCTTCATCTGCCCTTTTGTAATTTAGTACCTCAGAATCGGCAAACCAGATTGGAATCTCCCTTTTTGCCTCATCAGGCTTTCCTGATGCATGCACTATGTTCTTGACAGCCCTTCCAGAGGAGTCTGCAAGGTCATATGAATCGCTTGTATACCTGCCGCGGATTGTGCTGCTTTCGGCAGTTTTCGGCTCTGTTGAGCCTATTAACTTCCTCACCACAAATACTGCATTGTTGCCTTCTACAACCATTGCTACTACTGGCTTGCCTGTAAGGTAATTAAGCAGCTGCTGCCTTACCTTTTTGCCTATCTCAATGTCTGTTTCCTTAACCTCTATCCCTTTTTCCTTGTATGCTGCAATGTTCTTGCTTCCGACAGACTTCAGCCATTCCTCATCTGCCGCATAATGCTTTTCAACCGTCTCCTTCGTAGGCTTCAGCATTTTGAGCGCCACAATCTTAAGCCCTGCATCTTCAAAGGTTTCTATTACCTTTCCTATCAATGGCCTGTATACCCCGTCTGGCTTTACCAGCACAAGTGTCCTCTCTATCATAAAATCATGTCATATTGCACATCAAAAAATATAATCCTTGCTTTATTGTGGCAATTTTGCTTCAAAAATTTTTATGCAAGCAACGCTAACTTACATAGCAAGCATAGCCAAGCACAGCAATAAAAGCCATCTAATTCTAGTGGCATATGGCAAATAACGAAGCATAAACCACAAAAATATATAATATAAAAGCAATGAGGTATTGTGATATCATGGAAAAAGAAAAGAAACTTGGGCAGGCAGAGCTCAATGAAATGCTGTTTGCCGCAGTAAGGAAAGGCAAGCTTAATGCGCTTGAAAACGCGCTGAAATTAGGCGCAGACATAAACGCGCAAGACAGGGACGGATGGACTCCTTTGATCTATACGACTGTTTATAGAAAGCAAAAGGCAGCACAGCTGCTTGTGGAAAAAGGCGCAGATCCAAAAATAAAAACTAAGACCGGCTATGGTCCTTTTGATTTTGGAGATGAAAAAATAAATGCAGTTATAACTGAAGCGCTAAAGAAAATGAAAAGGCCTGAAGAATAAAACTAAAAGGTAAGCGCAGCAGCCATTTCAGCAATGAAGTGCAACATGCATTGCTTGTATGCAACTATTCCATTTTCATATTGCGCTTTATTTATATTATGCATTATTGATATTGCCCTTTCATTCTTTTTCTTTTGTAGCTTATCTAACTTGCCAATCACTTTCTTTGCTATGCCTATTTACTACCAGCAGCACCTGCCCTTTTTATGCAAAGGCAAGCAATAAATACCTAGCATCTAAATTTAGCTGACATGCATGGCAGATAATAACTGCAGTAGCGAGCGTGCAAGCAAGGTGCTCTCATGCCTAAAGCTTATTTATCCAGACATATATACAAAGGCAAGTGGCGATGGCTTTGATGCCTACATTAATGCTGAAGGCAGCCATGCCCTATGCCATATCTCAAGCAATGGCGATATTGTATCACGCCAATGTGATGAGATAAAAAGAAAAATCAATTCATATGTTGAAGCGTTGGAAAAGGAAATAACTATGGCAGAGCATTCTGCCAGCGAGGCATCGCAGCGCCTAATTGAGCTTGAAGGGCTTCATGTCGAAGCCAATGGCTGGCCAATAGCCAAAATGCTTGCTGGCAATTGCAGGGCAAGCAGCAACGAGATTGCAAAAGCCATGCATATGCATGATAGCAATGTCAAAAGGCAAATAGCGCTTCTAGAGGAAAAATATGGCATAAGGTATACAATTGACATAAACCTTGAAGGCATAGGCTTTTTGCCTGTAGTTATATTCGGAAAATTTTTAGGGGAAAAGCCGGGCATTGCTGAAATGGAAAATGAATTCCTAAAAGTGCATGATCTTGGCATACAGTTTGCAGCGTCCTTGTCTGGCAAATATGATTTCATTGTTTTTTATATAGCCGGGAATGCCTATGCAGAGAGCGATTATGCTTCTGCTTTACAGAATTCATTATATGCGCTTAAAAGGGCATTGTTTGCAAGCTATTCTATAGAATGGGTATGCTCACCAACATTTAAGGATTATGAGCTGCTGCCATTAAGAGATGGCTGGTTCAGCCTCCTTGAGGGCATGGCATGGAAGAAGTCCAAGGAACATGAACACCCGTATGCAGGGCAGCTTACATACAGCAAGTATCAAGTTTTAAGGGAGCTTTTTGTAAACGCCCGTGAAAGCTTTTCTGATATGGACCGCAAGCTCGGTAAAAAAGCCGGCGAATCATATACAATTGCAAGCGAGCTTGTCAGCCAAAAGCTTATCCGCACGTTTACCCTTCAGTTTGGCCTTCATCCAAAAAGTATTGCGGTTTTCCTTTCCAATTCAAATGCTGCGCAGCTATCAAGCCTACGCATAAGCTATTCATACATAGGCAGAATCTATTCGCCTGCAGGCGAAATTGCTTTTTTGCCAATAATGAGCAATGCCGACATGGAAAAGGCGCTTATTGCCATAAAGTCAATCGACCTCAATGCAGAAGCAATGAAAACAGAGCATATATTCATCGATGGCATGAGGTATGGCATTCAAAGCTTTTCCACGTAGTAGTTGCCTATGATGAGGTGCTTTGCGCCCGTATTTTCAAGCGTCCATATTGCTTCTTCAGGATCCAGCACTATTGGCCTTCCGTGCTTGTTCAAGCTTGTGTTAAGAACAGCACCTATGCCTGTATGTTTCTTCACTTCCTTTATTAAGCCCGCATAAAGCTTATTCTCATTTTTCTCGTTGCCAACCATCTGTGGCCTTGTCGTATGGTCTATATGCGATGCTGCCTCAAGGTCCTTGTAATGCTCTTTTTTAACAGCATTCGCGCTTGTCATGAACCTGTTTGAAGAGACATAATCAGCAAGCAGTTCCTTTGCATCACTGTCAAGCATCGAGCTTGCAAAAGGCTGGTAATAAGGCCTCTTCTTTATTATTCCATTTATCCTGTTCCTGTTTTCTGCATCGCCTGGAAATGCAAGCACGCTCCTGTTGCCCAATGCCCTTGGGCCATATTCCATCCTGCCTTGGAACCAAAGCACAATTTCGTTTTTTTCCGCAATAAGCTCCGCTGCCAGCTTTTCCGGCTCGTCTATTTCATTGTAACGCATTTTTTTTGCATCTGTTTTTTTCAGCGCCTTTTCTATCTCAGCATTGGTGTATTCTGGGCCGAAATAGCAATTATCCATCTGCACTGGCTTATACTTGCCTGTAAGCATGTATTCAGCATATGTGGCAGCACCGGCTGCAAGCCCTCCATCTCCCATATGCGGAAAAATAAAAAGGTTCTTCACTTCTGGCATATGCTCTATTGCGCTGTTTATCAGCACATTGGAGAACAGCCCGCCTGCGACCGCCACATTTCTTATTGAAGTATCATCTGTCCACTGCTTTACAATCTCAAGCACCTGCTTCTCTGTATGCTTCTGCACTGCATACGCAAACGATTCCCTGTCATATTTTGACAGTATATTGTCATGGAGGTATTCTGCAAGAAGCAGCTCATTCCTTGTCTTATGCTTAGAAACCATTGCCTTTTTTTCCTTGTCATACCTGCAGAACTGCTCAAGCTCATTTATCTCCTTTGGGTATGAGTATGCGGCAAGGCTCATAAGCTTGCCTTCATCTTCTGCAAACCTCATATCGCACGCAACTGTTGCTGCGCCATAAAGTATGCCCAGGCTAGCACTTGCAGAGAAGCTTGCCTTCCTTTCTATTTCCCCCTTATCCCCTATTGAAACAGTGCCGCTCAGCCCGTCTCCGGCGCCATCAAGCGTTATTATTATTGCATCCTTAAAGCCTGAAAAGTAATAAGCCGATGCGGCATGCGCCATATGGTGCTCTATCACATATATTTCTTTGCCTTTGGTTTCTATGCCTATCTTGCCCAGCCTTTTTGCCGTTTCCATTTTTGTTACTGCATTGCCGCTTGCCCTCCACAAAAACTTCGGCTTCTGCTCCTGCGTCAGCCTGTACACAAAATTGCCCATATGCAGGGAAAGCCTCGAAGGCTTTGGCACCTCCCTTCTCCATATCTCCCTTCTTTTTATATCATGCTTTGGGAATACCCTTGAAACAAGCGCATTGCCTCCTATCCATCCAACAGCAATTGCGTCTGCTTCTTCATCTCCGTTTACATATTTTATAGAATTGTACGGAAAACCAACTTCATTTTTCCTTTTTGTGAAGCGCTCTTCGTTGGCTGCCCTGATGATGCTTGTGCCTTTTACCAGCGCGCTTCCGGAATCATGTGAATCTGCAATGCCTAAAACTGTCATGCTATCATCAAACAAATGCCATAGCTACATAATCCACTACCTCATCATAAGTGCCCGTTGCCTTTCCTGAATTTTCATAATCTAGCAGTATGCCTTTCTTTGCTCCTTTGTACTTTGCATATTTCACTGCAGTTGTTATCGGGCCGTACCCGCAGGCACTGCTGTTCAGCTTTATTACATCAGTATTAAAGTTTTCATAATCCAATGCCTTAAGCCTTTCAATCAGCTTGAAATCTTTTTTCTTCCCGATCTCTGCTTCTTCATAATGGTTAAAGTCCGATGATGCAATTATTGCAATGTTTCTGCCAAGGGCTTCCTGCGCCTCTTTTATTGAATCCGCAAGCCCCTCTGAAATATCTGTGCTCTGGTCTCCCATGCATATGGGGACAAACCTTGCATTTTTGCTTACATACTGCAGGAATGGCAATTGCACCTCCACAGAATGCTCAAATGCATGCGCCGTCTCATCAAACGTGGCAACATCAGAATTTTTTACTATCTGCTTTGCAAGCTCCATGTCAACCTTTGCTATTCCCAAAGGCGTTTCCCAGTCTTTTCCAGATACGGATATGGGGGTGCCTATGCCTGTATGGTTGGGCCCAATTATAATTGCAGTAATATTGCTTATATTGGAGTTGTCCATTAATGCCTTGTATGTATGCCCTGCAACATATCCTGAATAAGGGTAGCCAGCATGCGGTGCAACATATGCAATTGCATTGCTAAAATCCCCATCTATTTTTGCAGCCGCAATGCTCGCTTTTACAAATGCCAGCAATTGCTCCTTGCCAGCAGGATAAAATTGGCCTGCCACTGCGCTTTTCCTAATATCCATTATCTCCGTATTATTTGATGCATGCCGCATTAATAATTCTTACGCATTATCTATTTCTTGAATGAATGCTTAAATACATAATGCTGCTGGTATGCTGTCGGCTTATGCAGAATCTGCTATGCTCAATGTTCATGCGCACAAATTTATATGATTGCTGCATGCAAGCATGCAGCCCAAAGCCAATATAAGCATATGTGCAGCACCGCTGCAATGCCTTTATACCTTTCGTGGAAAAACTGTAATGATGGCCGTAATATATGTAGACATGGATTATTTTTATGCCGCGTGCGAGGAGCTAAGGCATCCTGAATACATAGGCAAGCCTTTTGCGGTGGGCACCTCAAGCAAGGAAGGCAAGCTCAAGGGAGTAGTGCAGACCGCAAATTATGCGGCGCGCAAGTATGGCATAAAAAGCGGAATGTCAAATGCCGATGCCTTCAAGCTTTGCAAAGGGCTTCTTTATGAGCAGGCAGACGAGCCATATTACGAGGGCATATCAAAAAGCATAATGGCAATCCTAAAAAGCTATGGCTTTCCTTTCGAGCAGTGCAGCATAGATGAAGCGGCAATCGATGTTCCAATGCCATGCGATGAGGCATACGGGCTTGGAAAAAGGATAAAGGAAAGAATAATGCAGGAGCTAAGGCTTCCATGCACTGTTGGCATAAGCTTTGGCAAGGTATTTGCGAAGATGGCATGCGATGCGGCAAAGCCTGACGGCGTTCTTCTTGTAGACAGCAATTCAATAAAGCAGTTCCTTTCAGGCAAGCCCGTTTCTGCAATTCCGGGCATAGGCCCAAAAGCTTCAGAGAAGCTAAAGTCAATGCATATACTGGCTATAAATGACCTTGCTTCTGCTTCTGCACAGCTATTGGCAATGGCTCTCGGCTCGTTTGGCAGCACCCTTCATGATTTGGCAAACGGCCTAGATAACAGTACAGTTTCAGAATCTTCGGAAATACTGTCAATAAGCAGGGAGCGCACGCTTCCCAATCCAACAGTAGATATGCAAAGCTTGGAAGCTGCCATAAGGGAGCTTGCAAGGGAGGTTGCGTCAGAAGCAAGCAAAAAGGGGCTCTGGTTTAAAGGCATAGGCGTCAAGATAAGGTATGAGGATTTTACGCAGGTAACAAGAAACCTGCGCCTAAGCCATTATTCTGCTTCAGAAGACGGGCTTTCAAGCATAGCTATTCAGCTAGTAAGAAAAAATGCCAGTAAGAAAATCAGGAAGCTCGGCGTGCGCGTATATTCGCTTATGGAGGCAAGAAAGCAACGGCAGCTTTAGCCATGCTTTTCATTCTGCAGGAAACGCCCTGCGTCTATTGCCGCCTTTGCACCGCTGGCTGCCGCGGTTATTGCCTGCTGGTACCTTTTGTCTGCCACATCCCCTGCGACAAAAATGCCGTCTATTGCCGTATTTACCTCATTGCTTGTTACGATATAACCCTGCTCGTCAAGCTCAAGCTTCTCTTTTACGAAGCCCGAATTCGGAACAGTGCCTATCGCTACAAAAACTCCCTGCACGGGGAGCTCTGCAATTTCATTTGTCTTTACATTCTTAAGCTTTACCCCTGCCACTTTTTCATCGCCCAATATTTCGTCAACCACAGTATTGTAAATTACCCTGATCTTCGGGTTTGACAACGCCCTGTCCTGCATTATCTTTGTTGCCCTGAACTCCCCTCTTCTGTGCACTATAGTGACGCTCCTTGCAAACTTTGTCAGGTATACGGAATCCTCCATTGCCGTATCCCCGCCTCCGACAACAATGACGTCCTTGTCTCTGAAGAATGCCGCATCGCATGTGGCGCAGCTGCTTACCCCCCTTCCTATAAACCTTCTTTCTGACTCTAGCCCAAGCCATCTTGTCGTTGCGCCGGTTGCAATTATGATTGCCTTTGCCGCATATTCCTTTGAGGCTGTTTTTATTTTGAATGGCCTTGATGCAATATCTATTTCGCTTACGTCATCATTTTCAAACCTTGCCCCAAACCTCTCCGCCTGCTTTCTCATCTTTTCTATAAGCTCCGAGCCATATATCCCTTCCGGGAATCCTGGATAGTTGTCAATCGTTGTTGTAAGCAGCAACTGCCCTCCAGGGGTGCTTCCGCCAAGCACAAGCGGCTTGAGGTCATTCCTTGCTGCATAAATTGCAGCGCTGAGCCCTGCAGGCCCCGACCCTATTATAATCAAATCCTCCATGTCTACCATCTTTTGGCTGCCTTCTTGGCTTTCATATGCCTCTGCATCTTCCCTTTTTTCATCCCTATGCAAAATCTTAAAAGCTTCCATCTTTATCATTAGCAATTAACAATCTGGCAACCGCTTTTTATTTTTAATAATTTCAGCATTTGCACCCTTTTGCCTAAATTACCTTTTATTGCTCAAGCAATAAATAATTGCTTTTCGTATTCATTTGCTTAGCTTCATTTTTTTGCTTTTCAGTTACCTTTTTATCTTTTTTCATCGAATATGTATTGATGGCATGGCAACAAAAAGCAAAGTAGCAAGAAAAGC
>JABEBX010016698.1_pt1 | contig 17275 bp, 16 predicted proteins | sample 7245971 | NCBI WGS metagenome assembly JABEBX01 (sample SAMN14506365, study PRJNA622280) | hot springs metagenome | biome: hot spring [ENVO:00000051]|acidic hot spring [ENVO:00002120]; feature: spring [ENVO:00000027]|sediment [ENVO:00002007]; material: sediment environment [ENVO:01001048]... | reverse complement strand
TTCGTAATTTTTTATGTATCCATCGATATCGTAGAGTATCGATCTGGCTTCATCAAGTGCTTTTGAAAATCCATTTGCTATAACTTTACCGCTTCCAACATCTCCTTGAGGTTCTTCTGAAATTGCACTTTTCAAAAGCAAATAAAGATCATCAACGGGATCTAAGAGGTAATTCGAGAAGATGGAATTTGCCTTTATCCAGTTGTTGAGAGAATGAAAAGCACCAATGCTTTCTCTCAACGCTACGGCATCAGATGGAGTCGCAGCGCCGTAAGTCATTCTTGAAATTATTCTTTCAACATCGTGTATTCCTGAGAGCATATTTCTCAGTGATTCCAGCATATCATGATGAATTGTCAGAAACTCAACAAGATCGAGTCTTTTGTTTATTTGGTCTGGCTCTGCAAGTGGTGCAACGATCTCCCTTCTTAAAGTTCTTTGACCCATGTTTGTAACAGTTCTGTTCATGTGAGAGTAGAGTGAAAGACTATTTGATCTTATTATTTCGAGATTTGATATGGTAAGTACATCAAGAAAAATTCTTTCTTTTCTTCTTAACTTAACCGGCCTTTTTAGGTTGGTAAGGGCTCTTTTTTGGGTAATTTGGAGATATTTAAGGATGGCCGCTGCCGCAGTTTTTTCTTCCTTTGTAAGTTCAAGAAAAGAAATATCTTCAACGTCAAATTGTTCTTTAATCACGTTATCTGCATTTTTAGGATCAAAATACCAATCTTCTACCCTTTCAACGAAAGTGTCTTTGACTTCTTTCAGTTCTCCTTGATGTATAACGTGTTTTGGATTATACTTCTCCAGCGCTTCTTCAGAAACATCTACGAAGAAATCTCCCGTGGATATATCGATAAGCGCAGTTACACCTTTGTGATAAGCGGCGATGTAGTTGTTTTCCGTTGGGAGCACATCATCTTCTATTATCGTACCGGGAGTCACAATTCTTGTAACGTCTCGTTTTACAATTCCATTAGCAAATGCTGGATTTTCAAGTTGATCGCAAATTGCGACCTTGTTGCCATTTTCTATGAGTTTTTTTAAGTATAAATTCAAAGCATGGTAAGGAATGCCAGCCATCGGATGGTCACTTCTGTGCGTCAAAACGAGCCCAAGCACTTTTGATACATATCTGGCATCGTCATCAAAAGTTTCGTAAAAATCACCAAGCCTGAAGAGTAATACACAGTCCTGATACTGTGCTTTAAGGTTGGAATATTGTACCATCATCGGGGTAAGATCATTTGGCAAAGACTGACACCTTCCCGATTTGACCGTAGAGTGTACCAGATTTGAATGCAGTCAATCTAACTTTTAAAATTTCGCCCTCTGGTATTTTTTCATCTATCAAAACCATTCTGTTGTCTATGGTTCTTCCATAAGATTTATCGGCAGAATTACCTTCGATTACGATCTCAACTTCCTGATTTATGATTTTCTCGTTAAGCATCCTCTCTATTTCATGCTGAAGCGATGTTAATTTTGCGATTCTGCTTTTTTTGACGTTGTAAGGAACGTCATCTGGATAAAATTTTGCGGCAACTGTTCCAATTCTTGTTGAGTATGGAGCGACGTTCAAACGAATGTATTTTGCCTCTTCAACGAGAGATAAAGTCTCTTCAAAGTCCTCATCTGTTTCTGTTGGAAATCCCACTATGATATCACCGCCAATTGTTGAGCCATCAACTTCTGATCGAATTTTTTTAACGAGTTCTAAATACTCTTGACGAGTGTACCTTCTATTCATCTTTTTAAGAATTCTATCACTACCAGATTGGGCTGGAATATGAAAATTCTTTGAAATTTTGGGGTATTTATTTACCACATCGATCAATTCATTGGTTATATCTGAAGGATACGATGTTAAAAACCAAAATCTTTCTATACCGTCTATTTTTTGTGAAAGTTCAAGTAATTTGGCGAGAGAGGTGCCGTCTTTGAGATCTTTTCCGTAAGAATCAACGTTTTGACCCAAAAATGTCACTTGATTGTATCCATTCAACGCAAGTGTTCGAACCTCATCGATGATATCTTCAACAGGCCTCGACAATTCCCTTCCTCTTGTGTAAGGAACGATGCAATAAGTGCAAAATTTATCGCAACCGGCTATTATGTTTACCCACGCATGTTTCTTTTGGTTCCTTAAAACTGGAGTTGTTGCGTTTATTTCGCATATATGGTCTTCAAGATCGATCTTTTTCGTTCCGTTGATCGCTTGAGTTATTGAAGTTATCGCTCTTGTTCCTATTATAAATTCAACATCGTAATTTTTCAATTTATCAGACATGCTCTGTGCAACACATCCAGTTACTCCAACTTTGTACCCACTCTTCTTGAGTCTTCCTATAAAACTGTAGACTTTGTTCTCAGATTTTCCTCTCACAGCGCAGGTATTTACCACAACGATATCTGCCATTTTAAGTTCTGGAACGATCGTATGGCCCGCATTTATCAACAATCCTTTCATTATCTCCGTATCATGAACGTTCATTTGACATCCGTATGTTTTGAAAAAAATCTTCATTCCTTTTCTCCCTTGCATTTGACAACAAGCACATCAACCTTTGCCGTTCTTATAAGTTTCTCTGCCGTTGTTCCAAAAAGAAATTCAGAGACCCATCCACCTCTTCCATAACTTCCCACAACAAGTAAATCTGCTTCCCATTTTTCGGCGTAAGCAATTATTTCTTTGTTGGGAATGCCATTCCTTATTTCTTCTTCGAACCCATAATCACAGTACTCTTTCAAACTTGATATGAATTTTCTCATGGCCGTTTCTTGATCTCTTAAAACTTGTGCTTGAACGTTTAAAAATGATGGGTTCATTTCACTTGCAGATGCAAAATTGTACATCGTTGTGGTGTCCACAACCGCTATGACGGCGGCCTGTGAACCTTCTCTTTTGGCTATCTCAATGCCTCTTTCAAAAACAACTTTTGAAATTTCCGAACCATCGACGGCAATCAAAACTTTTTTGTACATTTTATCACCAGCTTTCCCCAACCTCAATTTCCACCTTAAGCGGCACTTTCATCTTAAAAATATTTTCCATTGACTCTTTGACGATATGTCGAAGTGTGTCAATCTCTTCTTCTGGAGTTTCAAAGACGAGTTCGTCATGTACTTGGAGAATCATCATCGATCTCATTTTCTCTATTTTTCTGTCTATGTCTACCATGGCAAGTTTTATTATGTCTGCCGCACTTCCTTGAATTGGTGCATTTATAGCCATGCGTTTCCCTTCTTCAATTATATTCCTGTTAGAACTTTTTAATTCTGGGATGTCCCTTTTTCTTCCGAATATCGTTTCAACATATCCATTTTCCATTGCGAATTCGATGGTCTTATCAAGGTATGCTTTAACCTGTTTATAATTTAAGAAATAATTTTTTATGATCTCATCCGCACTTTGCGTTGGTATTTCAAGCCTTCTAGCAAGGCCGTAAGCGCTTATCCCATAAGTTATGGCAAAATTAACCATTTTACCAACTCTACGCATCTCAGGCGTTACCTGATTTTGATCTACTCCGTATATCTTTGAGGCAGTGATGAGATGAATGTCTTGATCATCATTGAAGGCTTCTATGAGCGCTGGATCCCCGCTTACATGTGCGAGCACTCTCAACTCTATTTGGGAATAATCAGAACTTAATATCTTCCATCCACTTTTTTGAGCGCATATTGCCTTTCTTATTTCAAGCCCTTCTTCATTTCTTGCTGGGATATTTTGCAAGTTGGGTTCACTGCTCGAAAGTCTTCCGGTGGATGTGCCCGTTTGATTAAATGATGTATGAAGTCGCCCAGTTTTGGGGTTTATTAACTTTGGAAGTGCATCTATATAGGTAGATTTGAGTTTGAAATACTTTCTGTACTCAAGAAGCATAGAAATTATAGGGTGTTCGTCTTTCATATCCTCAAGCACTTCAGCATCAGTCGAAAAGGCTTTTGTGGACGTTTTCTTTCGCGGTTTAAGACCAAGCCTTGAAAAAAGTACCTCAGAAAGTTGTTTTGGCGAATTTATGTTGAATGGCATGCCTCCTGATAGATTATAAATCTTTTCTTCTATTTCTTTCAATTTCAAATCGTAATCTTCGGAAAGTTTTTTAAGAAAATCTCTATCCACATAAACACCGTTCATCTCCATTTTTGCAAGCACTTTGACAAGTGGCATTTCAATCTTGTAGAAGAGATCTATGAGATCGCGCTCGTACAATTTTTTATTCAACACATCGTAAAGCCTGTAAGTCATGTCTGCATCCTCTGCAGAATATCTCGTGGCTTCTTCGATAGAAACCTCTTCAAAGTTTTTACCCTTGGTGATCTCATCGTAAGAAATGCCAGCATAATTAAGGTATCTCATCCCGAGTTCCTCAAGTGAGAATCTCCTTTCATTTGGGCTTAAAAGGTAAGCCGCTATCATCGTGTCGAAATGGGGAATAAATTTTATCCCATGGTTTAGCATGACTTCAAGATCGTATTTCAAATTTTGACCGATTATTTTCAGATTTTGGTTTTCAAGTAATGATTTTAGAACTTCAAGTGCTTCCTTACCCACATTTTGTCCATTCTTGTGACCGATGGGAACGTAATAGTTGTTTGAGCCATCTGAAAAAGAAACGCCAACGAGTTTTGCATCAAAAGGATCTAAAGAGGTGGTTTCCGTGTCAAAGGCAAACAATCCCTTTTTAGAAAGAATTTCAGAAATGCTTTTGAACTCCTCGATTGAGCCAACAGTTAAGTAATTGGATTCCAAATTTTGCCTATCGTAAAGATCGAATTCCGCTTTAAGAGAGTTAAATTGAAGTTCATCAAAAAGTGCAGAAAGTTTCTTTTTATCTGGTCCCCCATATGGTATCAAATCAAGGGATATCGGAACGTCCAAAGATAAAGTTACGAGTTGCTTTGAGAGTTTCACGTTTGATGCACCGTCTATGAGTAACTTTGAATATCTCTTTGGAATTTCATCAAGGTGTGCGTATAAGTTTTCGATATTTCCGTATTTCTTCAACAATTCTACCGCACTTTTCTCACCTATGCCTCTAACTCCAGGAATGTTGTCAGATGCATCTCCAACAAGAGAAAGATAATCTCCAATTTGTGATGGCTTGAGTCCGTATTTTTCTATCACCATTTTTTCGTCATATTCGGCGAGATCTGAAATGCCAAGAGAAGCAAATCTTAGAATCCTTACGTTCCCTTCAACAAGTTGAAGTAGATCTTTGTCTCCCGTTACGATGTATATTCGATCAAAGGTGGAGGAAAACTTTTTAACAAGTGTGGCTATAACATCATCAGCCTCATATCCTGTTTCCTTTAAGAGTGGTATTTTAAGACCTTCTATCAACCTCTCCACGTATGATAACTGAACTGACATCATTTCTGGCATTGGAGCCCTATTAGCTTTATAAGATTCAAAAAGTGCGTATCTAAAATTATGGACTTTTGAATCCATCACGAATACAATACTGTCATTTTGACTTACATGTTCTCTTATAAATTTCAAAATCATCTTTGCAGTACCAAGCACTGCCCCCGTTGGTTTACCATCGGGTGTAGAAAGCGGTGGAAGTGCATAGTACGCCCTGTAAACAATGGCAGTACCATCAAAAATGTAAAGTGACACTTTAAGCCTCCTTGGTCACCAAACCGTTGCGTTTAATCCAAGCGAATAAAAGACCGCCAGCTATTATAAAGATGACAGGCACGACCTGATCTATTCTAAGCGAATAGAACCAAAGACTGTCAAGTCTCAAAGATTCAACAAAAATCCTCAAGGTTGGATAAAGCAAAAGATACAGAGCAAAAGTTTGACCGTATTTTATCCTGTACTTCTTCGTGAACTCGTAAAGAATGTAAAAGATCAGGAAGTCTCCAATTCCTTCATATATGAAAGTCGGTGTGAAGAAAGCAAAATTTCCATATCCTGGCATTCTATACATAGGCGGAACAAACATCTTCCATGGAAGATTCGTGGGTACGCCATACGCTTCGTGGTTGAAAAAATTTCCCCATCTACCCATGCCCTGGGCAAAAGGAAGTACCATTCCAAGTGCATCCATCGCCTGAAGATACTTGAAAGATGCTTTGGTATTTAATTTAAGGTAAAGCCATCCTCCAAAGAACATTCCAATTAAGGCACCAAAAATTGCCATTCCACCGGTCCAAGGTTCAAAAATTTGATTAACATGATATTTGAAATACTCATTCCATGTAAAAGCAACGTAAAAAAGTCTTCCTCCTATAACGGCAAAAGGGATCGTTAAAACCATTGCTATTATGAATTCGTCTTCTTTTACACCTTCTTTAAGCAATTGGTTTCTTACAAGCAAATATGCTATTACAACGGATGAGCCTATGATAACGCCATACCATTTAATGTGCAAAAATGCATTATTTATAAGGTACGGGTCGAGTACAAGACTTCCCGAAAAGGTAGCTTTTAAGAAAAAATAAATGGCTATTATTACGGCCGTTACTATAGACCAAAAAAGGATTTTTTTCAATTTTTTGCCTCCCATTTTTTAAAATTTTTCCATAAATTTTCAAGTCTCTCTTTGATTTTGGCCTCAATTCCTCTGTCCGATGGCGTATAAAAGACATGACCTTTAAGCCTTTCAGGAAGATAATTTTCTATAAAAAATGCTCCTGCGATATCATGAGGATACACGTATCCTTCTGAATATCCCATCTCTTTCATGAGATTGGTAGGCGCGTTTCTTATCTTCAAAGGTACCTCCTCGAATGGATTAGCTCGCGCCTCTTCTGCCGCTTTTGTGTAAGCGACATATACCGAATTGCTTTTTGGGGCTACAGCACAATATATAACTGCCTCTGCAAGAGCAGTTGTACATTCTGGCATCCCAATGAAATGGGATGCTTGGTAAGCGTCTATTGCTATGTTCAAAGCCCTTGGATCTGCAAGACCAATATCTTCAGAAGCGAATCGTACAACTCTTCTTGCTATGTAAAGAGGATCTTCGCCAGATTCAAGCATTCTTGCAAGATAATAGACTGCAGCGTCTGGATCGCTACCTCTCATGCTTTTGTGAAGAGCCGAGATGAAATCATAATGTTCATCCGCATGTTTTCTGTACCTTGGAATCGTCTTTTGCAAGATCGACTCGATTTTATCGGATGAAACTGAATTTATGCCGTGTCTTCTTGTGAATTCGATTACCTCTTGTACCATATTCAAAGCCATCCTTGCATCTCCACCACTTAAGGTAGAAATGATCTCGACTGATTGTTCGTCAAAAACTGCCTTTTCAAATTTCAGGGCTTTCTCTATGACCTTCTTCACATCATCTCTTGAGAGTTGCTTGAATACAAAAACATGGCATCTTGAGAGTAAAGCAGGATTTATCTCAAAACTCGGATTCTCAGTGGTTGCACCAATTAATATCACAGAACCAGATTCCACAGATTGCAAAAGTGTGTCCTGTTGAGATTTGTTAAATCTATGTATTTCATCTACAAATATGATCGTCTGCTTGCCAGTTCTTTTGAAAGTTTCAGATGCTTCCTCCATCAAAGGTTTAAGTTCTCCAACGCCTTGATTTGCCGCACTGAAATGTTTGAATTCTTTTCTCGTAAGATGTTTTATAACTTCAGCAAGAGAAGTTTTCCCACATCCGGGAGGTCCGTAAAGGATCGCACTGTAAAGGTTATCACTTTCTATGGCTTCTCTCAAAGGCATACCTGGTGATAAGAGATGATCTTGACCGATAAATTCTTCAAAGTTTTTTGGTCTTAATTTTAACGCTAAAGGTTCATCATTCCACAAACTTCCCTGCAATTTATTTCCTTCCTTCAAAGTATGAAACAGTTTCAGAAATTCCCCTTTCAAAATCGTAGATTGGTTCCCAGTGGAGAACATGCTTTGCCTTCAAATTTTCTAAAATACTTTTTCTTAAATCGCCGGCTCTTGCTGGTCCATAGACCGGATCGAGAGTATAATTTATTCTTGACTTCAAAGCATTAAAAACATCGTTTACACTCTTGCCCATGCCAGTACCAACGTTTATATTTTCTCCATCTCCAAGTTCAATGGCCTTGATGTTTGCACTGACAACATCTTTAACGTAAACATAATCTCTTACATATTCACCGTCTCCATTTATCGTTACTTGTTCTCCTCTGAGCATCTTTTTGGCAAATATAGCGATTACTCCGGCTTCACCATCGGGATTCTGCCTTGGACCGTAAACATTCCCATATCTCAATGCCGTGTACCTCAGACCATGTTCTTTCTGATAGAACTTAAGATACTTTTCGCAGGACAGTTTCGCTATGCCATAGGGGGAAAGAGGATCTGGACACACGCTCTCAGGAGTCGGATAGATTTTCGGATCTTCACCATACATGACTCCTCCCGAAGATGAAAATACGAATTTTTCAACGCCATATTTTACAGAAAGATCAAGCAAATTTATCATTCCCATGATGTTCACTTCTGCGTCGTAAAAGGGCTCTCTTACGGACTTTGAAACGGATATCTGTGCGGCCGTATGAATTAAATATTTCGGCCTTTCCGCCTGAAAAACTTTTTCAAGTTGATCTTTATTTCTCACATCACATTGATAAAATATGACATTCGAAGAAAGATTTGTCCTATCTCCCGTCGAAAGATCGTCTACAACGATCGGGCTCTCTCCGAGTTTAATAAGTTCATCAACAACGTTTGAACCTATAAAACCAGCACCACCTGTGACTAAAAACTTTTCCGGCATGATCTTACACCTCCATTTTTTGTTGAAACGCTCATAACATTTAGCAAATCATTGCTTGATCCAATAGAAGGTTTTTTCCTTGTAAAAGGTCTCACAAATCTTTCAAGAATTCTCAAAAATTTGGTGAACCACATTTCATCTCTTGAGAGCGGTTGAATCTTTATAGAATAAAGGCCTGCGAGATTTGCCATCAATATATCGGTAAAAAGTTGATCTCCTATGATTGTGACCTCTTTTTTTGATACACCGTAAATTTTCATTACCTTCAGCATTTTGGCCGTCAAAGGTTTGTGAGCATGTCTAAAAACTCGTATTCCATTCTTTGTGATTATATCAAGGGCAGGAGAATTGCCATTTGACAAAATCGCAACCTTGCTTGTTTGAGAAAGGCTTTTAAGTAAATTTAACGTTTTAACGTCGACTTGGGATGCTCTCCATTTCGTTAAAGTGCCATCCATATCAAAAACGAAGAACTTTATGCCCTTTGAAATAAGACGATCGTAATCGACATCAAAGACGGTATCTGCCCATTCATTGGGAGAAATCAATTCTCCAATTCTAAAAAGCCACCCAAAAGTGTAGAAAACAAGGTAGTAAGACATCTTTTCAAGTAAAACAAGTAAACTTAAAGCAATTCCCACTCCACGATAGGGCTCCACCATTATTGTGTACATTCCCATTCTGTTGCCAGCAATTATATCTGTGAAAAAAAGATCCCCAACGAATACAACTTTGGTGGCGGGCACATTTACCGTTTTGAGGGCCAATTTTAGAATAGGTTTTCTAAAGAACTCCAAGACTCGGCCCATATTTCACCACTTCAAGATGAAGTTCATCTTTCAAATAGTTTAGCAAATTCAACATATCTGAAAGGTCAGTATCCACAACAACTATTTTCAAAAGATTTGATTTTGGATCGATGTTTCTCACATTCAAAAGATTGTCTTCGGCCTCAAGCATGTAATTGATCATATGAATATCAGATTCTTCGATTCTAACGTAAAGATCGTACTCCAACTTACTCAAAAGCTCACATCCATTCCATATTGATATGAAGGCATTCCTCCGCCTCCATAAATTCCAAACCAACCCTCAACATTTGTCGAAAGCAAATTCAAATTCGCTGAAGTGTAAAGATTGAAAAGATAAGTACCATCACTTTTTAAATTTACATTACCGCCAAGGTAAAACTGCAAAAAATTAAATCCAAAAGGAGCAGAACTGAAATTTGCATCAACCCAGTAATTTTGCGCTGATTGAATTGAGAAATCCGCTCCTAAGATGCCTAAAGGATTTCTGTAATTGGCTTCAATCGAGTAAATTGGCGTTGAAATGAGAGTCGTCTTGGCATAAAATGAGAGAATGCTCGAGTTTAGGCCGGCGGTAATCGTGGGAGTTGATTCACCATCATACATAACGTAAGGCATTACATCATTACCCATGTAAACGGCATACAATTTAGGTTTAAATTGCTGTGAAGGCAAAATGTAAGAACCTCCAACGTTAAAAATGATGTTTCCAAGTTCAATTGGTAAATTTGCACTTATAGATGTTGATTGATCTGTCATATTGCCTGCGATTGAGAATCCATTAAGAAATGTAAGTGAAATACTCGAATTTTTGGAATTCATAAAGGTAAGTGCCGAAACTGGTCCCAAGTTAAAGCCAAGTGAAAAGTTAGACAACTGTGCTTGATCGTAGTTGTAATTCATCAACCCAGAGATAACCGGAGTTTCAAAATTCAAGCCTATTTCACTTGAACTGTTAGCATAAAAATTGTACTGACCCTTCTGAAAAGTCTTGTTGGGGAAATTTGTGCCATTGAAAGTTGAAAGTGCAAAGTTATTCGTTGTAGTTGGAAGAATTTTTAAAGACGATACGATGGCAACAGAAGATGGCGTTGATATCTTTTCGGTGACAAAATTTTTAGGAGTTGAAATTATGTTGACACCCACATCTGTGGCCGCAAAAGTGCCGGTAAATTCAAGTGTATGGGAGTAATAATTTGCATTTATCTCAAGATTTATAGGTACTGCAAAAATCAACGTGCCCAATCCAAATGTCAGAACGAAAAAGTACAGAATTTTCATCAGTTTCACCGCTTTTCAAGCACAGAAAGTCTGGCTTGAGCTTTGGACGAATAAGGCGAATTTGGAAATTTTGAGATCAAAGAATTGTAAATCTGTATGGCATTACTTGCTTGACCAATGTTTTCGTAACAAAGGCCGATGTAATAAAGTGCCTCTGGTACTCTCTGATCTGATGGGAAAAGTGAAACCAATGCAAAGAAAGCATCTTTTGCATTCGAATAATCTTTCAGGGAATAGAAAAGATTCCCAAGATCGTAAGCGGCATTTGGCGCTGCACTACTTGACGGGTACAACATGTAAACATCATTGAAATACTCTTCAGCATGCTTTATATCATTTATCGACTGATAATATTTTGCTTCTATGTAAAATATGCCGCCTTTGGCATCGTTGGAAGTGTTCTGACTTGAAAGAGAAGTTGCTATGGAAAAGGCTTTTGAGAGATCATTTGTCTTCATGTAAGCATTTGCTTTGTAATAAAGTAGATCATTTTTAGTGGATATGTTTGGATATGTTTGCAATACAGAATCAACGTAAGAAGGTATCTGCGCATAAAGACCGAGTTTACCCATTGCAATGGCTTTAAGAACGTAAATTGATGATCTGTAAATGTTCTGAAAATCATATTTTGCAATCCAATCATAGGTTGCTATTGCTGAATTATAATCTTTTAGATTAACATACGATTGACTAAGGTAGTAAGCCGCGTTAAGAGCCGTGTTGGGATCGATAGTCCTGTTGTTTATCACGTAAGAAAATTGAGTAATTGCATTTTTGTAGTCCGAATTATTGTAATACATCAAACCAAGGTTATATTCTGCAGAAAGTTTTGTCGTTTGACTTCCAAAAGTTATGGCATTTTTGTAAGCATCTATTGCATTATTGTATTGGGATGTCTTGGCATAGATGTCACCTTCTAACATGTAAGCACTTGCTTTTGTATCAGAACTCTGAGTTGTTTGTATAAGATCTGACAACGTTGAAATGGCAAGAGAATAATTGTTTTCAATGTTGTAAGTATATGCAAGCCAGTATATAGCAGAGTCTTTAAGAGGTTCTGAAAGTTTTGAAAGATTTGTGAATATCGTTGTGGCCTGCTGGTAATTTCCATTTTCAAGATAAGTTTTTCCTTCTTCAAGACTTATTTGATTTATGTAAGATGGAAATTTAACCTCCATTTGTTTGTAAAGAGAAATGGCGCTGTCGAAATTCTTGTTTTCTCTCAAGGTACTTCCAGCGCTGATGCCAGCGTTAAAGGCTAATTCCAAATTCGTAGAATTGTTGAGTACACTTTCCCAATCGGATATTGCATCCGTGTAATTATTCATCTTATATTCGGCCCATGCTTTTGCATTTAAAGCATAATAACTTGAAGCACCATGTTCAATCTGAGCGGCATTCTGAAATGTAGTTATCGCTTCTTTGTATTGACCATTTTCATAATAGGATTGGCCAAGAATCATATAGAGATCAAAAGTCCAACTCGTGGCCGAATACGATTTTATGGCATTGGAAGCAGTATCGATGGCATCTTGAATCTTGCCAGAATTCAAGTAAGAGTAAGATTGGTAATAGATCGATGGTTCTACAACGTTTAAATCGTTGGAGTATTGTGGAACATTTTGAAAATTAGAAATGGCTTGAGAATAATTGCCAAGATTGAAGTTAACTCTTCCCGTATAATAATAAGCCCACGCTTTCCATTGATTTGATTGAACGGTGCTCAAAACAGAGGTTGCCTGCGAATATTGGCCAAGGTCGAAATATATTCCTCCCACAAGCACTTTGGCTTCATCACCGTAAGTTGAAGAATTGTAAAGCATGGAGAAATACTTTACGGCGTTTGAACTGTCTCCGCTTTCCATGTAGGAATAGCCAAGAGAATAAACAGAATATTCATAATCTGACGAATCTTTTGGAAGATATTGAACAGCCATGCTGTAAGATTTTATAGCCTGCGGATAGTTTTTGAGAAGATAATAAGCATCGCCCAAAGTTTCATAGGCTTGGCCGACATATTGAGACGGTTCGGTATATTGAGAAAGAAAGAGATTCATTTGTGCTATGGCCTGGTTAAGTCCAGACACATCTCCATATTCTCTATAAAGTTGAATGCTGTTCTGAGCACCTATAAGCATATTTAGGCCATTCTGATCTACAGGCATTGCAAATGAAATTGATGAATAGACAAACAAACTTAAAAAGATGAAGAGGATGAAAATATTTTTTTTCATAAATCAATTCTCCTTTCCCAAGCAACTGTATTTTCACAACATTTTTTTTATTACATAACCTAAAAGACACAATCAATGTGTTATCATCTCTTTGACAGTGGATACCCCCTATCCCCCCTCAACAGTTTTACGATGAGACCCATGTTGGGTCTCATTTTCTATTCCGATGTATTTGATTAGCCGTTTTATTTCAAAATCTTTCAACATTCTGTATCCTCCATTTTTTAGCTGAGTGTCCATTTTGATGGGCCCAAAAGAAAGTCTTTTAAGTGAAATGATGGAATAACCAAGAAACTTGAACGTTCTTCGTATTTCTCTTTTTTTACCTTCTTTTATCTCTATTCTGATTTTAGTACTTTTGTTGTCGTTAAACAAAATTTTCACTTTCATCTTTGCCGTATAGCCGTAGGGAAGAGAAATCCCTCTTTCTAAATTTTCTACCTCATCATCACCAATTTGGGGCATAATTAAAGCCTCATAGATTCTTGGAACTTCATATTTTGGGTGTAGCAACCTCTGGGCAACCTCTCCATCATTTGTCAAAAGCAATAAGCCTTCGGTCTCAGTGTCAAGCCTTCCAATCGGAAAAACATCTGGTTCTATGTTTAAAAGATCGAATATCGTTTTTCGTCCTTGCGGATCATTTTTGGTAGTTATGTATCCTTTTGGCTTGTTAAGCATGTAGTACACTTTATCTTTAAAGGAGATCTCTTTTCCTTCAACTTGAACATCGTCTTCATCTGACACATCGATGAAATCGTGTATAACTAACCCATTCACGCTGACCTTGCCAGATTTCACGAGCATCTCAGCTTTCCGGCGGGATGTCACGCCGCACATTCTCAGGTATTTCTGTATTCTCAACGAATTCCTCCTTAAGATCGGACAGATTAGATATTCCAAGCGCTTTTAAAAAATTCTCGGTTGTTACGTAAACATAAGGGTTACCTTTTTTTGTTTTGTCTCTTTTTCTCTTAATTAAACCCATAGATATGAGTTCCTTACTTTGATTTGCGCATGCACTTCCTCTAAATTTTTCTATCTCCTTGAGTGTTAAAGGTTGATTGTAAGCAATTACCGCAAGTACCTGCATTTGAGAATTCGTTATTTCGCTTACAGATTTTTTCCTTATTTTAGAAACCAGATCAAAATATTCTGCCTTTGTAAAAAAAGAATATCTACCGGCGATATTTTTGAGTTCTACCCCATGATTTTCGTGCGAATATTCTTCTTGTATTTGATCCAAAGTTTCAAGAATTTCATTTCTATTTCTTCCAGACAATTTCATGATGTCTTGAATGGTAAGACCATGGCCACTCATGATCAACGCCTCAACTTCAGCCATGATATGATTCATTTATAACCACTGTCTCTTCTGAATCGATGAATATGAACTTCAACCTTAAAAGTTCAAGGATCGTGACAAAAGTAACGACTGCTTCAAGTTTGTCATCTGATGTTTCGATTATATCGCGTATTCTCATTCTTCTGCTTTTGATGATTAACGATTTAACCATTTCAATTTTCTTTGAAAAAGAATAAAGGTCTTTGGTTATTCTGTAAACCCTTTTTCTCAAATTAATCTCTTGCTTAACAGAGTTGATTATTTTTATGAAAACTGAAGGCAGCGACTCATTAATTTCGCGAGAAAAAGATGGTAAAATCGATATATCAAATTCTTTCATATGGAGATCATAAAAATTCTCAACTTTTTCAGTCGTTTTCTTAAGAAGAGAATACTCGTAAAGTTGTTTGGCAATTTCCTCTTGTTTTTCAATAACTTCGCGTGAAGGATTTAAAAGCATTCTGGATTTTATCTCCATCAAGGTGGAAGCCATCAATATGAAATCTGAAGTCGTTTCTATATCAACTTTGTCCATTCCTTCAACGTATTCAACGAATTCATCCGTTATTTCCGATACTCTAAGATCAAGAGGATTCATCTTGTGCTTTTTGACGAGAAAAAGTAACAAATCAAAAGAGCCCTCAAAATTGCCAGAATGAAAATTTATATCCATTTATCACCTCAAAATGAAAGGTTCAAAGATTTCCTCACTCTTTCCATCGTAATTTCAGCGCTTTTTTTAGCTTTTTCATTGCCGTCAGCGATTATATCGTCTATTTCTTTTTCATGGGCTTTGTAGTACGCAATTTTTTCCCAGATAGGCCCTAACTTTTTTTCCATGCTACTCACAAGAATTTTTTTACACTCAACACAACCTATTGTTGCATGTGTACATCCGTAATGAATGTAATCGAGTTGTTCTTTCGGCGTTTCAAAGGCAAGATGATAATACCAAACGTCGCATTTTTCGGGTGTTCCAGGATCATATCTGTGTATTCTTGCCGGATCTGTGGGCATCGGCATCACTTTGCTTTTAATCTCTTCCACATTAGAATCTATGTTTATAACGTTGCCATAACTTTTTGACATCTTTCGGCCATCCGTACCGGATAACTTTGGAACCTTCGAGAATATAGCCTTGGGTATTTTAATGGTTGGTCCATAAATGGAATTGAACTTTTCAGCAATTTCACGTGTAAATTCAAGATGATAGGTTTGATCTTCTCCAACTGGAACGCCTTCAGCATCGTATATCAAAATATCGGAAGCCATAAGCACAGGATATCCCAAAAATCCAAAAGTTGTTATTTCTCTATCACTCAATTCTCTCAATTGCTCTTTGTAAGTCGGGACTCTTTCCAATCTGCCTAATGGAGTTATCATAGATAAAATAAGAAAAAGTTCGGCATGCGCTTTTATAGCCGATTGCACAAAAACAACACTTTTTTGCGGATCTATGCCAGACGAAACGTATTCTCTCACCAATATTTTGGTCATTTTTGAAAGTTTAGAAATATCTTCATAGCCTGTGGTTAACATGTGCCAATCTGCGACAAAGAAGAAGCATTCATTTCCGTCATTTTGAAGTTTAACCCAATTATCAAGTGCTCCCAAAAGATTTCCTATGTGCAATTCCCCTGTCGGTCGCATACCACTTAGTATTCTCAATTTAAAACTCCTTTCAAACAACTTTAAAAGTGCAATCATCGTAAAATATAATTTTTTCTGACGCAAGACAAATCGGTTTACATGATTTTCGCAGCAAGGACAGATACTGAAAGATAATAGCCACGGCCAGCATCATTCATAATCTCATAATTCATTTCAACATATTATATCATTTGTTTTTGAGGGATGTAGACCTCCGCTTCTCCGTTTATAACCTCTTTATCACCATCGATGACATTTGTTAAAAGTAAAAGTCTCCTTTTGTCTGTATTTTTGTCTTTGACTTCTATGTGAATTTTAACCGTATCACCGATGTAAACTGGTTTTCTAAATTTTATAAATTGTGATACATAAACAGTTCCTGCTCCAGGAAAATCTCTTCCAAGCACTTTAGAAATCAGAGAAGCAACAAGCATGCCGTGTGCTATTTTCCTTCCAAATTGTGTTCTTTTGGCAAATTCTTCATCAAGATGCAAAGGGTTATCGTCTCCGGTTATGCTCGCAAATTCTTTGACCATTTTATCGCTCACAAGCGTTTCACTTTCGAAAATCATGCCTACCTTTATATCTTCAAATTCCATGATTCTCTTCCTTCATAAATGGCTGTCTAACATGTCTATCACGTATTTTGACCAACTTTCCATCATATCGTACTTTGCAAGTAAATCAGCCAAATTAACAAACTCCCATGAAAATTTATCTTTCTCTCTTATACCTTCGATGTCTGCTTTTATCTGAAAAACTATCCCAAGGTGAACTCTGTTAACCGGCGTGCTTGCTTCTTTTATAATCCCAATGTATTTTGGCCATTCGAAAGATTTTCTTATTACAACTTCTTCATTCATCTCTCTTTCCATGCCAGAAAGGAATTTCATCCATGGTGTATCGCCTTCGTCTTGATCGTTAACATGACCGCCTATTCCTATACTGTACATGCCATGAAGTCTTTTTTCAGTTTGGCTTGAGAGCCTTTTGACCATAAGATAGAGATCATCAATATTCTGCATCACGATGTAAGGTATGAGTTGCCTAATAGATTCATCTGATTCTGCTCTATCTCTCTTGACAAAAAAGCCCTTTCTTTCTGTCAAAATTTTTATCTCTTCTATTGGCACACTCACAAATCCTTCTTCTTTGACTACTTCGTTGATGTCTTTCGCAGCAACAACAAGCACCATTTCATCCATTTCTTATCCAGCCCCT
>JABEBX010024317.1_pt1 | contig 17292 bp, 14 predicted proteins | sample 7245971 | NCBI WGS metagenome assembly JABEBX01 (sample SAMN14506365, study PRJNA622280) | hot springs metagenome | biome: hot spring [ENVO:00000051]|acidic hot spring [ENVO:00002120]; feature: spring [ENVO:00000027]|sediment [ENVO:00002007]; material: sediment environment [ENVO:01001048]... | reverse complement strand
ATGATCTCATCAAGCATATCAAAAAAACCCTTCCTCTTCTCAAATGAGATCCCTGATGCAATATCTGAATATATTGCATTGATTGTGTAACCGTTCATGAAACACCACTGCTTCATCTGATCAATCTGGTCCTGAAGATCTGCCTTCTGTTTCGATGTTAATACACGTGCATACAGAACTGTTTTTCTCTTTACATCCTTATTGAGTATTCTGTATACGTCTTCTTCACTGTAATCATATCTCTTATTAGGCATCACCGTGTAATGTATCCTGCCCGCCTTTGCATATACGTGAAGCGTTTTTCTGGATATCTGAAGCAGGTTCAGTACCTCTTCTGCTTTCATAGTTATTATCTTAAACTACAATGGTATATAAACTTATCTAGTTCATCTATGATATCTTTCTTTGGCGCAAATTCAGAAATCAGGGTAACATATGTACTGTTCCAGCCTATTGCAGTCATTCCAAGGAAGAAGGTGATCATACCTGACACAAGTATGGGAAATTCCCTGTGAGAAAAAGCAAAGAAAAGTATTCCAGCCATGACCATCAGCAACGATATCATATAAGACCTGTTCTTCGGAAAGATTATCCCGGACAGGTTTACCCAGAAAAGCCTTCCTGCAATTGATCCGGCAAGCAAGATTGCCAGAAGCAGTTCAGCAAAAATCACAGGAATGCCCCCCCCTTTTATATAAACAACGTAGTACGTGAGGAGTGATTGCTGGCCCCACGACAGGAAGGCTATCGGGAAACTGAGCATTACAAGATCAACGTTCTTCCATGCTCTGAAAAGATCATGGAAATATCCTTTCCTTATACTTCCCCCGGCTGAATTTACCACATCTTTCTTCACCAGGAATGATATGATCAACGATACCGCTGCAATAACAAAAAGCGCAGCTTCAAGCGATACATGGATTGCAATTAAAGGAAGCGATACAGCTGCCATTGCAGCGCCTAAGGGAACACCGGACTGCTTTATGCCCATTGCACGTGCATGCCTTGGATAGTAAGCGCCCATAACCAGGCTGTTTGTCGAAGGTGTTACTATGCCGTATCCAAAACCTATTGTGAAAAAACCTGAAATGAGTTCGGCATAATTTCTTGAAATGGCAGCTATCAGGGAACCTGCGGCCATCAGGACAAACGAAATTTTGATCGCGGAATTCTTCCCGAGCCGGTCGACGAAGAAGCCTGCCAGTGAGGACATAACGAAGGAACCGGTGAATATTACGCTTGTGATGAGGCCCAGTTCCGCAGAGCTGAGCAGGAATCTTGATTTTATGAATGGAGCCAGTGGTGAATATGCTGAAACGGCAAAATTCCCAAGCGTCATGAAGAGCAGTGACAGGAGGGCTACGGATGAAAGCTGCCCGGATAGCTTCATGAAAGGCGTAACATCAATGGCCTTATGAATTAAACCGTCATAGATTGTAAATGATTGCTGAATTGTTTCAAAATGGGCGTGGTAAAAATTTCCACTTTGCCATGCACAGGTTGTGATATGGCTGTCCGATGCGGAGGTGTGGTCAATGCACTGTTGTCAATATAAAGGGAGAACCGTACAGATTGAAGGCCAGGAAGAAGAATGGAATGTTTGAACCAAAGAAGGTGAGTTAAAAATGAAATGTATGAATATTGTGGATCAATTTTACTTTGCCAAAAGTGATCAATTTTCATCTGGCGTTTACACTTCATTTCGCTATGTTAAAAATCGCCATCCTGAAGTTTGAATGATTTCCAAATCGTATAAAAGCGTAAAAAATATTATATTCATGTTCATATTTCATATGGATTGATCATAAGGAAGCCGGATGGTCTTGAAACTTCGTTCATTCCTGAAAAACTGCTTTACAGGGACAATGAGATAGAAACTTTCAGAAAGAACCTCGTATATCCTATGATGAACGGCATAATGTCCAATTTCATAGTCTATGGGGATTCCGGGACAGGTAAAACCGTTACGATGAGATATATAATAAGGGAAACAAAGACCCCCCATGCAGTCTATGAAAATGCAATTTCATACAGATCGATAAAGAGCGTCCTTGCAGACATACTTTCAAGGGAGGGTGTTATTGTTTCTGAAAGGGCCTCATATGCAAACATATTTTCAAGATTCGCAAAAATAACTGAAAAATATGGAAAAAATATGATCATTGTCATTGATGAGGCATCCAGCATACTGAGGAATGATCCGGAGGGCATCTATTACCTTTTAAGGGCCGATGATTCTTTTGGCGTCAATATTTCCACAGTTTTTGTCATGATGGAGGACCCCATCCTGTTTCTTGATTCAAAGACCAGAAAATCCTACGGGATCTTCAATGAAATAAAGTTCAGGAGGTATTCAAAGGATGAACTTTATTACATTGCGCAGGACCGCGCCGGAAGATCCCTTTTTGAAAATGCATATGATTCTTCCATTATTGATTACATTTCAGAGATATCATCAGAATTCGGAAGTGCAAGATATGCGATAGATATCCTTCAGAAGGCTTCGTATATAGCTGAATACAGAAAGGCGGACCGCGTGGAATACGATGATGTCCGTGCTGCCAAATCCATGATGACCCCGTTCGTAACAGAAAGCAGGCTTGCAGAACTGGATGCGGATGGCCTGATCACGTTGCTAGCCGTGTGCCGCTGCCTTTCTGACAGCAGCAGAACCGATGTTGCGTGCATTTCCCATTTTAAGGGAATAATTTCCGAACAGTACAGTTATAATGGAAAATCGGAAATCTACGAGGGCCTAAAAAATCTTGAGAGGATCGGGATCATAAATTCAACGCTTGAGGGACGGGGCAGGGCGAATGGAGTTTCAAAACTTATATCTATATATGATGTTCCTGTAAGCGTTCTTATACGGAAAGTTGAAAATCTTCTAAACGAACTTTTTTGATCATATTTCTGTATATAAAATCAAATGGCTCAAATGCCCTTACAAGGTACCGCCTGTAAAAGTTGTAGTCCACATTTGAATCCCGTCCGAGGCCGATAATTTTTCTTTTATGATCCGAAACAACATAGCTCACCTCTTTTCCCGGGTATACATTGCCACTCTCCATGCATTTTTCGATTACATGTTTGCCGATTGTATCCACAGCATAATATTCCGGATACCGTGATACCTTAAAATTTATGGAGAAGTACTCCGCCGGAAAATTTCTGATATTAAGGAGGTACCATGATTGCAGATCCTTTATATTCCTGTATTTTTGATATATATCGTATTCATTTTTGCAACTTTCAAGTATTTTCAATGCGTCCATCTGGAATTCCCTGGATATTGCCGGTACATCATTTCTTCTCAGGTCTATGCCCCTTATCTTGTATTTTCCATCGTAGCCAAGGCCAAAATATCTGGACGGTGATCCTGTGCCGCCATGTTCCGGAAGGAAAACGATCCATCTGTAGTGTCCGCTCACAACTATGTCGATCCCTGTTTCCGCTTTTATTTCCGATAATACCCTGTTTATGTCTCCATCACCCTTTATCCAGAGGGAATCAACTATGCCATGGAGTATCTCAAAACCATTTTCATGAGCTATGCGTATTGCCTCAGCCAGTATTTTCCTTCCTGTTCCGGTTATCTTCTCATGGATCTCTATCTTTCCAAACTTTGCGTTTTTGTATCCAGTGTATCCGAATGACGTCAGAAGCATCCATTTGAGCGCCTTATTCCTGCTATGGTATATTTCGCCGCTTTCATCCATTGCCTTATACAGAAGCCTTTTTTCCAGGAGCTTTGAAAGCGACCTAGAAAGGAAGTGATCATTGCCGATCGACAGCCCGTATCTAACGATTATGCTCGGGTACATTGAAGAGAAGTCTATTTCGTATACGTCCTCGTATATTCCTGGCCGTGGCTGAAGAACCAGCCCTCCCCGGTCATTTTCAATAAGTTCATGAATTTCCTTTTCACCCTCGTTGTCATCCTTTTTCGCCGGAACGAGTATACCTTCTGCCAGTGCATCCGCGATCTCCATGGATGATACCGCCGTGCCCGGCGTTATTATTGATGCCTGCAGTGGCGGGATCCTTGACATCCTGGACAGCTCGATGACACCGCTTATACCGCTTTCCCTGTAGATAAATGAAGATGAGTTTATGGCTATCTTGCCATATATATCGACGTAGGGTTCCCTGTAATGAACCTGGCCGTATGATGTGAAGCTTTTCCCTCCGTAGTAATGTGATGGGATTCCCATGTCCCTTATTTTCATGAAAAAATTGTACGGGTTTGAATAAACAATTATATCCGATGTCTTCAGTTCGTTTTCAATATCGCTGTTCGTGGCTTTTTTGCCTCCTATCGTGCACATACCGTCTCCGCATTCAAAAAAAACCGTTTTTAAATCGGGGTCTCCTTCGTACGGGCTCTCTGTTTCAAAAAAACTCAGCCCGTGAACAGCCATGAAGCGGAGAACCGGATTGATATCGGCGTTGAATATCCTGTACTTTCTTCCCATGCCTATTCCGTCGTATATTATTCCTGCAATGCCGGGTATTTTTGAAGGCCTGGCGTATACTGTTATCCCATGCATTTCTCCGTAAACATCCCTCCTTCTGGAAAAATCATAGCCAAATCCGGTTTCATCCAGCTGCCTTACAAGAAAATCAAGATCATACGTATCGCCGGTTACAAAAAACCATGATCTGTTTTCATAAATTCTTCTATTTATCCTTCCATTTTCCAGGGAGTAAAGAGTTATTTTATCTGTTCCTCCAGCATTGATATACGTTTGACCACCTCAACCAGTACGGAAATAATGAACCCTGTGTCAGGGTCTATGGTTGAATAGGTTATGCCGGCAGAATTGGTCTTTCCGTATCTTATGATATCATCAACAATAGAGGAATCACCTTTTCTCATTATCTTCTTCATTTCCTCAATTTCTGACACAAGTGAATCTATGCTTTGCCTTGCGCTTGGTGTGCTTCTGCCCATCTATCTCACCGGCCTGAGTATGAAATTATAGAAATTGTAGTTGCCAACGACATTAAAATATATGTCACAACCACGATAATAGCTTTTTATCTGCATTATTTCGCTCAGGGACACTATATCCTTCACAGGCCATGAATTGACAATTTCAGCCGCTACAGATATTATGAACGGCATGTCATCGGCTTCCATGAGTATCCTCTTTAGCTGGTACACGGTAAGTATTCTCTGTATTTTCGTATTGAAATTCCAGCCCCTGAAATCAATCATTATCCCATCGGATATCAGAAAATGCGATGAATAGTATTTTTCGAGCAGATCTTTCAAGCGGTTCTCATCAATTTTAGGTGTCTGAAATACTTCAAGATGCCCGATCATGCATTTCCATAAACAGGATACTAGAAGACTGTTTCTAAAACAAATAAAAATGTAAAATATACTGGAAAAAGGCATTGATCAACGAGTTTAAAAAGTTATACAGCATTGATTGCGCATGCACCCGAATATATCCGGCATCGGGCAATTAAGATCAAAGTGAGAAAATCCCGATCTCCGGGCCTGAGTATCCCTGAAAATGCAAATATAACTGTATATAATTAAAAAGTGAAAATAATTAAAAGGTTAAAAATAAATTTTAAAGGATCAGAGAGACGAATAATAATCCACGTCGTATGGCTCTGGCCTTAATCCCTTTCTTTCCCTTATTGCTTTCACAACGCCATCAAGAAGATCGGGCGGAACTTTCTGGTATCCTGCGTTTTCAAAGCTCCAGAGGACTTTTCCTCCAGTGGCGCTCCTTATTGCGGAAGCAAAGCCAAACATTCCGGACACGGGTATTCTGGATATGACTGTAACTTCTTCCCCTTCCTGCTTCATATCCTCTATTATTCCACGCCTCTGCTGGACTTCGTTTATGGCGGCGCCCATTTCCTCCTGAGGCACGGATATGAATACGCGCTGTATTGGTTCCAGCAGGACACGCTTTGCTTCGCACATTGCGCCGTATAATGAGTTCCTGCCTGCGGGTATTACCTGGGCAGGGCCCCTGTGTATACTATCCTCGTGAAGCTTTGCGTCAACCAGCCTTGCCTTTATGCCGTATACCTTTTCATTGGCAAGAGGACCCCTTACCATGACCTCTGTAAAAGCCTCCATCAGGAGTTCCATTGTCTCGTCAAGGTACTGTATTCCCTTTGTTACGTCAAACATCATGTTTGTCCCGTCAACGCATACAAGACCCTTTGCCTCATCCCTGTCTATACCCTTTCCAACGAGTAACTCAACAAGTGCTTTTTTATCCTTGAATTTTGAACCCTGTGGAACATCGCCATCCTCGATTGCCTGTATTACTTCCGGTTTCAACGGTTCAATTTCAAAGTAGAACCTGTTATGTTTGTTCGGTGATTTTCCTTCAAAAGGACCACCTTTCTTTTCAACAGTTTCCCTGTAAACGACAATTGGTTCTGATGTTTCAACTTCCACTTTATAATCATTCTTTATCCTGTACAGTGTGACATCAAGGTGTAGCTCACCCATACCGGATATAAGATGCTCTCCGGTTTCCTGGTTTATATCAATTTCGATCGACGGATCCGCTTTGGATATGTCACGGAGAACATCTATGAGCCTGGGAAGATCTGCGGTGTGCTTGGCCTCTATTGCAAGAGTCACCACAGGATCTGAATAATGTATCATGGGTTCGAATGCTTCCATGTTATCGATAGAAGATACTGTAGCTCCCGCAATTGCACTTTTAAGCCCAACCATTGCGGCTATGTTTCCTGCGGTTACCTCATCGACCGATATACGGTCCGCGCCAACCATCATAGCTAGAGTCTGAACCTTTGCCTTTCCGCCATTCAGTATGTAAAGATCGGTTCCTTTCTTAACCGTTCCGCTGAAAAGCCTTCCAATTGATATTTCCCCTGCATGCGGATCAATTATTATCTTTGTTATCATCATGCTTACAGGGCCCTTATAATCACAGGTCATCATTGCTTTTCCGACCTCAGAATTTATATCACCTTTCCATATGGACTGAATCCTGTAGGCCTGTGCAGTCTTGGGGTCTGGAAGGTGCCTGATGACCATGTTGAGTATTATTTTATGAAGCTGATTTCTCTGGGCAAGTTCCTTCTGCTTTCCTGCCTTGACATAATCAACAATGTCCTTGAAAGTTACCTTGGTTTCTGCCATGAATGGTACAGAAATAGCCCAGTTATTATATGCAGATCCAAAAGCAACGCGCCCATCCTGGACTGATACCTGCCAGTCCTTGACAAATTCTTTTGAAGCGTATTTAACAATAAGCCTGTTGACATCTGATATAATTTTCGTGAATTTTTTCTGCATTTCATCGCTATTAAGGCGAAGCTCGTTTATGAGCCTGTCAACTTTATTTATGAACAGAACCGGCTTTACATGTTCCCTCAGGGCCTGCCTTATAACTGTTTCTGTCTGCGGCATAACACCCTCCACTGCATCAACAACAACAACCACTCCGTCAACTGCCCTCATTGCCCTTGTTACATCGCCTCCGAAGTCAACATGGCCAGGTGTATCTATTAAGTTAATTAGATAGTCTTCTCCCTTAAAAGAATGGACCATTGATGCAACAGCTGCATTTATTGTAATTCCTCTTGCCTGTTCCTGTTCATCGTAATCCAGGACCAGCTGTTTTCCTGCAAGCTCTTCGCTCATCATGCCTGCGCCGGCTATAAGATTATCACTCAGCGTTGTTTTACCATGATCAATGTGAGCCACGATACCGATATTTCTGATCATTTCGGTATGCTCAACAATCTTTAAGGCTTTCTCTATATTATCTTCTTTTCTTCCCATAAATAAACACCATCTTTTTAAATATTAAAAATAAAAAAATTAACTCTTTATCTGTATTTCGATCTGAACTCCATCTGGAATCGGTATTCTCATAAGCTGTCTTAATGTTCTTTCATCCGCGTCTACATCGATCAGACGTTTGTGTATTCTCATTTCCCAGTGATCCCAGGTATTTGTTCCCTCGCCATCCGGACTCTTTCTGACCGGAACAACAAGCTTCTTCGTAGGAAGAGGCATTGGACCATGAATTTCAACTCCGGTCCTGCTTGCGATTTCCCTGATCTCACCGCATACCATGTCAACGACTTTGTGTTCAGTGCCACTCAATGAAATTCTTGCTTTGTAAGATGCCATGGGATTACCTCTTTTCTACGTCAATGCACTGGCCAGCTGCAACCGTCTGGCCCATATCCCTTACCGCAAACCGGCCGAGTTGCGGTATTTCGGATATTTTTTCTATTACCAGCGGCTTATCAGGTACTACTTTTACAATAGCGATATCTCCCGTCTTGATGAAATCCGGTTTTTCCTTCAGGGTTGTTCCATCCTTTGGATTTATTGTTTTTACGATCTCCTCTATCTTGCATGCAACCTGGGCTGTATGCACGTGGAATACCGGCTTGTATCCCGGAGCAATAACGCTCGGGTGATTGAGCACCACTATCTGTGCTGTGAATCCCTTTACGACTGTAGGTGGAGTGTCAAGATGCCCGCATACATCTCCTCTCTTTACGTCATTCTTGGCTATTCCCCTTACGTTAAAACCGATATTGTCTCCAGGCTCTGCCTGGGGCATAGATTCATGATGCATTTCTATTGATTTTACATCTCCCTGCTTATCAGCTGGAAGGAATATAACCTTATCCCCGGGTTTCAGTACGCCAGTTTCAACTCTTCCAACCGGAACAGTCCCAATTCCAGTGATTGAATATACATCCTCAACAGGAACGCGGAGTGGTTTCGTGGTAGGCTTTTCGGGTACCTTGAAAGCATCAAGTGCCTGAAGCAGTGTCTGGCCTTTGTACCATGGCAGGTTCGGGCTGGGTTTGGTTACATTGTCGCCTTTATATCCACTGATAGGCACAAATGTTGTGTCCTTGAATCCTATTGATTTCAGGAGCTTTTCTGCATCAGATTTTACCTCATTGAATCTCTTTTCGCTGTAGGGTGGCTCAGTTGCATCCATTTTGTTTATAGCAACTACGAGCTGTGGAACACCAAGAGTCCTGGCAAGAAATGCATGTTCTCTAGTCTGCTCCATTACACCTTCTCCTTCACGAGCTGATATAACCAGTATAGCAGCATCAGCCTGGCTGGTACCGGTGATCATATTCTTGACAAAGTCCCTGTGTCCCGGGGCGTCTATAAGCGTAAAATAATACTTGTCTGTCTCAAATTTCCGGTGGGCAAGATCTATAGTTACACCTCTTTCCCTTTCTTCCTTGAATCTGTCCATAACCCAGGCAAATTCAAAGGTTGCCTTTCCTTTCTGCTCAGCTTCTTTCTTATACTCTTCAATTATATGTGCCGGAATCTCACCGTGCTCAAAGAGGAGCCTGCCCACGAGAGTTGATTTCCCGTGATCTACGTGTCCGATCGTTACCAAGTTTAGATGTGGTTTTTGAGATGCCATTATTTTCACCTTTTATCCATTTGGAGAATCATATCATGTCTCCTAAGCTAAACCCTAATATATTGATCCTTATTTAGCTTTTTCTTAACGGTGCGTCAATATTTTTGATATTCCATACTTATAATCATTCAGGTTTGCTGATACGGATCGGACATTCCCGGGAAAACCGGGCAGGATTGAGCTGTCACAGGGTCCTGGAGATGCAGGATAGACACGAATATAAAACGGCATTATCGATCCGCCAGCAAATGCCCAGATCGCCCTGGCTGTAACAAAAGCAGAAAATACAGATATGTTACAGGTTGACCGGATGCCTTTACAATTTTTCATTAAATTCATGGATGTTCTCAGGTTGATGAAATTAATGCTCACGCTTCCCTGAAGATCACTAGGAAAATTCAAAGACCACTAATACAGAGTGCCAGATAGCCAGATCGTCACAAATGTTCGATAGGGAATCGTGTTAAATTCCAAATTGTTAGGGATGAGATGATCGCTGGAAGAATGGCTGAAATTATAGTTTTTTACTTGCACGACTATACTTTGGTTCTGGAATTTCGCTATCTGTTTCTTGGCAGATAAAAACCGACTTCTTCAGGATTTCAGCATTCCTCTCATACGAAGCCATATTATATTTATACATAAATATAAGTTTAATATAAGTATAAAAAGGCAGGTAATTAAATATAATTTGCTTCCGGTTTAAGGGATATATCCAGATTCCTCTTTCGATGTTATCATGACTCATATCTGGAAGCATGCATTCCTGTTACAATAAGCTTATAATTCTAATCGAATTATTGGTCGTATATGGCGATTTACGACAACTATGGGAGACCGGTCATTAGCCTCAGGATACAGGTCAATACAACATGCAATTTCAAGTGCTTTTTCTGCCACATGGAGGGGACGGATATAAATGGCGGCGAATTAACGGCTGAAGAGATAGAGAAGGTCGTTAAAGCAGCTCATGACCTTGGCGTTAACAAGATCAAACTTACCGGTGGAGAGCCAACACTCAGGAATGATATAGTTGACATCGTAAGAAGGATACGAAAGCATATCAGCGGAAACATTTCTATGACAACAAATGGCACGATGCTCCCAAAACTTGCATCAGAATTAAAGAAAGCCGGGCTCGACAGGGTTAATATCTCCATGCATTCTCCAAACGAGGAAAGGTTCTATGTTATAACGGGAACTCCAATGCTGGACAGAGTCATAGATGCGGTTAAGGCCGCGAACGACGTCGGTCTTGTTCCTGTCAAGATAAATTTTGTTGTATTGAAGGATCTGAATGTGAATGATATTCCAAAAATGATTGAAATCGCAGCTGAAAACAATGCAATACTCCAGCTTATAGAATACGAAACCGACAGGGAGGGTGAAAAGACAGAGGACTACAAAAAATACCATATGCCTCTTGACGTGATAGAGAGGGAAATAAGTGCCATATCCATTGGCGAAGAGAGGAACGCACTTCATAACAGGCCCAGATATACTCTTATAACAGAGCATGGAAAGGTAAAGGTTGAATTTGTAAAGCCGCAGCGTAATCCGGATTTCTGTGCAAACTGCACACGTCTAAGAATCACTTCAAGAGGAGAATTCAAAACCTGCCTGATGCGATCTGATACGAATATAATGTTCAGGGGAATATCAGATGAGGCTGAACTCAAGAACCTGTTCAAGAAGGCTGTTTCACTTCGGGAGCCTTACTGGAAGCCCGGAGATGAAGAAGCTAAGGATGAAAAGGATACTGGCGATACGATAATCGAATACAATAGATATACCAGAAAAAACTGACTTAGAGAAACTACGCGTTCTTTATGGCTTGAGTTTCGTAACTATTCCGGCAGTACTCCAATAGGTATCCCATTCTGGAATATTCCCATGCATCGAACCTTACGGGTCCGATTCCCGGCAAAAAATGGAGGTTAAGTATTCATGTCTTATGTTTTCCGTCTTCTCCTTAATTTCTGGCAATACCATCATATTCCGGCGTAGCGTGTCCTGGCCCTTTTTCTGAGGACACCGGAAACCAATGCGTGTGCATGAATGATATGAAATAAGGAATACCCATGGCGTATGATCCCAGTTCGTTAAAAGAATAGCATAAGACCAATTACAAGGTCAAAAATAAATAACAAAAACAAGATTTGAAAAATCTTCCGTAAAAAATCAGGATCCTCGATAAATGGATCAGGGTAAAAAAATATTGGAAATTAAGTATTCCAGAATAACAGATCAGAATATCTGCAACTTATTAAATAACAAAAAATATAAAAATTTTGATTTCAGAAATTGAAAATTACATCCTGGGCCAGAGGTAGGGTCTGCCCCCAGTTCTTGGTAACAGTTTGCCGCCTCATATATGCTTTCCATGCATCACTGCCGCTCTCCCTTCCGCCTCCTGTTTCCTTTTCTCCGCCAAATGCGCCTCCTATTTCAGCACCTGCAGTACTGGTATTTACATTTGCAAGACCGCAATCAGATCCATATGGGGAGAGAAATGCTTCCTCCTCCCTGAGATCCGTGGTGAATATCGATGAGGAAAGGCCCTGCGGGACATTGTTGTGTATTTCAAGTGCCTCTTCGATGGTTCTGTATTTCATTACGTATATTATGGGTGCAAATGTTTCCTCCTTCACAATTTCCATATCAGGATTTGCTTCTATGATCGTTGGCATGACATAATATCCAGCCTCATGGCCCTCAATTTTTGTCTTCCGGCCGCCATATGCAACCTTGCCGCCCTGTTTTACTGCGGTTTCGACGGCCTTCTCAAAGGTTCTGACCGCATTGTCGTCTATAAGGGGCCCGACAAGAACACCGGGATCCCTCGGATCTCCAACCCTGATTGTAGAATATGCATGCACAAGCTTCTGAAGGAACTCATCGTATATCTTTTCGCTTACGATTACCCGCCTTGTAGTGGTGCATCTCTGCCCGGCAGTTGCAAGTGACCCGAATACAACACCGCGAAGCGCTATGTCCATGTCACTCCTGTCCGAAACTATGGCACCGTTGTTCCCGCCAAGTTCAAGTATGGTTTTTCCTAGCCTCTTTCCCACATTTTCAGATATCCTCTTTCCGACCGATATTGATCCTGTGAATGAAACCAGTGGTATTCTGGAATCGTTTGAAATCAATTCACCGATCTCTCCGCCGCTGCCGGACATGAGAAAGAATATGTTCGGCATATCGTTTCTTTTGAGAACGCGATCGATTACCTTCATGACCGCAACTGCCGTCAACACTGCCTTTGATGATGGCTTCCATATAACAACATCGCCAGTAACAGCGGCAATGAAAGAATTCCATGACCAGACGGATGCTGGGAAATTGAATGAAGTTATGACAGCTATCGGTCCAAGTGGTATCCACTGCTCGTACATCCTGTGGTATGGCCTTTCACTGGCAATAGTCAGGCCGTAAATCTGCCTTGACAGCCCAACAGCAAGATCGGATACGTCGATCATTTCCTGTATTTCACCTTCTCCCTCTGTGGGCGTCTTTCCGGTTTCAATTGTCACGATCTGGCCAAGTTTCTTTTTTTCTTTCCTTAGCTCATCGCCTATTTCCCTTATTATCAGGCCTCTCTTCGGTGCAGGTACCATTCTCCATTTTCTGAATGCATCCATTGCTTCTTTCATTACAGTTTCGTACTGATTCTTTGTTATTGCTGAAACCTCCGCTACCTGGGTTCCATCTATGGGGCTGAACACCTTGATAAATGATCCTTCTGGCTTCTTCCATTCCCCGTCGAAAACACCGGAGTTCGAATGTTCTAGACCGAGATCAGAAAGTAGGTCTATGTTTGTTTCAGATTTCATAGAGGCTACAGATCAAAGAGATATATTAATATTATAAAAATGTTCATAAACATGATAAAATACTATATTTTCTGATTAGCGCTTCAGTTATTTTATATTTATTTTCTTAAATTTATCCTTATCACTTTCCGGCTTCTTCTGTTCAGAATTAAATTCGCTGACAAATCGAATAAAATTCAGTGGAAGAAGGCCAAAATAATAAACCCTCTTCAATGCTTCATATTCCTTTTTTGGAATGCTGATCTCAATCTTTATGTCAAAATCTTTCTTTGCCATTTTATATCACTCCAGAACTATGTTCAGGTACCCATTTAAATATTCCGCCGATGTTGGTCGTTTATCAGATATGGATTCCGGCAGGTAAAAGACCCTCTTCCAGTTAGATATCTCAACTGTCAGCTCTCCGCCATGGTTGAACAGATTCACCTTTTCCTTAGACGCAAAGGGCATTTTTATCTTAAGTATATATTTATCACCGGATTTTAGATATTTTATCGGAATACCTTTATAAAATGCTTTATAAGGGTCTTCACCGTCGTATATTCGTTCCCCCAGTTCTTCGAGTTTTTTCAGGCCGATGGGCTCCTCCTGGAGGAGCTCGCATTTGAATCTCTTGAGATCGATAAACGCGCTTTCCATCTCCTGGATGATTTCATTCTGGGAATCCCTTAATTTGCCAAAGAACTCACCCGTATCCTTTGAAAGTATCTTGTTGATGATCGCCGTGTCGACCGGATACCCGTACAGCAGCAGATATGTGTAGGCGCGCTTTGTCTCGCTGAAAGACATGTTATCCGGGTTGGTAACAAGCCTGATCGATGTAACTTCGCCGTTGGTCAGTATCTTTCGTATGTCGCTGAGTTCCTTGTATAAAAGATCGATATTTTCAAACACTTCATCATCGGGCAGCGGTATATTCATGAATGGCTTCATTAAAGGCCTGGCTATCTTGGCAGTTTTCCTGCTTATGGGAAACAGCTTGTCCATGTACCATGTCATGACCTCAGGAAAAGAAAGCAACTGGAGTGCTGCACCTGTAGGGGCGCTATCCATCACTATGGTGTCGTATTCCTCATCATAATAATAGCTTCTTAGATACAGCAGCTCAGAAGCCTCCTCAAAACCCGGGAGCGTCGCTATCTCATCTGCAGAAACCGGATCGAGCCCCTGGGAAAGGAAAAGCGACTTAAGATACTCCTTAAGTTCACCCCAGTGCTCGTTTATGGATTCTACAACACTTACCTCCTGCCCGTATAGATTGTCCCCGATCTGCTTTATGGTGTGCCCTATCTCTATTCCAAGAGCATCCCCCAGGCTGTGTGCTGGATCTGTGGATATTATCAGGGTCTTATGGCCCTTCTTTGCAAGAAAGGCTGCAGTGGCAGTTGCTATGGATGTTTTACCAACACCGCCTTTGCCGGTATATAACAAAATTCTAGGTTGCATTAAAATCACACTTCATTCAAATATCTCTATCCTCTCGATGACTATTAAGGCTAGCTCCATCAGGAGATCTATATCTGGAGATTTCTTTGCGTTCTTCAGATAACCCATCGCTGATTCTATGAACTTCTTGGCAACGGAAAACGAATAGTCGATCGATCCGCTTCTCAGGAAAATTTCCTTTAGCCTCTTCTTGTCTATCTCTTCCTTATTGTTCAGCATGTTAAGTATAGTAGTCCGATCATCTTCTCTGGAATTTTTCAGGGCGTATATTATTGGAAGGGTGAGCGCATCGTGTTTTATGTCCACAAAGGTCGGTTTTCCGGTATATTTATCGTCACCCGTTATGTCAAGGATATCGTCCGTAACCTGGAAGGCCATACCCAGGTTAAATGCAAATCTTGAAAGCGATTCTACAGTATCTTCTTCCGCGCCTGCAGCAACCGTAGCTCCCAGGGCGCATGCTTCGAAGAAATGTGCGGTCTTATCCTCTATGATCTTGTAATATGTTTCTTCCGTAATATTGAGGTTTTTAAGATTCATGGCCTCAAGAATCTGGCCTTCTGCAAGGCGGCTGGAAGCGTCTGCCATTATCTTGGATACTTTTGGGCCGTATCTGGAGCCGAGTTCATATGCCTTCGCAAAAAGGTAATCTCCAACCACGATGGCATTGTCTATTCCGTCCTTATAATTGAGTGTTTCACGACCTCTCCTCATGGATGAATCGTCAATTATATCATCGTGGATCAGGCTTGCTGTATGTATCAGTTCATAACCGGCTGCCAGATCCAGTATTTTTTCATAGGATTCATCGGTACTTGACTGGTAGGCAAGTATTGTGAGAAGCGGCCTGAATCTTTTGCCCCCTGCCTCGATGGTATATCTTGACATCCTGTCAAGATCGGGTTCGGTGCTTCTTATAATTGAATAAAGCCTTTCGTTTACCTCCTCGACCTTTCGGTGAAGGGCTGACTCCCATTCAAGAAAACTCTTCATAAAAACCAGTTCTATATCTATATTAATTCAAGTGTTTAATAATTTCTGTCCCTCCAATACAGGATACTGAAAAATTGTTACCTTATATTGGTGAAAGAAAAATCTTACAACCAGAAGCAACCACAAGCATTTTAAAAGAGAAAATTATAATATTAACGCGCTAAGGTTATCTCTATTGAAGAGACATTAGAATCTCCACGATCACCGTGCAGTACTTCTGTATCAAGCTTGATCTCCTCGTACTTGGCGTCTTGAATAAACTTGTGCTTTGTAATCTCTGCAACATCGACAGCTTTACTGATCGTTTTACCACGCGCTTTAATGACTATCTTGCTGGCACTGTTGTTAAATTGTGTAACTACGGCAAGAACATAGTTCATTGTTGGTTTTTTTCCGATAAAAATTGTGTTCTCCTCTGCCATTCAAATCACTGTAACTTCTACATTTCAGTTTGATATATAATTATATCGCAGCCTTTTCATTGATTTTTTCTTTAAATTGATCCATTAATCCATTTTCATATAGGTGTGTAAAACCTTTTATTATAATCTTTTGAAAGTATAAAAACAAATTTAAAATTTAAATTAAAATATAAATATATTTTTTAAAATGCTTATATCACTGTACTGGCGTGGATCCGATTTTATCCTTGACCTCCCTGTGTCTATTTATGTATATTTTTAGAAAGACACCCAGAACAATCATAAAGACAACTGCTGTTATTATAGATATATCCTCTGGATACGTTATAGGGAAGAAACTGTAGTATATCCCTATTATCAGGAATACAAATGAAACCGCAGGGAATATTGCGTGCTTTGAGATTGCAAATTCCTTTACTTTCTTATATTCCAGCGGAAGAGAGAGATCAGTCATCATATGGCCTATAAACAGCGCAACGGCGGAAGCAGTTACAAGGTACAGAAAACCGTTAAATGGCCCGAATATCAGACCGGCCGCAAGTGAAATCAGTATTCCTATCACCGCCAGAAAGAGTAGCGCTATATGTGGCGTCTTGAACTTTTTGTGTACGCCGAAGAAATATTTTGGCGCTATTCCGTCCCTTGACATTGCGAAGAGCATCCTTCCGGAGCTGTTAAGCGGTGCCAGTGATCCAGTATAAAGGCTGTTTATTACGAATACCATCATAACTATTGCCATAGGCAGCCCTATGTATCTTTCTGCCAGAATTATCCCCGGAACTCCCTGCCCTGTCCCGGCGCCGGTTTCCGCAAATGTAAGCATATTGTTTATCCCCCATCCTACTGTAAGGGCATATGATGTTAGTACGAATACGACTCCCGTAATCAGAAAACTTATCAACAGGGCGTTTCTTATATTTTTCTTGGGCTGTTTTGCTTCCTCTCCAAGGGAAACAACTGCCGATGATCCGGACATTGAGAATATTGCGAGTATCATACCAACGAAAACTGGACCGAAACCATGGGCGAGACTTGGAGTGAAGGGTGCCCATGTATTGCTCGAGCCTTTAATAAAAATTATGACAAGGGAAAGTATAACCATGAGCGCAATCTGAATCACCGATGAAACAAGGCTGTAACGTGTCGAACCCTGAATGCCGAGATAAGCGG
>JABEBX010020544.1_pt1 | contig 17321 bp, 11 predicted proteins | sample 7245971 | NCBI WGS metagenome assembly JABEBX01 (sample SAMN14506365, study PRJNA622280) | hot springs metagenome | biome: hot spring [ENVO:00000051]|acidic hot spring [ENVO:00002120]; feature: spring [ENVO:00000027]|sediment [ENVO:00002007]; material: sediment environment [ENVO:01001048]... | reverse complement strand
GTGGTGGCCAGGGACGGGATTGAACCGCCGACGCCGGCCTTTTCAGGGCCGCGCTCTACCACTGAGCTACCTGGCCTCAGTTTCGAGAAGAGGTTGATTGAATCTGCGCGGGTTCCAGTCCTGCCTCTTGGGCGGTACCAGCTAAGGTGGGCGATTCCACTTGCCGTGCACTCAAAACAACTTCGCCTAGTATAGCAACCGCGGATGTAATCAGCCAACCCGACTAACCCGGCCAGGTTCCGGCCTGGTTCGCGCGCTGGGCTACACTGGAAAGCAATCATGCGGCGCCCGATTTGTTCATTCTTTTGCGTTGGATTGACCCTTGCGGCCGCGCTCAGCGGCCTTGCGCCTGTTACCTGCGGACAGAGCTCCACCGCAACGCCAGGCGCCGAAACCCGCGCCATGCGGGCTTACAACAACGCCGCGCGCCTGGGTCCTCCCGCGCTGACGGCATTTCTCATGCAGTTTCCCAAGGGAGCCGACCTGCACATGCATCTCTCCGGCGCCGTCTACGCCGAGACTTTGATCCGCGACGCCGGCCAGGACGGCCTCTGCCTGGACACGGTGGCGCTTCGCTTTGCCAAGCCGCCTTGCACAGACCGCCTGATCCCGGCCAAGGAGCTCAACGGCAACCTGGACGGCGCCGATCAGGCGCTCTACGACAAGCTGATCGATGCGTTCTCCATGCGCAGCTTTGTTCCCTCAGCCGGGTGGAGTGGGCACGACCAGTTCTTCGCGACCTTTGGGCGCTTTGGCGGGCTTAGCAGTTCGCATCTCGGCGAGTGGGTGGATGAGGTGGCAAGCCGCGCCGCGGCTGAGAACGAGCAGTACCTCGAACTGATGCATACGCCGCCCTTCGATCACGCCGCTGCAATCGCGCGCGAGATCGGCTGGAGTCAGGAGCTGGACGAGGCCCGCCCGCAGGCCTTTGCGCGCCTTCGCAAGCAGCTTCTCGATCGCGGGCTGCGCGACGAGGTAGCAGCAGACCGGGAGCAGGTGCGGCAGGCCGAGGCCGAGCGCATGCGATTGGAACGCTGCGGTACGCCGCTGGCCGCCGCGTCCTGCCGGGTCGAGGTGCGGTATCTCTACCAGGTGCTGCGCGGCGATCCGCCGGAGATCGTCTTTGCGCAAACGCTGCTCGGCTTTGAGACCGTCGAGGCCGGCCTGGAGGCGCATGAGGATCTGTGGGTGGGTATCAACTTTGTGCAGCCGGAAGACGGCTTCATCTCCATGCGCGACTACACGCTGCAAATGAAGATGGTCGGCTATCTTCACTCGGTGTATCCCCACGTCCACATCTCTCTGCACGCCGGCGAACTCACCCTGGGTCTGACGCCGCCCGAGGGGCTGCGCTTCCACATCCGCCAGGCGGTAGAGCTGGCCCACGCCGAGCGTATCGGCCACGGCGTGGACGTGATGGATGAAGACGACGCCGCGGGATTGCTCAAGGAGATGGCTGCCCGGCACGTGATGGTCGAGATCAACCTGAGCTCGAATGAGGGGATCCTGGGCGTGGCGGGCGCGGACCATCCTTTCCCGATCTACCGCGCCGCGCATGTGCCCGTGGCGCTCTCCACCGACGACGAGGGCGTGAGCCGCATCGACCCGACGCACGAATACGTCCGCGCGGCGCTCGACTACCACCTGAGCTACGCCGACCTGAAGCAACTGGCCCGTACCGGCATGGAGCACGACTTTTTGCCCGGCGCGAGCCTGTGGGCGCGGCCTGACGATTTCACCGCGCCCGTGGCCGCCTGCATGGGGCAGACGCTGGGCGCGGAAGATCCGTCACCCTCGTGCAGAGCCTTCTTGCGCGACAGCGAAAAGGCCTCGGCCGAGTGGGAGCTGGAGCGGCGGTTCCGCGACTTTGAGGCAGGGTTCTGAGGAATCGACTTCAGCCTTCTTCAGACTCCCGATTCCATGATGCGCCTACCCTGCTCCCATCACCGCACCTCCCATCACCGCACCTCCCATCGGCGCTCACCGCTTCAATCCGGCGACAAAAGAGCCGCTCCGAAGAGCGGCTCTTCAAGCCAAGATCAGGGGTTAGTTGAAGATGGCGCCCACCGTGTCGTTGCTGGAGAGGGTGACCACGCAGTAGTTGGGCCCGGCAGCAGTCCAGTAGGTTGGACCGGAGAGCGGGTTGCCGTTGATGTCGCTTGGTACGCAGTTATAGGACCATCCGCCAAACTGCCCGGCGCCGGCAGGCGCCGTGAGCACAACCTTGCTGCCCACCGGGTAGGTCGCGGTGCACACCGAACCGCCTGCGCCGCCATTGAGAGTCCAGCCGGGTCCGCAGTGAAGCACATTCGCAGTGCCGGTGGCGGATGGGGCGGTGACCTCCCAATTCGTGGTATTCGAACCTTCGTTATAGACAGTCAAAGTCTCAAGCAGCGTGGCCGCCGGAGGCTCGCCGGGATAACACGAGGGGTTCGTGACCCCCGGACCGGGAACAATCTGGGGGCAGCTGAACGTCGCCGTTGCGCTCTGGATCGTGCCATCGCTGTCGGTGGCTTCCGCGACGATGACGGCGCTGCCGCTCGCGTAAGCGGTAACCAGACCCGCGCTGGCGCCGGGGTTGCCTCCCGAATTGGTGTCAACGGGAAACATCTCCGGCTCGGTCGATATCCAAGTCGTACCGGGCGCGTTGGTGACATCCCGGACGTAAGGCGGGGCAGCGTAGGTCGCGATTGCCAGGAATTGCCCGGTCAACTGGAAGTCATTCACCGTGATCGAACTGGGAACGATGCTGAGCGAAAGGATCTGCTCCGGCGCCTGCGTATTGGTTGTGGTGACGGTCGCAGTGTTGGTGACCACAGTGCCGTCGGGATTCTTCAGCGAGACTGTGATTGTGGACGATCCCGCGCTCACACCCGATACGACGCCGTTGCCCGCTGCCAGTCCGGAGGTGACCTGTGCGATCGTCGGGATACTCGATGACCAGGACGTCTGGGCCAGGTTGGTGACATCCTCCTGTAGGCCGTTACTTCCCATCGTGCCCAACGCGATCAACTGGGCGGTTTGCCCTGAGACCGAAATCTGTTCGGTGCTGGGAACGATTGTCACCGCCGTGAACTGCTCTTGCGAGCCTGCGCTCACTGTAAAGGTTGCCGTCCCTGTCGCGGTGCTTCCGCCATTGGGATTGGTGTACTCGGCCGTGATTGTGTCGCTCCCCTGGCTCATTGCCGTGGCCAGGCCGGTATTGGCGCCGATCGTCGCGATCTGCGCGCTGGACGACTTCCACGCGACCTGGGTGGACAAGTCAGCCGTCGCTCCCGAGCTCGAGGTTCCGATTGCGATGAACTGCGTGGTGTCGCCGACGTTTGCCACGACCTGAGATCCCGGAATCACGGTCAGCGAAGCAATTCCTGTGGCCGTGCCGGTTCCTGTCGAGCCGCCGGTTACCGTCAGCGTCGCGCTGGCCGTGACAAGCCCGGTGAATCCGTTGATGCTCGCCGTGATGGTTGTGGTCCCCGGCGCAACTGCCGTTGCCATGCCGGTCGCGCTGATGGTCGCCACTGCGGTGGAGCTTGATGACCACGTCACCAGGTTGGTCTCATCCTGCGTACTCGTAGGATGGTTGGCGCCATGACCGTAGGTTCCCATCGCCGTGAATTGCACGGTCTGGCCCACCGGCAGAGTCTGTGTCGTGGGAGAAACTGCAAGCGAAATTACCAATGGATTGGTGCAGCCGGCAACGATGAGCGCCGGCGCCAGCGCAAACGGAAGTAGCGCCCGCGTGATGAATCGGTCCTGCATGGTTAACCTCCGAGGTCTGCGGACGGTTTTTAACGCCGGTCCAGCGGCGTCGTGGCAGACTCTACCTGGCCCCTATGCCATCAACTATATGTCACGGAAATTCGCGCCCAACCTGCACAAACGTGTTAGTTTTCGGCTTTGCACCAAGTCAGTCAATAAGCGACTGGATGTCCCCTTCTTGGGGAATGGCAGGCAGCATCGCGGCCCTGTCCTCTCACCCAAAACACGAGGCGCAACTGAAGAAGCTCCGCTGCCGGACAGGCACAAACCTCGGCCGCGCGCCCCGTCAGCGCAACTCACCAATCGCGGGAGCGCGCCCCGGGCGTTGCTGTACACTTCATTTTGAAGATGGCCCACACCCGCGACAACTCTCCCGAACGCCTGGTCAGCGCCGCGCGCGCCGACGAAGAGCAGACGTTCGAGCTGAAGTTGCGCCCGCGCTGGCTGCGCGAGTTTATCGGGCAGTCCAAGGCCAAGGAGCAGCTCTCCATCGCGCTGGAAGCCGCCAAATCGCGCGGCGAAGCGCTCGATCACGTGCTTCTCTTCGGCCCGCCCGGCCTGGGCAAAACCACGCTCGCCACCATCATCGCCAACGAGCTCGACGTGGGCTTTCAGCAGACAGCCGGTCCGGCGCTCACCATTCAGGGCGACCTGACCGCCATCCTCACCAATCTCCGCGACCGCCAGGTGCTCTTCCTCGACGAGATTCACCGCCTGCAGCCGGTGCTCGAAGAAAAGCTCTACACCGCGCTCGAGGACTACAAGCTCGACATCATCATCGGCCAGGGGCCTGCGGCTCGCACCCACGTCATGGAGATCAAACCCTTCACCTTCATCGGCGCCACCACGCGGCCCGGTCTGCTCTCTTCACCTCTGCGCGCGCGCTTCGGCATTCTGTTGCGTCTGGAGTTCTACACCGACGAGGAGCTACGCATCATCGTCGAGCGTTCCGCCGAGGTGTTGCAAATTCCCATCGACCGCGACGGCGCCGCCGAGATTGCCTTGCGCTCCCGCGGCACGCCGCGCATCGCCAACCGCCTGCTGCGACGCGTCCGCGACTACGCGCAGGTACGCGGTTCCGGCGCCATCGACCGCCCCACCGCAAACGCAGCTCTCACCATGCTCGAGGTGGACACACACGGCTTCGACGAGATCGACCGGCGGCTGATGCTGACCATCATCCAGAAGTACGACGGCGGTCCCGTCGGCCTGGGAACGCTCGCGGCCTCGCTCGCCGAGGAGGAAGATGCGCTTGAAGAGGTCTACGAGCCGTTTCTGATTCAGATTGGATTTCTCGATCGCACCCCGCGTGGCCGCGTGGCCACGCGCCTCGCCTATGAACACTTCGGCATTCCCATGTCCAGCCGCCAGCCAGGATTGTTCTGAAAGAGTCGTGGAGATTGCGCCAGATCCGCAACGATCCATCCGCTCCAGGGCTGTTCGTTCTTACTTCTTCACATAGCGGCGTCCGCGGACCTCGTACTCGCCGCTCGCGACGCGCGCAATCGCCTCGGTGTAGGCGATGTGCTCCTCGGCCAGAATGCGCTCGGCCAGCGAGTGCGCATCGTCGCTGTCGAGCACGGGAACAGTTCGCTGCAAGAGAATCGCCCCGTGGTCCAGCTCCTCGTCGACAAAGTGCACCGTGCAGCCCGCCACCTTCACGCCATAATCGAATGCCTGCTGCTGCGCATCGAGTCCAGGGAAGGCCGGCAGCAGCGAGGGATGAATGTTCAGAATACGATGCGGAAACGCGGCCACAAAATCCGCCGACAACAGCCGCATATATCCGGCCAGGCAAACCAGATCCACCTTGTGCTCTTTGAGCAGAGCCGCAACATCCGCATCGTGCTCGGCGCGTTTGCGTCCCTTTGCAACCAGCACGGCGTGAGGCAGGCCGAGTTTCGCAGCCGCCGCAATGCCCGGAGCCTCAGCCACATTCGAAATTACAATCGCAATCTCGACGCCGGGTAGCCTGCCGGCGCGAATGGACTCGGCGATGGCGAGAAAATTCGATCCCCGCCCGGAGAGCAGAATTCCAAGACGAATCGGTTGCTGTGTCGGAATTTCAGCCGGCATGGTCGTTCGCGCTTCCTATCGCGTGCTGCAAAATGGATGAAAGACCCGGCGAAGAAGGAATCCACGCAGATTCCGCGACTCGTCGCTGCGCCCGCCGCTCAGGATGAGCGGTTCAAGAGACAGGCGGATTTTCGGCTCCTGTCCTCAGGCGTCTGCATCAGGTGTACTGCACCCGCCGTTCGCCCTTGGTCAGGCGGCCAATCACGTAAAACTTTTCCTCGGACCGATCCAGCAGATTCTTGGCCTTGGTAAACTTTGCTGCTGGAATGGCCGCGATCAGCCCGATCCCCATGTTGAAGGTCCGCATCATCTCTCCTTGCGGCAGGTTGCCCAGCTCGCGCAGATGCTCGAAGATGGGCAGCACCGGCCACGATCCGATCTCCACCTGCGCCGTCACGCCCTTGGGCAGAATCCTCGGCAAATTGTCCGTAATCCCCCCACCTGTAATGTGCGCCATGCCCGTGGTCAGCCCCGTACCCACCAGTTTCTGGATCACGTGCAGGTAGCTGCGGTGCGTCTTCATCAGCGCCGCGCCGGCCTTCTCCTTGATCGCCGTCACGTACTGCGTCGGCTTGTAGCCGCCCACCTCGAACAGCAGCTTGCGCGCCAGCGAATAGCCGTTGGTGTGCAGCCCCGTCGACGGCAGCCCGATCAGCACGTCGCCCGCCTTGATGTTGGCCCCGGTAATCATCTTGTCGCGATCGACCGCGCCCACAATGAACCCCGCCAGATCGTACTCGCCATCGGCATAGAAGCCCGGCATCTGCGCCGTCTCGCCGCCGATCAGCACGCAGCCGTTGGCCTTGCAGCCATCGGCCAGCCCGCTCACCACCGTCTCAATCACGTCCGGGTCGATCTTGCACGTGGCCAGATAGTCGAGGAAGAACAGCGGCGTAGCTCCCTGCACGGCGATGTCGTTCACGCAGTGGTTCACCAGGTCCACGCCCACCGTCTGGTGCAGTCCCAGCGCGAAGGCCACCTTCAGCTTGGTGCCCACGCCGTCGGCCGAGCTCACCAGGATCGGATTCTTCCATCGCTGCAGATCGAGCCGGAACAGCGCCCCAAAACTGCCGATCCCGCCCAACACGTTGCGATTAAAAGTCTTCTGCGCCAGGTACTTGATGCGTTCCTTGGCCTGGTCGCCGCCGCGAATGTCCACACCGGCGTCGGCGTAACTAACGGATTTTGCTGTGGTTTCCTGAGACACGGTCGAGGCCTTCGTCTTCTCAAAGGTACACGGCGCGAAGCTGCCGGAAAGCAAGATTCTAACAGCATTTGCGCCTGCATTTCCCACAAATTGCGCACAGCAGACAGGGAGTGCGCCCTTCAATACACCTGCCTGTCGATTCGCCAACTCAATCCAAGGTTCCGCCGCATCGATTCGGCGCGCCTTTTATACTGAACCCAGAATGTCCAACCGCGTCCGATCACAGACCCTTCAGGAGCGCGCCGAGCGCTACTTCCCCGGCGGCGTCAACTCGCCGGTACGCGCCTTTCGCGCCGTCGGCGGCGCGCCGCCCTTCATCGACCGCGCCGAGGGCGCGTATCTTTACGATGCCGACGGCAACCGCTATATCGACTACTTCGGCTCCTGGGGCCCGATGATTCTGGGCCACGCCTTCCCGCCCGTGGTGGAGGCCATCGAGCGCGCGGCGCGCAAATCCGCCAGCTTCGGCGCCTCCACGGCCAGCGAGGCCGACCTCGCCGAGCGCATCTCTGCCTGCTACCCGGCAATCGAAAAGATGCGCTTTGTCAGCTCCGGCACCGAGGCCACCATGTCGGCGATTCGTCTGGCCCGCGCCGCCACGGGGCGGAAGAGAGTGGTCAAGTTCGAGGGCTGCTACCACGGCCACGCCGACAGTCTGCTCGTCAAAGCCGGCTCCGGAGTCGCCACCTTCGGCATCCCCGGCTCGGCCGGCGTGCCCGAGGAGATTGCGCAGCTCACGCTCGCCCTGCCCTACAACGATCTCGACGCCGTCGAAGCCGCCTTCGCCACGCACCCGGAGGCCATCGCCGCCGTGATCCTGGAGCCCGTCGTCGGTAACGCCGGCTGCATCCCGCCGGCCGAGGGCTATCTTGCCGGCCTGCGCAAGCTCACCGCCAGCCACGGGGCGCTGCTCATTGTCGATGAGGTCATGACCGGCTTCCGCGTCGCCCTCGGAGGCGCCTGCCAACTCTACTCGCTCGACCCCGATCTGGTTACGCTCGGCAAGATCGTCGGCGGCGGCCTGCCCGTCGGCGTCTTCGGCGGCAAACGCCGTTTCATGGATCTGCTCGTGCCTCTGGGGCCGGTCTATCAGGCCGGAACCCTCAGCGGCAATCCGCTGGCCATGGCCGCCGGACTGGCTACGCTCGGCTATCTGCAGGAACACGCGGCCAAAGTCTACGCGCGGCTGGAAGCCGCATCCCGCGCACTCGCTGAAGGCGTCGCCGGGGAAGCGTCGCGCGCCGGCGTTGCCCTCACCACCAACCGCGTGGGCGCCATGTGGACCTGGTTCTTCACCGGCGCACCCGTCGCCAACTATGGGGATGCTGCGAAATCCGACACCGCCGCCTTCGGCCGTTTCCACCGCGCCATGCTTGACCAGGGCATCTGGCTGCCGCCTTCTCAATTCGAAGCGGCATTTCTCTCGACGGCCCACACGGACGCCGATATTACGACAACCATTGCCGCGGCGCGCAGGGCGTTTGCAGGCTGATCGCGCCGGCTGCCGGCTATTGAATCAGGCCCACTCGTCCACGGTCACAAACCGGTGGCTCTTCGCGTAGTGCGCCAGCAGCAGCCCGGCGGCCGTAACGCTCGGCTCGCGATTCGCCGCCGCATCCAGATGCCCACCATCGTGCAGCACAATGTTCGCCGCGCGCCCGCGCCGCTCCAGGCCGTCAATTTTCTTCGCCAGCCGCTTCGCGATACCTTCCGCCGAGGGTTGGCTCCAGTCCGAGGTCATCGCATTCCACAGCACCGGCGTAAGGTCCAGTTCACGCGCAATTCGGAAAACCGCCGGACGCCGCGCCCCGAACGGGGGACGGAAGTACCTGACCGGCGCGCCAACAATCTGCTGCAACGCCTCACTCGTCCGCTGCAACTCCTCGCGCACCCGGCCTGCGGGCGTCCACGACAGCTTCGGATGCGACCATGAGTGATTCCCGATCGTGTGTCCTGCCGCCGCAATGCGTCGCACCAGTTCCGGCTGCGCCTGGGCGCGGCTGCCCAGCAGGAAGAAGGTCGCCCGCACGTCGTGCTTGGCCAGAGTCTCAAGCAGCCGCGGCGTCCAGGCGGCGTTCGGCCCGTCGTCAAAGGTGAGCGCCAGTTCACCCGGCCGCCCGGGCGCCGTGAGCGCCGCGCCAAAAAGGCGAGACCCGGGCCAAAGCGAGGCATAGGCAAACACACCCACCGCCAGCCCCGCGCCCGCGGCAACGCCCAGTCCGGCATCAATCCCTGTTGCCAGCGAAGAGATCATTCCAACTGCCAGTATGCGGCGACAGGTCGGACTCGACGATGAGCCGCCCACCGGCTCATCGCAAAGAACACGATGAACAGGGCACAACCCAATATCTTGCGATCCGGCTCCTTTCGACCTTTGACCGTGCCACCTGCCGGATGGGAAATAGCACGTCTTTGCGGGCGGTAAGCTGCCCGGGCCACCGGCTTCGGTCCTGGCGGCCTTGGCATGGCTCAAACTGCGTCTACGACGGGGATGAGGCGGCGGCGCCACATCCCGACCGCAATCAACAATCCACAGCCAAGCAGGAAAAACGATCCGGGCTCGGGAGTTGGCGTGATTACGGTTTCGAAATACAGGGGTGTTGCCAGGTAGCCGACGTCACCGTTGTACCAGATCCACTCGGCATTACCCGAGATGCCGGAAATCGGGCCGTGGTTGACCTCGTACCAGATGGTCGAAGACTGGTTGTTGGCGCCATACGCCTCAGGCATATTGGCGGCAGCGCCAAAGCCAGTGGTTGCGTAGGTCCAGTCCGTGGTGTCGGTAAGTAGATTCTGCGCGCTATTGGAAAACTGGAAGTTGCCGGTGAGCGAGAAGCTGCCGAGGATGGATCCCGGATTAGTACTGGCGTTGTACGATCCCGTGTTGATGCCCTCGACTTGCAGATAGTAGGTTGTGCCCGCCACCAGTGGAATGGAAAAACTGACCGAGTTCTGCCAGCTGGAGCCCTGCGCAAACAGCGTTCCCTGTGACGTGGCCGATGTGCTCAGATAAGCGTAGAACACATTGTCTGCGGTTAGATTGCCCGATAGAGTGTCGGCCATGGCGGCGGTTAGGGGAACCGCCAAAATGGCGCACAACAGAAGAATCCCACGTAATGCCCGCATCGCAAACTCCTTTCATGAAACAGCAGTCAGTATATCACGAGCGAAGCGAAGGCCCGGTGAGAGTCACTATATATAAGGTGAATGTTAATATGAATTTATCAGATCCGTTCCGTATGAATAAGTGTGCGTTCAGCGAAGGGCAGATGGCCCCGGTCAAATGCCGTGAAGAGGTGCGCTGAGCGGGCGGGTGTTCGGGTTTTGTGCTCTCCCATCCAGGCTGCTGAAGGCAGGCGGCCCCGATCTCAATCTTCCGTCCGATCGAACGGAGGGCGCACTGGCCGCTTGCTTTTGGCGACCGGTGAGGAACGCGATTCCCCGCCTTTGCAGGGTATTGCTCCCAATCCACTCCGTTCAGGCGGAATCGCGTGTGTCGGGCTCATGCGCCTCAACCTTTGCGCCTCCGGCGCGGGTCGCAATTCGCGTAACTCCTTTGCCATCACGATTCTGGCCGCAGGCGATTGAAAAGAAAAGAAGTTCTTTGCAGAGACCGTAGAGGGGCCCTGGTGAGATCCCGTTGCGGGTTCGCAATTCATTGATGCGTTCATCCTGAACCGTGCTCGATGCCGCTGGCGCAGGATGGCCGCCATTTGATTCAATCAGATGCAGAAGAGCCGGACCTGGAGATCCCCGGCAGGTCGGTCCGGTGAGGAGAAAATCCATGGCAAATCTTCTTCTTCCTCGTCCTGCTGCTGATTGCCGTCTTCGGCATCACCGGACGGGTGCTGCGCCGGGGCACGCCGCGCATCGACTGAAACTTTACGGGATCAGCCTGCGCCATACACTCCCGAGCGAAATTCCTCACCTGTTAGACTAGGCCTTGATGATCCTCCCGTTCGTCCGCGAGATCTTCGCGGAGCTGGAGCATGTCCCGGGGTTTGAGCGCGTTCGCAGGCACCTGAGCCTGGGCGCGGGACGTAGGCGTGTGTCCGGGTTGACCGCGACGGCGCGCGCCCTTTATCTTCCGCTGATCGCGCGAGCTGCCCGGCAGACGGCGATCCTGCTCGTTGCCGACAACAAGGCTGCCGAGGAGATTGAGCCGCTCGTCAAGGCCGGATGCGAGCTCACCGGCGCCATCGATCCTGCGCGCGTGGCGCGTCTTCCGGCGCACGATGTGCTTCCCTTCGAAAACCTCTCGCCTCACCCCGACGTGCAGGAACAGCGCGCCGCCGCCTTGTGGAAGCTCGCGACCGGCGCCGTCGACATCCTCATCGCCCCCGTCGAATCCGCGGCCCTCAAGCTCTTCGATCGCGACTACTACGCAGGCCTCGCCGTCACGCTCAGGCGCGGCGAGGAGGTGGACCTGGAAACACTCACCGCGCACCTGTCGAGTGTCGGCTACGCGCAGTTGGATCTGGTCGAAATGCCGGGGCAGTTCACGCGCCGCGGCGGCATTCTCGATGTCTACTCGCCGGAGGCTGACCGCCCCGTGCGCATCGAGTTCTTCGGCGACGAGATTGAGACCATCCGCAAATTCGATCCCGAGACGCAGCGATCGCAGTCGGGGCTCGACGAAACGCAACTTCTGCCGCTCACCGAGACTCCCGTAACCGAGCGCTTGCTGGCCGCGGTGAACGGGCGGCTCAGCCGGCAGCGCATCGAAGTGGAAGACGAAGAGATGGCATCAGCGGCCGCCGCGGCCGGCGGCATCAGCGTCTTTCCCGGCTGGGAGTTCTTCGCGCCCGTCGCCGGCGCCGAGCAGTCGCTGCTCAAGCTCGTGCCGCGCGCCGCCCTGATCGTCGATGAGCCGGCCATGGTGCGCAACCAGATCGACCGCTGGTGGAACAAGGTCGAGCAACGGCACGAGCGCTCAGGCATCGGCTCGCTCGTGCGTCCCGAGGACATCTACCTGCGTCCGGAAGTCCTTGAGGCCACGCTGGAATCGCACATGGGCCTCGACCTCGATCAACTCGGCGCGGTTGACGTGCTGGAGAACGACGCCACGCTCGGCGAAATCGAGTTGCCCACGCGGCCCACGCTGCGCTTTCACGGCTCGATTCCGGCGCTCACCGAGCAGTTGAAGAACCTGATGGCCGCCGAGACGCGCAGCCTCCTCGCCGTGCCGCACCAGGGAGATGTGGAGCGGCTGGCGACGGTGCTGCGCGACTACGAAATCCCCTATCGACTGGGAAGCCGCGCGCCGCGCACCGGCGAGACCATCCTCGACGAAGGCAGCCACCATTCGGGCGATCTGCGCGTGCCGGTGATTGTGCGTTCGCCGCTGGCCGCGGGCGTGGTCTTCGGCGAGTCAAACCTGATCGTCTTCGGCGCCAACGATCTCTCCGACGAGGCCGACGTTGCGGCGCGCCTTGAACCGAAGCGATCGAAGACCGCAGCGTTCGTCTCCGACTTTCGTGACCTGCGGCAAGGCGATTATGTCGTCCACGTCGATCACGGCATCGCGCAGTACCAGGGCCTCAAGGAGATCGTGCAGGACGGCCTCTCGATCGAGTTCATGATTCTGGAGTTCGCCGAGGGCGCCAGGCTCTACGTCCCGCTCACGCGCCTCGATTTAATCCAGAAGTATCGCTCCACCGATACCGGTCCCGCGCCGGCGCTCAGCAAGCTCGGCTCACAGCAGTGGACCAAGACCAAGGCGCGCGTGCGCAAGGCAATGCAGGACATGGCCGGCGAGCTGCTCAAGCTCTACGCCGAGCGCCATACCGCCGAGGGCACGGCATTTGGAAAAGACAACGAGTTCCAGCGCGAGTTCGAGGACGCCTTCGATTACACCGAGACCGACGACCAGATGGCGGCGATCCGCGCCATCAAGTACGACATGGAAGCGACAACGCCGATGGACCGGCTGCTCTGCGGCGACGTGGGCTACGGCAAGACCGAAGTGGCCATGCGCGCAGCCTTCAAGGCCGTGCAGGACGGCAAGCAGGTTGCAGTGCTTACGCCGACAACGGTCTTGAGCTTTCAGCATTACGAAACCTTCAAGCAGCGTTTCGCGCAGTTCCCCATCCACATCGAAATGATCTCGCGCTTCCGCACCGCGAAAGAGCAGAAAGAGATTGTGGAGCGCGTCGCCACCGGCAAAGTCGACATCCTGATCGGCACGCATCGCCTGCTCTCGAAAGACATCAAGTTCCAGGATCTCGGCCTATTGATTGTCGATGAGGAGCAGAGATTCGGCGTGCGCCACAAGGAACGGCTGAAGCAGTTGCGCAAGGAGATCGACGTGCTCGCGATGAGCGCCACGCCGATTCCGCGCACGCTGCACATGTCGCTCGTGGGCCTGCGCGACATGAGCGTGATCGAGACGCCGCCCAAGGACCGCATGGCGATCCAGACCGTCGTCGCCAAGTTCGACGAAAAGCTCATCCGCTCGGCGATTGAAGTCGAGCTCGAGCGCGGCGGCCAGGTTTATTACGTGCATAACCGCGTGGAGTCGATCTATGAGATCGCCATGCGCATCCAGGAACTTGTGCCTGCGGCGCGCGTCATCGTGGCGCACGGGCAGATGGGCGAGGGCGAACTTGAAAAGGTCATGCTGGCCTTCATGCACCACGAGTTCGATGTGCTGGTGGCGACCACGATCATCGAAAACGGTCTCGACATTCCGCTCGCGAACACGATCCTCATCAATCACGCCGAACGACACGGCCTGAGCGAGCTCTACCAGTTGCGCGGGCGCGTCGGACGCTCGAATCGGTGCGCCTACGCCTATCTGCTGATTCCGCCGGAGAACGAGTTGACAGAGATTGCGCGGCGGCGGCTGGCGGCGCTCAAGGAGTTCTCCGACCTCGGCGCCGGCTTCAAGATCGCCGCGCTCGACCTCGAGCTGCGCGGCGCGGGCAACATGCTGGGCGGCGAGCAGAGCGGCCATATCGAGGCTGTCGGCTTCGAGCTGTACACATCGATGCTGGAGGCCGCGGTCAAGGAACTCAAAGGCGAAGGGCATGAAGAGCGGCCGGCAACCCAGCTCAATCTCGGCATCGCGCTGCGCATCGACGAGAGCTACGTGGCGGAGGAAAACCAGCGCCTGCGGCTCTACAAGAAGATTGCCGGCGCCGCCAGCGAAGCTGCAATTCAGGAGGTGCGCGCCGAGATGGAAGACCGCTACGGCGCGCTGCCCGATGCCACGGCGTATCTGCTGGAGGCCGCCGAGTTGCGTCTCGAATGTGAGCGCATGGGCGTGGCGCAGATCGACCGCAGGCGCGGCGAACTGCAGATTCGCTTTTTAGAGAACGCCGCGGTCGATCCCGCGCAGCTCATGCAGATGGTGGCGCGCAACGCCCGACGCGGCGCTCAGTTCACGCCGCAGGGCGTGCTCAAGCTGCCGCTTAAGGCCTCGCGCCCCGACGAAGTTTTGCTGGAGATTCGTGAACTTCTTGCCGGCCTTGCGCCGGCGCCGGTCAGCGCATGAAAACTGTGCGGAAGCGCCGGTCTTCAGACCTGCGTGTCTCCGCCAACCTGCAAGATCCTGATCCAGCTACGGATCCGCTCCGCCTCAATCACGCTTTCCACTTGATATTGCACCCCATCGAGGGTTTCTGATCGGCGGGCACAGGTCTGCCTTCCAGCACGGCGTCGATGGCCGCGCGCAAATCCTTGCCCGTGACGGGAACGCCGTTGCCGGGGCGGCTCGCATCGTACTGTCCGCGATAAACCAGCTTGAAATCCGCATCAAAGAGATATGGATCGGGAGTGCAGGCGGCCCGGTAAGCGCGTGCGACAGCCTGTGACTCATCGTAGAGGTAGGGGAACTTGAATCCGTTTGCTTCGGCCTGCCGCTTGAGGCTCTCTGGACTGTCGCCTGGATGCGTTGCGACGTCGTTCGCGCTAATGGCCACAATCGCAAGCGGCTTGCCTGCGTAGTCGGCGCTGAGCTCGCCCAGCGACTGCTCAATATGTTTCACATAGGGGCAATGTGCGCAGATGAAGAGAACCAGAAGCGCCTTTTGCCCGCGAAAGTCGTCGCGCCGCACGGTCTTTCCGCTGATGACGTCGGTGAGCGCGAAGTCAGGTGCGATGGTCCCGAGTTCAAGCATGTTGGATTCAGTCAGCGCCATGGCTTCATGTTAGCAAAGGTCAGGGCAGGCGGGGAGTTCGCGAGCATTCTGTCGGCAAGGCCAAAACAGCAACCCAAAACAGCAATATGGATCGGCGCCTTCTCAGCCTGATTGCATTCGCGCCTTGTGGTAGAGACACGAATGAGACGCAGCAGTCGCGCTTCCGCCTTAGCGCCGGTATTGCCCGCGCTTGGCGGGGAGGATCTGAATGTCATCAAAGCCGCTCTCGGAAAAACTCCGCTTTGTCCCGCGCGGTTCCTTGTCCTTGACAGTCTCTTCCGGCGGCGATGGAGGCAGAAATTCCGGCTCCGCCGTCACAAGCTTCGGCGCGGGTTCAACCACTGCCGTCTGCTCCGCGCGTGGCTGCGCCGGTTCTGAATTTGTTTGCGGCGCAACCGCCTGAGTCGCTGGACGAGCTGCAACCGGACAGGGCGCGATGGCCTCGTCAAAATCGTGCGGAACCGAAGGAGCGGGAAACTCAATCGCCCGCTCGCGATGAGTTGAGGCCGCAAACGCCTGCGCCAGATTCACCGGGCGCTGATTCTTTTCGCTCTGACTGTGCTTGGACGCAGGATCGTTTTTTGCAGCCAGGTTCTTGACTCCGGCGGTGAACAACAAACCTCTCAGACCGCTCAACAGCGTTGGAGGCGCTCCCACGGCTGCCGCGGCCGGCGCCGGCGCCGCAGGTTTCGGTTTGGAGTATTCAGAGTCGGACTGCCAGTTCTCCATGCGCTGCGCACTCGGCTGAGCCGTCGCGACCTCCGCGTGCATCGGCAGACCCATCATCCACCACGGCTCTTCTTCCTCGGGTTGGGACTCCGGCAAGTTCGCCTTGGAAGAGACAGATTCTGCGGCCGGCGCTGGTGCAATGTCTTGCGGCGGAGTCGCAGGCTCTGTGAGTGCCTGATGCGCTACCGGGCTTTCGTCGCGCACAGCCGCACTTTCAGCCGGAGCCTCGGCAATCTCGGCGAGAGCAGGCGCTGCCGGCGCGGCATTTGGCGCTGAACTCTGCTCTCGCTGGCGCACGTGTCGCTCTACTTCGCTCACGGAATAACGAAAGCCCTCGTCTGCGTTCTTCAGGCTCACGCGGTTGAGGACAAATCCAACCACCTGGGAATTTAGGCGTTGCAGAATGGCAGCGGCGGCGCGCAGTTCGGCGCGCGTGGTCCTCGCCGATTCGATCATCAGGATGGTGCAATCGGCGCGGCGCGCCATGTACTCGGCCTCGGCAGAGACGGCGAGCGGCGCGGCGTCGGTGAGCACTAGGCTCTCCTGGCTGGGCGCGCCATCGCGTACGGATGGGACCGCTTCGCCCGGCTGCACCATCTGCCTTGCGGGCCGCGCGCTCCGCGCGAGTTCGGTTGTGGAAGCTGCCGGAACCTCGCCCTGCGGCTCGGAAGCGAGTCCCGGTGCGCTCACGAGAACGGTTTCCTTACCGAGCATGCCCAGCATGGCTTTGACGTGATTGGCGATCATTGTCACGCCAACGCCCGAACCGGCTCCCGTGAAGACGAAACTCGTCAGCTTGCCATCTTTTGCGGCGTAGTCGATGGCCGAGGCCAGCCGCAGCAGATGCTCCGCGGCCACTTTGTCAGAAACCTCGTCGAAGTCCGGCAACTGCGCCATGGGCGCGTAGCCCAACAGGCGCTCAACATCGGCGGCAACATAGACCCGCGGGTCCAGCTTGTGCCGCGCAACAGCGATCGCCAGACCCAGCCCGGCAAAGATCAGAAACAGCAGAGCCGCATTGCGGATAACCCCCGCCTCGGAAGGATGCAGCGGAGGTACAGCCGCTTCGGCCACGTGTGCGGCGCCGGGCGCACTGTCCTCCAGCATCTGGTTTCGCAACTGCTCGTCAACGCTGTTGTAGCGGGTCTGCAGACGGGTAATGTCGTTAGCGAGATCGCTCAGGCGCTGCAGCTTCGGCGTGGCGCCGGCGGCGGCACGGGTCATCTGCGCCAGCTCTCCGTTGAGCCGCGCCTCAAGGCTCGAAGTGCGCTCCAGATCGGCGCGCAACCGTTCCTCGATGCGCGCTGCCGCCTTGGCGCGCAGTTGCTGCGTCTGGGATGCGAGCGAGGCGTCGATCTTCCGGATCTCCTCCTGATCCTGTTTGTACTGCGGATGGCTTGGCGTCAGGT